>Ga0065718_1005042_pt1 | contig 45739 bp, 31 predicted proteins | sample GBSCel77sediment_2_FD_59105 | JGI IMG/M metagenome (GOLD analysis project Ga0065718, IMG submission 59105) | Hot spring sediment microbial communities from Great Boiling Spring, Nevada - cellulolytic enrichment CS 77C v3 (version 3) | ecosystem: Environmental > Aquatic > Thermal springs > Hot...
AAACGCCTCAAAGAGCATGGTATCAGAGTGCCAGAAGATGTTTCTGTAATAGGTTTTGACGATATTGTTGATGCTGAAAACTTCGATCCTCCTTTGACGACACTGAGGGTCTTCAAGTACGAAATGGGTTGTCTTGCGTGTAAGCGTTTACATGAATTGCTGACTGGAATTAATCCGCATCCTGTTCGCATTCTTGTTTTCACACAGTTTGTAAAGAGAAAAAGTACAAAATAACACCAACCTTTCATAAAGGAGGGATACGTATGTGGAAAAGAGTGCTTCTTTTTATGCTCGTTGTTCTTTCTGTCTTTGCATTCGCCGAGGTCAAGAAAATAGTGTTCTGGACAGCACCAAACCCGAATCAGGAAACTTTCTGGAAAGAACTCGTTGAAAAGTGGAACGCAGAACATCCGGATGTTCAGATCGAGTGGTCGGTTATCCCAGCTGCTGGAAGTTCTGAAGAAGCCATTTTGAACGCTATTGCAGCTGGGAACGCACCAGATATTTGTACCAACATATTCAGTGGCTTTGCTGCCCAGCTCGCAGAAGAACTGGACGTTCTCGTTGCTTTCGATGAGGAGTTTGGAGAAGAGTTCTGGAAACTCGTGGACGCAAGGAAAATGAGAGGCATACTCGAGGGCTGGAAGCTCAACGGACATTACTACGTCATACCCATCTATTCCAATCCAATGCTCTTCTGGTGGAGAGGAGATCTTCTGAAAGAACTTGGATACGAAAAACCTCCAAGAACTTACTCTGAGATTTACGAACTGGCAAAGAAATGGGTTGTTCCGAAAGAAAAGTACGTTATAAGAGCAGTCGCTGGGAGAAACTGGTGGGACAGATGGTTCGACTTCATAACGTTCTACTATGCGGCAAGTGGTGGAAAACCCTACATCGAAAATGGTAAAGCCGTCTTCAATAACGAGTACGGAAAAGCCGTCGCTGAATTCATCTACACACTCTTCAAGAACGGCTGGACCGCTGTGGATCTGGGCCAGGATCCTTTCGAAAACGGTACGATCCTTGGTCAGCTCATGGGACCATGGCACCTGAACTACACGAAAGAACACTATCCTGAGGTGTACCCGCACATAGTGATGACACCTCCTCCCGTTCCAGATAATTACCCCGAAGACAAACCAATCTACACCTTCGCGGATACCAAAGGACTCGTTATGTTCGAACATTGCAAATACAAGAAGGAAGCCTTTGAATTCATCAAATGGGTCTTCTCCAACGCACAAAACGACGCGCGCTGGATCGAGCTCACAAGGATGCCGCCTGCGCGAGAAGATCTTGGAACGAATCCGGTGTTCGCCGAGTACATGAAGGATCCTTACTTTGCAAAGATCGCGGAAGCAGTGGCTTACGCTGTACCGCCTGCGATGATCACCAACACAATAGACGTCCAGAACGCCATGACCACATATCTGATGGAGCCTCTCATGTATCTGAAAGCTACACCCGAAGAGGCTCTAAAACAGGCTGTTAAAGAAATCAACGCACTCCTGTGGTGAGGGGGGATTTCCCTCTCACCTTTATTTTTCCTTATTGGGGGTGAAATTATGAAAGGTTTCTTTGTGTCAATGTTACTTCTAATTAGTTTTGTTCTTTTCGGCACCAATTTTTCGATACCTGTAGTAGCTGGGGATGTTGAAGTACCTGTTGTTATGAAATTTTCGCATTTTCTTGACTTAATACCAGAAGATTTCGAGCCTGTCTGGGATAGTATTAGGATTTACTTTGATGGAAAGGAAATCCCTTATCAAGTGGAAGATGTTGATGGAAACGGCAAAATTTCAGCACAAGATTATCTTGTGTTTCTTGCAAAAGGAAAAGGAGAAATTGTGTTTTCAGATGAGAGAGTGAGTAAACCTGAATATGAAAAGGTTTTTGATGTGATTGAGACAGAAACTGGTTGGGAGATAAAATCTGAAAAAATTGGAGCAACAGTCAACAAACGGGGTCTTGCGAAGATCATCAGATACGAAAATATTGAAGGTACTATTTTGGATGAAATAGGCATAGCTAGAGTGAGTGGTTGGCCAGAATCGACTTTCTATGTTGATGGAAATCTTGGCAATCACTATGAAGAAACTTCAGGTGCTTTCAGAATAGTTTCTGTGAAAATAATAGGCGCTGGTCCTGTTGCCGCTGGTATAATGACAACCCTGGCCTCTGAAAAGTTTAGAGGTTTGATACAAAATCTGGTGGTTCATATTTTCTGCAATGGTGATATACTTGTTGACAATTCTTTTGAATTCGAGAATTACGCTGATATAATGAAACTTCAGACGATGGTAACAAGACCTTTGGCAATTCTGTTTGAAGACACTTTACATATACTTCCTGTTTTCAGAAGACTGATCTGGGCTGATCAGTTAGGCGTCACTCCTTACGAGTATTGGTTGGAAAGGAATGCAGTGACCTGGGTTGATAAGTTACCCTACATCGTTTTTCCTGCAAAAGATAGTATGAAACCTCTCTGGTGGGGGGCAACTTATATATTCGCTTCCATGGAACGCTGGAGAACAAACTTTTCACCCATTGCACGAATAGGCGTGGCAGAAATACTCCCCGAGAATCCACTTGTTCCTTCAGACTATAGGAAATGGCTCGATGGGGACACCTGGATATATGAAAGTCTTGAATTCAGGGATGGTGTTTTTAAGTGGATGCCCAGTGAGTTCGAGGTTTATTCCGCCACAAAGGGAATCTATTCTATGAGACTGGAAGATATGCCAAACAGATACAAATACGGCGATGTTGTTCGTCATCTCAGACTCTTCAGTATTTATGAGGCTGAAGGTGTAGAATCCGCCGTACGATTTTTAGAGAAAAAGAGTGAATCTTTCAGAAATCTGAAGATTGGGGGGAAACCCTTCAGAGAATTTTGATGGGGGTTTTCCCCCATCTTTTAGTTCCCCGAAGAAGCAGGAGGTGGGGAAATGATAAAGAAAGTTTTCATCTTATCTTTTTTCATAGCGATCGCCGGTTTTTCAATCTCTTTTAATCCATCACACCTTGAATCTCTGTCCCAAAATTTTTTTCTGGAAGGACAGGAAGTGAAAGGTTACTGGGTTTATGCCGAAAAACGCGGAGACAAATATCAGGTTCTTGGAGCAAAGGGTGAAGGAGATTTTTGCGTTGATGATGTGGCGAGGGTGGTTCTTCTCTACAGTGAAGCTTACGAAAAAACCGGAAAGAAGGAATACCTCGATCTTGCAAAGGAGGCTGCGAGGTTTGTTCTTCGAATGCAAGCATCTGATGGTCTACTGTACAACTTCGCTTACTTAGATGGAACAATAAACAAACATGGTCCAACGAGCGCAAAAATCCCCTCTTCATGGTGGACCCTAAGAGCGTTTTGGGGATTATCAAAACTGGCTCAGTTTACGAAAGATGAGGAAGTATTGCGTTCCATCCAGGCTATCTATCATGCGGTAAAGAAATCTCCGCCGGAGACATCTTCACGACTTGCCCTTTTTATACTTGGATTGTGTGAATACAATAAAGTTTTTGATGTGAAAGAGGACATAAAAGAATTTGCTGATAAACTCTTAGATTTTATTCGAGAGGATTTCGTGGGGACGTTCTTCTCAGTTTATAAAGAACGGTTTTCATGGAACGGATGGGGAAATCATTACGCAGAAGCCTTAGTGGAAGCGTACATTGCAACGGGGGAAGAAAATTATCTGAAGGTAGCAGAAAAAATGCTTGAATCACAGGTTCCTTTGTTTCTGGCAACTGGGCTAATTTACTCCATAGACAGATACGTTCATCTCTTTCCTGAACTCTCCTATTCCTTGGATTGCATTGTAACACCCCTGGTAAAAATCTGGGAGATCACAGGAGAAGAAAAATATGCTTATCTGACGTCCCTTGCCGCTTCATGGCTCTTCGGGGGAAACAGATTGGGTGTTCCTATGCTGGGTCCAAATGGAGAAGGATATGATGGACTGGAGTATTTACACGTAAACAGAAATGCCGGTGCAGAGTCCACAATCTGCGCGCTGAGAGTTGTGCTCCACGCGATGAGTTTGCCTTATCGATATCAGAATCTTATAGAAAATCCCCATATTGTATCAAGGAAAGGATTGATTGTATTAGAGGCCGAATCCGGGAATCCAGGAATATCCGATGTGAAGATTGTTACTGGGGATTTCGGAGGGGGAGCAGCTGTCACCTTTAAAGGAAATGCAAGACTGAAATGGGAAAGTCAGAGAGTATCAGGGAAATATAGAGTTTTTGCGAGTGGTAATTTCTCGGATGTAAGCTTAGCAGTTTATTCGAATATGGGTGAAAAGATAGAGAAAAATCTCTCTGGTGATGGTATTTTCTACGTTGGAGAAATTATGCTGGATAACAGTTTGAGGATTTCTCTATCTGGAAGCGGCTTTTTAGACCAGTTGATACTCGTACCAGAAAGATATGGAATTAGTTTTAGAGAGGGTGAAAAAGTGAAATCGGTTTTCTTTGATCTCCGAGAAAACAGGTTGTATTTGGTTGAAGGTCAGGTTTTCCAGGAGGAAGAATCAAAAAAACAAAAATTGACTTATAGAGTATCTTTAGAAGTGATCAGCAATTACGCTATCTTGAATCTAGAAGAAATATTCAACAATGATGGATTTGGAACACCAGTATCACCAGGTAATTTCGATAATCCTGCAGGAATAGTAGGTGCTTATTTCCCTGCTAATGAGATTGAAGAAGGATTGATCTTTGTGGAAAGTACTCCATTTCTTCTTAAGGTTTCTGGTCTTGATAATGTGAGATGTTTTGGACAGAGAATATCGTTGGAAGAGGCGATCCATGTGAAAAATCTTCACTTACTTATGGCTGCAAATCACGGGGACTATGAGATTGAAATTTTTGTGGATGATAAAATGTTCAAAGTTACGGCCACTGATTGGTGTATCCTTCCAAAGGAATTGATGTTCGATTATAGATATATCGCCAGTGGGGAAAAACAGAACATAAAATGTGGTCTTGACCTGATAAGCATACCTGTTGATACTCCTATAAAAGAGATAACCTTACCCAACGCTCCAAATGTGCATGTATTTGCCATTACCCTTGAGTTTGGTACGGAGGGAGAAAGATGAGCCTCAGAAGAAGAGAAGCAAGGCTCGGGTGGGGTCTCGTCTCTATCTATTTTCTATACACCGCTATTTTCTGGGGATATCCGTTTGTCTGGATGCTGATACTCGCCTTTTCACGATGGAAATTCGTGGGATCTCCTAAATTCGTGGGGCTTCAGAATTTCTTCAGGATCTTCGAAGACAAGATGTTCTGGAGGGTCTTTCTGAACACGATGAACTTTCTTTCCTATTTCATACCCATGGTTTTCATCGCGTCGATTCTGTTTGCAATCGCTCTGAACCGCATGAAGTACTTCAAGACGTTTGTGACTCTGAGTTTTTTGGTTGCCTATGTATCATCAGGTGTTGCGTACTCAATCATGTTCCAGAGAATATTCTCAGAAACAGGCCCCATAAACAGATTTCTTTACAACGCGTTTGGAATCACGATACCATGGTTCACAGATCCACAGCTTGCAATGTTGACTATAGCGATAATGGTCACTTGGAAATTCGTCGGGTACTACGGTCTCATTCTCTACTCAGGACTTCAGGCTATTCCCAAATCTATATTCGAGGCGGCGGAACTGGATGGTGCAACTTCCTGGGTGAAGTTCTGGAAGATCACACTTCCTCTACTAAACCCGGCAATTGTGACGGTTTTGATACTCGCTGTGAACCTCTCCTTTGGTATATTCACAGAGCCATACATGATCACCGGTGGAGGACCGATGAACAGAACTCTCACATTTATGCTATACATGTACAACACCGCCTTTCAGAGAATAAATCCAAGCTATGCGACGACAATAGCGATTATGACAGCATTGATAAACTTCTCCATTGTGATCTTCATCAGAAAAGTCATTGAAAAAGAGGTGACCATCGTATGAGAAAAAAATTGGGTGAGATCATACTTCATGGGGTGATGATTCTTCTTGCCTTGATCTGGATATACCCGTACGTATGGCTTTTTCTTTCGTCTATAAAGCCTCCTGAAGAGATATTCACACGATTTCTTCCCTCCAGAATCACTCTGGAGCACTACAAGTACATTTTCACAATGGCAGAGAAAATGGAAAGACCATTTTTGAGAGCTTTTTTTAACAGCTTGTTTGTAACTCTCACAGTTACTTTCTCTGTGGTTTTCACTTCTTCCATCATTGCCTATGGACTTTCAAAGTTGAGATTCAAGGGAAGCAACGCTGTCTTCAACTTCATAATTTTCCAGATGCTCTTTCCTGGGTTCATGTTCATAATCCCGTTGTTCGTTCTCATAAGAAAGCTTGGTCTCTACAACACTTACTCTGCCATGATCATTCCGTTTCTGATGAGTGCATGGAGCCTTTTTATGTTAACACAATCCTACAAAACGATTCCTCAGGATTACATAGAAGCCGCTAAAATTGACGGAGCCAGTACTTTGTGGATAATATTTAGGGTGATGGTACCTCTCTCCAGAAGCACACTCTCTATTGTAGGTCTTTTCACGTTCATAGGGATCTGGGACAATTTCCTCTGGCCTCTGATGGTGGTGAAGGATTACAACAAGATGCCTCTCTCCGTTTTGCTTGCCACTTTTAACCACGAATACGCAGCCTATGTGGGGCCATTGATGGCAGGGTCTGTGATACAAACTCTTCCAATGGTTCTCATCTTTTTGATTTTCAGAAAGCAATTCCTTCAGGGAATTTCTATGTCTTTCAAGTAGAGGAGGGAGAACATGGAGCTGAAACTGGAAAGACATCCGGCAAACCCCATTCTGGAACCTTCTCCGTACTTTCTCTGGGAGAGCAGGTTTGTTTTCAACCCGGCTGTGGTCTACGACGGAGAGCTCTTTCACTTGCTCTACAGAGCTCAGGGAGAGGACATGGTTTCAAGAATCGGATACGCTGTGAGCACCGACGGAATCCACTTCAACAAATTTGAAAAACCCGTCTTTGCTCCCAAGAGTGATGATGAACTCTATGGAGTGGAAGATCCCAGGATCACGAGGATAGGAGACGAGTACTACATGGTTTATACCGCCTATTCTCCACGTGGTGTCAGAATCGCTATGGCCTCCACGAAGAATTTCATCACCTGGAAGAGGTACGGTGTTGTGATACCAGAAGTGGACAACAAAGACGCGGCTCTATTTCCCGAAAAGATAAATGGAAAGTACGTTATGTTCCATAGAATACCGCCTGACATGTGGCTCGCGTTTTCCGATGATCTCGTGCACTGGGACAACTTTGTGAAGATTGCTTCTCCAAGGCCTGGAATGTGGGATGACCTGAAGATCGGAGTGGGTGCCCCTCCCATAAAGACTGAGTACGGCTGGCTTGTTCTCTACCATGGTGTGCAGAACACGGGTACTTCCAGACCCATATACCGACTCGGGTTCATGCTGCTCGATCTGGAAGATCCCACGAAGGTGATAAAGAGATCACAGGAACCCATTCTGGAACCGGAAGAGGACTGGGAAAAGTTCGGAGGAGTACCAAACGTGGTCTTCAGCGATGCGATGATAGAGTACAACGGTTACTACTACGTCTACTACGGAGCCGCGGACAACTGCATTGCTCTTGCAACAATTCCTGTGGAAAAGGTTATGAAATGGTGTAGAGAATAACAGGAGGAAAAAGTTGTGAAAGGCCGATTGTGGAGAATGCTTTCAGAGATTGTTCCGTATACTGTTCTGAGAATAGAAAGAATAGAAAGCTGGATTTTCTCCGATGGTGCTGTTGAGAGAATCGTGGATCCTTCCTTCGAATGGGACTTCAGCTCCGCTCCCGTCTGGTTCAGGAAAGAGCTAGAGCCTTTCTCTGCCGCTGGAGAGCAGAGGGCCTACCTGAAACTCTGGTTCGGTGGGGAGACCCTTGTTTTTGTGGATGGGAAGCCTTACGGTGAGATCAACGAGTATCATAGGATGTTGAACATCACCCCCCTTGCTGATGGAAAACCACACACGATAGAAGCTCAGGTGATGCCAAGAGGTCTTTTTGGAAGACCGGAAAAACCGGTGTTTACAGAAGCTTTCTTCATCGTCGTTGATGAAGCACTGATGAAGGTGGTGAAAACTCTCGAACTCACCATAAAAACGGCAGAAGTAATAGAAGATGAGTCACTTTCTAAGAAACTGCTGGACATCTCCGAGAAGTTTCTCTCGAAAGTGTGGATCCCAAGAGACACAGATACCTATCTGATGACAGCACCGGAAGATCCGGGAATAAAAGATGAGATCAAAAACACCTGGAACACACCGGAGTTCAAAGAGTTCACAGGTGTGAAGCTTTCTGAAGAGTTGAGAAATCAGATTCTGGAAGAGTTCGAAAAATTCAAAGAAAAGCTGGATAGAATAAGAAAAGACCATCCGAGTTTTGGAACGATTCACCTTGTGGGGCACGCGCACATAGACTACGCCTGGCTCTGGCCAGTTGAGGAGACGAAGAGAAAGATCCTACGCACTTTTTCGAACTCTGTGTTGCTTTCTAAACTCTATTCAGAGTTCGTTTACACTCAGTCTTCCGCTCAGATGTACGAGGATCTCAAGCAAAATTCACCAGAACTTTTCGAGGAAGTCAGAAAACTTGTAAAGGAAGGAAGATGGGAACCCGTTGGTGGCATGTGGGTGGAGTCGGACTGCAACGTTCCATCGATAGAGTCGCTTGTGAGACAGTTCTACTATGGGCAAAAATTCTTCGAAAGAGAATTCGGGAAAAAGAGCAAGGTGTGCTGGCTTCCAGACGTGTTTGGGTTTTCCTGGGTGCTTCCCCAAATTCTGAAAGAAGCCGGGATAAAATACTTCGTCACCACGAAACTCAACTGGAACGACACGAACGAGTTTCCGTACGATCTGTGCCGCTGGAGGGGAATAGATGGATCCGAAGTGATCTATTTCAGTTTCAAAAATCCCAACGAGGGGTACAACGGGAAGATAGATCCCGATACGATCTACAAAACCTGGAAGAATTTCAGGCAGAAGGATTTCACAAACAGAGTCCTTCTTTCGTTCGGCCACGGTGATGGCGGTGGCGGTCCAACCGAAGAGATGCTGGAAAATTACGAAGTTCTGAAGGATTTTCCTGGACTGCCGCGCCTTGAGATGGGAACTGTGGAAGAATTCTTCAAAAAAATGGATATCGACGGAGAACTTCCTGTGTGGGACGGAGAGCTTTACCTTGAACTTCACAGGGGAACCTACACTTCACAGTCCAGGACAAAGAAACTTCACAAAGAAGCGGAAGACAGTCTTTACCTTGCGGAATTGATTTCTGCTTTCACGGATAAAGATTTTTCTGACGAAATAGACGAACTCTGGAAGATTCTGTTGAGAAACGAATTTCACGATATTCTACCTGGTTCTTCTATAAAGGAAGTCTATAAAGATACAGAAAAAGAGCTCAGACATGTGATAGAAAAATCAAAAGACATCGTTATCGAATCTCTCAAAGTTTTTTCTTCTGAGAACGAAGAGGTTTTAACCCTTTTGAACGTTTCCTCTTTTCCAAAGAAGTGTCTTTTCTTCCTCAACGAAGATCTCGCGATTTCCTTTGAAGGAGAAGCGCTCTTGAAACAGAGAACTCACGATGGAAGGTATGTGTACTTCATAGACAGGGAGATTCCTCCGTTCACGAAAGTAGAACTGAAATTTCGCAAAGCCACGTTTGAGGAAACTCCAAGTGAGTTGAGAGAAACAAACATCATGGAGAACGAATTTCTCAGGGTGCACGTCAACGATGACGGAACAATTCAAATCTACGACAAAGAACTGGACAGGTACGTTTTCGAAGAGAAGGGAAACATCTTGAAACTTCATAAAAACATCCCTGCCTACTGGGACAACTGGGATATCGCAGAAAACGTGGAAAAGACAGGATATACCCTGAGGGCGAAAAACATAGAAAAAATAGAGTCTGGCCCTGTTCGAGAAGTGATCCGTGTTGAATATGAATCAGAAGGAAGCAGGATCACGCAGCATTACATCCTTTACAGAAAGAGTAGAAGGCTCGATATAGAAACGAAGGTAGACTGGCACACAAGACGAGCTCTTCTCAGAGCTTACTTCCCAACAACTGTTCTGTCGAGAAAGGCAAGGTTCGATATCTCCGGTGGTTTCATCGAAAGGCCCACACACAGAAACACCAGTTTCGAACAGGCACGTTTCGAGGTGCCGTTTCACAGGTGGATGGATCTCTCCCAGACAGACTTCGGTGTGTCTATTATGAACGACGGAAAATACGGTGGCAGTGTTCATCAGGGTACTATGGCGCTTTCACTGATAAAAGCGGGTATTTTCCCCGATTTTCTCTGTGACGAGGGTAAACACAGTTTCACCTATTCTGTCTACGTGCACCCTGGGGACAGCTTGAGAGATGTTGTAAAAGAATCAGAAGATCTCAACAGATCTTTCATCGTTCATCGCGGGGTGTTGAACCTCCCCTCTCCTTTACTGGAGATCTCTCCCCAGAATTTCCGTCTCACTTCACTGAGAAGGGTGAATGGCAAAATTGTTCTGAGGCTTGTTGAGATCTTCGGAACATCAGGAAAACTTTCCATTAAGACCCCGTGGAACGGTGAAATCTACCAGACGAACGTTCTGGAAGAGAAAAAACAGAAAGTCACCTTCCCAGTGGTTTACCATCCGTTCAAGATCTACACTTTTGTTGTAGAAGGTTGAAGGTTCAAACTTGTCACTCGAGAGCGGGGATGGCACCCCGCTCTTTGATCAACCTAATTTTTCCTGTGTAAACACCCATAAATAAAGCCTTAAACGATTCTTCTAAAATGTGTTCTTGATTTGTATCACTGTTATGTTATAAAAATAACAGGACAGAAGAAATAAATGATAAAAAGGCATGACAACAAAAAGGAGGTGAAACTATGATGATGTTCTTGCCGCCGGAAGTTGTTAGAGAGATCCACGAAGAGAGGGTAAAGAAAGCTCTCGAAAATCTCAAAGCCATCGAACTCAAAAAAGAACTCCTTGAAAAGGTAGTGAAAGAAGAAAAGAAAGTCTCCTCCAGAAGGAGGAGAAGAGAGAAAGAAACAGTCGAAGTGTAAAGATTATTTACCCGCCATCTTTAACGATCTGCCTTCCCAGATATCCTTCTTCGAGTCTTCCAGGCATCCCTCCCCTACTTTTAATCACCGAGTGCAAGTTCTATCAGATTTGAATCGAAAATGTAGGTGATCGTCGAGTCGTTGAGATAGAACGTTTCTGATGCGAATGGAGAGAGATCTGCTAGTATGGTTGAAATCTCATTATTTGCGTTTTCCATATCGTCTTCGTCTATCTCCAATTCTTCATCAGTGTTAGCGACTTCATTTTCCTCTGGAAGTTCAAAATCGGTGTACACACAAACGGTGTAAGTGGCTTTTTTCAGCTCTTCGAAATTAAAATCATCGTCTGTGATTTCAAGATTCACGAGTGTACCGGGGCAGGTTTCTCCTTCAAAGAGCGCTACAAGGCATGGTGTTCCTGAAAGTGTCTCTTTCAATTTTCCTTCCACTTCGTACCTGTGTTCTTCTCCCTCACCAGGACCGTATTCGTTCCTTTCCCTATGGTGATAGGGAACTATAACAGGCCTGAGCAGATATTCACCATTTCCTGTGGTTGCGATTTTGAGAGATCTTGCCACATCGAAGTCGAGAACGATCGAGTCGCCGTTCTGCACTATAACAGGCTTTATGATTTTGATCTTTCTGGAAGAAACCCTAACAGTCTCTGTTGAACCGTTTGTAACAGCAGTGGCGGCATCGATGTAGAGTCTGATCCACTCGAGATTAGCGCCCTCGGGCAATTCCATCTCGAAGAACTGAACTTTAGTTCCAGCAAGTGAGAGGAGATCGAACTCATTCTCCAGCAGAGCAGCGGTAGCAGTGTACTCTTCTCCATCCAATGAATAGTGGTATTCCGCGTTTGAAATTTTCACCAGTAATTTTTCGATGTTGAAAGTTGGGTTGTCCGTGAGATACACAGGAACTTTTACGGTGTTGGTTCCGGTTGTGAAAAGCACACATCCAGCCAGCAAACTCAAAATCAGAACTGCCCAGAGCACGTATTTCATGTTCTCACCTCCTCCAAAATATATTTTAACTCATTAATGGTTTCATAATAAATATGTGAACAAATTATCTATTAATAGCCTGTATGTTTTCGATCTTAAACACTAAGATTTTTGCCCACTAATAAATTATCTTTTTTGATTTCGTCTAATAAATACCGGAGACTGGAACCGCGGATTTAGAAGAAAATGGTTTCTTTTGAAAAATATTCGCCGATACTTGTTTCTGCATCCATCTCTTCAGATTTTGAATGAAAACATTTTCAGAATAAAATACCAGAGACAGAAAAAGTGAAGAGAGGGTGATAGCGTGCGATTCGGTTATTTTGATGACGTCAACCGTGAATACGTGATCACAACTCCTCAAACTCCGTATCCATGGATAAATTATCTGGGAACGGAGGACTTCTTTTCCATCATATCTCACATGGCAGGGGGTTACTGTTTTTACAAAGACGCGAGACTCAGAAGAATAACGAGGTTCAGATACAACAACGTTCCAACGGATGCTGGAGGAAGGTACTTTTACATCAGAGAAGAAAATGGAGATTTCTGGACACCCACGTGGATGCCTGTGAGAAAAGATCTTTCCTTCTTTGAAGCGCGCCACGGTCTTGGATACACAAAGATCACAGGTGAAAGGAACGGCCTGAGAGCCACCATCACCTACTTTGTGCCAAGACATTTCACAGGGGAGGTCCATCACCTTGTTCTGGAGAACAGAACGAACACGCCGAGGAGGATAAAACTTTTCTCCTTTATAGAGTTCTGCCTCTGGAACGCTCTCGATGATATGACGAACTTCCAGAGAAACTACAGTACGGGTGAAGTGGAAATAGAAGGTTCTGTGATTTACCACAAGACAGAATACAGAGAAAGAAGAAACCACTACGCGTTCTATTCTGTGAATCAACCGATAGATGGTTTTGATACAGACAGAGAGTCCTTCATAGGTCTCTACAGCGGTTTTGAAGCTCCTCAAGCGGTGGTGGAAGGAAAACCCAGAAATTCCGTCGCGAGCGGGTGGGCACCGATCGCTTCACATTACTTAGAGATAGAACTCGCTCCATCCGAAAAGAAAGAACTCATCTTCATTCTCGGGTACGTAGAGAATCCAGAGGAGGAAAAATGGGAAAAGCCCGGTGTGATAAACAAAAAGCGAGCAAAAGAGATGATAGAGAAATTCAAAACAGGTGAAGATGTTGAGCACGCCCTGAAGGAACTCAAAGAATACTGGGACGACCTTCTTGGAAGAATACAGGTAGAAACCCATGACGAAAAACTCAACAGAATGGTGAACATCTGGAATCAGTACCAGTGTATGGTCACGTTCAACATCTCTCGAAGCGCTTCGTACTTCGAGTCTGGTATCAGTAGAGGAATAGGTTTCAGGGACTCGAACCAGGATATCTTAGGTTTTGTTCACATGATCCCGGAGAAGGCAAGGCAGAGAATACTCGATTTGGCCTCTATCCAATTCGAGGATGGAAGCACTTACCACCAGTTCCAGCCGCTCACCAAGAAGGGCAACAACGAAATAGGAGGAGGCTTCAACGACGATCCGCTTTGGCTCATTCTCTCAACGAGCGCTTACATCAAAGAAACGGGTGACTGGAGCATACTGGACGAAGAGGTTCCCTTCGACAACGATCCGAACAAAAAGGCATCACTCTTCGAGCATCTGAAGAGATCTTTCTACTTCACTGTGAACAACCTCGGTCCCCACGGTCTTCCATTGATAGGAAGGGCCGATTGGAACGATTGTCTTAACCTCAATTGTTTCTCGAAAGATCCCGATGAGTCTTTCCAAACAACCGTCAACGCTCTCGACGGAAGGGTAGCGGAGTCCGTCTTCATAGCGGGGCTCTTCGTTCTTGCTGGAAAAGAATTCGTGGAGATCTGCAAAAGACGAGGACTTGAAGAAGAAGCGAGAGAAGCAGAAAAACATGTGAACAAAATGATCGAGACCACTCTGAAATACGGCTGGGATGGTGAATGGTTCCTCAGGGCGTACGATGCCTTTGGGAGAAAGGTGGGAAGCAAAGAGTGTGAAGAAGGTAAGATCTTCATAGAACCACAGGGAATGTGTGTTATGGCAAGTATCGGTGTGGACAACGGATACGCGGAAAAAGCTCTCGATTCTGTCAAAAAATATCTCGACACACCCTACGGACTCGTTCTTCAGCAGCCGGCGTACAGCAGATATTACATCGAGCTTGGTGAGATCTCGAGTTACCCACCGGGCTACAAAGAAAACGCGGGGATCTTCTGTCACAACAACCCATGGGTAGCGATAGCCGAGACTGTTATAGGTAGGGGAGACAGAGCCTTTGAGATCTACAGAAAAATCACACCGGCTTATCTCGAAGACATCAGCGAAATACACAGGACTGAGCCGTACGTCTACGCTCAGATGGTTGCCGGAAAAGATGCACCGAGGCATGGAGAGGCAAAGAATTCCTGGCTCACGGGGACTGCTGCTTGGAGCTTTGTAGCGATCACTCAGCATATACTCGGGATAAGGCCTACTTACGACGGCCTGGTGGTGGATCCCTGCATCCCGAAAGAATGGGAAGGATTCAGGATCACAAGAAAGTTCAGAGGAAGCATCTACGATATAACGGTGAAGAATCTCTCTCATGTTTCCAAAGGAGTCAAAGAGATCATTGTTGATGGAAAAAAGATAGAAGGACAAGTACTTCCAGTTTTCGAGGATGGAAAGGTGCACAGGGTTGAAGTTGTGATGGGCTGACCTTTTGTTCTCCGATGATATAGTACAGACGAGGGGGTACTCCCCCTCTTTTTTTGTGCAGAGAGTTTTGATAGAATAGTTAGGCACACGAATCAAAACAACAGGAGAGGTGATGAACGTGAAAAAGTTCCCTGAAGGATTCCTCTGGGGTGTTGCAACAGCTTCCTACCAGATCGAGGGTTCTCCCCTCGCAGACGGAGCTGGTATGTCTATCTGGCACACCTTCTCCCATACTCCTGGAAATGTAAAGAACGGTGACACGGGAGATGTGGCCTGCGACCACTACAACAGATGGAAAGAGGACATTGAAATCATAGAGAAACTCGGAGTAAAGGCTTACAGATTTTCAATCAGCTGGCCAAGAATACTTCCGGAAGGAACAGGAAGGGTGAATCAGAAAGGACTGGATTTTTACTAACAGGATCATAGACACCCTGCTGGAAAAAGGTATCACACCCTTTGTGACCATCTATCACTGGGATCTTCCCTTCGCTCTTCAGTTGAAAGGAGGATGGGCGAACAGAGAAATAGCGGATTGGTTCGCAGAATACTCAAGGGTTCTCTTTGAAAATTTCGGCGACCGTGTGAAGAACTGGATCACCTTGAACGAACCGTGGGTTGTTGCCATAGTGGGGCATCTGTACGGAGTCCACGCTCCTGGAATGAGAGATATTTACGTGGCTTTCCGAGCTGTTCACAATCTCTTGAGGGCACACGCCAAAGCGGTGAAAGTGTTCAGGGAAACTGTGAAAGATGGAAAGATCGGAATAGTTTTCAACAATGGATATTTCGAACCTGCGAGTGAAAAAGAGGAGGACATCAGAGCGGCGAGATTCATGCATCAGTTCAACAACTATCCTCTCTTTCTCAATCCGATCTACAGAGGAGATTATCCGGAGCTCGTTCTGGAATTTGCCAGAGAGTATCTACCGGAGAATTACAAAGATGACATGTCCGAGATACAGGAAAAGATCGACTTTGTTGGATTGAACTATTACTCCGGTCATTTGGTGAAGTTCGATCCAGATGCACCAGCTAAGGTCTCTTTCGTTGAAAGGGATCTTCCAAAAACAGCCATGGGATGGGAGATCGTTCCAGAAGGAATCTACTGGATCCTGAAGAAGGTGAAAGAAGAATACAACCCACCAGAGGTTTACATCACAGAGAATGGGGCTGCTTTTGACGACGTAGTTAGTGAAGATGGAAGAGTTCACGATCAAAACAGAATCGATTATTTGAAGGCCCACATTGGTCAGGCATGGAAGGCCATACAGGAGGGAGTGCCGCTTAAAGGTTACTTCGTCTGGTCGCTCCTCGACAATTTCGAATGGGCAGAGGGATACTCTAAGAGATTTGGTATTGTGTACGTGGACTACAGTACTCAAAAACGCATCATAAAAGACAGTGGTTACTGGTACTCGAACGTGGTCAAAAGCAACAGTCTGGAAGATTGAAAAGGGCGGCCTGGCCGCCCTTTCTTTTTGATACCTCGTTTTTCCTCCTATTCGTTCACTCCGCGTGAATATCACCGATTATTTTCATTTAACGAAAAAAATCTTCTGTTTTCTCCTGATAGCTCACTTGCAAAGAATACAAAGGTCTGGCAAAATATCAAATAGGTTAATTTGATTATAACGTCATTTAATTGCTGGTTCAAAAAAGAGGTGAAGAAAACGTGGGAAGGTCCTTTTTCACGTTTCTTCTAATTCTAGCTGTGAGTTTGTTTGCTGTTTCCTGGCGCGATGTTGTGCTTTATGAAATCATGATAGACAGATTCAACGATGGGGATCCAACGAACAACGATCAAGGTTATGGAGAATACGATCCTTCTGATCCAGCAAAGTATAGCGGAGGAGATTTGAAAGGAATAATTGATAAGCTTGATTATATCAGAGGTCTGGGAGTAGATGGAATATGGATTACTCCTCCAGTAGCCAACCAGTGGTGGGATCCGTGGGTTAATTACGGTGGATACCATGGATACTGGGCAAGGAATTTTAAGGAAGTAGACGAACATTTTGGGAATATCGAGACATACAGGAAGCTTTCAGAAGAAATTCACAGAAAAAATATGTTTCTCATCCAAGATATAGTTGTCAACCATGTTGGAAACTATTTCAGATTCAAAGCTGGAAAATTCGAAATTAACACAGGAAGTGTTCCAACTTTCGCACCAACTCAATTCCCCTTCAATATGAATGACTATAATGATCCGAAACAGAGAGAAATGAATGTCTACCACTGGACTCCTGATATCACTAATTACAACGACATTCATCAAAAGCTCAACTATCAGCTTTCAGGTCTCGATGATTTAAATACTGAAAATCCGATGGTCAGAAGCGCTTTGAAAGACTCCTATGGTTTCTGGATAAAAGAGGTTGGTGTTGACGGCTTCAGAGTGGATACTGCGATGTACGTTCCAAAAGATTTCTGGGATGATTTCTTCTTTGGCAAAGACGGAATAATGACCTTGAAAGATGATTTCATCGCTTTTGGTGAAGCATGGCTCACTTCTCCACCGATGGATGACAGTGCAGAAAAGGAAATAGAGAGTTATTTTGACCATGGTTTTAACGCCATGCTTGACTTTCCGCTTTGTGAAGAAATACGTCGAGTTCTAAAAGGTGGGAAACCAACTTCATGGCTTGCTTACAGAATAGAAAGGCGTAATCAAACGCTTGAAAAAGGACTTCTGGTCACTTTCATTGACAATCATGATATGGAGCGATTCAGCAGGGGAACGGACGAGAAGACATTGAGAATGGCAGTCGCTTTTCTAATGACTTTACCTGGAATTCCTGTTATTTACTATGGAACAGAACAGTCTTTTGAAGAAACACGGGCTTCGATGTTTGCAAAGGGATGGGGATCGGGCGGTAAGGATCATTTTGAGAAAGGGGAGATGTACGATTTCATAAAAAGTGCCGTTGAGTTCAGAAAGAGTCACACTGCAACGAGATACGGTAAGGTCAAAGTTCTTCTGTCGAATTCAGAAGGTGCAGGGCTTCTGGTTTATGAAGTAAAAGATGAGAATGAAACGCTCATTGTGGTTTTAAACACATCTAATAATGACAAGATTAGAACCATCGATGGTGTGTTTCCTAGTATGGAAAAGGTATTCTCAAGTGATAGAGAGGCTAGGGTTGTTGTTCAGGAAAAGTCCACGGTCTTTATCGTTCCTCCAAAGAGTCTTACCGTCTTCAAGCTTTCCTCTGTGAATAAATATGAGAAACAGACAACGAATTTGACGTTAAAAACCACCGTGAACATCTACGAAGATAGAGTAGTAATATCCGGTGAAACGAACGGCAAAAGAATGTACGCCTACATTGATGGTTTATATCAAACCATTCCCGAGAAAGTGAATATTGTCGATGGTAAATACAGTCTTTCCCTGGATCTTTATAAAATGGGTCCTGGAAACCATTTCATTATTTTGAAGGTTTACGGATCCAATCCCAAAGAAGTCCTTTATTCTGAAGAAATCTGGTTTGAGGTGTCTATACCTACCGAAAAACTCGCAGAAGTGACAGATCCTATGAATGATGATCATGGGCCTTTCGGCAGATATAAATATCCACTTGATTTAACTTTCAAGCGGCAAATGGACCTTATTGGTGCAAAGGTGGAACGCATGGGACCTAATTTGATTGTCTGGATAAAAACGAGAGAAATTACTACGAGCTGGAACCCACCGCTTGGATTCGATCATGTGAGTTTTCAAATATTCCTTGATGATCCGAGAAGAAAGGGAGCAGAAGCGTTGCCATTTCAAAATTACGCCATAGATGATTGGGACTATGAAATCTTTATAACAGGATGGAATGTGGCTATTTTTTCGTCGGAAGGAGCTACCGAGAAAAAATTCGGTGTGCAGATAGGATCTCCTGAAGTCGTTGTGGTTGATGGGTGGATAAAGATAGCTGTAAAGGGTGAATGGATTGATTTTCCAGAAAGCTTCAATGGCTGGAAATTGTACCTTACAACTTGGGATTACGATGGTGTGGAAAACAGGTTCAGGCCTCTTGAAGAGGAACCAAAAGCTTACAGGTTTGGAGGAGGAAACAACACAGAACCGTACATAATGGATGATTTATGGATCGAAATAAAGGAATAATAAAACCATATTTTGAATGGGGAGGTGCTTTTGCCATGAAGAAGTACTTTGTTCTGTTGCTAGCAGTTCTTCTGGTTGGTGGACTCTTCGCTGTGAAAATCACTATGACATCTGGAGGGGTCGGAAAGGAACTCGAGGTACTGAAAAAGCAGCTGGAGATGTTCCACCAGCAGTACCCAGATATCGAAGTGGAAATCATTCCGATGCCGGACAGTTCAACTGAAAGGCACGATCTCTACGTCACGTACTTTGCCGCCGGAGAGACGGATCCAGACGTTCTCATGCTCGATGTGATATGGCCTGCTGAGTTTGCTCCGTTCCTTGAAGATCTGACAGCAGACAAAGACTACTTCGAACTCGGTGAATTCCTACCCGGAACTGTGATGTCTGTCACGGTCAATGGAAGAATCGTTGCTGTTCCCTGGTTCACAGATGCAGGTCTCCTTTACTACAGAAAAGACCTCCTCGAGAAATACGGTTACGATCACGCTCCGAGAACCTGGGATGAACTCGTCGAAATGGCAAAGAAGATCTCTCAGGCTGAAGGCATCCACGGATTCGTCTGGCAGGGTGCAAGATACGAAGGCCTTGTCTGTGATTTCCTTGAATACCTCTGGTCTTTCGGTGGGGATGTGCTCGATGAGAGTGGAAAAGTTGTGATCGATTCTCCAGAAGCTGTTGCGGCTCTTCAGTTCATGGTCGATCTCATCTACAAGCACAAAGTCACTCCTGAAGGAGTTACCACCTACATGGAAGAAGACGCAAGAAGAATCTTCCAGAACGGAGAAGCTGTTTTTATGAGGAACTGGCCGTACGCCTGGTCCCTCGTGAACAGCGACGAATCCCCAATCAAAGGAAAGGTTGGAGTTGCTCCTCTTCCAATGGGTCCTGGTGGAAGAAGAGCTGCCACACTCGGTGGGTGGGTCCTCGGTATAAACAAATTCTCGTCACCTGAAGAAAAGGAAGCCGCAAAGAAGCTCATAAAGTTCCTCACAAGTTACGACCAGCAGCTCTACAAAGCGATCAACGCCGGACAGAATCCAACGAGAAAAGCCGTTTACAAAGATCCAAAACTCAAAGAAGCTGCTCCGTTCATGGTTGAACTTCTCGGAGTTTTCATCAACGCTCTTCCAAGACCAAGGGTTGCGAACTACACAGAAGTTTCCGATGTCATTCAGAGGTACGTGCACGCTGCTCTGACAAGACAGACAACACCAGAAGACGCAATAAAGAACATTGCAAAAGAGCTCAAATTCCTGCTTGGACAGTAACAGAGGCGAGGGGCTCTCCCCCGCCTCTTTTACTCTGTTGAAGGAGGATACAGAAAGATGGAAAAAAGAAGTGGTTGGACAGCGTTCTGGATGATTTTGCCGACAATTCTTGTCATATCCGTAGTGGCTTTTTTTCCTCTGTTCAAAACCTTCTACGACAGTTTCTACAGTTTCGGTTTGAGGCCCGGTATAGAGAGAAGATTCGTTGGGCTTCAGAACTATTTCAGACTCTTTGAGGACACCCGCTTCATAATGGCTTTGAAAAACACCGTCTTTTTCACGGTGATTTCGGTTTCTCTGGAGACGGTGCTTGGTGTTCTCATCGCCATAGTTGTTCATCAGAGATTCGCGTTGAGAGGCGTTGTGAGGGCCGCTATGCTCGTTCCATGGGCAATTCCAACGGCCATTTCTTCTCAAATGTGGCGATGGATGTTCCACGATCAATTCGGAATAATGTCGAGACTCTGGGAGAAACTCGGAATAATAGAACCGGGAACCCCCATTCTCGGAACACCAGGGCTCGCCATGTGGGCGATCATATTCGTCGATGTGTGGAAAACGACTCCGTTCATGGCTCTTTTGATTCTCGCAGGTCTTCAGGTGATACCGGAGGATATTTACGAAGCGGCGAGAATCGACGGAGCAAATACAATTCAAAGATTCTTCAGAATCACTCTTCCGTTGATAACGCCAACGATAGGAGTGGCTCTGATCTTCAGGACACTCGATGCACTGCGCGTGTTCGATGTTGTCTACATCATGACGAGAGGTGCTGTGAACACAGAAACCCTGGCCGTTTACAACCGACACGTTCTGATGGATAGGGCTTTCACCGGTGCGTGGTTTGGATACGGTTCCGCCATATCTGTTTTCATATTCGTTCTTATATCGATCTTTGCCATACTTTACATAAAGTCCTTGAGGCTGAAACTCGATTGAGGAGGGAACCCGATGAGCAGATCGATAACGCAGAGAATCCTTCTTTATATAGCTGTTTTACTCATTCTTATATGGTGCGTTTTTCCCCTTTATTGGGCTTTTATTTCGTCGATAAAGCCTGATCGGGATCTTTTCGAAAAGAATCCCTCTCTTTTCCCAAAAAGAATAACCTTTGAAAACTACGTGAAGGTCTTCAAGGAAAGACCGTTTCATATAAACATCAAAAACAGCATTATAGTGGCAGGCATAACCACGGTTTTGGCATTAGTTGTAGGATCGCTTGCTGGATACGCCATCGCAAGGCTCAAGTTCAAGGGAAAGGTCATCGTGATGTCACTGATTCTTGCGGTGAGCATGTTTCCACAGGTTTCTATTTTGGGATCTCTATTTTTGATCTTGAGGGGATTGAAGTTGATAAACACCTACACTGGTCTCATCATACCCTACACTGCTATGAATCTGCCTCTCACTGTCTGGGTGCTCCAGAGTTTCTTCAGGGAACTTCCAAAAGAAGTGGAGGAATCGGCGTTCATCGACGGAGCCTCTAAACTCAGAACTCTCTGGTCTATCGTGCTTCCCATGTCTGCTCCTGGTCTTGTGGCAACAGGGCTTTTGACGTTCATCGCCGCGTGGAACGAGTTTCTCTTCGCTCTCACGTTCATGCAAAAGCCGAGCCTGTACACGGTTCCTGTCGCAGTCGCTCTCTTCAAAGGAGCGTCTCAGTACGAGATACCATGGGGTCAGCTCATGGCCGCAGCCGTTATCGTCACACTTCCACTTGTGATACTCGTTTTGGTTTTCCAGAACAGAATCATAGCTGGCTTGAGTGCAGGGGCTGTGAAGGGTTAATAATCAACCATTTTAGGTAGATATTTTTGATTGTTGGGAATTATTTGAATTTATCATGAGATATCTTGCCCTATCTTTTGTTTTTTAGTGGAAATAAGGTTTGAAAAACCGTTGCGCAATGTGTGATAATATGTTCTGGATTAATTTAATTCCTTTGGAAATTAATACCTTGCGTTTCGTTTTTTTGAAGAAAAAGCGTTTTTTCGGATATGAAATACATATGCGTTAATTTTAAATTACATCTTAAGTTGGGAGGTGTTTTTCATGANGAAAGGTTTGCTGTTGTTTGGTGTGATTTTGCTGCTGTCGGTGTTTGTTTTCTCTGAGGACATGACAATACTTCTGGCACCGAAATCACTCAACAATCCGTACTGGTTTGCGGTGGAGAACGGGATGAAAGATGCGGCAGAGAAACTTGGGATCAAAGCGATATTCGACGCACCGGTTGAGGCAGATGCGGCGAAGCAGGCAGAGAAGATACTGAGCTACATAGTGAAAGGTGTAGACGGGATAGGCATTTCACCGAACGATCCTGAAGGGATAAAGGTAGTTGTCAAGAGGGCGCTTGACAAGGGGATACCGGTAATCATGTTTGACTCAGATTCTCCAGACAGCGGAAGGTATGCTTACATAGGAACCAACAACTATAACGCAGGATACGAGGCGGGTAAACTGATGGCTCAGCTCATCGAGAAGTACAGAGCGGAGAAAAAGACCATCAGGCTTGCAATACTCACCGGAGGTCTCGCTGCTCTTAACTTGAACGAAAGGATCAGAGGTTTCAAAGATGCGCTTGAGGACTACTCCAAGAGGAGCGGGAAAGAGATAGTTTATGTTGCCGATCCGTTCCCGTGTGATGATGATTCTGCAAAGGCTATTCAGATCATCAGAGATGTGACCAGAAAGTACACAGATCTCGATGGATGGTTTATGTCTGGAGGATGGCCTCTCTTTGCTCCGAAAGAAACCGTTATCTCCGCTCTTGGTGGCCCAGAAAGGATGAAAGATCTGCTGGTTGTTGGTTTTGACACTTTGCTTCCGGAACTCGAACTTGTTAAAGCCGGTGCAGTCAAAGGTCTTGTTGGACAGAGGCCATACGACATGGGCTATCTCTCTGTTCTCGTTCTCTACAACATGGCAAAGATTGGAGTGGAGAACACATTGAAGATGCTCCCGAAAGTTGTCAAAGAAGACGGAACAGTTGACTACATTATTGACACGGGTGTTGATATTGTAACAGAAGAAAATGTCGATCAATTCTACGAATATGCAAAGAAGATCTATTCCAAGCGCTGATGATGTAAAATCATTGAAGTAAAGAGGGGGGTTCACCCCCCTTCTTTATGGAAGGAGAAGGATAAAAACAACGGTGAGGAGGCGTGGTTGAATTGTGGAAGAAGCTGTTCAAGGCGAGGGAAGCAGGGATATTTCTAATACTCATAGCGATCGTGGTATTTTTAGGGGTAACGACGAGAGAATTTTTGACAGTGGAGAACATATTCACGGTGATACTGAACGTATCGTTCATAGCGATCATGTCATTTGGGATGACGATGGTGATCATCACATCTGGGATAGATTTGTCGGTAGGATCCATACTTGGGGCAGCGAGTGTAGTGATGGGGCTTTTGATGGATGAGAAGGGTCTGTCACCATTTTTGAGTGTGGTCATTGGATTGGCGGTAGGGGTAGGTTTTGGGCTTGCGAACGGGCTTTTGATCACGAAGGCGAGGTTAGCACCGTTCATCAGCACATTGGGGATGCTTAGTGTAGGAAGGGGACTTGCGTACGTGATGAGTGGGGGATGGCCCATATCGCCGTTTCCAGAGAGCTTCACAGTACACGGGCAAGGAATGGTAGGGCCAGTGCCGGTACCAGTGATCTACATGGCGGTGATAGGGGTGATAGCCCACATATTTTTGAAGTACACAGTGACGGGGCGAAGGATCTATGCGATAGGAGGGAACATGGAAGCGTCGAAGCTGGTGGGGATAAAGACAGACAGGATACTGATTCTGGTATACACGATAAACGGATTTTTAGCAGCCTTTGCTGGCTTTCTTTTGACTGCGTGGCTTGGAGTAGCGCAGCCGAATGCGGGTCAGGGGTATGAGCTGGACGTGATAGCGGCTACAGTGATAGGAGGGACGAGTTTGTCTGGTGGTGAAGGGACGATACTGGGGGCGTTTCTGGGAGCGGTGATAATGGGGGTATTGAGGAACGGGATGATACTGCTTGGGGTATCGTCATTCTGGCAGCAAGTGGTGATAGGCATAGTGATCATCATAGCGATAGCGATAGACCAGATCAGGAGGGCGAAAGAGAGATGAAGCCCATACTTGAGGTGAAGTCCATACACAAGAGATTTCCAGGGGTACATGCGCTCAAAGGGGTAAGCATGGAATTTTATCCTGGTGAGGTACATGCGATAGTAGGGGAGAATGGGGCGGGGAAAAGCACACTGATGAAGATAATAGCAGGGGTGTATCAACCTGATGAAGGTGAGATCATATACGAAGGGAGGGTTGTGAGGTGGAACCATCCGAGTGAAGCGATAAATGCAGGGATAGTGACGGTGTTTCAGGAGCTATCGGTGATGGACAACCTGTCAGTTGCGGAGAACATATTCATGGGGGACGAAGAGAAGAGAGGGATCTTTATAGATTACAAGAAGATGTACAGGGAAGCGGAGAAGTTCATGAAGGAGGAATTTGGCATAGAGATAGATCCTGAGGAGAAGTTGGGGAAATACTCCATAGCGATTCAGCAGATGGTGGAGATAGCAAGAGCTGTCTACAAGAAGGCGAAGGTGTTGATACTGGACGAGCCGACCTCTTCTCTTACACAGAAAGAGACGGAAAAACTCTTTGAGGTTGTGAAGAGTCTCAAGGAGAAAGGTGTGGCAATAATCTTCATATCGCACAGGCTGGAAGAGATCTTCGAGATCTGTGACAAGGTGAGTGTGCTGAGAGATGGGGAGTACATAGGAACAGATAGCATAGAGAACCTGACGAAAGAAAAGATCGTGGAGATGATGGTGGGAAGGAAATTAGAGAAGTTTTACATAAAAGAAGCGCATGAACCTGGGGAAGTGGTACTTGAAGTGAAGAACCTGTCTGGGGAAGGATTTGAGAATGTGTCGTTCAGTTTGAGGAGAGGGGAGATACTTGGTTTTGCCGGGCTTGTTGGGGCAGGGAGGACAGAACTGATGGAGACGATATTTGGATTCAGGCCAAAGAGGGGAGGGGAGATATACATAGAAGGGAAGAGAGTGGAGATAAACCATCCTCTGGATGCGATAGAACAAGGTATTGGGTTGGTACCGGAAGACAGGAAGAAGCTTGGGCTCATATTGATCATGAGTATCATGCACAACGTATCTCTGCCGAGTCTTGATAGAATAAAGAAAGGGCCTTTCATATCGTTTAAAAGAGAGAAAGAACTGGCGAACTGGGCGATAAAGACCTTCGACATAAGGCCAGCGTATCCAGACAGGAAGGTGTTGTATCTTTCTGGGGGAAACCAGCAGAAAGTAGTACTTGCGAAATGGCTTGCTTTGAAGCCGAAGGTTCTCATACTGGACGAACCGACACGAGGAATAGACGTAGGGGCAAAGGCAGAGATATACAGGATCATGTCACAACTTGCAAAAGAAGGAGTAGGTGTCATCATGATCTCGTCAGAACTTCCTGAAGTTCTTCAAATGAGCGACAGAATCGCTGTGATGAGCTTTGGAAAACTCGCTGGTATCATTGATGCTAAAGAAGCTTCTCAAGAAAAAGTTATGAAACTCGCTGCTGGGTTGGAATAGCAAGTGAAGGAGGTTCGCAAATTGCATAGCATGGAAGTTTATTCCCTAAAGCAGGCAAAAACTATCAACAAATTGAGAGTTCTCAACACGATAAGATTTGAGCCTGGAGTTACTCGAAACATGATATCGGAAAAAACCGGGCTCGATCCCAGCACTGTTACAAAACTCGTGAACGAGATGAAGAGGAAAAGGATGATCTACGAGAAAGGAATACTCCCATCGAAGTTGGGAAGGCACTCCAAACGACTCTACGTGAACAGAGATTTTTCAAAGGCGATAGTGGTCGATCTTGGGGTGACGCATTCCATCGTTGGGATATCGTTTTTCGATGGGACAGTTGAAGTGGTCGATGAATTCGACACGCCCGACACACCTGAGGAGTGTTTCAGAGTTTTGACGGAAAAGGTTTCCAGGTTCCCCGGTGTTTTTCCATTGATTGTGATAGGGGTTCCAGGATCTGTTGATAAGACTCACAAGAAATTGGCATTCGCTCCAAATCTCAACAGATGGAGAGACATAGATGTGGAGAAGTACTTCAAGGTGTTCGAGGTGTATTTGGAGAACGACGCGAACCTTGCGGCCCTCGCGGAAATGATGAGAAACAAACATTTCGGTGATAGAAAGAACATCGTGTACATACTCGTCAGAGAAGGAATAGGTGGAGGCATTATCATCGAAGGAAAACTCTACAAGGGTTCTTTCAACGCGGCTGGAGAGATCGGTCACATGAAAATGTACGACAGGGGACCGTGTTTTTGTGGAAGGGTCGGATGCTGGGAGGCCAACACCTCCATTTCCCACTGCGTCCGTCAGTATGAAAAGAAAAAACCTCTTCCGGGGAACACCATGTACGAAAAATTCGAGACACTCTGCAGAATATACGAAGAAGATCCACTGGCTAAGGAAGTACTGGATGAATTCACCGGTATCCTCATAGATGGTATTGTGAATCTTGTGAACATTTTGAGTCCGGAGATCGTGATTGTTGGTGGAGAAGGTGTGTTTCTCCCTGAGAGCGTGTTTGAGGTGATCGTGTCAGAAACGAGAAGACAGGTTCATCCAATGGATAAAGAAGTTTCCGTGGAAAAAGGTAGTCTCTCCAACAAAGAGGTGGTTCTGGAGGGAACTTCGATACTTTCTTCCATGATGATAAGTGAAAGACTGGTGTAAAATGAGGGGGTTGCCCCCCTCACTTTTCCACGAGGATCCTTATCTTTCCGTCACCGCATGGAACTACAAGATGATTGCCCACCTTAATGAGATGTCCTATCTTTTGATCAGAGGCTTTCAAAGAAGTCTTCAAAGTCAGATCTGGAAAAGCAAAAATTTTGATACTTCCATTCCAGGTTCCAACAAAGAGTTCTTTTTCATCGACGAACAGAGAAGACACTGGTTCGTTCAGGTAGATCTCTTTGACTTTTGAACCCGTATCCAAATTCCAGAGAATGACCTTTCCGTCTTCTCCACCTGAGACAAGAAAGTCCCCAGCGAATTTCACAGCGTTTACGTTTCCTCTGTGACCTTCCAGCAGAAATACTCTTTCTCCTGTGTCCGCAGAGAGAACTTCTACGTAACCTATCTTGTCTTTTGGATCAGAGTAAGAAACTCCGAAGGCGATGAATTTGTTGTTCATATCAATCGTTTGGATCATTTCGTGTTCTGTGTCTTTTCTCCATATCTCTTCGAAGGATGGATATCTGAACAGAGCGACACTTCCATCGTAGAATCCTACTGCCATTCTATCGTTTTGAAGAGCAATGTCCATTGTGCTCGTCGTGCCAACTTTGATTCTCTTCACGAGCTTTCCATTTTCCAGGTTATAAATCTTGAGTTGATTGCTATCCAGACAGGAAATGATGTTGTTTTCTACTGTCAAAAGCTTTCTGACTCCTGATAAAGCCTTTATCCTGTGTTCAGCAATCCCCTTCTCAGTGTTCCATATCAGAATTTCTCTGTCGTCACTGCCGCTCACAATGAATTTCCTGTCGCTTGATAAAGCTACTGTGTTCACCGAGAGTTGGTGACCGTAGAGAGAGTATTGAAGCTCTAAGTTGGCGTTCCACACTTTGACAGTTTTGTCCATTCCGTAGGTTGCTATGCTGCCGTCATCTGAAGAGACGAAAAGAACAAAGTTGTTATGAGCGTCGATTGATTTCACCACTTCGTTTTTCTGAATGTTCAAAACCACAGCTTTGTAGTCGTCGGCTACAAAAATGAGACTGTCATTTTCAAGAAAAGCCACATCGTTCACCGTTATGACGTGGTCGTACTGGAGGACGAGATTTCCATTCGAGGCGTTCCATACCTTTACGGTGTTTCCCCCACAGGTTGCGATCAACTGTCCATTCTCTGAGAACACGATCTTTTTGATTCCTTCAGGATGGGCCTTGAGGGGAATGGAAAATGATTGATTCGAGAGGTCTCTGATCAGTGCAAGTCCGTTGGCCAGTCCCACGACGTATCTGTTCTCATGGGCGGCGATTTGAACAACCGATGGTCCAAGCTTTTGAGAAGAGATTTCCCCTCCATCTGGGAAAGACCATACTCTCACGGTTCCATCAAAGGAGGCGCTCAGGATTTTACTGCCCGCCACTGCGACGGAAGAAACACCTTTCATGTGACCTTTGAGGAGTTTTATTTCACCTGTTTCCAGATTCGTCACACCAACTGTTTTGTCGTCCGAAGCGCTCACGATAAACCCGTTTTCAAAGGTTACTTCGTTTACTCTGTTGTCGTGGACTTTGAAAGCTCTGTAATAGGATCCGTCTTTGTAAACGATGATTTCACCGTTTCCCGTTCCAAGTAAGAGATAACCATCTTTGAATGCTAAAGATGAAATGTCGCTGAATCCCAGCACCTTCTCGAGTTTGAATGTTTGAGAGAAAATCAGGATCGATACAACGACTAAAACCAGTGTCAGTGATTTTTTCATCGGCTCACCCTCCTGAAATTAGGTTTCAAAGCCCCAGCTCACGCTGGGGCTTGACCATTGAGATTTTACAACTTTTCACTCTCTGTACAGAACGTACGCGGAAAGCGGATCGAGTTCTATTGTTCCTTCGACGGTTTCTATCACTTCTGTTCCGGCTTTCTGGCTGTTCACAACCACATTCCATTTTCCTTCTGGCAGTTTGTATGTTGTCTTCTCTAAGTTTCCATTGTAAATCACCACGATGTCTTTCCAGGGATCACCACCTGCGTGGTCTTTAAGCATGAACGCAACTATTCTTCTCCCGCCCGGGAGAAATTCCAGGTGTTTTTTGATCTCTTCAGCGTTTTTCAGCCTGAAAGCAGGGTGTTCTTTTCTGAGTTTTATGAGACCCTTGTGGTAATTGAACACGTCTATGAACTGAAGTTTTCTTTCGTAATCGAAGCCGTTTATCGAGATAGGGGCGTTGTAGGAGTTGTCGTTGAAATTCTTCGTCCTGCAGAAGTCCTGCCCTCCGTGGAGGAAAGGAACACCTTGAGAAGTGAGAAGTATCGCACCAGCCAGTTTCTGGGCGTTTTTCAGTTCTTCTTCGGTCCATTCCTTTTTCTTATCAGCTTTGGCGGCAAGGTAGTTCTTGTCCCACAGTGTGTGGTTGTCGTGACACGCTGCGTAGTTTATAGTTTCTTCTGGATCAAGGGCGAAACTTTTGATGAGTTTTCCGTCGTAGTTTATGCTTCCAACAACACCCCTTTTGATCTTGGTTTCCTTTCCGTATCCTCCCATGACGAATCCCTTGACGCTCGGGTTGAACACGGAACCCCTTATTGCGTCTCTGAACTCATCGTTGAAAGCTGCCACGTGTGTGCCGGCGACATCGCTCTTTCCAAACCTGATCGGTGCTCCCCATCCACCCCACGGTTCGCCGTAGAGAATGATAGTTGGATCGATTTTATGAAGAGCTCTTTCGACTTCGAGCATTGTCTTTTTGTCGATGAGACCCATCTGATCGAACCTGAATCCGTCTATGTGATACTCCTTTACCCAGTAGGTGACGGTATCGACTATGAATTTTCTCATCATGGGTCTTTCGCTTGCGATGACGTTACCACATCCGCTTTCGTTCAAATAGGCACCTGTCTTGTCGATTCTGTAGAAGTAGTACGGCACCGTCTGATCGAACGCAGAGAGTTCGCCTATACCGTAGGTGTGAGGGAACACCATGTCCATAATCACACCTATACCGTGTTTGTGAAGGGCTTTGACCATTTCTTTGACTTCTCTGATTCTCGTGTGTGGGTTTTTGGGATCGGTTGAGTATCTGCCCTCCGGAACCATGAACAGGTAAGGATCGTAACCCCAGTTGTAGTACTTCTCGAAATCTTTATCGAGTTCGTCGCCTGTGTAGAAATCAAAGAAAGGAAGTATATGAACGTGTGTAACACCGAGTTCCACAAGGTGCGAAAGGCCTGTTGTCACACCGCCCGGTCCTTTCGTGTTTTCTTCGGTGAGCCCGAGATAGAGGCCTTTGTTTTTTACCCCGGAGTTTTCGAGTCCTGTGATGTCCGCTATGTGTATTTCATAGATTATCGCGTCTTCGTATCCTTCGATTTTCGGTCCCCTGTCGTTTTCCCATCCTTCTGGGTTTGTCCTGGCAAGATTCACAACGGCGCTCTTTTTGCTGTTTGCGTAAACCGCTTTCGAATAAGGATCGACGGTTGTTCTGATCTTTCCGTAGTTTTCCAGCTGATAGAGGTAGAACACTCCGTCGAGATCGCCTTCAACAACCGCTTCCCAGACCCCGTTTCCCTTGTATTCCATGTTCACAACCTGGTACGGTTCTGTGTCTTCTCCGTTTTTGAAGAGAAGCACCTTTACCCACTTAGAAACGGGGGACCAGACTCTGAATATCGTCTTCTCTGGAGAATATACGGCTCCGAGCTCTCCATCGTAATAGTAGTCGTCCAGGATCTCCATCATGATGACTCTTGCCGGTTTGTAACCTTCTATGATCAGTTCCACGTCTTTTCTGAGGTCTTCTTCTTTCAGGGATTCAGAAAGGACGATTCTCACGTAGTTCGTCACGTCTATGTCCGTGGGATCGGCCTTTTCCACTCTTGAGACGGGAATCTCTTTTCCGTCAACAGTAACCTTGAAGAGTTCTTTCTTTTTCGTATCCACAGGATTGGTCAGAAAAGCCTCGATCACCTTGTTCGACCTTGCCTGTGCGAAGAAGATTCTGGGAGATGTGTCTGGTTTTTCGTAGAAAATCTCTTCCACTCCCTGGAGTATCCACACTTCAGCCTTTCCGTCTTTTATCTCTATGAACCTGTCTTTTGCCACGTCTTTTGCCTGCCACTCGTTCAGCCTCACTATGATCCCCACCTTTGTAAGATCCATTGGTAATTTCACTACTGCTACTTTACCAAAATCATCCTCACCTGTGAACTGATAAGCTTTCCCTTCCTGAGACACAGGCTCCACGGGCCATATCCAGAGATTCCATCCATCGTATTTTCCATCGTATCTGTGATAGTGGACTACGATGGTGGTTTCTGAGAATATCAAAGCGGAAAGGAGGAGAACAAGTAACAACCAGAGTTTAGTCTTCACCTTGAATCACCTCACAATCAGAAGTTGACTTCACCTTGGAAATCCAGATAGATGTTCTTGTATGCGTCGTAAGTTACTCCAAGTTTTGCGCTTGCGAATTCGTTTCTGAGCTCCCCAAAGACGGTTATTTTGTCGGGGTCGTTTTCAAAGTTGTCGTAGTCTCCGTATCTGTAGGCCAATCCGAGGACATAGGTGTCATCGAAAACGTACCCTGCGCTTACCGTATACGTTTTGTTGTTGAAATTGTAATCCCCGTAGAGTTCCAGGTTGAAGAGATCAATGCTTGCTTTGAGAAATCCTTTGTCTTCTGAAGATTGTTTTTTCATAGTACAGGTAGTTGACATCGAAGTTGTCCGAATCGACTTCGAGGTTCACAAAGTAGAGAACGGGCTTGGCAAAGATTAAACCGGTCCAGACGGTTGTTTTTGCTCCAAGAAGATCAAAGGATAAGAAACCTGCGAGGTCTATTTTTTCTATCCCAAGCAAGTAATTACTTCCAAAGTAGGTACCGAAATTCTCTCCCGAAACTCCTATCAAAAATCTTTCCTTTTCCGCGTTTGTGTCAAAAGCGACATCAGCTGTGAACTTGTAGGAAAGGAAAGAAATACCGAGACCAAAGCCTGTTTCGGCGAACCATTCTTCGTAGGGCTTCCCTTCCACCAGAGATGCCACGTTGTAGTGTCCGAAAACCTCGAAGCCGTCCTTTTCCACCTTTATGTTCGCGCTGTCCAAGAAAGAGCCTTCCGGTTTGAAATTCAAGGTTGCTTTCAAGAAGTCGGTTTTTACACCGAGAGTGAGTTCATGGGAGCTTTCGAGAGATTTGAGGAAGGTATCCGTTGCGTATTTGTAAGTCAGATCAATGGAGTATTTCCCGAAGAACGGAGTCTCACTCTCAGATTTCTGTTCCAGTGGTTTTATGACGAGTTTTCCATCCTCTTCAGAGAGCATGAAAGCGCCGTTTTTTCCACCGAATCCATCCGGGACATAGGAAGGCGCGTTGGGATCTTCTTGCCAGACCTGATTTCCCGCTATCGTGAAGACGTACTTGTACTGATAAGTGCCAGGATTGAGCTTGATTCTTGCCACCCAGAGGTTCCCTTCTTTTTCCATTGGATTCGCTGTAGTGCTCCAGTTGTTGAAACTTCCCGCAACGTAAGCCTCGGAAGCTTCTGGCTTTCTAACGGCGAAGACAACAAAACCGTCTTCCACGCTGAGTCCTTCTTTCAGCTCGGATTTTTCAACCTCTTCTGGTTCGGCTTCTGCGGTTTCTTGCTGAGCGACTTCGGGTGCTTCTTCTGAAGTCTCTTCTTGGACAGTTTCCTCGATGGGAGATTTTACCTTCAGTTCTCCGTTTTCTTCATAAACTTCGAAAACACCGTTCTTTCCTCCAAAACCGTCATCGGCGAAAGCGAAGGCGTTGGGGTCGGTTACCCACTCTTCACCGTTCACAACGAACTTGTATTCATACACTCCGGGACCAAGTTCCAGTACTCCTTCCCACCATCCGTCTCCAAGTGGGTACATCTCTATTTCTTCTGCGTTCCAGTTGTTGAAACTTCCAGCTATGGTTACGAATTCCGCTTCGGGATTGTAGTATTTGAGAACCACTATACCGTCTTCGACAAAGATGGTGTCTTCCCTGTCGGGGTTAGGCTCGTATTTCTTTGATTCTTCTTTCTTCTGAGGACCAACGATGAAAAGCTCTCCGTCTTTTTCCACCAGTGTGAATATTCCGTTGTAGCCTCCGAAACCATCGTCCACGTATCCGGGTGCGTTGGGATCTTCTTTCCACGTAGTTCCATCTATCACGTATTTGTATTGATACGTTCCGGGTTCGAGTTCGAGCTCTGCTCTCCAGAGACCGGGTTCCACTTCTTCCATTGGAAGCGCTGTGGGATTCCAGTTGTTGAAGGTTCCTGCGAGGTACACCACCTTGGCTCCTTCCCACTCGAAGGTGAAAATCACTTTTCCGTTTTCTACAAAGACATCAGAAAATACGAAGGCACTCAGCAAAAGCACAGAGAGAATGAGAAGTTTTTTCATACCTTAGACACCTCCTTACCACCACGTTGAATATTACAAGAGAGATTTTCTTGACAAAGTTTATCTGGCTGGAGAAATCGCCATCGCCAAGAGAGAGTTTGAACTCGGACTTTTCATCCGTGAACTTCAGCTCGTAGTAGGCTGTGTACGCCTCTGTGTAGAGAGTGTTCAGATACTGCCACTTGGCGAAGAAGTTGACACTGCCGAAGTTTTTCCACAGTTCCGCGTAGAATACCTCACCCATCGCGCTTGTGGAATCGTGGGCGGGTTTGCCGAACTTGTAAGAGATCTTTCCATTGAAGCCAATGAAGCTGAAGTTCTTTCCAATTTCCATTCCGAAGTCATCCCAGTTGAGAATGTCAGAATCGAATTTCGTTCCTTCCTTCCAGGCCTTGAACCAGACATCACCGGAAGAGTACTCGACACCGTATTTGGGAGTCTTCGATGTGAATTTGTAATCGAACCAAAGCTTGAAGTCGCCGAATGTCGTCCAGAGGTTTGCGAGTATCTCACCTTCGAGATCGTTGTCGTTCACGTAGTCACAGTAGTCAAGGTATGTTTCTGAACCTACTCCGGTGAGTTTCACTCCGTGTTTCCAGTCTGCGGTTGAAATACCAAACATGTAGAAGAAATTGTTTGATCCTATCTTTTCCTCGTTCTCATAACTCACACCGAATTCTCCAAAATACCTGAGGCCCCGGTTCCCAGTTGAAATCGAAGTACATGTCGTTCACTGTGGAGCGTTTCCCGAGCATCGCGCTGAAGTAGAAATTCGAAAGATTTCCTCGGTACTGGAGATAAGAAACATCTCCTGTGGTCACACCTCTGAAACCGAAAAGCTCAATTTCAAGTCCATTTCTAGAGTCGTTGAAGCTGTAGATTCCAAGCCAGTCACCTGTAGATCCAAAGACTCTATTGTAGTAGGCTTTGAGATCCACCAGGTCTGTATCGAGGGCGATGTATCCGGAGTCGAGTTTCAAATCTTTGGTTGTGAAATCGCCGGAAAGACTGTTCCCCGAGAGGTACAGCTCAGTGTAGCTGGATCCGCTCTGGTTTTCCAGATCGTAGGAGTAACCCACCTTGAGAGAACCCGTTGGCGAAAAGGAGAACACGTAAGAAAACGCAAGAAGACACATTATCAAAACAGCGAGTTTTTTCATATTCCTCACCTCACTCCACATAGGCTTGAAGTGTGCTCGTTTTCGGATCGAATTCTATGACGAAAGTTCCGTCTTTGTCCGCGGTGAAGGTGGCGTTTTTACCGTATCCGGCTTCGTAACTGGTTCCATCGAACTGTTCTTCGTAAGGAGTCCAGTCGGTGTTTCTTGCGATTTTGTATTGTATCGTTTCACCGGAAGAGACGGTGCGGCCTGTGTTCAAAACAAACTTTCCATCTTGGTAGGTCATCTCTTCGAGCGTCCAGTTGTTGAAATCTCCGGCGCAGTACCAGGGAGGTGTTTCTTTCTCAGAGTCTCCCACTCCCTTTGCTGTGTCGTTTTCCATCAGGTTCGGTGTTGCGTATATGGTGACGGTGGCTCCAACGAGCTGTTTCCACAGAGGAATCTCGGAAGTGGTCTTCACTGGTTTTCCGTTTTCAACAACCACAACCTGATACCAGGCGATGTCATTTTCAAAGCTCAAAACGGAAGAAGGAAGCTCCAGGGTGTAGAAATCACCCTGAAGCGCCATTTTGTATTCGGAGCTCGGCACACCGTTTGAGAAATCTCCTATCACATAAACACCGTCCGGAAGCTTTATATTGAGCAGTGTCATACATCCAGAAAGAAACGTAATCAACAAAAGAGCTGGGATTATCTTTTTCAAGGAGATCACCTCCTCAGTTCACTTGGAGAAGATAGAGATTCGTGAAAGTATCAGAGTCATTCCATTCGTCGGCATTATCAATTGTAGAATCATCATCAGGAATGCTGTCTACAGCCGAACCACTACCACCTGTTATCCAAACGATCAAAGCCACGTCCTGTTTTCCTCCAATGGCAGACCATGGAATCGCTATTTCCATCGTTTGAAGTCCACTACTAGTGTCACCGGTGTAATCGAACGTTCCTCCAGCATCAGCTATTGATCTATAATTCCAGTCTAAACCGTTCCATTCGCAGAAGTTGTTACTATCAAGACCTGACCCCCCGGCCCACCAGAAGTAGATCTCGTAATCTACCGCATAATCAGCGCCGAAGCTTATCTTTCTTCCCCACGCATCGCTGTCTCCTGTGTAACCGCTGGGTTTTGTGTCGATACCTATTCCATAGGCAACATCCCAGGATCCGGAGTTTTGAGTATCGAATCCTATGTAGAGGTACGTCGCATCGTAGGTCACGTAGAGCCGGTACAGATTTGCTCCATTTCCACCGCCAGGATTCGTGCTTGTTGCCACAGGGGTTCCAAAATCGCTCAGATCTCCGTCTACAACAATCACACTTTCAGTGGGCTGCTCCGGTTCAGAGGTCTGGTTTATTTCCTCACTCACGTTACCTTCTTTGTCGCAAACAACGAAATTCACAACAGGTGCTGGCTGTGGAATACCACCATTTTCCGCCGAATCGTGGTCTGGCTGATTTGGATAGAAGTCTCCTACCCACTGATTTCCGCCACCCGTTCCACCGCTGATGGCGAAGACAGCTTTCACCTGGTTAACTTGTTCGGAGATTGGGATCTTGAGTTCTGCTATTGTAGATCCAGTTCCAAACTGGGCGGTCACTTGGTCGGTGATATCTGTGAGGCTTCCATCCTGAGACACTCTCCAGACTTTGTATTCGTTGCTCTGATTCACTTCAACGATGAGATCTATGTCGCCGTTGGGGTTTGTGAAGTTTCTGTTTCCATCGTTCAAACCCGTGTAGGAGACTGTCTGAGCTCCGGTCACACCGACAAGATCGATCAAAACAAGAAAGACATTAACGTTTCCATCGCCTCCTATCACATATTCACCGGCGATGTAGATGTTTGCACCATCGAAGAGCAAACCTGCCTTCAAAAGCTCGTTGTCAGCTCCCCATTTGGAATCATCTGCTGCGTCTTCCTTGATCTTGCTTCCCCAGTCGCTGAGAGAACCATCGGTGGTGACCATATCTTTGACGACAGGTGGTGTTCTCAGACATCCGTAAAGAACAAGAGATAAGACCGCCAAAACCAGGAAGAGTTTTTTCATTTTCGCACCTCCTCACTTTTTGAAAATGTACGCTTTCATGGGATCCACAGTGAAGGATTCACCCGCTGAAAAAGACGCGTTTGATTCGTTCCAGATGAAGTTTTCAAAATCTACCTCGAGAATCATCGTCATGTTTTCTTCAAAAGTGAAGTTGTTTTTCCAGACAGGGTCCGGATTCAAGACCACCAGCAGCTTCTCATCGGGGGATTCTCTGTAGAAAGCTATGAGGTTTTTCCAGTCCCTGAAGATCGTTTGATCTCCATTCAAAATGGCGTCGTGATCTTTTCTGAAGTTGAGAATGAATCTGATGAAATTCAAAAGACTCTTCGGATCGTTTTCCTGTTCTTCGACGGAGAAGCCGTCGTAAGGATCGTCATAGATGCATCCGTCAACATGAGCGTTCCCAAAGATTATCCCCGCGTTTTCGTAGACTTCTTTTGTCCAGAAAGTTTGGCCTTCTCCTGTACCGCTTGCGTACCACTGCATCGGCTCTCTCACCGGCTCGTCATATACAGGACCGTGCCACTTGAAACCTCTCGTTCCAATTTCACCGCCGTAGTAGATAACAGGAGATCCTTTCAGTGTGAATATCAGAAAATACCAGAGAGCAGCACGTTTTTTGATGAATTCGTAGTCGGACTCGGAGAACTTTTTGTAATGTTCTTGAAGATGGGAGAAGAACCTGTGGAGATCGTGATTCTCAAGAAACAGGAAAGACTCCTCAACCCAGTTGTTTTCTATCATTCCATCCTGCCCTTCTGGGTAGTTCCTTATACTGTACATGAGGGCGAAATTGAAAACGGGAATTGGATATAGAGAAAGATCGTACGTGTTTCCGCTGAACACCTCTCCCACAAGTATGGCATCGGGCTTTTTGGAAAGCACATAATCTCTGAACCATTCAAAATATTCGGCCGACTCCTGTATCCCATCGTCCCAGGACCAGCCATATATGTGCTTTGCAGCATCTATTCTGAATCCATCAACACCTTTGGAAATCCAGAAATCCACGATTTTCTTTACTTCTTCTCTCACTTTCTGACTGTCGTGGTTCAGATCCGGCATGTTATAGCCAAAAAGTCCGAAATACCAGACTTTTTGACCCTTTGAGTTGATCTTCCAGTGCCAGTGATCCTGACCAGAATGATCTTCAAGACTCATTATGTAGTAGTCCCAGTACGGAGAGCTGGTCGTGTTTTCCACGGCGTCTTTGAACCAGGGATGCTCATCGGATGTGTGGTTGATCACGAGATCCATTATTACCTTTATTCCGTTCTCATGGAGCACCTGGATCATGTTTTCGAGATCTTCCATGGTGCCGTAGTCTTTCTCGACGTTGTAGTAGTCTGTTATGTCGTATCCATGGTATGAAACAGCCTCGTTGAAGGGCATAAACCACACAGCGTCAATGCCGAGTTTCCTCAGATAGTCAACTTTCTGAGAAACACCGTTTATGTCTCCCACACCATCTCCGTCGCTGTCGTAAAAGGAGCGAATGAAAATTTCGTAGACGACGGGGTATTTTACTTCATTAATAGAAAGGTTGGAGGCTGAATCACCTGTGTTTGTGCTGTTTGAATGTGGATTACTTGAAACGAGGGATTGACTCATAGACGTTTGAAAGCAGGAGGTGAGGAAGAGTAAAAATACCAGAGCAAGCAGTAAAAAAGTCTTCTTCACAACCTCCACTCCTCTTTTCGAAACATTCCACAATCAATAAATTAACACAAATCCGTCTGTTTATATTAACACCCAATTCACAACGTGTCAATAGGGTTAACGGAATTTCGATATTTCTGAATGAAACGGTTGATGAATAATTTAAAAACACCGATTCGAATCCAGATTGACATCACGAAAATTCGGTGTTAAAATCCTTAGTGAAACATTTTGTGAATTTTCTGACAGTAAACTCTTTGTAATCCAAAGGAGGTGTCCATGGTGAAGAGACTGCTCGTTTTAATGCTTGTTGTGATTTCTGCCCTGGTGTTAGCTCAAACAAAACTCACCATCTGGTGTTCCGAAAAGCAGGTTGACATCCTCCAGAAACTCGGGGAAGAATTCAAGGCAAAGTATGGAATTCCTGTTGAAGTTCAGTACGTTGATTTTGGAAGCATCAAATCCAAATTCCTGACGGCGGCTCCACAGGGACAGGGTGCAGACATCATTGTTGGAGCACACGACTGGGTAGGAGAACTCGCCGTCAACGGTTTGATCGAACCCATTCCCAACTTCTCTGATCTGAAGAATTTCTATGACACGGCTCTCAAAGCTTTCTCTTACGGTGGAAGACTCTACGGAGTACCGTACGCCATGGAAGCGGTTGCTCTCATCTACAACAAGGACTACGTTGATGCTGTTCCTAAGACCATGGATGAACTCATAGAAAAAGCAAAACAGATAGATGAGGAATACGGAGGAGAGGTCAGAGGTTTCATCTACGATGTCGCCAACTTCTACTTCTCTGCGCCGTTCATCCTGGGTTACGGAGGATACGTCTTCAAGGAAACACCTCAGGGACTCGACGTGACAGACATTGGACTTGCAAATGAAGGAGCAATCAAAGGAGCGAAACTCATAAAGAGAATGATCGATGAAGGTGTTCTCACCCCGGGTGACAATTACGGAACGATGGATTCAATGTTCAAAGAAGGTCTTGCAGCTATGATCATCAACGGACCTTGGGCTATAAAATCTTACAAAGACGCGGGTATAAACTACGGAGTTGCTCCCATTCCTGAGCTCGAACCGGGTGTTCCTGCCAAACCATTCGTTGGTGTTCAGGGATTCATGATCAACGCCAAGTCTCCAAACAAAGTGATCGCCATGGAATTTCTCACGAACTTCATTGCGAGAAAAGAGACCATGTACAAGATATACCTCGCAGATCCAAGACTTCCTGCGAGAAAAGATGTTCTCGAACTCGTCAAAGACAATCCCGATGTTGTTGCGTTCACTCAGAGTGCTTCCATGGGAACACCGATGCCAAACGTGCCAGAAATGGCTCCTGTCTGGTCTGCCATGGGAGACGCTCTCAGCATCATTATCAACGGTCAGGCTAGCGTTGAAGAGGCTCTCAAAGAAGCTGTGGAGAAGATCAAGTCGCAGATAGAAGAATAATTCAAAGTGACGCCATTGTGATATAGTCAAAGAAGAGGGGGTTTTCCCCCTCTTTTAAAAATTCAGGGAGGTCTGATCGCTGTGAAAGGGCTTCTCAAAATCTTTTTGATATTGTTTCTCGCTGTATTCAACGCAGGAATGGTCTGGGCAGGGATTTTTCTGTTTCAAAATTCGTATTATGAACTCGGAATCGTTCTTCTCACACTTCTCGTACTCATAGATTACTTCATTTTCAACCCGAAGGCTTACCCTTACAGATACACCATTCCCGCTTTGATATTACTTTTTGTGCTCGTTCTCTATCCTATATATTTCACTGTGAAGGTTGCGTTCACCAATTATGGAACAGGACACCTCATGACGAAACAAGAGGCCATCGAGAGAATCCTTTTCGACCCGAATTACACTTATGTTCCAGAGAACGCTGAACCTGTTGAATACATGGTCTTCTCCGTGTTCGATGGTCTGAATCCTACCGAAGATTTTGTTGTTCTCTTCGAGAAAGATGGGAACATCTACATCGCGGAGCGCCCCGTTGTCACAAAAAGAAGTGGTAAAGAGATCCTTTTGAGAGAGTCAACTCTCTTTCCCGTGAAGGATGGGACCGCCGAAGTGAATGGGAAGGTTTATGAAATAGTCCCCTGGCCCGCTTCCATAAAAGAGGTGAACGCCGTCTATTCAGACGGTAAAATTTACAAACCGCTTTACTCACCTGAAGAGGTTTCCCTGAAGAGGTACGAACCTTTCTTCAAGGTAAATGTGGTTCAGAAGTATCTCAACAGGGCGGAGTTTTGGCTCGAGGATCAAAGCTACATGTTCAGAATAGGTGAAAATGGGGAATGGAACTTTTATCCGGTGAAGAGGCTTTATTCTCTGTCTTTCGAAGAATCCCTCGAAAACGGAAGGATAACAACGAAACTTGTGGTGAAGAACAATCTCACTGGAAGGCATCTCGTTGAAAGGGAAGGTGCTTTTTACGATTACGATGAAAATGGAAGGGAATTTTTCGTGATTGGATACATGGAATACATTGGTTTCAAGAACTTCTCCAGGATATTCACCGATCCGAAGATCGCTGGTCCTTTTTTCAAGGTTTTCACCTGGACGTTCACCTGGGCAGCCCTCAGCGTTCTTTTCACGTTCGCGATAGGTCTTTCCCTCGCTCTCGTTTTAAACGATAAAACACTGAAGGGAAAGAACGTGTACAGGACGTTACTCATTATTCCATGGGCTGTGCCAGCTTTCATTTCCGTTCTCGTCTGGAGAAACGGGATGTTCAACGAGACTTATGGAATTCTCAACCGATTTGTTCTTCCGTTCTTGGGATTGGATCCGGTGAAGTGGTTCAACGATCCGTTCTGGGCGAAGGTCGCAGTTCTCACCGTCAACACGTGGCTGGGATTTCCGTACATGATGGCCGTCTCACTCGGAGCTTTGCAGAGCATTCCAGAGGAGCTCTACGAAGCCGCTGCGATCGATGGTGCTGGAAAATGGAGGAGATTCTGGACTATCACGTTTCCGCTTCTGATGACCACTGTGGCTCCTCTGTTGGTCGGAAGTTTTGCTTTCAACTTCAACAACTTTGTGAACATATATCTGCTCACCGGTGGAGGTCCCGCAATGGCTGGAACCACGACTCCCGTTGGTCACACAGACATTCTGATCTCCTACGTTTACAAACTCGCGTTTGAAGGAGGAAGGGGGCAGGACTTTGGTTTTGCCAGCGCCATATCCATCATCATATTCTTCCTCGTTGGAGGAATCAGCTTTGTGAACTTCAAACTCTCTGGTGCGTTTGAAGAGGTGAGTGAATGATGGTGAGAAAAAAGAATAGATGGCTCACGTATGCTCTTCTAACACTTCTTGTTGTTGTGGTTCTCTTTCCCATCGTTTGGGTTGTTTCTACCTCTTTCAGGAGGGATGAGGCGGCTTTCTCCCCGAAACTCTTCTCGTCTCGTCTCACCCTTCAGCACTACAAAGATCTAGTGGTCCCTGAAAAAAACCTTCCCGTTCTCATACAGGAGATGCAGAACCTCGTTTCCAGAGTGGAACCTTTCGACAACGTTTCCAGAGAGAAAGCAGACCGTCTCATCGAAGATCGAATCAGAAGATTTGAAAATTACCTCGCTGAAACGAAGAATCTTTTGGAGGATGTCAACGCGAGAAATTCGAAAATAGAAGAGACGCTTTCCCAGAGGTTCTCCGATGTGTTGTCTTACACAAAAGATGTTCTGGAAGAGGCAAAGAAATTGACTCAGGAGCAGATGGATAAAACCCCATTGCCCGATTCACAGAGGATCGCTGTTGCACTCTATGAAATATTGAAGGGTAAAAACTTTAGAAGTGCTGAATTTCAGGCTTTGAAGGACGTGATCGAGAAAGTAGTGGGTTACAGCGTTGAGAATCAGGACACTCTGAACGATGCTCTTTCTGAACTTGGACTGGTTTACGAGAAAGAGGTAGGAACGTTCATGAAAGAAATTGAAAAACTCGAAGGTGAAATTGAAACCCTTCAGAGAGAAATAGCCGTCCTTGAGAAGCAGAAGGAAACCCTTGAAAAAGAAATCTTGGAAAAACAAAAAGTACTCGAGGTTTTGAAGCCTGACATCGATTCCGTGAGCGAAGTTCTCGTCAAACTCAAAGATATGGTGCACAGTGTCAGAAACAGTAAAGTGGAAACTGCTTTCCCTTATGAAGACTCAAAATTGAAATCTTCACTCGAAAAACTCCTGTCCGAACTCAACACTCTCTACAACAAAATCTCTGCTTTTTCAGATCTTTCGGATCTCTCAGAAAAGATCTTTGCCATGAAGAGTTCTTTAGAAGAGATAAACAATGTGGTAAGCGAAGATGGTGACATTTCCAAAAAAGCCCTCTATGGAAGCTTTGTTCAATCTTTTGAAGAGACAGTTCCTATTGTTGAAGGAATTGTAGAGAAAGTGAGCGACGGAATCGACGATTTCGTTCAGAAGATAAAGGATTTGAAAGATATAGAAAACGAAATCGTGGTACTAACAGCAAAACTCGATGGCCTAGAGAAAAGCTTGAACAATGTGAGATCCTCCCTCTCTGAGAAAGAGAAAGAAATTTCTTCGGCGAAGATGTATCTGGATCTCAAGATCTTCAACCATCAGATCCAGAGCAGAATCGATTCTCTTGAAGATATGAAATCTTTCAACAGCGCCGCGCAGATAAAGCTTCTTTCGATATACAAGACTCTCAAGGACTTTGTAAGTAGCTATGTGTCGGAGTACGGAGGAGACGATTTCATCGGAAAGATAAGAAAACTGGCAGCGAAGCTCTCCTGGATAGAAGACTACAGAGATCTGAACAGAAGGGTAGAAACAGGTTACAAAAACGCTGTGGAAATCGTTGAAAAAGCTCAGAATATCCTCGATGACTTCAAGGGAAGTTATTCGAATCTTCTCGATCTTTCCTTCAAAGGACTTTACGTTTCCTCTGAGCACCTTGAAATGCTGTACGACCTTGTGAAGATGAACTTCGTTCAAGAAGTTCTCACGAACACAGCAGTGGCTTCGAGAAAGGCAGGAACTCTGATGGACACCATTCCTTTGAAGGAATTGAAGTCCGATCTCAAAAAGATCGATGGAGATCTCTACAGGCTCGCACAGATATGGGAACAGAAGACAAAACATTACTTCCTCAGATGGGTCATGAACTCGGTGATCGTTGCAGGCCTTGTTTCACTCATCACCACGGCTGTTTGTGCCCTGGCGGCCTATCCGTTCAGCAGAATGAGATTCTGGGGAAGGCAGTACGGAATCATGGCTCTTCTTCTCATTCAGATGTTCCCAGCCATTATGTACATGGTTGCAATATACGGTCTTTTGAAGCTCATCGGTCAGTTCCTTCCATTCTTGGGACTGGATTCTCTCGGAGGCTTGATATTCGCTTATCTCGGTAACATAGCTTACAACATGTACCTCATAAAGGGATTCTACGACACCATTCCTTCGTCTCTAGAAGAGGCTGCTATGATCGACGGTGCAACCAGATTCCAGACCTTCTACAAGATAGTCGTTCCACTCGCTCTTCCGATCCTCACGGTCATAGTGATACTCACCTTCATCGGGACGTTCAACGAGTTCGTCCTTGCAAGGATCATTCTTCAGGATGTAGAAAAACTACACCTACGCTCTCGGTCTTTGGACGTTCTCAACGGGTGCTTATGAAACAGAGTGGGGCCTTTTCACGGCTGCCGCTCTCCTCGGTATGACACCGATGGTGATACTCTTCCTGTCCCTCCAGAAGTACATAGTGGGTGGACTCACGAAAGGATCGGTGAAAGGATGATGTACCCGATGCCGTCTTGGGTTTACGACAGTGTCGTGTATCAGATCTTTCCAGATAGATTCTTCATCGGAAAGGGAAAAACGGTGGAAGACAAAAAGGATCTGTACCTGAAGCGGGGAGGAGTCATAGAGAAGTGGGGAGTTCCTCCCCGCAAACTTCCCGGTGCTCAGCACGTGAAGATCTTCTACGGAGGAGATCTGTGGGGAATAGCCGAGAAGGTCGATTATTTTGAAGAACTTGGAATCAACGTTCTGTACCTCACTCCTATCTTTTTGTCCGATACCAATCACAAGTACGACACAATCGATTACTTCAGAGTGGATCCACAGTTCGGTGGAAAGAGGGCTTTTCTGCACCTTTTGAGGGTTCTCCATGAGAGGAACATGAAACTCATACTCGATGGTGTTTTCAACCACGTTGGGAGTCAGCATCCGTGGTTCAAAAAAGCGAAGAGAAACGATCCAGAGTACGTGAACAGATTTTTCCTTTACAAAGATAGGCACAGATCGTGGTTCGACGTTGGAAGCCTTCCCGAACTGAACGTGGAAGTCGAAGAAGTGAAGGAATACATTTTGAAAGTTGTCGAGCACTACTTGAAACTGGGGATAGACGGTTGGAGGCTGGATTGTGGCCACGATCTTGGACCTACCGTCAACCTGTGGATCAACATGAAAGTGAAAGAGTTCTCAGCGGAAAAGTACCTCGTGAGTGAGATATGGACTTACCCGGCAGGATGGGATATGGTTGATGGTCTGATGAACTACAACTTCAGAAACCTCGTGCTGAGCTATGTGAACGGCGAGACGGATTCCATAGGTTTTCACCTGGAAAGAGCTTACAGGGAGACGAAGAACATATTCGGTTGCTGGAACATGCTTGACAGTCACGACACCCCGAGACTCGCCACAATGGTTCCCGACAGAGACCTGAGAAAACTCGCTGTAGTTCTTCAGTTCACTTATCCCGGTGTTCCGCTCGTTTACTATGGAACAGAGATAGGTCTCACAGGTGGAGAAGATCCAGAGTGTCGTGCCACCATGGAATGGAACAGAGAGAAATGGGATGTTGATCTGTTCGAGTTCTACAAGAAGATGATCAGACTGAGAAGGACGGATCCAGGTTTGCGCTTTGGAGAGTTTGTCTTGCTGAACGACTCACCTCTCGCGTTTCTCAGAAAGGCTCCTCATCCTCTTCAAAACACCATCGTGGTGGTGAACCCAGGAGAAGAGAAGGTGCTGGTTCTCTCCATTCCCGACGGGAAAATTATGAACACCACTCCCCTTGTCGATGTGTTCAGCGGAGAAAGATTCCACGTTGACGGCGGGGTTGTGAAGCTTCCCCTTCCAGCGAGATCTTTCAGAATTCTCAAGCCCGAGGATCTGAGAGTGGGTAAGTACAGATTGTACAAGAGAGTTTGAAAAAATTCATTGAAGATTCCGGCTGGCTTCCGGCCAGCCTTTTAATTTTTTAAGAAGCGTTTGAATTCATGGAAAAAACGTTCGGAAAGTATATAGTTGTAACTGGTGGATACGAAATACAGGGAGGTGTTTTTATGCCATCTGTGAAGATCGGTATCATCGGTGCGGGGAGCGCGGTGTTTTCTCTGAGGCTTGTGAGTGATCTTTGCAAAACGCCGGGACTCTCTGGCAGCACGGTCACCCTCATGGATATCGACGAAG
>Ga0065718_1002578_pt1 | contig 45736 bp, 45 predicted proteins | sample GBSCel77sediment_2_FD_59105 | JGI IMG/M metagenome (GOLD analysis project Ga0065718, IMG submission 59105) | Hot spring sediment microbial communities from Great Boiling Spring, Nevada - cellulolytic enrichment CS 77C v3 (version 3) | ecosystem: Environmental > Aquatic > Thermal springs > Hot...
GTTAACAATTTGTGGACAAGTTTCTGTTCTCTAATTTTGGCAGTGTGGTAAGGTAAAATTGGTTCTTTGGAAGAACAGATTGCTCGTAGGGTAAGACCCCACGGGTAGTCGAGGATAAGCTCAGGTAACTGGGCGAAAGGTTGTGCTTTGCTGGTAGGGTACAGCCCCCTCCGCTATGGGATAAACCAGAGTGGGGGGCAGGATCCACCGGGCGACTCGGCGTCTGACCGCTAGGCGCCGTTACAGCGGCAAGTCGTTCAGGCGAGTAAGATCACAACCCCTGTGATCTGACTCGAGTGAGAGTCACCAATGGTGGAGGGGTAACCATTGGTGAATCGCAGTTTCCCGGGAAAGGGAACACGGTTGCTACTGCGATACCAGCCTGGTTTACTGTGTTGGAACAGCGCGGGGAATCCCGCTAAAGCACGCAGTAGGCCAGGAGGCCGGCCTTGTGCGGGCCGCAAGACCGGACCTCGCCTGCGCGGGGACCAAACGTATGCCCGCGTAGCTGCCACTGAAAGGCAACCTGAGGATCGAGCCGAGACCCGTAACCTAGGGGAGCATTATTCCCCGACTTGGGGAGAGTAAGCCTCCTGGGATAAAACCTTGGTTTCTGGGTAGGCAGCGGGGGCCAGGGTGGGTGTGCCGATGGAAGACACTTTATAGCGTCTACCGAAGGCAGGCTCAGAAGGCTCGGTCCGATAATCGGCAGTCGTAAGACGCCGACGGCCCTGCTATGAGGCCGAAACTCCTGAGTGGCCCTCGGAGAATAGCGTCGGGAAGCCAGCAGCCAACAAAGCGTATAGCTTTGGGGCGCCTAATGTTGGCAGGGGGAAGAGAGTGTGGCGAGCTCCGAAATCCCCATTTGTCCCTGCTCAATCTCTTGATGAGAGATTGGGTAGGGACAAATCATTTTTGGGACTTGATTTCATTGCGCATTACTCTTTGGGGGTTCGGAATAAGTTTATTTAAGCCTGGGGTAGCGCGAGGAAGTGGGACTGATACTCTTTGGTAACGGCCCAGTGCACACTTTTACGCCGGACCAATAAATGGGGTTTGTTTTGGTGCTCTTTTTAAGTCGGAGATATGAGAGTGGCTTGAGCGGTATTGTCCTTATCATTGAACGGCAAAGGTATTTTTAAGAGACAGGATTGGTCGGTTGGCAATCAGTGTTTTACCACGTTGGGTGGATCGATTTTGCCGAGATAATCGAGATTCGAAATGATCCGGTACACAAGTGAGATGATCATGAATAAAGCGGCGCTGGCTGCAGCAATGTCACCGATGCCTATTTTAAAATCCAAGAGGTGAATTGTTGGTTCGCTCCGAAAGTAAATAAAGATTGCCAATCCTGATAACAGTATTCTGACTTCGGTTGGTCCGATGAAGCCATACCCGTATTGAAACTTTCGGAGCACGAGAGTTTCCAGGAACACGTTTATTGACAGTAGGTAATACAAAAGCAGTAGGGTGATGGCAAAACCCATGTTTACGTATGGGGATAAACCTATGCCAATGCAAACAGCAGCTGCAGAGAGCATATCTACCATGTGGTCTAGGTAATAACCGTAAAATGGGCGTTGGATGCGTCGTATACGTGCCAGGGTTCCGTCCAAGCTATCTCCCAGCCAATTAAGTAGCCATAGTGGAACAGTCAGCAAAAGTAGCCACTTATATTGGCCTGAAAGGGCATAGCACAGCCCTATAAGTAAGCACGAAAGAAGTCCTAAGGATGTGAGGTGGTCGGGTGTTACCCAAGCTGGCAAACGACTGGCGAGTCTAGGCAATATGAATTGCTCTGCTCGTTGCAGAAGGTATTTGGGTTCACGCTTGTGAGTTGGATCTGTCATTGTTTGGGTTACTCAAAATTAGATAATGGGTGGGCTTTGTTATTTGCCATTGTAATGATGTTAAGCGCGTGGATGGGTCTTTTCATAAATTTTTTTCAGGTGATGGGTAGTGATATGTGTGTAAATCTGGGTTGTAGCTACTCGGGCGTGGCCCAGTAATTCTTGGACGCTGCGTAGGTCAGCTCCCGCATCCAATAAGTGAGTAGCGTAACTATGGCGGATTTTGTGAGGCGTGATTGCCGGGTCGAGTCCNGCTTGAAGCAGGTATTTTTTAAGCCTTCTTTGGAAGTCCCTGGGAGATACAGGTGATCCCGTTTTCGCAAGAAATACAGGCTGCTCTCCGGTTGGTAGAGCAGGTAACAAAGACCAATATTTTCTGATTGCTTCTAGTGCTGGTGCACCGATCGGTACAAACCGTTCTTTTTTGCCTTTGCCTTGAACCCGAACTAGTTGGTTGTTCCAATCGATATCCGTTGCCCTCAGCGTGCATAATTCACTGATTCGGAGCCCACATGAGTAGAGGGTTTCCAGTATTGCTGCGTCGCGAAAACAAAGAATCGCCTTTTGTTTATACGTTGGGTTGTTGGGCTGAAGATTTCTTAGTTCCTCGAAAGGCGCGTTCAAAAGCCTGAGCATTTGCTCTTTGGTGAGGAACATTGGAAGGCCGCGGCGATNTTTTGGGAGTGTAATGGTTTTGACTGGGTTTAGGGAAGTGAATCCGTTTCTGATAAGAAACCTGTAAAATGAACGGAGTGCAGCAAACTTTACACGTATTGAAGCGGGCTTAAGATTGTTCTTTCCAAGGTGCCGAAGGTAGAGTCGGAAGGTTTCTTGGGATATAGCAGTCCAGTTAGGGGTAGTATTAAACTGGTTGCGGTACCATTGCAGAAACTCTTCTAGCGCGGTTACGTAGTTTCTAATTGTGTATTGTGAGTAGCCCCTTCCGCCCCCCAAGTGGGATAGAAATGATTCCAGATAGGGATCGCGCGTTGGTTGAGTTGATTGGCTTGGTTCCATTGCAGCCATCGCTTTTCAGACTAGGAATTTCGGACTCTTGATAAGGTTTTTTTCGAAAAATTGCCAGATTAAGTTTTGCAGATTGGTTTGGCCATGGGTAAGCTAACTATGAGACTGCAATGGGGTTAGGTCATCCAAATGTAGTTTGCGTGCATAGGGTAAGTATGGGTTTGGCATATGTAGGAAACATGGCACTTAACCTCCTTAAATTCATTCTTTGGTTGGTGTGTTTTTTCGGAGGGTTTGGGCATGGGTTTTGTAGAGAACGGATCACAATCAAAGTGGGGCATTTTCCCTAATGTTACACATGCACAAGCTGTAATAGGCCATGCATTCACCCGAGAAGGACATGGATGGTTTGAAGAGCGATTGGGTTCGAATGTGGTGGTAAGATGGTACGTTTATAACGCAGGTCCATCTGCTATGGAAGCGCTTCTTGCGGGGACGATCGATATGACATACGTGGGGCCTAGTCCAGCGATAAATGCTTATTTAAGAACGGGAGGGCGCAAATTTAAGATTATCGCGGGGGGGTGTAGTGGTGGGGCTGCGCTGTTGGTCCACACCAATAGTGGGATTACGAATACCTCTGATTTTAAAGGCAAGCGTGTACTCACTCCACAGCTTGGGAACACCCAAGATGTGGCAACGCGGGCATGGTTACGCTCGCTCGGATACAAAGTAGGTTTAACGGGGGGAGACGTTTGGGTGTTACCGGTTTCTAACCCAGATCACCTGACATTGCTCCGGAAAGGAGAGGCACATGCTTCTTGGACGGTTGAGCCATGGGTAAGCAGCCTGGAATTGGAAGGGGGATGTAAGATTTTCTTAGAGGAACGCGTGTTATGGACAAATACTAGTGGGCGATATGTGACCACACATTTAGTATGTAGCACGGATTTTTCGCAACGGCACCCCGACCTTGTAAAGAGGTGGCTCCGCGCACATGTAGAATTAAGCCAATGGATTTCGACAAACAAGCTTGCGGCTTTGGAAATTTTGCTGCGAGAATTACAAGTTGAGACTGGGTTTGTGCTGAATTCCAACGTTTTAAGTCGAGCTTGGGATCGGTTGGAATTGACGTGGGATCCAATCCCAGCTTCCCTATTCAAAAATGCTAAGGACGGTTTCGAGGTTGGGTTATTCCCTCAGGTACCGGATCTGCGGGGTATTTACGAATTAAGTTACCTGAACAGTGTGTTGAAGGAGCTACGTTTGGAGCCCGTAGAAGAGTTAAAATGAACAGCACGAATTCCAAGGTCCAACCTATACCGAAAGTGGCCCTGCGGGGAGTTTCGAAACAGTTTCGGTCTAAGGTGGGTTTTGGTTTAAGGCACTTGAGGACATTAGTTTCGAGGTTTACGAAGGTGAATTTCTGTGTTTGGTGGGACCTAGCGGTTGCGGTAAAAGCACCCTTTTGGAACATTATTGCTGGACTAGAGCGACCAAACACCGGAGAAGTCTTGCTCGATAACATTCCGGTTACTGGTCCAGGAAGTGATCGAATGGTTATGTTTCAAGAACCTGCTTTATTCCCATGGTTGGATGTGTTTCAGAACGTAATATTTCCTCTTAAGCTTAAGAAAGGATTAAAGCGAAAAGAACGGCGGGAGGTTGCAGAATTTTACCTGAACTTAGTTGGGCTGAGTTCCTTTAAACGTGCAGGGGTTCACGAACTTTCGGGGGGAATGAAACAACGGGTTGCTTTGGCACGGGCACTCGCCCCAAATCCAAAGATCCTACTTATGGATGAACCATTTGCTTCCTTGGATGCACTTACAAGAGAGCAGATGTACACGGAGTTGCAGGAGATTTGGATGAAACGGCCTAAAACGGTGATCTTTGTAACACACAATCCGCGTGAGGCTGCGTGTCTAGGAAACCGGGTAGTAGTGTTTACGCCTCGCCCCGGCAAAGTTAAGGCCATTCTAAAAATAGATTTGGGTTTTCCGCGGAACATTAATAGCCCAGAAGTAGCTGAATTTGCCCAGGAGATCACAGACGTGTTAAAAAATGATTCGCCGAAACAATAGGTTTTGGAAGGCTGTGCTACCACTAATGGTTTTTGCGGTCCTGTGTGTTTTGTGGGAATCATTGGTGCGGGTAGGAGTGTGGCCTGAATATTTGCTTCCGGCACCGTCGCAAGTAGGTAAGTACCTTTTTAAGGCAGTAATAGATGGTACACTTCCTAATGCAGCACTTGTAACGTTTCGGCGATTAATAATGGGATATTTCATTGGGGTTATTACAGGAGTGCCGCTGGGACTTTTGATTGGCCGGGTGGAGTTATTCCGTTATACNCTTGGTTGGATAGCTCTTGGGTTGCAAGCATTGCCCAGTATTTGCTGGGCGCCGTTAGCGCTTTTATGGTTTGGGCAAACTGAAGAGGCAATGCTGTTTATTGTTGTAATGGGTTGTGTTTGGTCGGTGATTTTATCGACCGAGTCGGGGATCAGGAATGTCCCTCGGATATATGTGTGGGCAGCGCGCACAATGGGTTCACGCGGACTCCACACGTGGGTGATGGTTATTTTACCTGCCGCGTTGCCGTTTATTGTAAACGGTATGAAACAAGGATGGGCTTTTGCGTGGAGATCTTTAATGGCGGCTGAAATTTATATTACAATTGTGACTGGGTTTGGATTAGGTCATCTGCTTCATTTCGGTCGGGAACTCCACGCAATGGATGCCGTTCTTGGTATTATGCTTGTAATTGTATTTGTGGGTTTACTTGCAGACAAAATCTGTTTTGCCCCTGTGGAAAGGTGGATCCGAGAACGGTGGGGTGCTTTAAAAGAGTAGAGTGCCCGGGTTTATTAGGGGTTTTTATGCCCAAGGCCGGTCGCCTTTTCGAGTCCCACACACGTTTACCTTCACGCCCAGCGCAGCTGCCATGTAAGCCTTTGCTAGAAGGCATTGGTCCGCTGCTTCGGCGTCTGTAGCATATACGACTTGGATCGTGATTGGCCTTATGTTTAGCCATCATTTGGTCGCGTGTGACACCGTACAATACAGCGTGCATGATTGGCCATTGCCACGTGGTGGCGTTCCACCGGCGTTCTGTTTCTTCCCGAGGCAGTTCTACAACGCATCCGCGGCCAATGTCCATGTTTAAACCGTTTTTGTCGATGTAAACTCGTGACCAGACAATTTCCCCGGGTTTAGAGATGCCACGGAGCGTAGACCCACCCTTTGGAAAATACATTGCGGGTTGCCTGAATCCTTCTGCGCCTGCCCAGTTGCCAATGAAGTGTGCAGGGGGTGGCACCCCCACCTAATTTCAAATACCCATACATAGTCTTGGATAGTATTGCTTCTGTCCCAGTCGGCCCATCGCACATCGTGCAATGTGGTCTCGACAGGTTGGGCTAGGGCCTTTTGGACTCTATGGGTCATGAGAGCATCCAAACCTGAGCATTCATCGACCTCGTTGAAGTGCAGGACTGGTTCGTTTTCAAATAGAATTCGTTTGCCGTCCCGTGACCGGACTGGGGGCCTGTCGCTATTGTTAAGCATGCCTTCAACTAAATCGCTAGCCGGCAAAAGATCCTTCAGCCCTTGTTGGTATTGAATTCCTATGCAGTCACATTTGAAATCATCAGCCAAACGGACTGCAGCAATATACATTTTGCACTGCCAGAGGATTTGGCTGTCGGTAAGATCCGTGTCCTCATTCGGCCCCGTGTGGAATTTCATTCCTTTTGATTCTAACCATTGACGCACGGCAATAGCCTCTTCGTCGGATACACGGGTGGTTTCATAATAAAGAGCNGATTGGCTTAGACGTTCTTTGAACACTCCAAGTTTGTTCAGTAATTCATCAGGGATGATGGCGTTGTACATGCCCATACAACCTTCATCGAATACTCCCATAATGGCTTTTGTTTTGAGCAATTCTTTTGCTAGGGTTTCGCCGATCCGCCGCACTTTTGCATTTCGCACTTTTACCTTTTCTAACGGGATGACATGGCTGGTATCGTGTGTGCAACGGCCTGTTTGTAGCCAAGCCTTTAACCGTTTAAGAAAGTAGTCGTCTTTAAAATCTTCACTCCAGAGGGTTGAGTACGGGATGCATGCTTTTGTGAGGCATCCGTTTAAGTTTAACATGCCCACCAGGCCTGGCCATTGCCCTGACCAGTTGGCTACAGTAAGTATCGGACCCTTGTGAAATAGTAGCCCAGGCAACACAAAGTATGAGTATTGCCATACTGCCTCCGCTACCATTACGGGCGCATCAGGATCAAGTTTGTTGAAAACGTCCATTCCTTCACGCTGGGAAGAAATAAACCCGTGTCCTTCCTCTGGCTTATATGGGTGGGCTCTGATGACCCGATAGCCGAGATCGTTCACCGCTTCTGTGAGGGCTTGTTCCATGGCTTGCTGGGCGGGCCAACACGTCTGATTTGCCGATAATCTTTGATCTCCACTTGCAACTAAATAAACTTTGCGATCTCTTACCTTTGTGCTGGTTTTTTTGGCTGACTTTTTCATGAGTTGTTTCGTTGGGTTTNGCNTTTCTGACTGTAACAATGCAACCTTCNTGCATTTCCCTTGTCAAGTCACTACAACGCTTTTTCAGTAAATCTACATNCGCAAAAATATNGGCGAAAGTGCTGAAAGTGGTATATGCAACCGGTTTGTAACAGCACGCAAGGGTTTTATTGGAATGGATACCATTTGAAACTTACGGATTGCCAAAAGACTGGTTCTTAATCCCATTTTGGGCACTGTAACCCTCATTTCAAGAAGTGGGAAGTACGCAAACGGTGTTTTTAAGTCGGTTTTTAGGTTGAACTTATGGGCTATTGAGAGTGGGCGCCAGGCCCCGTAAGTAAGTCTCAGATTTCTAAAAGGTGGTATGCAATTGTGCAAGTCTGCTCATAAGTATAAAACCGCTTCGCACCCCCGGCTTTATTTAGGTTAGTGTGAGCGTGAACTCCATTTTGTAGGGAATAGTTTTTGATGGTGGTTTAAACCTATGGCGGACCAGTCATGTTAGGAGTGGTTATGGCTTGTTTACGGGAGGCGCAGGGTTTGCTCATTCCTGATTGGGTACTGTTTTACTTGGCCTTTATGGCGGGGCTTGCTTTTTCGGAAAGCCACCGATTCAAAAGTGCTGGTTTAGACCAAAAACTGGTGCGATTTTGTACGAGCGGGCTTTAATCAATAAAAATTGGTTTGATATGTCGGTCGTAGAGATTTTGGGTAACGTTTCGGCTAATTATCGACTCATGCTCGCGGACAAGCGCCAAATACTTTTCTAATCTCGCTGCAGCGAGTTTATATGCCACATGCATAAGTTGTCGCATTGAAGGATTGAATTGTGGGCAATTGGGCTGGTGCCGGAGGGCTAGCACAAACTGTTCAGAGGACCAGTGTTTGACCTTTTCCGGTGGTGGGAGTTCTTCGATGTGGATATCAATTACAGTGGCATAGGGGCGGGTGAGCTCCTCAATTTTCCCTACGGCCTCGATGTAGATTTCCTTTACAAGTTCCAAAGCGGGTCCACCGGCTTCTGCTAGTCCGATGACTTCTTCGAGCCACGTAGTGCCTGCTGTTTTGATGTGTACGACCGACCCCGTGCTTTCGGATGGCGCGTCGAATTGGTTCGTAAATGGAAAACTTGTCGCTGCCAGAATGGACACTGAGTTTGAGGTTTTGCGGCAAGTTATACCGTTTAATAGCAAATTTTATCACACCTATGTCTTCCTCAAATTCCCGGGCGAAAACTTTAATGTCGCCAACGTAATCGACGCCTTTGTTAAATCTACCTGAAAATCTGGGAGCGATAGTCTGTATTGGGATCTGCTCGTCGGCTACTGCAGCGAGGATAACTAGGAGTTCTTCAGGTGTCTGCGGAACGTCTGCTTCGTCTGTCGACATTTCGATAATAAAATTATCATCACCTTTTTTCCTGCGGATGTACTGGTAAATAGCTCCGGCTTCTTTAACTGCGGTAAGGTATTTTGTTGCGATACGTCTTATAGCATCTATATCAAGGTTGAGCGGCCTATCAATCCCCTCAATTTGGATCTTGGAGTTTAATTCAGGGTGGCGTTTCATGAATTCTTCGACTTGGGTTTGTGGAGCTGGTTTGCCGATGGATTCTGCAACGTCGAGCGTGAAAAAATCGGAGTTAGGAATGAACCCATCCACGGTGTCCAAACGGATATGGTCAGCATCCACGTGCCAAGGCAGGTCCCAGTTCAAGGCCTTCACGGCTGCTTCGGCAGCTGCTTTAACTTGGGCATGATTAGAGCCTATTATTGAGTGTTCTCGGAATGACTTATTCCACACAGGAATGACGGTGACTTGCTGTGTCCTGCTCTGAATGCAGGCGCGGAGTTGCGCCGGCGCTTGCTGACCGAAACGGTCACCCACTCCGATTGAGTATTTTTCAAGCTTTAGCATGGCGTAGAAATTTCATTTTTAGAATACACGAGTGCATAAACCCAAAATAAATACAATTTTTGCATCAGCTATATGCTAAAGAGGTTTGGTGGATGGTTGATTTGTGAGTCAGGTTTCTTGCGAACGGCACCAGGCAGTAGAACCAAGTGTTTTGAGGTGTCAAAAGGAAAGGCCTCACACATCTCCAGAAATTTTTAGAAATTTTAATGACAGGATGTGTGTTACCCATTAACATTATCTGTCGTAAACTCTCACACAGTTATGGTGAAAAGCACGAAACTTCAGCAGGCATACCAAATCGCAAAGCAGCGTTACGCTGAGTTGGGGGTCGACACAGACAAGGCCCTGAAGGTACTACAAAACATCTCAATATCTATACATTGTTGGCAAGGGGACGATGTTGGTGGTTTTGAAAATCTTGGCCAGGAATTAGGTGGTGGACTTGCTGTGACAGGTAACTATCCGGGGAAAGCCCGCACACCTGATGAGCTGAGAGCAGATTTTGAGAAGGCTTTGTCTTTGATACCGGGGAAACATCGGTTTAACCTGCATGCGTGTTATGCCGAAATGCAGGGCCGAAAGGTAGACCGCAACGAGATTTCTGTGGAACAGTTTAAGAATTGGATAGCTTGGGCAAAAGAGCTGGGCATTGGGTTGGATTTTAATCAAACCTTTTTTGCCCATCCAAAGGCAGCCGATGGCATGACACTATCTCATCCAAATAAAACGATCAGGAAGTTTTGGATCGAGCATGGGATTAGGTGTCGAGAGATTGGTGAAGCGATCGGGAAAGCACTGAAGAAAACTTGCCTTACTAACCTTTGGATTCCAGATGGAATGAAAGATACGCCTGCTGATAGGCGCGGACCACGCGAGCGTTTGTTGGAATCATTGGACGAAATCTTTTCCAAGCAGGTTGATCCCAAGTATAACATTGACTCAGTAGAACCTAAACTATTTGGTATTGGTTCTGAGAGTTATGTAGTGGGCTCGCACGAGTTTTACATTGGTTATGCTATTACACGCAAGATACTCATCACTCTTGATACTGGTCATTATCATCCGACTGAGACTATCTCGGACAAAATTTCGGCGCTCCTTATGTACCTCCCTCAAATTGCGCTTCATGTAAGTCGAGGGGTGCGTTGGGACAGTGATCATGTGGTGACGTTGACGGACGACCTGCAAGCGATTGCTCAAGAGATTGTGTGGAATGGCTACATAGATCGTGTGCGAATAGGTTTGGATTACTTTGATGCAAGTATTAATCGTGTGGCAGCCTGGGTTATAGGAGCTAGAAACATGCTGAAGGCCTTATTGATTGCGTTGCTAGCGCCAAGTAAGAAAATCAAAGAGGCAGAAGCCATGGGAGATTACACTACCAGATTAGCATTGATGGAAGAGGTGAAGGCACTGCCATGGGGGGTGGTTTGGGACTATTATTGCGAACAAATGGGAGTTCCCCCGGCAGAGGCTTGGCTCGACGAAGTGAAACGCTACGAGAAAGAGGTTTTACTTAAGCGGAAGTAACACAAATGTGTTAATGGAGGTTTTATGGAAAGCACGCAAGCAGTTCAGCAACTGACCTCGGTCGTTGCTGGAAGCCTTGAGGAACTGAATCCTGCGACGATTAGCACCAATCCAGCTATAGGGATTCTCATTTTCACTTTAGGAGGATTGGCTGGAGCCGTCTTTTATTTGCCTTTTAAAAAAATAAAAAACTGGGCGTGGGAAAGTTACTGGTTTATTTACGCAGTTTTCGGGTTGGTGGTGGTACCTTGGGCCTTGGCGTTTTCCACTTCTCCGAATGTTTTGACAGTGCTTAGCAAAGCGCCTAGTGGCCAACTTGCATATTGCTTTTTTTGTGGAGCGGCTTGGGGAGTTGGAGGTCTGACCTGGGGATTAATGATCCGGTATCTAGGAGTAGGATTAGGTCTTGCGATCGGTTGCGGGCTGTGCTCGGCGGCAGGGACACTAATCCCCCCGATGCTTAAAGGGGCGGATGAAATAAATAAGCTTATTTATACCGCGCCCGGCCAGGTATCCATTTTAGCTGCCTTGGTGTCGCTTCTTGGGATTATTTTGGTAGGTATGGCGGGGAGGTCTAAGGAAAATGAATTACCCGAAGAGGTAAAGCGTAGGGCGGTCGCAGAATTTAATTTCAAAAAAGGTATCACCGTAGCGATTTTCTCAGGGTTGATGAGTTCAGCCATGAGTTTTGGATTGCAAGGTGGCCCTGACATTGAACGACTGGCTTTAACCACCCCTCCTTACACTTCAAATGTATGGAAAGGTATGCCTGTTTTAGTTGTGGTATTGCTTGGCGGATTTATGGTGAATGGGCTTTGGTGCTTATATCTGAATTTTAAGAACAGGACATTGAGTGACTACAGCCGTCCCGGAACACCTTTGCTGATGAATTATCTTCTAGCAGCACTTGCAGGGGCTATTTGGTGTTCGCAATTCATTTGTTTCAAAACGGGAGAGCCTAAAATGGGTCAAACGGCTTACATTGGATGGGCTGTGTTAATGGCCAGTGCTATTCTTTTTAGTACGCTAATTGGGATTGCGCTTGGCGAATGGCGTGGCACGAGTGGACGCACACGCCGGTTATTAGCCTCGGGGTTGGTATTACTGTTGTTGTCGAGCTTTATAGCTGGATACAGTGGCAAACTAGCCCAGCAGAGGGCCAGCATTAAAGCCACTGCCCAGGCGACAATCTCCATTAAGTGATCTTAATCTGAAAACGGAGGTAATGCTATGAGAGGGGAAAAGCGTGTGTACTTGGCAGTCGATTTGGGAGCCGAAAGTGGCCGGGTAATGGCCGGGCTTTGGGATGGTAAACGAATTACACTTGAGGAGGTACACCGTTTTGCAAACGGTCCCGTTTACATTGCTGAGTCCATGCGTTGGGACGTGTTGCGGTTGTGGAGCGAGATTCAAAATGGTTTGAAGATCGCAGGCAGTAAATACGGTTCAAGTATAGCTTCCGTGGGAGTAGATACATGGGGAGTGGATTTTGTGTTGTTGGATGAGCACCAAGAGTTGCTTGGGTTGCCGTATCACTATCGTGATTGTAGGACGCGAGGGGCTCTTAAACGTGCATTCAAAAAAGTACCGAAACAAACCATTTTTCGTCATACTGGCATTCAATTCATGGAAATCAATTCATTGTACCAATTAATAGAGTGGTACAACCATGCCCCAACATTAGTGAAAGCAGCGAGGTACTTGCTTTTCATGCCGGATTACTTTCACTGGTGTTTAAGTGGGGCGCTTGTGGTTGAGTATACGATTGCTTCCACATCTCAATTTTTGAATCCGGTGAAGCGCACTTGGGCCAGAGAATTACTTCGTAAATTCCGCATACCTCAACATTTCTTGCCTGATATAGTGCCGCCTGGAAAGGTTTTGGGTCGGCTTCGGAAAGGCGTGGTTGAATACACGGGATTGCCAAAGGCGGTTCGTGTCATAGCTCCTGCTTCGCATGACACTGCGTCAGCTGTAGTAGGTGTGCCAACGGCAAATACAGGACAATTAAATTGGGCATACATAAGTTCCGGCACATGGTCTCTGATGGGGGTGGAGATAGAAACACCAGTAATAAATGAGGAGTCTCTGAAACTTAATTTTACGAACGAAGGGGGTGTGAATTACACTACCCGATTGCTCAAAAACATAATGGGATTGTGGCTTGTTCAAGGGTGTCGGCGATCGTTCCAGTCTCAGGGCAAAGAATATTCTTACGCGGATTTGGTTAACTTAGCTAAAGAAGCCCAGCCGCTGAAATGCGTAATAGACCCTGACGACCCAAGTTTTTTAAACCCAAAAGATATGCCGACTGCAATTAGGGAGTTTTGTCAGAAGACTGGCCAACCTGAACCGCAAACAGAAGGGGAATTAGTCAGGTGTGCTTTGGAAAGCTTGGCTATTAAATATCGAGTCGTGCTTAGTAGCCTAGAGCAATTGACTGGTTCCAACGTGGAGGTCATTCATATAGTGGGTGGAGGTTCACAGAATGAGTTGTTGAATCAGATGACAGCTGATGCGTGTGGAAGGACTGTGCTTGCTGGCCCGGTGGAGGCTACTGCATTGGGGAATGTCATGGTCCAAGCGATGGCTGACCGTGAAGTCAAGAATCTGTCGGAAATACGTGAGGTGATCAGAAATTCGGTCGATCTTCGTAAATATGATCCAAATCCGCAAACCGCAACACAATGGGAGGATGCGTTAGATCGGTTTCAAACGCTTCTCTGTAGGAGATGAAGAAGTAGTAAATTCGAGTGTGCTGTGAAAACATACAAAGGTTGNGAACAGGCCCAAATGTGTTTGGGTGATTTACCAGTCTATTTCGGGGGTGAATGTTGGTCTGATAATTAGGGAGGTCTAACTTGCGTAGCGGTTGGTTTTATAAGCTAAGGCATTTACAGTCGAAAAACAATTTTATCTGATCAAGTGCATTGTTGGAGATTTCAGTAGCGAGAAAAATCAAAGGTAAACCGGGGAGTTTTAAATTCTGCGCTAACGCCCAGGTGAGTTACCAAAGCGATAATCCAAAAATGGTTGAGCTTTTTCGTAGACATACTTTACTTTGGCAGATGAGATGGGTTTAGTTTTTGCGTATGGGGCGAGTTCTAGTTTGGCATAATGAGCAATAAAGTTTGGTATTGGCCCCCCCTGCTTACTATGAGACCAGGCAGTTCAATCAATCCATGGGGAGCTCAAGTTACTGCCTCTCCCGATTCGTTAGTTTGATTTTTAGGAGCTGGCCAAATGTAAGGCGCGGAAGCAAAGTGCTTAAAGGGCGGAAATGGTAGTACATAGATTGGGGAAGAGTCACCGGCTTGGGGAATGTGCTATTATGGATATGAACATGCTAAAACTGGGATCATTGCAAAGGTTTTAGGAATGGTTTTCAATGTTGAGAAGGTGATTATGGTAAAAAACTCACGGCCCATGCTTTTGGCAATGCATGGGCCGTGAGATGCCAATGAAAATTGGCGATGAAGTTATTTCATTAATAGCATTTGACGCGCGCGCTTGATGGCACGTTTAAGTCTGCGTTGGTAATGAGCTGGCAAACCAGTGTATTTACGGGGCAAGATACGCCCTTGCTCAGTGACAAACTGTTTTAGAAGGTTAACGTTTTTATAATCGAGTGCTTCTATTGGGAAGTTGATGCGTGGTTTTGGCCGCCGTGGCTCGATAGTCAGCGGTGTTTTTGTAGAACGTTTTTCCGGATGTGTTTTCCTTGGCATAGGCTCTACTTAATTTCGCGGTGCAAAGTATGTCGCTTTAGAAAAGGGTTGTACTTCATTAACTCCAAACGTTCGGTGGTTTTTTTCTTATTCTTAGTTGTGATATACCGAGAAGGAGGCTTGCCTTCCTTCCGGGCTTCTGTGCATTCGAGGATAATAATTTCTCGTGGCATAAGCTATCTTACTCAGTTTCAGGTTCGGGTTCCTCAGATTCAGATTCTTGGACTGAATGTTGTTCGATCATGCCCAAAGGCCGTAGTCGAGGGCGTTGACGTAGTGCGCCCTCGCGTTCTAGTTGTTCTTGGGCCTCGACGGTAAACCTTGCCCAAGGTATTGCGTCAAGTCTGGCCTTTGGAATCGGTTTCCCTGTCAACTCGCAAATTCCGTACGTACCTCTTTCAATACGTTTAATTGCTTCATCAATTTCGTAAAGGATGTCTTGGTCGCTGGAAAGCAAGCTAAGCGCGAAGTCGCGTTCGAAGTTATCGGTACCTGTGTCCGCCATGTGCATCCCGTACGGTTCTGATTCAGCAGTTGATGCCTGGACAAGAGCCCGTTGCTGTTCCAAAAGTCTGTTTCTTAAGCGTACAAGCCGTTTGTAATATTTTTCCCATTTAGGGTCGATGTTCGGAGGCACAGGAATATCATCAATTTCCGCAGACTTCTTCCGCGAACTGGATTTAGCAGTCTTCGCTGCTTGATCTTGAATATTTATACCTTTGTTTTGGCGTTTTTTGGCTGTCACGGCCGTCACCCTAAGTGTTATGTAAAATCGTTGTTAAATCTGCTGCGCCAATCTAAAGTTTCTAGAGCACTGAAATATATACATACGAACTTTCTATTTTCCACAAAAAAATTTTAAATTATTGGGGGGGTTTTAGATGATGGGAGTTAGGAGGAGACCCGCGCTGTGTAGTTTTACCAGTAAAAACCTGGATTTCTTCCAAGTCTAAGATGTTTGGAAGTCGATGGCGAGGATTTGAACCTCAGTTGGGTATATCGGCTCAAGGGGTTTTTAGAGCACGGAAAAATGCAGACGTTTATGGCGCGCGTTCGATTCTAGATTTGTTTTGTTGTTATTGGTATATGTCTTTTTCGTAGCGTGTGCAGAGTGCGCAGAAAATATAGCTTTCTGAGAAAGCGTTAGCTTATTAGATTGCGTGACAGATATGACTGATTTGGTGACTCGAGTGGAACAGATTTGCAAGGAAGCGATTGCTGAGCTTGAATCGGCGCCGGACTTGCCTTCANTAGATAGGGTTAAGGGTCGGTGGCTGGGGCCCGACGGTGAACTAACCAAGATAATGAGACAATTGCCGCAGTTGCCCAAGGAAGTGCGGCCTCTGGTGGGAAAGGCTGTGAATACGGCTAAGGTTCAACTTGAATCTGTACTTGAGCGAAAAAGGGGAGAATTGGAACTCCAAAGGCTAATGCCGAAGGCACCGGTGGATTTTACCTTACCTGGCAGGCGGCGGTCTTATGGGAGGCTTCATCCAATTACTCAACTGATTGATGACGTGGTGCGTAGTTTTCGCCGTTTAGGATTTGCGGTTGCAGAGGGACCAGAGGTCGAAGATGAATATCATTGTTTTGATGCACTAAATACTCCAGCTGATCACCCAGCGCGAGATACTCAAGATACTTTTTATTTGGATGTACCACAAAATAGGCCGCACCCACGTTTCCCCTTATCGAACCGTTGGTTGTTACGGACGCATACTTCCTCGGTTCAGATTCGGGTTATGGAATCGCAGCAGCCTCCTATACGTGTGATTGTGCCGGGGCGGTGTTACCGGCGTGATAACCCAGATGCGACACATAATCCTACGTTTCATCAAATTGAGGGATTATATGTAGATCGCGGGGTGACGGTGGGTGACTTAAAGGGCACTGTGGAGTTTGTATTTAAAGAAGTTTTAGGAGGTGATGTGCGGATAAGGTTCCGGCCGCACTATTTTAGCTACACTGAACCTAGCTATGAGATTGATTTTTCTAACTCGTTGGTCCGCAAGATGGGACGAGAATGGCTCGAGATTGCAGGGTGTGGGATGGTCAATCCGGTGGTGTTTGAGAATGTAGGTTATGACCCCACTGAATGGACAGGATGGGCCTTCGGTTTCGGCATAGAACGACTAGCGATGCTGAGGTACGGGATAACCGACATTCGACTGTTTTTTGAGAATGATGTGAGATTTCTAACGCAGTTTTAACCTCTTGGGTGGAAACTACTAATCGGTTTTTGGCATATGAAAATCACGTACAATTGGTTGAGGCAGTATGTCGATTTCGATTGGAGTCCGGAGGAGCTTGCTGAGCGGTTGACTATGCTTGGGCTTGAGGTAGAGCACATGCATCATGTGGGGGGAGAATTTGAAGGCATTGTTGTGGCTCAGGTTCTCTCCGTAGAGAAGCATCCTAACGCGGACAAACTCACAGTATGCATGGTAGATGATGGACAAGGTGTTAAACAGATAGTGTGTGGAGCCCGAAACTTTAAAGCTGGAGACAAGGTGGTACTGATAAAGCCGGGATATGCATTACCAAAACCTGGTCCTGACGGTAAACCGGTCGTCATAAAACCTAGCAAAATTAGGGGGGTGGAATCGTTTGGGATGTTGTGTTCTGAGGAGGAACTGGGCCTTGCTGAAAACTCGGAGGGAATCATGGTTTTTGCCGCCAGATGCCCCAATCGGGACGCCTTTTGGTGAGTACCTAGGACGTCCTAAGGCTGACGTGATTTACGATTTGGAGATTACACCTAATAGACCGGATTTAACAGGGGTGATTGGAATTGCGCGAGAGGTAGGTGCGGTCCTTGGGCACCCAATAAAATTGCCAAGTGTAGAGTTGCCGGTTGGTGAAGGCCGGATAGAGAGATTTGTGGCGGTAGAGATTACTGCACCTGCATTGTGCCGCCGATATACAGCCAGGGTTGTTCGAGGAGTTAAGATAGGCCCATCACCTACCTGGTTGTCTTCGCTGCTGGAATTGTTGGGATTTAGATCCATTAACAATGTAGTGGATGTAACCAACTTTGTGATGATGGAGACCGGCCAGCCATTGCATGCTTTCGATATGCGTTTGCTGGCGGAAGATGGTGAAGGCCGAAAGAAGATTATTGTGAGAACTGCATTGCCTAACGAGCGGTTTACCACTTTGGATGGGATTGAACGGGAATTAACTGAAAGGATGTTGGTTATTGCTGATCCTGTGAAAGCAGTGGCATTGGCGGGAATAATGGGTGGGGCTAATTCCGAGATTAATCCCGATACGTCGGACGTCCTCATAGAGTCCGCTAATTTCGATCCCGTCAACATCCGTCGAACCTCCCGTGCTTTAGGTTTGCGTACTGAGTCGAGTTACCGTTTCGAGCGAGGGGTGGATATAGAAATGGCCGATTGGGCTAGCCGGAGGTGCGCACGACTGATTTTGGACACAGCGGGAGGGGTTCGTCGTAGATGGTGCAATTGATGAGTATCCTGGCAAGCGGGAGAAGCGCCTCATTACATTAAATTACGCCCGAACCAATGCTATTTTAGGAACCCCGATCAATTCTGGGACACAGAGGGAAATCCTTCTTCGACTCGGGTTCGAGTTGATTTCAGAGGATGTAGACGCAGACCGGGCTACATTTGCAGTTCCTACTTGGCGGGTGGATGTAAAGCGGGATGTGGACTTGATTGAGGAGATAGAAAGGGTCTATGGCGTGGAAAAGATAAAACCAAGTAAGCCTCGGGGTGCAATTGGGACGCATCCGTTTGATGAGGTGTACGACCAGATTCAGGAAGCGAGGCGGATTCTTTGTGGTTTGGGTTTGTACGAGGCTCAGGGACAAAGCTTGGTCTCAGTTAAGGTAGCTTCACTAGTGTTACCACTCGAGTGCTGCGTGCGTGTGGCAAATCCGCTCAGTATTGAAATGAGTGTACTCCGACCGAGTTTATTGCCAGGCTTGTTAGATTCGGTACGTTTCAATCTGCACCGTCGGAATCCTTCCGTAGCGTTATTTGAAATCGGTAAGGTTTTTGCCCGGGGCGGAGCAGAGTTGCCTGTTAAGGAGGAGCGAATGTTGGGGATAGTCATGGTTGGTGACCGATGGCCAGTTTTTTGGGTAAGGAGCCGATCGTGCGGCAAAGTTCGATGTATTCGATTTGAAGGGCGTGATCGAGGAATTTTTGATAAGTTACGGTGTAAAGGGTGTCTCATACGAGAAAAACGCGAACCCTTTCGACGTCTTTTTTTATGATTCATGCTTGGTTTTACTTGGAAGGCATAGGTTAGGTGAATTTGGAATTCTCTCCCCTCAAGTAGCAAGGATTTACGATTTTCAGGAAGTGGTTGTGCTTGGTGAATTGAATCTNGACTTGCTAATGCGGCTGCGTTCACGCGAAAAGAAGTTTGAATCTTTACCCCAGTTCCCTGCAATTCGGCGGGATATGGCGATAGTAGTCCCTGAAAACGTGACGCATGAGCAGGTTTTGAAAGTCATAAACGCCCACAAACCTCCAATTTTAGTGTTGGTTGAAATATTTGATGTTTATCGGGGTCGCAATATTCCGGAGGGACATAAAAGCATGGCTTATGCGTTTACGTATCGGGCTAGTGATAGGACCCTTACAGATCAGGAGGTAAACCGAGCCCATGAAGAATTGGTGAGAATCGTTTTAATGGAGCTAGGTGCAACGTTACGTGCCTAAGCTGTTTTTCGGAGGCGGATCTTTGGGTGCATAGCAATAACGCAGCGTCATGTCTAAACTAGCATATAGACATACTCAGGTTGGATGGGTGATCATTGGATCGTGCGTGGGGATTTTTATTGCCATTGTGCTTTTGAGTTTGGCTATACCCCCTAATCCAGGGCAAATCCCGCTCTTGGCTTTTACGGCTGCGTTCCTTGCACTGATCATTTGGATATTTGGCACGTTAACGGTCACGGTGGATAATCAATGGATAACTGTGGCTTTTGGACCTGGGTTTGTGACTAAGCGGATTCCGATTAATTCGGTGACGGGGTGTGAGGTGGTAAGAAATAAATGGTGGTGGGGTTGGGGCGTGCGATTGATCCCGGGGGGGTTGTTGTTTAATGTCTCGGGCCTAGATGCGGTAGAACTCCAACTGATTTCAGGTAGCCGAATTCGGATTGGTACTGATGAGCCAGAAAAACTTGCTTCTGAAATCCGTAATCGGTTGTTAACAGGGGCTGGGCAAAGTACATAGGATGGGGCTAGGAACTCATTGCAGTAACTTGGATTAAACAACGTAAGGTTCAGGCAAATAGTTTTTCTGGTAAACCGGACATGAAGTTTGGGAGGAAGCGGATTGCCGGCTATAAGAAGTCTCTAACTACCAATTTGGGAAGTGGGAGAAGATTTTATTGAAGGCTGCGTGAGTGGCGGTCAAACTGCTAGCAAATTGAGATTACATTCGCTGATTTCCTGCTGGTAAATGTGCGGGGGACTAACTCCCTTTACCGTGATCAGTCAGCGTTCACGACTTCGAACGGTACGGCTGGTAGCGTGGAAATCAACACTTTACGTGGCGGCCTATTTGTGGCTTGTAGTGGTGTATTGCGTGCAAGCAAATTTATTATGAGGTTGCCTTTTAGGCCAGGTTTTGCCAAAGCGGGGTCGGCAGTAACTTTAATGTTTAAATTCCGAGCACTGACTTCCATGCCAGCAAGTGTTATTCCCTCTGGTGGATGATCCAGTTCCAGTTCGAACCGTTTGACGAATTGAGGACCTATTCGACCTATTGTTATGGTAGCGGTCCCGTTGTTAGGTATTTTTATTGGTTTGGTGTTTTGGATTTGGATGGACCTAAGGGAGAGGTTGCGGGGGGTCCCACTCAGTGCTACCAGCAACTGCTTAGCTGGCACAAGATGTGTGTAAGCAAATGCTTGCATCATGTGATCGGCTGGGATTGCGCGCCTGATAATGGATTGGCCTCCAATAATGGCGCTGCCTTTAATTGTCAAATTAATTAGATTGGATTGCGCGGTTGGTGGAATCCAGATGGTGAACCGGTTGGAGTTGTGACCAGCTCGGGAATTGTGCCACTCGTGTATTAGGAAGCCACGGAGGTGGATTTTCCTAGGGATAAGGTAATCTCATTAGTAAAAGCCATCTTTTGCGAACCACGAAAGCTGTGACTTGGGATNTTTATGCCTGGCCGAGTGAATAAACTCGACGGTGTCACGTATAAGGNAAAATCGGGGATTGGATGGCTTATCCTGAGTCTGTATGAAAAATGCGGACCGTATTTATTTTGCACGTCGGCAATTCTTACATACATTTGGTCAAAGGGGATACGCTTGAGGTGCAAGTATGAGTCAGCGTAGTGCGTTATGAGATCCATGCTTTTGTCTTCAAAGTCGTCGTTTTGCGCAATCAGATTGCCTTTCGCGTCCAAGACCTGAATGATGGAGTCAAGAGGTGAGCCTAACCGTCGTGCTTTCACTTCGACTACAAAATCTTCGCCAGGGGAAGGTTGAATTTTGAACACATCTACGCCACCTTTATGCTCGATTTTTCCATTGATAATCATTGGTATGGTAATGGGCTGGACGTGTGAAACGCTGTCATTTGGCTCTTGGTCAAATGTCTCAGGGAGGGTGTCAACTAGAAAAAACTAACGGGTTCGAAGGGATTTCATTGTTTGTAATGTGATTAACATGATACCCTGGATCGTGGAACATGAGTCGGATAGGTCGGGAATCCGGAGGAAGGTTCCATCCATAAACTTGCACGGAAAAGGATTGATTTACTTGGCCTCCTAAGGGAAATGCGTTTGTGACGAAAGGTAGCTCGCCAATTGAAAGTCTGTACACAAAGTCTTCCCGGCCCCGAAACAAAGCGTCTCGGATTTCAATTTGGTACTGGCCGTCGTATGGGGCCAGGTATACCAGGGATGGATCTGGGTTAAACTCTTACTCATCAATGTAGGCAAGTTCGTGGCCTTCTTTATCGTACAGCGCTAACACAGCCTGGAACCAAGCCGGTACTGCGTCCGCAATGTATGGAATTAACTCTCGCGCTTGGACTCTGGCTATAATATATTGGCCTTTGTGGGCGGTGAATGCGTACCTATCTTTTCCAGACGGTAGAATTTGGCCGTTGAGAGTAGCAGGGATTTGAACGTGAGCTGAGTAGCTAGGGATTTGCGGTTTCCCTCCAAGGCGTTCAATTAGCTGGTCAAGCTCTGGGTTGGGTGTCCGCACAGGTGGTTTTGTAAATTCACGAAGGGTGCCAATGTAAAAAGGCAACGGGTTTGATATTCCGTTAGAGGCAATTAGTCGGATTTCGTGTGGACCGATTTGCGCGTTGGTAGGGATTTTGAATTCGAGGATGACTGTCTCAGCGATTGCTGGCGTGGCATGTCTATTGGACGGGTTTTTGATGATTTTGGCTTTAATCTCGGCTAGTTCCTTTTCCTCGTGTGGTGTCCAGATGTTTGTTAAGCTAGGTCGGCGGAGGGCCAATCGACGTTTTTGTTCCAGTTCGCGTAATCTTGCCCGGAGTTCAGAGAATTGTTTAGGTGTCATTGGCCGATTGTATTCCAAAAACTTTACTGTGATGTCAGGACAAGACAACGTCGCACCATGGACAGTTCCGAGGAATTGGCCGCCAACTACAACCTTAACTACGGAGCCAGTTTGGGCACCGGCTGGATACACATAGCCGATGTGGAGTGTGTTTTGTTGAGCAGAGATAGGATTGCCAGCCAAGGTGAGAGCAATGATCACAATGTGGAAAAGATGCGTTACTTTTGCGTAGCGACCCGGGTTCGGTATTTCACTTGATTTTATTCTAATGGTGCAATAGTGATAAATTGTCATAGTAATTCCACGAGCTTACCGGCAGATTTAACGTTTTCTTCTGGTTTTGGCAGGACCCGAAGATCCAGCCCATATGGGTTGGGCAAAAACGCGTTTCCGTCTATGCCAAGCAATTCATAAATGGTGGCTATTAAGTCGATGGGATATACGGGCCGTTCTTTCACTTCTTCGCCACGGCTGTCTGAAGCACCTACGACGCGACCACCTTTAAACCCGCCACCTGCCACGACCACTGAAAATACTTTTTCATAATAGACTTACGTCCGCCATTCCAAGGGGCTTCCCATAGGATGCGTGGAGTTCGACCGAATTCGCCTCCCCACCAAACTATGGTCGTTTCTAGAAGACCGTGGTCGGCTAGATCTTGTAACAAGGTTGCCATGCCTTTGTCCATTTCCGGCAGGAGCTTGCGCATCGCCTGGAAATGATTCTTATGGGTATCCCAACCCTTGTAATTTATTGTTACGTAAGGGACACCACGCTCAACTAATCGTCGGGCTACTAGGCACGCTTGGCCGAATGTGGTGCGACCATATCTATCTCGGAGTGCAGGGGGTTCTTCAGAAAGGTCGAATACTTTTGCCCCAGTGCCTAAAATCATGTTGTAGGCTTCCTTTTCTGCGCTGCGATAATCAGCTAGTAAATCAGTATTTCCCAAAGCAGCTGAAAGGGTGTCGAGTTTGGATAGAAGCTGGCGCCGGGAAATTTGGCGTTGTTGCGGGACATTTGGCAAAACGACTCCTTCTACAGTAAATGGAGTTTTAGAGGGGTCTCCACCTGTGGCAAATGGTTTATATCGGGGCCCAAGAAATCCTGACTCAGAAAAGCGCCCTAATGGTTCGGTTATGACCATGTATGGGGGTAGTAATTCTTGGTATCCGGCATCGTAGCCTTTGAATAGGGAGACGACCGCACCCACACATGGGTATACGACACGGCCACCTGGGGGACGGCCAGTTAACATTAAGTAGGTAGCGGTTTCGTAGGCATTGATCCCGTGGGTCATACTGCGGATTATGGAGTATTTATCTGCTTGTTTGGCTAATTCTACGAGAAGTTCACAGATGCGTATGCCAGGCACATTTGTCTCAATTGGATGGGTAAAAGGACCGCAGTAGTCGTGCCCGGCCTCTGGTTTTGGATCAAAGGTGTCTAGATGTGAAGGGCCACCCCACAGCCAGAGTTGGATGACGGATTTAGCCTTCGGGGTAGAAAGCGGGGAAGAATGAGCCATGGGCACAGCGGTTTCGTGTAACACGCAAGCCAGTCTTCCTACGGTAACCCACAAAGCCGCAAATAGTGTGCGTTTTATCATTGTACGTCGGGAAATCGGCTCGCCATATGCTTGTTGATAGCCAAGGCGGGTTTCAGTCGATTGCTTTAGTCTGTGTTTATTCTACCGCACTTATGGATTCTTATGTGCTTTTTGTTAGTGTCGGTATAAGAATTCCGCTGAATTTATAAGAGCCCAGCAAATATCAGTAAGCCATTGCCTTTTGTCTGGTAGATGGCTGAGGTGTGTGATGGCTATGTTTAATTCGGGTTCAGTTGGATATCGCGAAAGGATGTTAAGGTAGAGAATCTTTATGGCCTGAGGTAAAGGGACGTTTGTTTGTGACAATTGGCGTATGATGTAGCTTGTTTCTATTTTTTTGTTAATGTGAGTGGAGTTAATAAGGTGTAGTCGTTGAGCAGGCGTGATTCTGTTATTACGTTCTGACTCCAATCCCGTGTCTCTGGGTGGCCGGCCAAATAACTCCAGGAATGAACTTGTGATGCTGGCATCCGGTAAAGCAACAGCCCGGAAGTTTTCAGGTACCACTGTAAATAGTTCCGGTATAGCGCTAATGTATTTTTCGTCTTGTGCCAGTAATTTGGTTGATAGCGTCGATTAAGACTTCTGCATNGAGTCTCCGGATTGGGTAAAAAGCGAAGTTTTCTCTTGCTGCCGGTGATAGGTCTCGGGGAACGCAAGAAAGATGGTATACGTGTGAATTGAGTATCAGCCTGTAGATGTGTTTTTAGATCATAATTACTTTGGACTAGCTCATGTTCCAAATAGGCTAGCAAGGGGGGATTCACAGGTGGATTGTCAGGTCGGATGTCATCTGGTTCGTGGACAATGCCACGGCCAATTAGCCATGCCCAAATACGGTTAANTATGCTTCGTGCAAACCATTGGTTAGTAGGACTTATTAACCAGTCGGCAAAACTTCTCGAGGATCGCAATCAGGCCGGATAATTACGGTAGAGCCGTCGGGTAATGTGCAATTAAGGATTTGATTGGTTACTGGTTTATTCCAGTAGACAATTTCTTCTTTCCATTCGCCAGTGGATTTGTACGCGACTTGAGAAAAAAACACAGCCATAGCAGTATTATTTTTTTCTTCTGGCCACTTATCGATGCGTGTGCCCATGAATGTGAGTGCTACTGCGGCTNCGAGACCCCGTGGCGTACGGTTTTGCACGGCTCAATAGAAATTTACGGGTGGAACCCGGAAATTACTGCCGCTTGAGGTGAGTAGCTCCCAAACGAATTTGTCGTAGGGTTTATTTTGTTTGATGCTGTTCAGAACCCATTTGTAATATGCCTGGGCTGCGTTCGGCCAAAGGTTTACAGGGTATTCGGCCTTTATTCTTAACAGATCCGACCATTTCATTGCTTGAAATTCTGCGAAACTCATCACTGGNNAGAAGCTTCTCTATCAGTAAGCTCCTTTTTGCGGGGGTTCTTGTCGTCCAAGAACGCCTGGACATCCGCAGCACTTGGGAGTTTACCCGTAAGATCGATGTAAACACGCCGGATGAACANAGCGTCAGAACAAAGGTTAGCTGGGGTAATCCCGAGTTCGCCCAGATGGGTAAAAACTAGTTTGTCGATTTGTGTATTTGGTTTAGGCGATTGGGGGATTTCGAATACACTTACTGCGTCAAACGTTTGGGAAAAGAGTTGACTAGGAATGCAGTTTGAGTTTTGGGCTAAGGCTCCTGGAATATCCATAGTATGCGCTCCCATTCCTACGAGGCAGGTTGCAGTAATTCGCACAAGTGGTTTACCGAAGAAAGTACACATGTTTTTATAGAGAATGGGGTTTAACGTGCATTGTCTAAACCCTGGTAAATTGCATAGCGAGCCCTATATCAAATCTGAATTAGTAACAGGGAAGCCACTGATGTTAAAAATTCCAGCTCGTACTTTTAGAGGTTGTGGGTTATTGTGGCAACATTTCGTTGTTTTCCTACCGACGATTACGCGCTTTTTAGTGTAACTCCTGGGTTTGAACTGACATCTAATAGGTTTAGTTAGATTGGATTTGGACAGCAGCATGATTACAGAACTGTTGAAAGTATCTATAACTTACGACCGACACCAGAGGTAGGAAGTTACAACCTGGGCATGGTTAAGCGAATTGCAGTTCAGCTTTTAATTCGAAGATAAAAGTTGATTCGAAAGATCCATCAATGAGACACGTAAGGTGTCGCAGTAAAAACCATAAAGGACTACACCGGCTTGTAACCCCTAGCTTTTTCAATCACCGAGCTTAGGTCGGAGGCAATCCACGAGGTGTATTTAACTGTGACACCACTTCCAGAGGAATCTCCTGGAAATTTTTGCCACTCGGGTAGCACGACTATTGCGGGCATACGATTTAGAGCCCGTACACCAATTTTGGTTTGGGTCGGCGAAATACTATGGTGAAGCTCTGAGTATTCTGGAGAAGGAATTAGGTCCAGGTAGAATTTTGCTTACCTGGTGTGATGGGACGAACGGAACGAGTAAGTTATATGGGGTGCAAGTGCTTGCCATTCGAGATGTAAAACCTAGTCCGGTGTGGCTTCGAGAAACGTTAGCAGGAATGACCTGGCAAAGGGGCGGGTTGAATTATTGTTTTATCGGAGGGCTTTGTCCTATGTGTTCGAATGCCCCACCAGTTTTGCAAGCCGAAACGTTATTTGAAGAGCTCCAGGTCGTGCTTGCCCAGGCTGGGTTCACGTGGAGAGAATTGATTAGGACATGGTTTTTCTTAGACGATATCTTGAGTTGGTATGGTGAGTTTAACGCTGTTCGTACTAAGGTCTACGGTGGGGTTTTCACTATAGCAAATTATTTGCCCGCAAGCACCGGAGTCGGTTGCAAAAACCCCTTTAGGGCAGCAGTGAGTGCAGCTGCTTAGGCATTAGCTGGCGATAAGAGAGTCCAGATAAAGGATGTACCTTTCCCCTTTGCAGGGTCCAGCTACAGCATATGGGAGTGCTTTTAGTCGTGCTGTTGAGGTTGTGGGACCTGGTTGGAAACGACTGCTTGTGTCAGGCACGGCTAGTATCGATAAGTCCGGTTACACATCGCACCCAAACAGCATTAAAAAGCAGGTTCAAACGACTATGAGGGTTGTTGATGCATTATTACAATCTCGGGGGATGTGCGCGGGGAATATTGTCCGAGCAATAGCATATTCTCCAAGGGAAGAGTATTCCCACTGGTTTAACGAATGGGCAAAGAGAAATTGGCCTTTTGAAGCGTCGGTTTTGTTAGGGTGTGCGGATATTTGCCGCAAGGAACTACTGTTCGAAATAGAACTTGATGCTGTAGCTTGGATGGCTGAGCAGAACGAATAACTCCTGCTGCCAGAGGGGATTAGGTATCTAGCCTTGCATTTTCTGGATTTCTTGTTTTAGTGAATCGAGTAACTCGCGCAGTCTATTAGGCAATCGGTTGCCGAAATTTTGGTAGTGTTGTTCGATGCTTTCAACTTCGGCCAACCACTCTTGTTTCTTCACTGACAGTAAGAGCTGCAGATCGTCATTGGGAATGTCCAAACCGGACAAGTCAAGTGCTTCTGGCGTGGGCACATTGCCAATAGGGGTACGTATAGCAGGCGCAGTTCCCTCGAGGCGTTCGCAGATCCATTTTAGGGCGCGAATGTTTTGGGTGTATCCTGGCCAGAGCCATCGGCCATCAGGGCTCTTCCTGAACCAGTTGACCACGAAAATGCGCGGTAGTTTTTCGGGGGTGGTTCTGTTTTTAAAGCTCAACCAATGGTTAAAGTAGTCACCCATGTTATAACCACAGAAAGGCAACATCGCAAATGGGTCTCGGCGCAACTGTCCGACCTTGTGTAGCGCAGCTGCGGTGGTTTCAGAAGCTGTTATTGAGCCCCAAAATACTCCGTGATCCCAGTCAAAGGATTCCACCACTAGCGGAACTGTATTAGCTCGTCTGCCCCCAATAAGAATTGCTGAGATGGGTACACCTTGTGGATCTTCCCATTCTTGAGCTACAATAGGGCATTGGGCGATTGGAGTGGTAAATCTTGCGTTCGGGTGTGCGCCTTTACGGCCGCAATCGGGAGTCCATGGTTGTCCTTGCCAGTCGATACCATGAGGTGGAGGTGGCCCCATCTCTTCCCACCAGACATCGCCGTCGGGCGTTAAGAGTACGTTTGTGAATATGCTGTTTTTCGAAAGGGTTAGGAGAGCATTAGGATTTGTTTTTTCTGAGGTACCCGGGGCAACCCCAAAAAACCCGGTTTCAGGGTTCATTGCGTAGAGGCGTCCATCTGGCCCGATCCGAATCCACGCAATGTCGTCGCCGAGACATTCCACTTTCCATCCAGGTAGGGCTGGTTGCATCATGGCAAGATTGGTTTTGCCGCACGCGCTTGGCAAAGCGCCACAAATGTAATATGATTTCCCTCGGGGCGACGTGAGTTTTATGATTAGCATGTGTTCAGCCAACCACCCTTCTTGCCGGGCTACTACCGAAGCGATTCTGAGTGCTAAGCATTTTTTCCCTAGCAAGGCGTTGCCCCCATATCCAGATCCGAACGACCAGATTGAAGGTTCTTCAGTGAAGTGCACAATGTATTTTTGCGATGGGTCAGGCACACATGGCCAAGGGCTGTCTTGTCGATTAGGTTTAAGAGGAGCCCCTACTGAGTGCAAGCATGGTATAAATTCCCCATCTGCACCAAGCTTTTCAAGCACTTGTTTCCCCATGCGGGTCATAATTCGCATGTTAACAACTACATAGGGGGAATCGGTTATTTCGACCCCGATTTTGCACAGGGGCGAATCGAGCGGGCCCATTGCAAAGGGGATTATATACATTGTGCGGCCTTCCATGCATCCATTAAAAGCTTTCAGCAGGGTGTCTTTCATTTGTTGAGGATCAGCCCAGTTGTTATTTGGGCCAGCGTCTTCTTTTGATGACGTGCAGATAAAGGTACGGTCCTCAGTGCGTGCTACGTCACTTGGATGTGATCTAGCAAGGTAAGAATTGGGCCGTTTGTGCGGGTTGAGTTTAGTAAACGTGCCGGTTCGCACCATCAGATCACAGAGTTCTTGATACTCAGCATCTGAGCCGTCGCACCAGTGAATTTTTTCTGGTTTACACAACTGAGCAACGGACTCAATCCATTGAATTAGTCTGGTATTACTAGTTTCTGCAGTCATTTTTACGGTTTCTGACGATGCTTTTCCTTATTTGTTAATTTGAGATTCGCAAAATTTAATCGCGTGGTATGGGCTTGTCAAGTCATTCGGTGTTTGGATAAGAGCCGAGTATTCTAACGAAAGTGCAGTGATGTTCTAAAAGTTTAATAGCCTTTTTTACTGGCGTGTCTTCCATATGGCCTTCGCATTCGGCAAAGAAGTAATATTCCCAGGCCCTACGTTTGCTCGGTCTGGATTCAATTTTTGTGAGGTTAATTTTGTGGCGTTTAAAGCATGCAAGAGCATCATGAAGTGCACCGACACGGTCTGCAACAGCGAATAGCAAACTAGTTTTATCATTACCAGTAGGCGGTGGGATTTGGCGCCCCAGGACTAAGAATCGTGTAATGTTGGTAGAACTGTCTTGTATGTCGGAGGCTAGAATTTTTAGCCCAAATTTTTCAGCAGCTAATGCGCTCGCGATAGCAGCTGAGTTAGGATTTTTTGCAGCCAGTTCCGCTGCCCTTGCAGTAGAAGACGTTTCGATAATGTCTACATAAGAAAGGTTTTCGTGAATCCAGCGTCGGCATTGGGCTAAAGCTTGCGGATGTGAGTATAACTTCCGAATATTAGTCTTTGCAGATTTTGCGACTAAACAATGTTGGATTGGCAGAATAATCTGGGCTACGATCTTGAGGTCGCTATCGATTAACATATCTAAGGTGTGAGTTACTACCCCTTCGGTGGAGTTTTCGATTGGGACCACCCCGTAGTCCGCGGTGCGTCGGCTAACTTCAGCAAATACGTCGGGGATTGTTTTGAGGGGAAGATAATTGGTACTGTGGCCAAATTTTTTTATCGCAGCCTGATGTGTAAAAGTGGCTTCTGGGCCTAGGTATGCTACAGTGAGTGGCTTTTCAAGCGCTCGTGAGCCGGAGAGAATTTCACGGTAGATATTACGAAGTGCCTCGTTAGGCATTGGACCAGTGTTGACCTGACATATGCGACGAAGGACCGTTTCTTCGCGGTGGGGCGCGTATATTTCTTGGCCGAGCTTGCGTTTGATTTGTCCGATGGCCAATACGTGCTTGGTCCGCTCGTTAATGAGCCGGACTATCTGTTCGTCGATTCTGTCGATCGCAGCTCTGTGTTCTGCAATGTTCATATTAATGGACCTTCTAATTGTGTCTTATACCATACCTGATCGGCCTGCTTTCTGCCATTCATTAATATTGCAACTCTGAGGGGCGGGGTCCAACTTTCCTTCTTGCTTGCACTACAGGCGTTGGGTTTTTCAGAGTCTATTTTGAAGAGAAAAACCGGTATGTGGAGTAAATCCCGGCGTTTATTAAGTTCAGTTTTTGAGGTGCATGCCCAATGGGTGATTTGGTTGGGTGTGTGTGCGTTAGCAATACTGGTCTATTTCCCAGCAGTGGATGGGGAGTTCATTTGGGACGATTGGCTGTTAGTCAAAGAAAATCCCTTCGTTACCGGGCAGGATTCATTTGGGAAGATTTTCTTGAACCATGAGTTTCCTTTGTCGATGCTATTGCTTGGTGTGCAATACAAGTTGTGGGGGGAACATACAATTGGGTATCACGTTTTAAATTTTGCTTTGCACACGGTAAACGCTACTTTGGTGTGGCTAATCGGGAAGCGGTTAGGGCTAGGGAAGGTGGCCTTATTAGGGGCAGCAGCTTGGTTACTTCATCCACTATGTGTAGCCACTGTGGCTTGGATTTCGGAGTTCAAGAATGTGCTTTCGGGATTTTTTGGGGGTCTCTGTGTGTATTTTTTCCTTTTGCGCTGCTACCACGGATCCGGTTACCCTCCGTTCAAGGATCCCGTGGAATTACTCCCTCTCACTACTTTGTTTTGCGATTGGATTGTTGGCGAAAACTTCCATTGTGATGTTGCCGATATGTATGGGTATCTATGTTTGGACGCAGGCCTTACATGTGAGAAAATCCCTTTCTTGGAGGTTGGNCCCTTATTTTGTGGCTTCTGCTCTCATGGGTTTCCGGACGATAGCACTTTATAAAGCTGGGATTGCACAAGGACTATGTACTGTGGAAGAGGGTTTAGTGGTTCGGTTACTCGCGGCTGGGGATGCATTATGGTTTTACATCACGAAGGCATTGGTACCGATAGGGTTATGCGCAGAATACCAAACTTGTGCATATTCAAAAGTCACCTTGTTCTCCTTGGTGCCTGGGATTGGATGGGTAGTATTTCTGGGGCTGTTGTTTATTTTGAAGAATAAGATGGGGCTGACGCCTTTTGGAGGCCTTGCTTTTTTTACGATAAATCTTTTGCCAGTGTTGGGGATAATTCCAATGCCATTCCGGGTTGTTTCCCGTGTCTCTGATCATTTTGTTTACGTGCCACTTGTTGGGGTGTGTTTAGTAATTGGATGGTTGTTTAAACGGTTGTTATCTGGGGGGATTTTGCGGCTTGGATTCGGTTTGCTGATTTTGGTGTATAGCGTGCTCTCGCATGCACGTGCTAGGGTTTACGCTTCTGAACAGCGGTTTTGGCAGGATACTGTTCTAAAAAACCCGTTGGCTTGGAATGCGCACAATAATCTTGGATGTGCACTAGCACAAGCGGGGCTATTTGATCAGGCTAAAGTCCATTTTGAAAAATCGCTGGCGATTAACCCAACAAATGCCGAAGCGCATTGTAACCTCGCGCGGATTTTTATCCAGAGAGGCCAAGTGGAAGAAGCCATAGAACATTTTAGAAAAGCTGTGGAATTGAGACCTAAAAACGCTTTTATAAGAGAAGCGTTTGGGACAACTTTATTAGAATTGGGTCGGTTCCGAGAGGCTTCCGAACAACTCGAACATGCTTTACGGTTGGGGTCTACTATGAAGCGAATGTTGTTATTAGCTCAGGCAAAATATCAGTTAGGGGAATATTCCGAAGCCATAAACCTACTTGAGCGAGCGATTGCAATGGATCCAAACGACGTAGACTTACTTCATGGATTCGCATTAATCTTACTAACTTGCCCGGACACGAGCTTCCGGGATTATTTAAAGGCTGCGACTTTAGCCAAGGTTGCGGCTGGGCAAACAGATTATACAAACGTAACTATTTTGAGCACATTGGTGAGGGCTTTAGCTGCCGCTGGTGACATTTCCAATGCCTGTGTAGTTAGCGAGAAGGCCCTTCGCTTGGCTGAACAAATTGGGGATAAAAAAATGGCCTGTTGGCACGGAGAGTTTTTGCGAAGACATATGCCAGGAAAAAGTTATTTTCCGGGATATAACCCAGTGGAGCTCAAACAGTGAGCTCAATGTTTTTAGGTAGAGCATGAGCTTGACAAATGGTAGGGGTAAGTGGTTATGTTTACAGCACGCTGATGCGGGGGTGTAGCTCAACTGGTTAGAGCGCTGCCCTGTCACGGCAGAGGCTGCGGGTTCGAGCCCCGTCACTCCCGCCAATTTTGTTTGTGTTTCTAAGGGAAATTGTTAGTATCGGTGTGGTATGCGTGCGCGGGGTTGGTGAAGTACTTTGGCTTATTGATTTGTGGTAGAAAAATTCGTTGCGTAGTTAAGCCGGTGTGACATCATTTATAAATTAGAAAGCGGGTCGGAGCGTAGCTCAGCTTGGGAGAGCACCAGCTTTGGGAGCTGGGTGTCGCAGGTTCAAATCCTGCCGCTCCGACCATTTCGTTTCGAAGAGAAATAGGGAGGATGGTTTTGTTTTACTCTTGTAGCCGCGTTATCGAAATTGGTGTTCCGTCCATGATTTTTCTGCAGATGGTGGCATCGCCTAGGACTTTTCCTATTATGTTGACTGGGCTGTAAGCGCGTGGTTTACGGCCCTGTGCTAACTGGGGTTGGGCCAAAGAATATGCAGAAACCATTCCCCTCGGGCCAATAACCGATATCACCTACTTCTACGTCTACGCGTGCATCCGGCTCTAAGTCACAATGGACGGGAATTTCGAAATAGATTTCATCACCCCAGCGATTAGCAATTCCGGTGATTGGTAATGCTCCCCAAATTTCCTGCGCAGTTGGCGTGTCGTTGAGTTCGGCTTCAATGGAAACCTCACCAGCTGTGATGCGGATGCGTTTTTTCATAGCCGTAAGGTAGTTTATTTGGCTGGCTCAATTACAATTACACAGCCCCCACCTGCGTTAAGCCATACATTGGTTTTAGTGGATTCTGTAAGGGGGATGCCTTTTCTGATATCAAACCTTGTAGGTTGGCTTTCATGTGCATCGCCGTAAAAATCGGCAACGTATCTACCCTTAGGTAGGAATGTGAAATTGATTGGGAAGTCCCTTGATGGTGCGGCATTGATAATGCCGATCCACCACGTTTGATTTTTCCGTCTGGCAAACGCGGCACATTCCCCAATTCGGCTGCCAGGCAATACAATTGTTTCATCCCATGTGGTTGGGATTGATCGTATTACATCGACAATTGGGCTGTTTAGGTAAACTTCTGGTTTATCAGCCCAGCAAAGGAATGGGGATGTATACACCACAGCGGTGGCGAGTTGGAGTGCCACAGTAGTCCCTTTGAGGAAGTTGGGTTGAAGAGTAGTAGGTGTGAAGTCTCCGTGGCCTGCTAGATAGCGTGTGAATGGCAATGTGGTGTAATGGTGGGGGGGCAACGTGCTCCATTTGTTGTATTCAAGGCCGCGGACACCTTCTCTTGTAAGTTCATTTGGCCATGTTCTTGCTTCGCCGGCGGGTTTGTTCGCACCATGGAAGTTTATCATAAGTTTGTATTTTGCGCCTAGTCTCAAACAGTCTTTGTAAAACGTCAGCCGTTCGTGCGATTCGCTATCCATGAAATCGATTTTAAGGCCTTTGACGCCGATTTCGGAGCAACGACGGAAAAACTCCTCGCGTTTCTCTTGGGTTTCGAGCCCGGGCCAGAATTTAGACTGGTTGGTGGTCCAACCTCGCCATACCCAAATTCCAACCCCCTTGCTCGCTGCGTAGTCGCACAGTTCTTTTAGAGCTTTCCACGGGGTACCACTTTCATCGAACCATCCAAATCGAGGGTTCTCCCAGCCCTCGTCTACAAGGTAGTATTGGCAATTTAAGGCAGCAGCTTGGTCGACGAACCATTTTTGTCTGGACCACTCGGTCCCAGGTTCGTTATATGCCCACCATTGCCAAAGACAGCGACCTGGCTTGATAAAGTCCGTATATGGACCATTTGGGAAAAGTGTTTTGTCGGGTGGGGGACACAACACCGCCACAGCATCGCAGTTTACTAACGCATTTAGATCAGGGGCAACCATCACGATTCGCCAAGGGGTTACGATTTCACCTTCTATTGTCCAACCGCGGGGATCGTCGCGGAAAGAGCTGGTTAAGGTATAGGGAGCCGAGGCCTCCAACGTCATGCCACTGTAATGCATTATATCTGCTTCGGTTATGGCTGCGTAGCCGCCCCAAGGTAGTTCTATTGTAGTTGGCATTCCAATCCCACCGGGGAATCGGTGCCTAGCTGGAGCTTCCATGGACCACAACTCATGGATCCCCTCGTATTGAACAGTGTTTGGATTACACCACGCCTTGCTACCCTTAGGGAATACCCATGCAGAAAGCTCGCCTAAGACCGTTCTATTTCCTATCCCTGGCAAGATTGCACGCCAAGCAACTGCGTTATTCAAACATTTAACTTCCAGTTCCCAAGTAAGACCATCTGATTGGCACACGGTAAAACTTGCAGTTACGAGCTCACCCTTGATTTCTGACTTCGACCCTAGCCATGGGAACTGGTAAGAGGATTTTTTAGGTGGATGGTTGATTTTAACTCTAGTTACGTTTGAACCACCGTAAACCCCTCGTGGAAAGTCTTACTCCTATGGGTGATTCGAGAATCACGGGTTTCCGTTGGTATTCAATCGAGTAAAAAAGCCCATTCGGTGCTTTTGCTGAGATTGTGGTGATGACTTTGCCGTCTGGGCTTGTTACTCGAAACGAGTCACGTGCAAACAAATCTGAGACAGGGCGGGCAAGTACAAGCGTTGCTGCAGCGATGAAACTAACGGTTTTCATAACGGCTCTAAATCTCGCAAATGAAGAATAAAAATCAATCATTTCCGCACACAATTTAGTGCGCAACGTGCATTACTCCCCAGCTAGCTAGTCGATAATTTACTGTCTTTGACGTGAATTTCAACAGTGTTCGGGTTATGGCTTGGCCTGATTCGCTGAGCAAAGTTAATAAGCTGTAACATATGTGTCGCAAGACTTTAGGGAGATGAGTTAGAACCACAGGGGACGAATAAGTTGAAACGGGCCTTTTTAGAATTCGGAAAGCGCTCTTGACACACTTTGGCAAAAAGCTGCCCCAGCTATCCATTGTTGGAAGCTGGGGCAGCTACGGAAGAACTGCGAGTTAGGTTAGATGAGAGGCTCTAATTTTAAGCCGATCCTTTCATTAAGTTCATATCCTCTAGCAAGTTTTGGAGGTCGTCCTCATGTTCAACCTCATCTTCTAGGATTTCGAGCACCATTTTATGAGTTATTAGATCTTTGCCGACGGTGAAGTCTGCTATTTTTTTGTAAACGCTGATAGCGCATTGTTCCCCCTTGATGTTTTGTTCTACGAGGGTTTTAACGTTTGGGTCTTTTGGTGCATCGTATGGACAATTAGCGTTTTTGAACCAGTCTTGTGGGTCAAGCAACGGAGTCCCGCCCAACTGAAGGATTCGTTTCGCAAGCATTTCAGCGTGCTTGAACTCATCGTTTGCATGTTCCATTAATTCGGCTACAACCGCTCCGCGCATTGGGCCTTTCGCAACTTGAGCCCCAACCCAATATTGGTAGTAGGCAAGCCATTCATCTGCGTACGCTCGGTTAAGCAACTGAATTAATTCGTTAACATCTAATCCAACAATAGATGTGCCTTTTGTACCCATAAGTTCCTCCTTTCGTTTTTAATTTTGAAACGCAGTTTTGGATTTGCGCCAGGCGCAGCCAAAACCAAGTTTGTTGGGTTTTAATATAACCGATTTTTTGAAAAAGTCACTAGCTGGATAATGACCCTTTATTGGGGGTTGGGTTGATCGAATGGGTGTAAAGCAAAGCTTACAACCGAGTGGACAATACAGAGTGACACGGTCCCAGGATTCTTTTCCAAAGCGGGTTAGTTTTGGATAGGGGTTTTTGGTTTTTTGTTGGTTTTAGACTAACCCCAGTGATACGATTTGGGCTTGTTATGATTGTGGTCCATGTTCATGTGCATGTGAAGCCTGAATATGTGGATGAGTTTATTCAAGCAACATTGGAAAACGCTCAGCGAAGTTTAACTGAGCCTGGGATTGCGCGCTTTGACGTGATTCAAAGGGTTGATGATCCGACCAAGTTTATCCTGGTAGAAGTTTACCGAAATGAAGAGGCCACTTTACAACATAAGGAAACGGAGCATTACAAAAAGTGGCGTGATACAGTCGCTCCAATGATGGCTGAGCCCAGGTCCAGTGTCAGGTTTAGGAATATATTTCCTGCAGACTCTGATTGGTGAACGACATCGCCTATGCGGTATGAACAGGGAACGATTCGAATTTAGTACAGCGGGTCGGATAATTTTTGGTCTTGGTACTTTAAAGGAAGCCGGGGAAATTGCCCGAAGTTTTGGCCGTACCGCTTTCGTGGTTACAAGTAAAGGAGTTGAACGGGCACGGCCATTGCTGGAGGTTTTAAACAAGGCTGGGCTCAGTTACACTTTGTTTTGTGTTCGTGGCGAGCCTACCTTGGATGATGTTACAGCAGCTGTTCAGCAAGTGAAAGAATGGGGGGCAGACATGGTAATTGGTTTTGGTGGTGGAAGCCCAATTGATACAGCTAAGGCAGTGGCAGCAATGGTATCAAACCCGGGGGATATCTTGGATTACCTTGAAGTAATTGGGCATGGTAAGCTGTTAACTAAGCAGCCAATACCGTGTATTGCAATTCCTACCACGGCTGGCACTGGCGCCGAAGTTACAAAAAACTCAGTGTTACTCTCCGAGATACATAAAATAAAGGTGAGCTTACGCCACACTATGTTACTACCTCGAGTTGCTATTGTAGACCCCGAGCTTACGTATGATTTACCTCCAGATGTGACTGCTCGTACCGGTTGTGACGCGTTGACACAACTAATCGAGGCTTATGTCTCCTCAAAAGCAAAATCCGATGACCGATGCATTATGCGAGGAAGGTTTACGACGGGTGGGATGGTCGTTAAAACGTGCCGTGAAAAATGGTAGAGATTTTCAGGCTAGGTATGACATGGCGTTGGCTAGTATGTTAAGTGGGATTGCACTGGCCAACGCAGGTTTAGGTGTTGTGCATGGGTTAGCTGGGCCTGTGGGTGGTTTTACCCGCTTACCCCACGGAAGCATCTGTGCTGCATTGTTATCTTTGGCAATGGAGGTAAATATTTCACTTCTACGGGCCAGAGGGGATAATGAAGGAACCCTCCGTAAGTATCGGAAAATAGCCGAGTTACTAACTGGAAAGCCGGATGCAAATTTGGAACTTGGAGTGGAATGGGTAAGGCAGCTGGTGGAGGATTGCGGGCTTGGGAAACTTGACTCGCCCTTGCTTACTGGGGAGGCGATTCGTCGGCTTGCTTCTCAAGCTCTCCAGAGCAGTAGTACAAAATCTAACCCTGTTCCTCTAGGGGAGGCAGAGTTAGTGGAAATCCTNACCCGCGCTGTAGCATAGAAGTAGTTCCTAGTTGTTTTAACTATGATTTGTTGTGGGTTTTTGGTATTTGTGTGGCGTTTTCATTAAGAAAGTCAGGTAGCGCACTGAATTTTTGGCAGAGTTGAACGCAAAATTTGTTTAATTGATCAAAAGACAACGATGAATGCGGTTTTGACTACAGGTTTTGAGCCACAGCAAAGTGCTAGAGTCAGGAGTGAGTCCACAGGAAAAATGCCGCCTCTATTCAGAGGTATCGATTGGATTGCATTTAGTCTGACTACCCTCGTGGTTTGGATCGGATATTTTTTGACGCTGGCACCTGACCTTACTTTAGAAGATTCAGGGGAACTTGCAACGGCTTCATTTTATGGAGGTATACCCCATCCGCCTGGGTATCCTGTTTGGACGATTTATACATGGTTCTGGGCTAATTTGATACCAATTGGGAATGTAGCGTGGCGCGTGGCATTAGCCAGTGCTACAGCAGGCGCGCTAGCTTGTGGTTTAATAGCCCTCCTTGTTTCCCGCGGAAGCAGCATGCTGATAGAGGGATTGGAAGATTTGAAACAGATGAGAGGGGGGTGGGAAAACCGTTATCTGCCTTACTGCAGGTTTTGCGGCAGGCACTTTGATGGGATTTAATGGCTACTTCTGGAGCCAGGCTGTCATCGTGGAAGTGTATACGTTTAGCGTACTTTCCNTAATAGCCGTAATGGCTTGTTTATTACGGTGGATTTATGCTCCTCATCAAAGACGGTATTTGTACCTGGCAATGTTTATTTTCGGAATTTGTTTCACGAATCACCAAACTCTTTTAATAGCTGCGATGGGAATAGAAGTCGCGATTGCGGCGAGGGANGAGCGGTTGGGTCGAAACTTGTTCCTTGGGAACAGCATAATTTACTTGGGTGGACTTATTGCCTGGGTTCAGGGTTTGATCCCCATGTTTAATTCCCCTGCAGGAGGAGGAATAAACATGATATTTTTCCTCTTTAACCTCATTGGGTTACTTTCGATTGCTGCATATGTGTGGTTTGCCATTCGGACAAAAGAAGATTTTTGGGAACTGCTCCGTGATGGGGCGTTGTTACTCGGAGTGTGTCTGCTGGCACTTGCCCCCAACGAGATGTTTAGATGGCTCGCTGTCATTGGTGGGTTTGGTTCATTATGCCTTTGGGTATATCTCACATGGTTTACGCGGAAGGAAGGGTTGGAGCAATTGGTAGTGATGTTGATGGGGCTTTTATGGATAGCTGGGGCATCCCTTTACCTTTACATGGCGATCGCCGGAATGAGCACCCCGCCTATGCAGTGGGGATACCCGCGTACAGTGGAAGGGTTCTTTCATGCAATAACCCGAGGCCAATACGAAAAACCCAATCCAACTAATATCTTTGCAGACCCGCTTCGTTTTTTGGTTCAGTTGCGCATGCTCGCTGAAGGGGTCGGTGAGGAATTCAACTGGGTTTACACCTTCGTTGCATTGGTGCCGTTACTTTATTTCTTCAAAATGCAGAAACGTGAACGTGCTTGGATTTTAGGAATCGTGGCCATCTATTTTTGCATGGGTGTGCTATTAATGATCCTTTTAAACCCTGCACCTGAGAAAGCTTCCCGCGAACTAGTAAGGGTGTTCTTTACGGCATCTCATGCCCAAGTAGCCCTGATGGTCGGGTATGGGATTGCTATAGTGGCTGCATACATGGCTACGCATTATCAGGCGTTCAGGAGGACTGGCATTATCGGGGGATTGATCGCGCTAGCACTTGCAATACTCACGCTTTTTTCCAACGTGAAGTTGAATTTCTTTGGTGAGGCTTCAAGCCCGCGGTTATTGGAGTTACTCCAGGCTATTGGTTGGGCTTTCATGAAGGATAGGTATGGGTTGCCTGTAATTGCCGGCCTGATTTTAGTGGGTATGACAGCCCTTTTTGTGGTAGCAATGTTGGTATACAAGAATCGAGCTCCTCTGGCGATTACTCTGGCTATATTTTTTCTCAATGCCCGTGTATTCAGTGCTGTGTCACTGGTTTGAGAACGAACAGCGGGATCACCTTTTCGGGTATTGGTTCGGTCATGATATGTTCACTCCGCCTTTCACCGATGAGTCAGGTGAACCGCTTTACCCACCAATGGCCCGGGACGCGATTTTATACGGTGGTACTGATCCGGGGCGCTTTTGCCCGACGTACATGATTTTCTGTGAGAGTTTTATCCCGCCCAAGTGTAAACCTCGCGATCCGGAGTTTGATCGGCGTGATGTGTATATCATCACCCAAAACGCTTTGGCAGATGGTACATATCTTGCGTATCTGCGGTCCCAATACAATCGCCATCGACAAATTGACCCACCATTTTTCCAGGACTTGTTTAGATCATCCCAGGAACGTAGGCGGAATGTGAGCACTAATTTCGTAGCCCGATTAATGATCCCTTTGGATAAGTTTTTCTCCAATTTGGGTTCTCGGATTGAGAAACGCCGTCGGACCTTTACATCGTGGTTCAAGCCAGATGATTTCTTGGATTTCGTAGCTTTTGTGGGGAAATTATGCCCAGGCCCAAACCAGGATTTGTTGTCGGGGTTCATTTTCACCAATCTGTCCGCACGGACTAAAGAAATGATCCTTTCGGGGCGGACGGATCGGGAAGCTCGCCAAGCCGTGGCCTCTGATTTGAACAGCTTACTGGAGAGAGAATTGTATGCTGGGATTCAAATGAGGGAGATAACCCGCGAATTGAAATGGCTCAAAACACAAATGATCTTTGAAGGCGAAACACCAAAACTAAAGCGTTTGGAGGAAAGACTTCGGGCCAAACTCGATGAGTTATCGAAGGTCGAACCCCTATATAAACCAGAACGGTTTGCAGACCGGAGTTTATCCGACTACGTAAAGCGGTTTGTGCAGCAGCAACTGGAAATCGAACGATGGCAAAACGAGCGTCCAGAAGTGAATCATCCCCCAAATTACGCACGGATACGTTTAAACAGACTGTTATTGGAAGAGGCTTATCCAGGATTGATTACAAAGAGTAAAGCTGGAGTTTACCCGGACATGGAGATTTATATTGCCTCACCGGAGGACGCTGAGCGATGTTACGCCGAGTATTTGCAGGACGCTGTTCGTCGGAAAGAACTCAATCAATTGAAGCCCCGGGGGAAATCGTCGAAGAGAAAGTTGAGCCTACTGGTGAAAGGCGTGTGTCCATACAAGGACAAGTTGCCGTGATGACTCTTAATGGGTACATCGCAAAAGTCATCTTTGACAAGAATCCGGACCACGAGTTTTATGTCGAGGAAAGTTTACCTTTGGACTGGATGTATCCACACCTAACACCGTATGGGATAATAATGAAGGTTAATCGAGAACCGGTCCCAGAGTTCACGGATGACATTATTCGCCGGGACCATAGTTTCTGGCGTAAATATTCACAGCGGTTGATTGGGGATTGGATCGACTACGACACGCCAATTTCCAACATCGTAGCGTTTGTGGAAAAGGTTTACATTCGAAAGGATTTCCGGGGGTTTACAGGTGATCGCAAGTTCATTCGAGATGACCAGGCACAAAAGGCGTTTTCAAAACTGCGCAGCGCAATTGCAGGAGTGTACGCATGGCGATATTTCAACTCTAAGTCGGAAGCAGAAAAACAGCGCGTGCTTAAGGAAGCAGATTTNGCTTTCAGGCAGGCATGGGCGTTTTGCCCATATAGTCCAGAGCCTATCTACCGTTACGCAAACTTGCTGGTAAATGTAGGCCGGGTAGATGACGCAATTTTGATAACCGAAACCGGCCTGCGGCTCGATCCTTACAATAAAGGCATCGAAGATCTACTTAAAACGCTAAAAGACATAAAAGCTCACGGAAACGAATGGGCTAGGTTTAATGAAGCCTTAAGCCAGCTGGAAAAGCACGTGCAGAATAACCCAGACGACCTGGGTTCCGCCATCAGGTTGGCATACATCTATTTACAAATGCAACGGTTTGAGCGGGCGTTCGACCTAGCGAAGCGGGTTTACACTCATTCAAATGTTACTCCAGCACAGTTGCGAGAGGTAGGAGGGCTTTTGGCAGCATTAAACCGCATACCTGAATTAGAACCACTTTTAGAGCGCTTAGTGTCTTTGGAGACAAATAGGTCGGAGTATTGGTATGACCTAGCAGCCGTGCGGGCTTACATTGGCAAAGATGATTTAGCTTTGGAGACTTTACGTAAGGCTTTTGAGATGAATGCCGAGGAGTTAAAGTCTGGTAGGACTACCAATAATTTGACGGAATATGCGCGCACTGATCCACGATTCGATAAACTACGGCAAAACCCCTCATTTAAAAAGCTTTTAGCTAGGTAGTTTCTGCACCTGACTTGTGGAAATTTGGGGGTTTATTGTCATATGCGCAAAATTGGATTATTTTTGGGTGCTGCCGTGCCATAAAACTATATGCGTATGAAGGAGAATAGTGACGCGTTAAATACGGGTGCGCTAAGACCTAACGACTCAGAGCAAGCGGGTGCGGGCTGCCCAAACCAAAGGGCACAGGAAACGCAGCCTGCGGGGCAAAACGCTACTCCGGAGTCACCGGTATGCCCAGCTAAAGAAGGGGAGGATTTAGAACGACTAACCCAAGAAGAAATACGGAAATTGCAACAGATAGCTGCGGAAGCTGAAAAGAATCGCGAATTGCTTTTGCGGGTAGCAGCAGACTTTGAGAATTACAAAAAAACGTGTCGCAAAGGAGCGGCAGCAAACGGCGATTTGTGCAAAACAAGAACTAATAGCCAAATTATTACCCATATTGGACAACTTTGAACTAGCGCTTTCTCATGCAGATAATATTAAACCCAATGGGCAAGGGGCCAGTAACGACATAAAGGCTATTAGGTCGGGGATAGAAATGATATACCAACAGTTTCGAAACGTGTTGTTTGCTGAGGGGTTAGAAGAGATTAACGCTATAGGACAGGTTTTTGACCCGTTTTATCATGAAGCTGTTGGCCAAGAGATGTCAGCTGAAGTGCCTGAGGGTCATGTCATTCGGCAGGTCCGAAAAGGTTATAAGTTTGCAGGTAAAATATTGCGGCCGGCAGTTGTTGTCGTGGCCGCAAAAGCAACCACTTCCAACTGTGAGTGCTCGCCTGAGCGAGCTACGTGAATCACTAGGATTTGAATAACCGATAGCTCATGACTAAACGTGATTATTACGAGATTCTTGGGGTGCCGCGGAATGCTTCTCAGGAAGAAATAAAGAAGGCATACCGGCGGCTGGCTTTGCAGTATCACCCTGACCGGAACCCTGGGAACAAAGAGGCCGAGGAAAAGTTTAAGGAGATTAGCGAGGCTTATGATGTTCTGAGTGATCCTCAAAAGCGGGCGGCATATGATGCTTATGGCCATGCAGCATTTGATCCCCGAGCTCGGGCATACGCCGGGCAAGGCGCGGGTAGTGCTGGTTGGCAAACGACTTTCCATGATCCATTCGAGTTATTTCGCGAGGTCTTCGGTGGCGATTTTGGGGATGTGTTTAGTACGTTTTTCGGTGATAGGATGACAGTTGAAACTGAAGGGATCGAAGGCGAAGACATAGTCCGAGAAGTCGAAATTTCCCTTGAAGAGGCTGTCAATGGCTGCGAGAAAGAAATCACATATGAACGGTTAGGGTTTTGCTTAAATTGCAAGGGTACAGGAGCTGAACCAGGTTCCAAATACCGGGCATGTCCTACTTGTAATGGTCACGGCCAGATCAGGCGTAGCGTGGGTGGTTTTATAACTGTTGCCCAAACTTGTCCCCGTTGTAGAGGGGAAGGTAAGACCCTCGAAAAACCATGTCGCATTTGTCATGGTGAAGGTCGCAGGCCCGAGGTAACAACTATCCGAATGCGGATCCCTGCGGGGGTAGGCGGATGGCACACGGCTAAGGTCCCGCCATAACGGCAATGCAGGAATCCGAGGCGGTCCCGCAGGAGACCTCTACGTAATCGTGCGAGTTAAACCCCATGAGATATTTCATCGCCAAGGTGACGATTTGATTTTAGAACTTCCAATTTCTTTTGTTCAAGCTGCGCTTGGTGCAGAGATTGAAGTTCCCACTTTAGAGGGTAAAACTAAGATCCGGATTCCGGCTGGGACCCAGCCGGGTACTATATTTAGAATTCGGGGAGCTGGAGTGCGAAACATGCACACGCAAACCCGGGGTGACCTCCTAGTAAAGGTGAATGTGGAGGTTCCAACTCACCTAACATCGGCCCAGAAAAACAAGTTACTGGAGTTCGCGGCTCTTTGTGACGAGAAGAATACACCCGGAATAAGAAGTTTTTGGGAGAAAGTCCGAAAACTGTTCAAGTAGTTTGTAGGCTGGGCACCTTAGTTGCAGCAGATGCATCGCCTTTATTGTACACCGACGGAACTAACCAGCGCGGTTAAAGCAGGTAGTTTAATTTTAACTGGACGGGAGGCTCACCACGCTGTTGATGTCCTAAGGTTGCGCATCGGTGAGGAGGTAAATGTCCACGACGGGGAGGGTAGAATTCTCAGTTGTAAGGTCCGTAAAACTGCTCGAGGACGCATCGAATTAATCATAGAATCAATCGCAGAAGTCCCTCGCACTGAGTGGCAGATTGAGTTAGCTCAAGCGCTAACAAAGGGGGATGCCTTTGATTGGGTAATAGAGAAGGCAACAGAATTAGGGGTCCACCGGATTTGCCCGGTTATTACCAGGCGCACTGTGGTTAAGATCGAAGAAACTGCGATGGCAGCGAAATTGGAGCGTTGGCGGCAAATTTCAATAGCGGCGATGAAGCAATGCGGGACCCCTTGGTTGCCAAGCATTTTGCCGGCGGTTCAGTTCGATCAGTTGATCCAACAATGGCAGGAGCGAGAACTAGAACTTATTGGTGTTCTTACTGAAAGAACTGCTTTGATTAAGACCTGGTTTGCCAAGTTTAAAGCCCAACACGGACGCGTACCCAGATCAGTACGAATCTGGATTGGTCCTGAAGGAGATTTTACGCCTCAAGAAGTGCAAGTTTTAATAGAAAAAGGCTGTAGCCCATTTACGCTCGGACCCAACGTGTTGCGTGCTGAGACAGCAGCGGTATGTGCATCTGCAATTGTTATCCAGGAGTATTTGGGCATGTCAGAGCTTGGAGATTCAAACTCCCCGGAGGGCAAATAGATTTTTTCGGCTTGGATAAAAAACTGGTAATTTGGCTTGGATTTGCTAAGTATGCGGTGCGTTTCCCATTAATAGTTGGGAAGAGATTTTAGTGTTTACGTGATGAAAGCAAGGATCATCATTACTCCGAAGAAGGCGGTGGTAGATCCCCAAGGCAAGGCTGTACAAAATGCTTTGCTTCAAATGGGGTATAAAGGTATCTCAGCAGTTCACGTGGGCAAATACCTCGAGATCGAGCTTAACGGAATCGACCGCGAAACTGCCCGTCAGCAAATTGATGAGGCGTGCCGTCGGTTTCTAAGTAATCCCGTGATTGAAGACTATCATTTAGAAATACTGGATTAGGAGCCTACCATGAATGTAGGGGTAGTCCAATTCCCGGGATCAAATTGCGATCAAGATGTTGTCCACGTGTTGCGAAACGTTTTCGGTGTGAGTGCCCGATATATTTGGCATAAGTCAAGCAAACTGGGACCTGTTGACGCAGTGGTGTTACCCGGAGGATTTAGTTATGGGGATTACCTTCGAACCGGCGCAATTGCACGATTTAGTCCTGTGATGAGTGCAGTCCAGCAGTTTGCTGAGAACGGTGGGTTAGTGTTGGGGATCTGCAACGGGTTCCAGATTCTTTGTGAAGCGGGACTGTTGCCTGGGGCCCTCGTCCGGAATCGCTCATTGCAGTTTAGATGCGAGTACGTGTTTTTGAAAACGCTTAACCGGAATACGCCATTCACCCTAAAAGTGCCCCCCGACCAGCTTTTAAGGATTCCAATCGCCCACGGGGAAGGATGTTATTTCGCAGATGAGGCCATCCTCGCCCAGTTACAAGCGGAAAATCGCATTTTGTGGCAATATTGTGATGTAAATGGCAACCCTACCGAAGCTGCAAACCCAAACGGCTCACTTTTGAACATAGCCGGGATTTGTAATGCGCGCGGGAACGTCGCAGCCCTCATGCCGCACCCGGAACGCGCTTGCGAACCCATCTTGGGTAGTACCGACGGTAAATTCATTTTTGCAAGCATATTAGCATTTTTGACCGAACGGGTTGCTTTAAGTACCCCTAAACCAGAAATTTTTGCCGGAGCGAAAG
>Ga0065718_1000349_pt1 | contig 45694 bp, 60 predicted proteins | sample GBSCel77sediment_2_FD_59105 | JGI IMG/M metagenome (GOLD analysis project Ga0065718, IMG submission 59105) | Hot spring sediment microbial communities from Great Boiling Spring, Nevada - cellulolytic enrichment CS 77C v3 (version 3) | ecosystem: Environmental > Aquatic > Thermal springs > Hot...
GTAAGGGGTTGAGCCATTGGTGAGAAACCTATCGGGTTGGCAGAGATATTTGGTGGGCGCGTGGCTTACGGCCACCGCCCTCTTTCATCTTTATACTGCTACCGTTGGCGTTCTTCAGCCGAGGCTTCAGAGGGGAGCCCATCTGCTTTTGCTCCTACCGTTGGCCTTTTTGCTCTATCCTGCAACTAAGAGATCACCTACCGATAGATTCACCCTGCTTGATTCCATCTTGGCTCTTCTCTCGCTATTTCCCCCCCTTTACCTGATGATGTTCAACGATGTGCTGAACGTTAGGTTTGAGTTCGTTGACCCTCTTACTCCGACGCAGATCATCTTAGGTCTGATTAATATAGCCTTGCTTCTTGAAGCTATAAGGCGCGCCGTTGTCCCGGCCATGGCAGCTCTTCTTCTTNTCCTGATGGGCTATCTATATGTGGCTCCGTTTCTCTCGGGCGTTTTTTACAGCAAGCCCATATCCTTGGGCAAGTTCGTTGAGATGTTTTACCTTATAACCGATAGCGGTATTTACGGCGCCATAACGGGGATATCTGCTACCGTTGTGGCTCTCTTCGTTATTCTGGGGGTCTTTTTTGGAATTTACGAAGGTTGGGGACTATCTAACTAAGATTGCCGCTCGAATAGCTGGTAGAGGACCAGGTGGACCGGCTAAGATAGCGGTTTTGGCTAGCGGGCTTTTTGGCACCATAAGCGGCGTGGCTGCGAGCAACGTTTACGCTACAGGAAGCTTTACGATACCCATGATGAAAAAGTTGGGCTATAAACCGGAGTTCGCTGGTGCTGTTGAGGCGGTTGCCTCAACTGGTGGCATATTCATGCCTCCAGTTATGGGAGCTGCGGCCTTCGTCATGTCTGAGCTGACGAACATACCTTATATAGAGATATGCGCTGCGGCCCTTTTAGGGGCTGTGTTTTATTACGTTGCTTTAGGCTTCACCGTGCACTATGTTGCCTTGCGAGATGGACTTAAGGGCATGAGGGAGGATGAGCTTCCAACGCGGAGGGAACTAATTCGTGACCTTTACCTTGTTGCACCAGCCATGGGATTGGTTTACTTTCTCGTTAAGGGTTATTCTCCCTTCATGGCCGCCTACTACTCCATATGGATCTCGATAGCTATAAGTTTCTTCAAGAGGGAGACGATGATGACGCCTACGAGGCTCTTTCAAGCCCTTCAACACGGTGCAAGTAACATGGTAATAGTTGCTTTGGCCTGCGCTGGGGCGGGTATTGTCGTTAGCGTCTTAACGCATACGGGGCTTGGACTTGGCTTCGCTTCCATTATAGCTACTTTGTCTAAGGGGAATCTCCTTTTAGCTTTGATTTTGGTTATGATAGTTTGTCTTATCCTGGGGATGGGATTGCCTACAACGCCAGCCTACGTTATAGCCGTTACGATAGCAGCTCCAGCCCTTCTTAAGATGGATGTCGATCTCCTTAAATCTCATATGTTCGCCCTTTATTTTGCCAAGCTTTCTGAGGTTACGCCTCCCGTATGTGTGGCTTCCTACTGTGCAGCTTCGATCGCCGGCACGGATCCGATGAAGGTTGGTTTCGTTAGCTGGAGGCTTGCCCTCACGGGGTATCTTGTAGGTTACATCTTCATCTATAATGATGCCCTCTTGCTGAGAGGTTCTATAGGCGAGATCCTTACGATAATAGTCTTGATGAGTACCATATCGATAGCCCTTTCGGTTGGAGTTTCCGGTTATTTTAATAGGAAGCTTAAACCTTACGAGAAATTGATCGCCTTTTTGGTTGTAGCTTTTATGGTTTTGGCTTCGGTTTATCCAGGTTTTCCGAGAGAGATCTTCGCTATAGGTATAGCGATCTTGGGGGTAGCTTACCTTATATTGACTCGCTTTTTGTTGTAAGAAGGAGCCATCGAGGGCTCTTTAAGGTTGGGAGACACGAGCTTAGAAAGAAGTTAGCTCAGGAGCTTAAGGGAGGGGCATGAGCTTTGCGATCTCATTAACGGAAGGGTGAGAAAAGATTGGGTGCTTACGACATAATCATAATTGGTGGAGGGGTTATCGGATGCTCGATAGCTTATCACCTTTCTCTTTTTAACAGGTTTAAGATCTTGCTTATAGAGAGAAATGGTATAGCTGGAGGTGCCTCAGGTTCATGCGATGGGATTCTATCCCTGCTTTCTAAAAAAGGGGGGATTCAGCTTGAGCTCGCTATGGAGAGCATGCTGATTCTTGATAACCTCTCTAAGAGCTTTCCTTTAGATGTGGAGTTTAGAAAAATACCCGGGATGATAATAATAGAGGATGAAAGATATATACCCTTTATGGAGAAGTTCGTCAGCGAGCAGAGGAGGACCACTAACCTTAGAATAGATTTCCTAAGCGCAAAGGAGACAAGGGGATTAGAACCCCTTCTCTCCGATAGGGTGGTGGGAGCCAGTTCGCTCCACCGATAACGGTCAGATAAACCCGATTCGCTTAACCTATGCTTTCTTTGAATCTGCTTCGTCTAAAGGGGTTGAAGTTAGAAAGGGTGAGGAGGTCCTTAGGATAGAAAGGATTCCTTCAGGTTTTAGGGTTGAGACTTCCTGTGGGAGGTATGAGGCAGGGTTAGTTGTGCTTTCTGCAGGTTCCTGGTCTCCGCTACTTTCCGAATCCCTATGCCTGAACCTTCCCATTAAGCCGAGAAGAGGGCAGATAATCGTCACGGAGCCGATCGAGAGGGCTTTAAATCACACGGTGCTCTCAAGCAAATATATAGTTGCGAAGTATAACGTTGAAACCGGTAAAGGGGAGGGTTTAGCCTTAGAGCAGACACACCATGGCAACTTTCTCATAGGTGCTACAAGGGAGTTCGTGGGATATGATAGAAGGGTTACATCCTCAGCCTTAAAAAGGTTAGCTAAAACGGCGGTTGAGGCTTTTCCGTTTCTTAAGGAGCTTAGGGTAGTTAGAAGCTTCGCTGGCTTAAGGCCCTGGACGCCTGATGGGCTACCGATAATAGATATTATCGATGGTTTAATCCTCGCTTGTGGACATGAAGGTGATGGAATATGCCTATCTGCCATAACGGGGAAGCTCGTGAGCGAGCTCGTCCTCTATGGGAGAGCATCCTTCGATATCTCTTCCCTTTCTCTTAAAAGGTTTAAAACCTCTTCAGCTTTGTAGGAGCTTCTAACTAAGGGTGAGGAGAAGGCCAGCTTGAATCCCATCGATAGGGCTATCTCCTCATATTTCTTAAACTCCTCTGGAGATAGAAACCTTTCAACGGGGAGGTTTAAACTTGTCGGTTGTAGGTATTGTCCTATGGTTATTATGTCGCAGTTAACCTCCCTTAAATCTCTCATTAGCTCGATAACCTCTTCCTGTGTTTCCCCAAGCCCAACCATTATCCCAGACTTGGTTATGATCGAGGGGTCTGACTCCTTGACCTTCTTTAAGATCCCGAGGGATCTATTGTAGTCTGCGAGTGGTCTCACCTTGGGGTATAGCCTCCTTACGGTCTCAAGATTATGGTTTATAACTGTAGGATGGGCGCTAACTACCTTGGCTAAGGCTTCCTCGCTCCCCTTAAAGTCGGGTATAAGAACCTCTATACCCTTAACGCTCTCTATCTTTTTCACCTCTTTTATCGTCCTTTCAAAAAGGTTCGCTCCTCCATCCTCAAGGTCATCTCGGGTTACTGAAGTTATGACGACGTATTTCAGATTGAACCTCTTTACCGCTTCAGCTATCCTAAGTGGTTCGTCCTCATCTGGAGGAAGAGGATTCCCCTTCTTTACTGCGCAGAAGGAGCAGTTCCTTGTGCATATATCTCCAAGGATCAAGAATGTTGCGGTGCCACGTGAGAAACACTCTCCTACATTTGGGCATCGCGCTTCCTCGCAGACAGTGTGAAGTCCACACCCTCTTAAGATTTTCTTTGTCTCCTTGAAGTTACCCTTGGGAAGCCTTGCTCTTATCCATGGAGGCTTTCTCATAGCTTTAATTATAGCAGAAGAAGAGAGTGGGGGACTCCCCACCCCCTTCTTTAAGCTTTCACTTCGTTGCTAGCTCTATGAACTTTCTCCCGATATCCTCTCCGACCTTCTTGACCCAGNTTTCCCACGTGGGTTTGCATATCTCCCTAAATTGGTTGATCACCTCAGCGGTGGGCTCTATGATCTCTACTCCTTTTGCCTTTATCTTTGGCCAGACCTCCCGCTCGAATACCTCCTCGCCGTGCTCTAAATGACGATAGTCATATCTGTAGGCTGCAAGGAGGATAACGCGTCTTACGCTTTCAGGAAGCTTATCCCAGGTTTCCTTCTTGATGTATATGCCTCTACCGTAGGCACTTATGGGTATCTTGGTACAGTATTTTAGGACCTCATGGAGCGATCTTCCTCCGATCGTTCCAGGATAGGCCACTATGCCGTCTATGGTTCCCCTCTGAAGCGCTTCGTAGAGCTCTCCCGATGCCATGAAGACGGGTGATGCTCCCAGTGCCTTGATCGCTTCAGCTTCGGCTTCTCCTCCTACTCTTATTATCAACCCCTTGAGGTCCTCAGGCTTTCTCACTGGTTTCTTTGATGTCCATATGTACTGAGATGGTATAGCGCCATAGGCCAGGAAGACTACCCCGTGCTTCTCAAGCATGACCTTCTGCATTAGGTTGAAGAGAGGTTGTCCTATCATTAGACGTATCTTGATATCCTTATCGCTTGAGAATAAGAAAGGTAAGGATGGACCTCCCATTATGGGCCAGCTTCCGGTCGTATGAGATGTGGTGTGGAATATCATGTCGGCAGTTCCGGCTTCAAGGCCAGGGATAAGCTCAGCCACCTTAAGGAGCTTCTCCGAGTGATAAAACTCAGCCTTGACCTTACCTTCGCCTGCTACGTTTATATCCTCAACGAAGAGCTCCTCCGGTGGCAGTAAGTCCTTATACCCTGGAGTAGCATGGGATGCGATCTTCAGTGTTATAATTTGAGCCATGGTTAAACCCGAAATCGCTAGGATGGCTAGGATCGTTAGGATGCTTATTAAGACCCTTTTCTTCACCTTCTTTCACCTCCTTTCATCTCATCGTGCTTGGTAACCAGAGCGCGAGGGACGGGGCAAAGACGAAGAGCAAAAGACATAGTGTATCTACGACTATATAGGGGGCTGTCCCTCTTATTATCTCATCTATCGTCAGGTCCTCAGCGATGCTCTTTAGGGTGTAGAGGTTCAATCCCACGGGTGGAGTTATAACGGCTATCTCGACGTTCAATACCATGAGTATTCCAAACCAAAGGGGGTCAAACCCCAAAGCCTTAACGGCTGGTAGCATTATCGGCGTAGTTACTATGATTAGCGATGCTCCGTCTATTATGCACCCCAAAAGTATAAGAACTCCCATGAATATTAATATCACGACTATGCCAGGGAGCTCTAATCTGGTTGCCCATTCGGCCACCCTTTCGGGAACCCTAACCAGGTTTAAGAATTGACTAAAGGCGAAGGCGCAAGCAAGAATTATAAGTAGGGATGCGCTTATTCTGGTTGAGTTGGACAGGGCGCGTACGAAGCTCTTCCAGTTTATGGTCTTGTAGAAGATCGTTATAGCTAAGGATCCAGCTACTCCTATGGCTGCTGCTTCCGTTGGCGTCGCTATCCCAGTGTATATGGAGCCCAAGACGAAGAGTATTAGTATTAGAACTACCCATAGCCTTCGTAGGGAGGCTATCTTTTCTCTCCAGCTGACGTGGAGAAACTCGCGTGGGGCAAGCTTTGGGTTTAAGAGGACCCTGAAAAAGACGTAAAGGGCCATCATCGTGGCAAGTATTATGCCTGGTATTATTCCACCTATGAAGAGCTTAGCCACTGACTCACCGGATAGCGAACCGTAGATTATGAAGGATATGCTTGGAGGTATAAGTACCGCTAAGGCTCCCGCTGCTGCCACTGCTCCTGCTGCGATCTTTTTGTCGTATCCTCTCCTTAGCATCTCTGGTATCGCCATGGTGCCTATGGCTGCCACTCCCGCTATGCTCACTCCACACATGGCTCCAAATAAGGCGCACGAGTATATCGTAGCTATGGCTAAACCTCCCGGAATCCTGTTCAACCACTTGCTGAAGGCGTTGTAAATATCCCTTCCTATTCCGCTTATGAATATAAGCTCACCCATAAGAACGTAAAGCGGGATGGCCACAAGTAGGAAGCTGTTTACCTGGGAGATTATCGATGCTGGAAGCTGAAAGAGCCCCTTACTTCCGCTCATCAGGTATATTCCTACAGCTCCAGCTAACCCCAATGATATGAATATGGGCGTTCCAATGGCCATTAAAGCGAGGAGAATTATAAGCGCTATTACTGTTACTACATCTGCGCTCATGCCCTCTTTACCCCCCTTAGCTTCTCAAGCTCGTCTAATAGTCTTATGCCTAACTGTAAAGCCAAAGCTCCCGCACCTATGGGAAGGAAGATGTAGATGAGGTAAAGGGGCGTCCTGAGAAGCGATGGAACCCTCATCCCCTTAGAGTAAACGAGCCAGGTGGCCTTCCCCCCCTCCCAGAGCAAAAGGGCTGTGAAGGCCATGGCGATAATGATGTTTATTATGTTCGCTATCCTTCTTTTATCTTCCGATAACCAATCGATAAGTAGGCTAAACTTTATGTGCTTATCAAGCCTTTCAACCTCAGCTATGGCAAGGAAGGTTAGCATTATAAGCATGAGCTCGGTTAGTTCAGTTGACCAGTAGGGTGGTCTTCTGAATATGTAGCGCATTATAACGGAGTAAAAGACCACCGCCTCAAGGGATGCCATAATAGCCATCGCTACGATGAACATGGACCTCGAAACCGCTTCAAGCTTTCTTCTCATTTCCTCACTCTCCCCTTTAGATCTTTTAAGTATATTATATCATTTCTCGCTATATAGAATTTCATAATTGGGGAATAGGCTCTCAAAGGCTTCTAAGTAGAGCTTTTTTACCTCGCTCATCGGAGGAGAAAAACCCTTGAGGCTCTTAATCGATACCATCTCTACTCCACTTAAGCCGCAGGGGGTTATAAGTGAGAAGTGCTTTAAAATGGGGTCTACGTTGAAGGCTGTTCCATGGTAGCTTATCCACTTTCCTCCCTTTCTCTTGATCCCTATCCCTATGGAGGCTATCTTTCTCCTTTGATCTATCCATATGCCGGGGTATCCTTCCCTTCTCTGAGCTTTTATCCCATATCTTTCAAGGACCCTTATTATCGCCTCCTCTAACCTCCATACGTACTCCTTCACGTTGCAGTCCAAGGGGATTATAGGGTATGAGATGAGCTGCCCCGGTCCATGATAGGTCACATCTCCTCCTCTATCGGTTTCAACCACCTTTATGCCTTCTTTTTTTAGTTATCTCTTCGGGTGCGAGGATGTTCTCCCTCTTTGCCCTCTTACCTAGGGTTAGGACCGGCGTGTGCTCCAAAAGGAGAAGGAAGCCCACTTTCTCCTCGCTCATAACCCTATCAATTAGCTCCCTCTGTAGTTTTAGACACTCCTCATAATCAACGGGATCTTGGAAGTTAAGCAGAGAAACCTTAACCTTCATGGCCTTACTATAAGGGGCTTAAGCGAATCAACCTTGGCTAAGGACTCTATCCTGTAACCCTGAAGCCTATCTCTTCCTCTTTGGAATGTCTTCTCTATGCAGACCCCTATACCTATAACTTCTCCCTTCGCTTCCTCTACCATCTCACAAAGGGCCTTAATCGTCTCTCCTGTGGCCAAGAAGTCATCTATTATTAAGACTCTATCACCTCTGGATATGTAGTCTCCGGAGAGGGTAATTGTGGTTTCCTCAAGCTTCGTTCTCGATGTTATCCTCCTTTCGAGGACCCTTTCCCCCAAGGTTATCGGTTTTCTCTTTCTTGCGAAGAGCATCGGAACATTTAAGGCGAAAGCCGTGAATAGCGCGGGTGGTATTCCCGAAGCCTCTAAGGTTAAAACCAGACAAACCTTCTCATCTTTAAATAGGAGAGCAAACCTTTCTCCTATTTTCCTCATCAATATCGGGTCAACCCGGTGATTTAAGAACCCATCTACCCTGAGTATGGTATCTCCTATTATGCGACCCTCAAGCCTTATTCTTTCTATCAATTCTTCCATGATATAAGATTATAACATAAGTTAGCTCTTTCAGCCCTTGATCATGCTGTATAATATCAATTGAGGGGGGATGAAGGTTTGAATTTAAGAGAAGACGTCCTTGATGTTATAAGTTTCGCTATCGAGAGGGTTCTTCCTGATAGGGCGGTTAAGGATGCCATCTTGAGGGAAGGATTAGGGAAGCTTAAGAACGTAGGTTTGGTGGCTATAGGTAAGGCTGCTTGGAGGATGGCTAAGGCCGCTAAGGAAGCTCTGGNTGAGGTACTTAAATGGGGGATCGTTATAACCAAGTATAAACATTCCCTCGGAGAGATAGAGGGCGTTGAGATATACGAAGCTGGTCATCCCATACCTGATGAGAACACCCTTTATGCTACTAAAAGGGTTTTGGAGAAGGTCTCCTCTCTTAAGGAAGGAGATAATCTCCTATTTCTAGTTTCGGGTGGAGGTTCCGCTTTATTCGAGTACCCCCTTGAGGGGATCAGCCTAGAGGATTTAAAGAGGGTAAATGAGCTTCTTCTTAAGTCTGGTGCTGACATAGTTGAGATGAACACGGTTAGGAAGCACATTTCCGCNGTNAAGGGGGGTAGGTTCGCTAAGGCCGTTTATCCAGCCTTCATATATTCCCTGATCTTGTCTGATGTTCTCGGAGATCGATTGGACTCCATAGCTTCGGGGCCAGCTTATCCTGATGAGACGACTTACGCTGATGCCCTTAAGGTCATAGATAAATACGGGCTTAAGGGTAAGATGCCCTCTTCGGTTTTAAATATACTCGAGAGGGGAGTTAGCGGTGAAGTTGANGAAACCCCTAAGAGGCTTGACAACGTTAAAAGCGTGATAATAGGTAGTGTTAGCTTGGCTTGCAGATATGCGATTGAGAGGGCAAAGTTTNTGGGTTATAATACCCTATTTCTAACTTCGACTTTAAACTGTGAGGCCTCAGAGGCAGGGAGGTTTATCGCGGAGATATTGAAGGAGATCAAAAGATCCTCCAACCCTATTTCCCCCTCCGTGCATGATTGTCCTCGGAGGGGAGACCGTGGTTCACGTTAGGGGAAACGGTAAGGGGGGGAGGTCGTCAGGAGCTCGCATTATCCTCGGCTATATCCCTAAGAGGGGAGAGAGGAGTGGTGGTTGCAGCCGTTGGCACCGATGGGACCGATGGCCCCACCGATGCCGCTGGAGGCATGNTTGATGGAGAGAGCTTNGAGAGGATGCTACTTAACGGNGTTGATCCTGAAAGGGCCTTGCTTGATAACGACTCTTATAACGCTCTTAAGGCGAGTGGTGACTTGATAATAACTGGTCCTACAGGAACCAACGTTAACGATATAGTTATAGGTGCCGTCATTTGAGAACTGGTTCTCCGTTATAAGTTATGGATCTTATTATCTTTTCCGCCAATTCTACTACCCTAGGTGGTAAAGGGGAGTAGGATAGCTCGGAGGCTAGAGCCTGCCCTTCGGTGACCATCCAAAGTAGGAGTTTCGCAAGCTCCCTTGCCTTCTCAATGCTTCTTTTACCATAGGCCTGTTCCTTATATACTATTATCCAGGTGAGGCTGCTTAAAGGATAACCGTCGGGGGAGATTGTGTCCGTCAGGTCAGCTATGGTATCCTCTGGGATATCTATATTTGCGGATGCCGTTATTGACTGAACCGATGGCTCTATAAAATTTCCGCTTTTGTTCTGAATAGAGGCATATGCCATATTATTCTGAACGGCGTAAACGAACTCTATGTAACCTAGGCTGCCGGGGATTTGCTTTATTAGGCCAGCGACACCAGGGTTCCCCTTTCCTCCTATGCCTGTAGGCCACTTAAGCGCCTTTCCAATTCCTACCTTGCTTTTCCACTCCTCACTGATCTTGCTCAAGTATTGACTTAATATGTAGGTGCTTCCGCTTCCATCAGATCTATGAACTACGGTTATCCTCATGTTAGGAAGTTTAACATCAGGGTTGAGCTTAACCAGCTCAGGATCATCCCAGCTCTTTATCTTACCCAGGAAGATATCCGCAAGCACCTTTCCATTTAATTTTATCTTCGGATTTCCCGGAAGGTTGTAAGCTATTACTATGGCTCCCAGACAGGTGGGGATGTGAAGTATAGGGGAACCGGCTTCCTTTAGCTCTTCCTCGGTTAAAGGTGCATCTGTAGCTCCAAAGTCCACCGTCTTGTTGATAAGCTGTCTGATGCCTCCCCCAGACCCTATTGCCTGATAGTTTACCTTTACTCCCGTTTTCTCGTAGTAAGAGGCAAATAGCTTGGAGTAAAGAGGGTAAGGGAAGGTGGCTCCTGCGCCGATTAACTCACTTTTAGTAGCTTCTGCCTGTGATGCGAAAATGGCTAACGTAAGAAGCATTAGCAAAANCTTTTTCACATTTAACCCCTCCTTGATTTAATCTTTCTAGCATGCTAATATTAGCATAACTTGATTTCACTTATCAAGGAGAGCGAGATGGGCGTGAACGTGAAATCCTCTCTCTTGGAGATATTCCTTGTCACCTTAAAGATAGGTGGTTTTACTTTCGGTGGAGGGTGGGCTATGGTCCCCTTGATGAGAAACGAGCTCGTCTCGAAAAGAGGATGGTTGAGCGAAGAGGAGTTTATGGATATAGTCTGTATAGCTCAAGGTTTTCCTGGTCCGATAATGGTTAACCTCTCCGTTATGTGTGGAAATAGACTTTTAGGTTTAAAGGGGGCTCTGGTTGCCCTTTTGGGTTCAGTGTTGCCATCACTCGTCGTTATACTTCTTATAGCTTCAGCTTTGACGAAGTTTGGGGAAAGTTCCTACATTAAGAGCTTCTTAAACGGTATGAAACCAGCTCTGTTTTCGGTATTGATCTATGCTATCTATAGGATGAGGAAGACCGTAACCGGGAGCGGTTTGGCGATCGCTTTAGCCTTGATAGCCTTCCTCTTTGTTTCTCTTCTTAAGGTCAATCCCTTCTTCATCATAGCGATTGCTGCCCTTTCGGGCACAGGTTATGGGTTGGTGAAGATGAGAAAATGAATCTTTTTAAGCTTTTTTTCTCCTTTCTGAGCATAGGTGTTGTGAGCTTCGGTGGGGGTTATAGCATTCTTAAGGTGATGATGCATGAGCTTATAGATGTGAGGGGTTGGATCTCGTTAGAGGAGTTTCTCGATATATCTGCCATATCCCAGTCTACGCCTGGCCCCATAGGTTTAAACGCAGCTACCTTTGTTGGATATAAAGTGGGAGGATTGTGGGGAAGCTTAATAGCTACCTTCTCTGTGGTTTTGGCTCCCTTTCTTCTTTCCTACTTTGTCGGAAGCTATATATTTAAGCGTAGAAATGAGGGGGTNCTTTCTTACATGCTTATTGGGTTGAGGCCGATTACAGTAGCCTTGATAGCTGGAGCTGCCTTTACCTTCGCCCCCTTGGTTTTAAAAACCCCGGTTCAGGCTGTTATCGCGATATTATCTTTTCTTCTTCTATTTGTCTTCAAAGTTGATCCGATCATCTTGCTTATCTCGTGCGGTCTTTTAGGTCTTCTCTTGAAGCTTTAGTTTCTCCGAGATAGCTTCTTACTACCTCTTCCTTCTCAAGGAGCTCTCTTGAGGAGCCTTCCAAGACTATTCTCCCTGTTTGAAGGACATAACCTCTGTGTGATATATTTAAAGCTTGCTTTGCATTCTGTTCAACCAAGAGTATCGTCACTCCCTCTTGGTTTATCCTCTTAAGTTCCTTGAATATCTCCTTGACCAAGAGGGGAGCGAGCCCCAGGGATGGCTCATCTAAGAGGAGTATCTTGGGTCTGCTCATCAGCCCCCTCGCTATTGAAAGCATCTGCTGTTCCCCGCCGGATAGCGTTCCGGCGTATTGGTTATTCCTCTCTTTCAGTCTTGGAAAGAGACGAATAAACCCATTCAAGGTCACTCTTTATGTTCTCCCTATCCTTCCTCGGAAAGGCTCCCATAAGCAGGTTTTCGTATACGGTAAGGTTTGCAAAAACGCGCCTTCCCTCTGGAACGAGGGATATCCCCAAGCTCACGACCTCATAGGGTATGGGGGGGAAGAGGTTTACCTTCAAAGAGGATCTCGCCGCTTTCCCTTTTAACCTCTCCCATTATAGCCTTCATGAGGGTGCTCTTTCCTGCGCCATTAGCTCCTATGACGCAGACGATCTCTCCCCTCGTGACTTTTAGGCTTATGCCTAGAAGCGCTCTTATAGCACCATAGCTTACCTTTAAATCCCTTACCTCCAACATAGGATTATCTTTATCCTTCAAGGTTAAACCTCCTCACCGAGATATGCCCTTAGGACTTCAGGGTGGTTCATTACTTCATTCGGTGTCCCTTCCGCTATCTTCTCACCGAAGTTCATGCATATGACGTGTGGACAGACCCCGACCACCAAATCCATGTGATGCTCTATAACCATTGTGGTTAGCTTGAACTCCCTGTGTATATCTACGATCAATTCGCTTAGTTCCGCTACCTCCTCGGGGTTCATCCCCGCAGCAGGTTCATCAAGCAAAAGCAGCTTGGGCTTAAGAGCCAAGGCTCTGGCTATCTCCAATCTTCTTTGGTGCCCGTAGGGTAGTGTCCCAGCCCTTTGGAAGGCTCTCTCCTTTAACCCCATCTTTTCAAGGTAATACATGCTCTCATCCTTTATGGCGCTCTCATATCGACGCCACCTTCCCATGTGTAAGCAGGCCTCTAAGAAGGAGTATCTTAAGTGATTTTGACAGGCAGTCATGACGTTTTCAAGGGCTGTCGCCCGAGGGAATAACCTGAGGTTTTGGAAGGTTCTAGCTACCCCCTTTCTTATTATCTCGTAGCTCTTTAAGGGGGTTATCTCCTCACCGTTGAAGATTATCCTTCCCTCATCTACAGGGTAAAGCCCGGTTATCAGGTTGAAGACCGTGGTCTTTCCCGCTCCGTTGGGGCCTATTAGACCTACGAGCTCCCCTTCATTCACCTTTATTGACAGCTCTTTGACCGCTACGATCCCGCCGAAGCGCTTGGTCACACCGTTGAGCTCAAGTAGGCCTCCCATGCTCACCACGCCTTCCCATTCCTCTGATTAGCGACAGGATCTCCTTCTCACCCATAAGCCCCTCTGGTCTAAATATCATCACGAGAACCAAGGCAGCTCCATATATAAGCATTCTATATTGAGATATGGGTCTGAAAAGCTCAATTATGAGGGTTATGATGGTTGTGCCTAAGATCGTCCCGCTTAAGGAACCTAATCCTCCGAAGACCACNACCGCTGTAAGCTCCGTCGACTTCTGAAGGTCGAACATCGTNGGTTGGAGGAAGGTCATGAANCCGGCAAATAGCCCGCCNGCTATTCCGCAGTAAAGAGCGGATATAGATAGGCTTAAGATCCTATATTTTGCGGTATTAAAGCCAAGGAGAGATGCTGCCAGGTAATCATCTCTGCAGGCTTTGAAGGCCCTTCCATAGTTGCTTTTAATCAGGTTGAAGGTTATCCAGGTTAAGATGATGAAGAAGGTCAAGGCCACTGGTAGGGTTGTAAAGCTATCTATCCCTGGAAAACCCCTTGCTCCCCTTGTTACGGGCTCCCAGTTCTCTATTATCAATCTCACGGTTTCTCCAAGTCCTATCGAGGCTATGGCGAAGTAGTCTCCCATTAGCTTCAAGGTTGGTATCCCTATGAGATAGGCTATTGCCATTGCAAGAAGCCCACCTAATATAACGGAGGGTAGCCAGTGAAGGTTGTGCTTCATCGTCAATATGGCTGTCGTGTAAGCCCCTATAGCCATGTAGGCCGCGTTTCCCAAGGTGAATATACCGGTGAATCCGGTGAGCAGGCTGACCCCCATAGCAGCTATGGAGTTTATGCAAGTTAATATTATTATGCCTTCTATATATGTGGGCAAGGTCCTTCCCCCCTAANCCTTCTCGCTTATCGCCTTTCCTAAAAGACCTGTTGGCTTGAAAAGTAGCGTTACTACGAGAGCACCGAAGACCACCACATCCCTCAGCTGGCTCGATATGAAGCCGGCGGTTAACATCTCGGCCGTTCCAAGGATCAGGGATCCGATTACCGCTCCTCTTAGGGAGCCCAATCCTCCAACGACCGCTGCGACGAAAGCCTTTATGGTTATAAAGCCTAGCTGTGGGTAGAGGGTATACCTTACGGATAGGAAGATGCCACTTACTGCTGCAAGAAGCCCAAGACCAAAAAGAAAACCAACGATATGAGCTTGTTCACGTTTACGCCCATCAATCCCGCTACCCTAAGGTCGTAGGCTGCCGCTCTTATGGCGAGCCCCCATCTCGTTCTTTGGAGGAAGAACTCAAGGCCAGTGAGGAAGGCTATGGTTATCAGGAAGACCAGGATGTCGAAGAAGGAGATGGTGATACTCCCTATCCTTATGGGGTAGGTTGGTATCACTGGTGGTAGAGCTCTAAACCTTCCACCTGCCATTATCACCCAGAAGTTCTCTATCACTATGCTCATGCCCATGGAGGCTATGAGGAGGTAGAGCGTTAGGTTGGTCTTCTCTCTTATAGGCTTGTATGCTAACCTTTCGGTTGCTATCGCTGAAAGCCCAGCCCCGATGAGGGAAAGGGCTCCAGCTACCCAGATGTTATTATTTGTTAGGGTGAGCATATAATAGCATATATATCCGCCGGTGACTAGAAACCCACCGTGAGCGAAAGTTCGAAAAAAGACAGTATAGAATATACCAGTGAGTATCCAACCGCTATTAGAGCGTAAACCGAACCCAAGGAAAGACCATTTATAATCTGTTGAATTAAGGATTCCAACTTTTAAGGTTTCACCTCCGATTTTAGTAGTTAGAAGGCAGGGTCGTTCCACACCCTGCCTTCTAACTACTTTCTCTTTTTAAGTCTTACCTTTTAGGGCTCCTCAGGCCTTACCTTGTCGTGGAAAACGGCTTTTCTTTCTTTGCAATATAAGATAACCGCATCCTTGTTAAGCGGGTCATGGGTGTTGGGGTCGATAGTGATCGTGGCATGTAAGAGCTTAAGATTTTTTGTGTTTTCTAAGGCATCTCTTATAGCCTTAGGATCGGCGCTTCCAGCCCTCCTTATGGCGTCAGCCAGAAGATACATAGCATCATAAGCTAAAATCCCGTTTACAAACTCCTTGCACTCATCGTTGTATTTCTTCCTATAGGCTTCGAAAAAGGGCCTTAAGGCTGGGTCGTCAGGGGATACATGGTTAACCCAGTAGCTTCCCTCAAGGGTATCACCCGCTATGTCCCACATGAAGTCAGCGTATCCGTCTCCTCCCATGAATATCACATCTTTCATTCCAAGCTCTCTCGCTTGCTTTATAGTTAACGCCATTTCCTTACCCATGTTGGGTAGTATTATCACGTCGGGTTTAGCTTTAGCTATCTCGGTAAGCTGAGCTCTGAAGTCGACGTCAACTCCACCGCGGAAGGCCAAGTCTGCTACGATTTCCCCTCCGAACTTCTTGTAGTTCTCTATGAAAAATTCGCGAAGTCCCTGAGAGTAATCGCTGCTCACATCGTATAGTATGGCTGCTTTCTTCAACTTGAGTTTCTTAGCAGCGTAGTAGGCCAAGACCTTCCCCTGGTAGGGATCAGTAAAGCATATCCTGAAAGAGTAAGGCCTTACCCTTCCCTTTTCGTCAACTGTTACGCGTGGGTTAGTGGATACGGTTCCTATCTGAGGGATACCAGCGCGGTTAACCAGGGGAGCTACAGCTATGTTCACGCCAGAGGAGTTGGCTCCGACTATCGCTACCACCTTATCTTGCTCNATCATCCTTCTGACGGCATTTACCGCGTCTTCCTGACGACTCCTGAAGTCGTAAGGTACGAGCTCAATCTTAAGCCCTTTAGGTAATATTCCTGATGCGTTAATCTCTTCTACAGCGAGCTGTGCTGCCTTGACCTCGGTCTAGTCCATAAGCTGCCCAGTCTCCCGTTAAAGCTGCGAGATATCCAACTTTGATGATGGTCTCCGCGCTAGCTAACCCTGCCGCCGAAAGAGCAAGGCAAACCGCAAGAAGCAAGACCTTCTTCACTAGCGCCCACCCCCTTATTCTTGAAGTTTACATCTTCTTTATTTTAGGATAAAATAAGTATTCATGTAAAGGTATGTACGAAAAATTTAAAGGGGGTGGATTTCGAGTGAACTGTGATGTTAATGTGAGACCTGAAGATGTGGTTAAGGCTTATAAGCTCTTGAGGGGTAGGGTTTTAATGACTCCCCTTGAAAGAAGCGAAGTTTTAAGCGAGCTTTGTGGGGGGAACGTCTTCTTAAAGCTCGAGAATCTTCAGCTTTGCAGGAGCTTTAAGATCAGAGGCGCCATGAATATTATGCTTAATCTAAAGGGTGAGTTTGAAGGGAAAGGAGTCGTAACCTGCTCAAGCGGGAATCACGCTCAGGGTGTAGCCATAGCCTCAAGAGAGCTTGGAATAAGGAGCATTATAGTTGTTCCGAAGGATTGCCCTGAAACTAAGAAGGAGGCCATAAGACTTTTTGGGAAAGGGTGGATAGAGCTTGTCGAACACGGTTACGGTTATGATTCCGCCTTCAAAGAGGCCGAAAGGATATCAAGGGAGAACAATCTTCCCTTTATACCTCCGGGAGAGCATAGGCTCGTTATGGCTGGTGCCGGTACCGTGGGGTATGAGATAGTTAATCAAAATCCTGATATAGATGCTATTCTTGTTCCAGCTGGTTCAGGTGGTCTCATTCTGGGTATAGCCACCATAGTTAAGTCGATTAAGCCCAGGGTAGAGATAATAGGTATTCAGAGTGAGGCATCTCCGCCATGGTATTTCTCTTGGCAGGCTGGAAGGCTCGTCGAGGTGGAGTATAAGCCCAGTCTCTCTGAGGGGACCTGGGGTAGCATAAAGGAGTGCATGTTTAACCTTGCTAAGGATAGGGTCGATAGCTTCCTGTTGGTTAAAGAGGAGGATATTAAAGAAGCGATAGCCTTTGCCCTAAGAAAGCTCCACCTCGTAGTTGAGGGGGCTGGTGCTTTAGGTATAGCCGCTTTGCTCTCCTAAGAGGTTTAACGCCGAAGGTAGGAACGTAGTGGTAGTTGTAAGCGGAGGAAACATAGATGTTGGTGTGCTTAAATCTGTGCTGAACTCATATTAATGGAGGAGATCCTTTCTGGTGTAAGGAGTGATCGTATGTCTAGTCTTTTGGGTTTCCCCATTAAGAAGGTTGGTGTTATCGGTGGTGGGCAGTTGGGCAAGATGTTGGCTCAAAAAGCTAAGCAGATGGGGTTTTACATCATATCTCTTGATCCCAATCCAGAATGTCCCGCGAGCTCGGTTTCCGATGAGTTGATAGTGGGTGATTTCTATGATCCAGAGAAGCTGAGAGAGCTCGCTGAAAAAAGCGATGTTATAACCTATGAGATAGAACATATAAACGTAGAGGTGTTGAAGGAGCTTCACGAAGCAGGGCATGAGATCTATCCTTCCCCTTACTGTCTCGAGGTGATTCAAGATAAGCTTAAGCAGAAGGAGCTTTTTAGAAGAGCTGGCTTACCCGTCCCCAGATTTAANAGGGTCTTAAGTTTCGATCCCTCCTTTTTCGAAGATTTTGGATTTCCCTGCGTTCAGAAGGCATCTAAGGGAGGGTATGATGGTAGGGGAGTTGTGGTCTTAAGGGACAGGAGCGATCTAGCTAAGGNGCTTAAGGTCGATTCTTTCGTCGAGGAGTTGGTTAATATTAAAAAGGAGTTGGCGGTTATGGTTGCGAGGGGTAGGAAGGGGGAGGTCGTGAGCTATCCTGTTGTTGAGATGATCTTTGAACCTTCAGCAAACATTCTTGATCTTCTAATTGCGCCTGCTAGAATCGATGAAAGGATAGCTAATAGGGCTAAAGAGATAGCCATACGCGTGGTTGAGGTGTTGGATGGCGTTGGAGTGTTTGGTGTGGAGCTTTTCCTAACGGAGGATGGGGAGATCTTTATAAATGAAGTTGCCCCTAGGCCTCATAACTCTGGACATTACACCATAGAGGCTTGCTTAACNAGTCAATTTGAACAACACTTGAGGGCGATATGTGGTTTTCCCCTGGGATCTACAAGGCAGATTTTGCCGGCCGTAATGGTTAACCTCTTAGGAGAGGGAGATCGCAGGGGTAAGCCGCTTATAGAGGGATTAGCTGAGGCTTTGGCTATAGAGGGGGTTTCTTTTCATTTCTACGGTAAGAAGGTAACTATTCCTTTCAGAAAGATGGGGCATGTTACTATAATCGATGATGATTTGGATAGAGCTATAGGNAAGGCAAGAAAGGTTAAGGATCTGCTTAAGATAAGGGCGAAGGAGGAGTCGTGATATGGGGAAGCCTCTTGTGGGGATCATAATGGGGAGCGATTCTGATCTCCCCGTCATGAAGGATGCTGCGGAGGTACTAAAGGATTTTGGGGTGGATTATGAGATAACCATAGTTTCAGCTCATAGGACTCCGGATAGAATGTTTGAATACGCGAAGGAGGCAGCGTCGAGGGGGATAGAGGTTATAATCGCTGGCGCAGGCGGTGCTGCTCATCTTCCGGGAATGGTAGCTTCTATATCTCATCTGCCGGTCATAGGCGTTCCCATAAAGACGTCTTCATTAAATGGGTTGGATTCCCTTCTCTCGATAGTTCAGATGCCTTCGGGGGTTCCAGTTGCGACCGTGGCGATAAATAACGCTAAGAACGCTGGGATCTTAGCAGCTCAGATCCTCGGAATAAAGTATCCTGAAATTAGAGAGAGGGTTATTCAGTTTAAGGAGAGGCTTAAAAGTGAGGTAGGAAAAGAAGGCTAAAGCGTTAGAAAGCGTTGGATATGATGAGTACCTAAAGGGGATTCGTTGAGCTCTTGACAGGGCTCGGCTTTTGTGTAAAATAAAGTTTAATCGAAATCTGAAGAGGATATAGGGGGTGTTTGATCTATGGGGTGCGTAGCTTTATCGAAACCATAAGAGCTGATTTTAGAGCTATTAGGGAGAGAGACCCTGCCCTCCCTGATGGTCCCCTCGGTTTTTTTGAGGCCCTCCTCTGTTATCCTGGCTTTCACGCTGTGTTCTGCCACAGGTTCATTCATATCCTTCACGCTAAGTTAAGAATACCTTTGATCCCTCGACTTCTATCTCATATTGTTCGCTTTCTCACAGGAGTAGAGATTCATCCTGGCGCTAAGATCGGTAAGGGTTTCTTCATCGATCATGGTATGGGTGTGGTGATAGGAGAGACGGCCCAGATAGGGGATAACGTTACCCTTTATCATGGGGTGACCCTCGGTGGAACGAGTTGGAAGAAGGGTAAGAGACATCCTACGGTTGAGGATGATGTCGTTATAGGTGCAGGAGCTAAGATACTGGGGAACATCACTATAGGGAGAGGGTCTCGCATAGGTGCGGGAAGCGTCGTTTTGAAGGATGTCCCACCAGGAAGCACCGTCGTTGGCGTTCCCGGTGTGGTGGTTAAGGTGGGGGATGAAAAGGTTAGGCTTCAGGAGGGAGGGGTCACGAGCTTAGCCTGGAGGGTTGAGGAGCTTGAAAGGAGAGTGGCCCATCTTGAGAGCCTTCTTTTAAGGGCAGAGGAGAGGTGATGGAGCTTGGTGTCTCTCTTCGAGATTGTGGGAAATACCCCATTGGTTAAGCTGCGCTATTTTTCCGGAAGGGTTAACATTTACGCTAAGCTTGAGGGGAATAACCCAGGCGGTAGCGTTAAGGATCGACCTGCGCTTTTCATGTTCATCGATGCCTTAAGGCGAGGTGTTATAGGTGATAAGAAGGGGATAGTGGAGCCCACATCCGGCAATACCGGCATAGCCTTATCCATGCTTTGTGCCTACTATGGTATACCCTGCATTCTTGTCATGCCCGATAACATGAGCATTGAAAGGAGAAGGCTCCTTCATCTTTACGGTGCGGAGATAGTTTTAACACCCTCTGAGGAGGGAATGAGGGGAGCCATTGAGGAAGCTAAGAGGATCAGCTTGGAAAGAGGCTATTTCATGCCGGATCAGTTCTCTAACTATGAGAACGTCAGGGCTCATCTTTTAACCACTGGTCCTGAGATAATAAAACAGATGGGCTTTAGGAAGATAGATGCTTTCGTTGCTGGTGTGGGAACGGGGGGAACCATAACGGGCGTTGGTAAAGCCTTAAAGTCCTTTGATCCTTATATCAAGGTCATAGGCGTTGAACCGGCTTCCTCAAGCGTACTTTCCGGGGGCAAACCCGGTCCCCATAGGATTCAGGGTATAGGTGCCGGCTTTACACCGCCAATTTTGGATAAGAGTGTGATCGATAGCTTTTTAGCGGTGGAGGATGAGGAGGCCTTGGAGATGATGCAGCTTCTTGCATGTAAGGAGGGTATTTCCGCCGGCATATCCTCAGGTGCTGCCTTAAGCGCCTGTCTTAAGGTAGCTGAGACCCTTCCTTCGGAGGCAAACGTGGTTACCATCTTTCCAGATAGAGCCGATAAGTATCTCTCGGTTTTGGGATAATGCTTGGACGGGCTTTCTATAGGCCCGTCCCAAAACTAAACCTGTGAGTGATTGACAGATAGCAGAATTAAGTTTATAATTTAGAGCGCCCTGTAAAGCGTATTTTAGTTAACAGAGGTGAAAGATGGAGCGCTTCTTCGTTTGCTTGCTTATAGACTTTTTATGGGGGGCTTTTAACCCAAAATCAAAGAAGGATAGTGAAACTTTACTATGAGGATGACCTTTCCCTTGGTGAAATAGCAGATAAGCTTGGTATAACCAGGCAGGCGGTGTATTATACACTGAAGAGGGCCCTAAGGAGACTTAAGGGTATCGAGGGGCAACTGGGGCTTGTGGAAAGGTTCTTGATGTATAGAAGGTCCTTTGATGGCATTATTAAGGAGCTTAAGTCTTTGAGGGATAGCTTATCGGTTGATGATAGAGGAAAGCTTGAAAGAGTTATTAAGAAGATAGATGAGCTTATAGAACGGGGTGGTTTGGTTGTTTGANCGGTTGAGGGAAAGGTTTGAGGGTATTTTGTCCCTCTTGAGGAGAAAGGGAAAGCTTTCGGAGGAGGATGTTGATAACGCCTTAAGGCAGATAAGGCTCGCTCTGCTTGAGGCTGACGTTCACTATAAGGTCGTTAAGGATTTGCTGTCTAAGGTTAGGGAGAAGGCTCTAAAGGAGGAAGTCCTATCGAGCATAAGCCCAGCTGATCAGGTTTTGAAGATCCTCTATGAGGAGTTAGTAGGGGTAATGAAAGGGGGAGCTCCACGGCTGAGTTCCTCGTCGGAACCGCCCTCCCTTTATATGCTTGTTGGGCTTCAGGGCTCTGGTAAGACGACGACTGCCGTTAAGCTGGCTAAGCTTCTCAAAAAGGATGGTAAGAGGGTGGTTTTGGTTGCAGCTGACGTTAAGAGGCCTGCGGCTAAGGAGCAGCTTGAGACCCTATCGAAGCCCCTTGATTTTCAGGTCGTGGGAGGGAAAACCCCCTTTGATGCGGTTTCCTCTGGTATAAGGNTGGCTAAGGAGAGACTTTGTGAAGCGATTATAGTGGACTCAGCGGGAAGGCTTCACATAGATGAGGAGATGCTTTCTGAGCTAAGGGAGCTTGAGAAGCAATTTAACTTTCAGGAGATCCTTCTTGTGGTTGACTCGATGATGGGGCAAGAGGCCCTCAAGGTTGGGAGCGCTTTCGCTGAAGCTGTGAACCTTACAGGGGTCATATTGACGAAGCTAGATGGAGATGCAAGGGGTGGCGCCGCTTTGTCCATGAGCTATGTTCTTGGGAAGCCCATAAGATTCGTCGGTGTGGGTGAAAGAATCGACGATTTGGAGCCCTTCTACCCTGATAGGATAGTTTCCAGAATACTGGGTATGGGTGATGTGGCCACGCTCGTTGAGAGGATATCTTCGGTCGTTGAGGAAAAGAAGGCCAAGGAGATAGGGAAGAAGCTGAAGAAGGCGGAGTTCACGATGGAGGACCTTTTGGAATATCTAAGGCAGATGAAAAGCATGGGGCCCTTAGATCAGCTTTTAGATATGATACCTGGCTTTTCCAAGCTCAAGAGAAGGTTCGGAGAGGTTAACGTGGATGAGAGGAACCTAAAGCACATAGAAGCCATAATACTCTCCATGACGCCTGAGGAAAGGAGAAGGCCGGAGATAATAAAGGGGAGCAGAAAGCGGAGGATAGCTATGGGGAGCGGTACGTCAGTTCAGCTCGTTAACCAGGTTTTGAAGCAGTATGAAGAGGTAAAGGAGATGCTGAAGAAGTTCTCCAAAGGCGGTGGAAAGATAAAGCTGCCGTTTGTTTAAATCTTTTAATTTTAGGAGGTGTTCTTGAGTGGTTAGGATTCGCCTCACGAGGATGGGCGCTAAGAAGAAGCCCTTTTATCGGTTGGTTGTAGCTGATGCTAAAGCTCCGCGTGATGGGAGGTTCATTGAGGTACTCGGATATTATAATCCTCTTACAGAGCCGCCGGTCATAAAGGTCAATGAGGAGAGGGCTTTGCTCTGGCTTGAGAGGGGGGCGTCAGCCCTCGGATACGGCGAAGAGCATCCTTTCGAGGGTTGGAGTATGGGAGAAGTTCTGTCAGGCTAAGGAGGCTCGCAAGAAGGCGAAGGTCTCTGGAGGTGTCGTAAGTGAAGGATCTGGTAAGCTTTCTGGTGAAGTCTCTAGTTGACCATCCCGAAGAGGTTGAAGTGATGGCTTTGGAGGGAAGGAAGTCGGTGCTTGTTGAAGTTTCAGTTAAGAAGGATGATATGGGCAAGGTTATAGGTAGGAAGGGGAGGTTGATTAAGGCCATAAGGGAGCTCTCTCGGGCTGCTGGCATAAAGAGCAGAAAGAAGGTTATAGTGGAGCTCCTTCCTTTAGAGGAATGAGAAGGGCCAAGCTTATTTCTGTTGGGAAAGTTGTTGGGGCTCATGGAATAAAGGGGGTAGTGAAGGTTCTATCCCTCACCGACTTCCCCGAGAGGTTCAGGGAGAGAAAACGACTTGTGTTTTATGGNGAGGGGGATAGCGTCGTTTTTGAGGGTGACCTGGAAGATCTCTGGATGGAGGGAAATCTCCTCTTCATTAAGATTAAGGGGTGTGAAACAAGAGACATGGCAGAGAGCCTCATCGGTTCGACTAATAAAAATTAAGGAGGAGGAGCTTAAGCCGCTGGGTGAAGGGGAGTTTTACTTCCACCAGATAATAGGGCTTAGGGTTTATACCGATAATGGGATCTATCTGGGTAAGATTGTAGATATAATAAGGACCGGAGCTAACGATGTCTTTTGCGTTAAGGGTAAGAGGGAGTATATGATTCCAGCTCTCAAGAAGGTGGTTAAAGAGGTAGATCTTAAAAGGGGAGTAATGGTTATAGTTCCTATAGAGGGATTGCTAGAATGAGGTTTGACATAGTTACCCTTTTCCCTGAGATGTTTGAGAGCTTCACAAACTGTAGCATATTGAAGAGAGCGATAAATAAGGGGTTGATAGAGGTTCACTTTCACAATCCGAGGGAGTTTGCGACGGACAAGCATAGGACGGTGGATGACTACCCTTATGGTGGAGGAGGGGGGATGCTCCTTAGGGTTGAGCCCTTTTGGAGGGCTATAAAGAGCGTTCCCGGGAATCCCTACCGGATTCTCCTTTCTCCTCAGGGCAGATTGTTTAATCAGGATGTGGCGAAGGAGCTCGTTAAAAGGGGGCATATCCTTCTTATCTGCGGGCACTACGAGGGAATAGATGAGAGGATAACCGAGCTTGTGGATGAGGAGATATCCATAGGCGATTACGTTTTAACTGGTGGAGAGCTGCCGGCCATGGTTTTAGTGGATGCTGTAACGAGGCTTATCCCGGGAGCTTTAGGCTGTGAGGATTCGCCTAAGAGGGACTCCTTTTACGATGGCATATTGGACTTCCCTCACTATACTAAGCCTCGGGAGTTTGAGGGGCGTTAAGGTTCCCGAGGTTCTCTTATCCGGGAATCATGAGGAGGTTGAGAGGTGGCGTAGGAGGGAGGCTTTAAGGAGGACCTTTCAAAGGAGGCCCGAGCTCGTAGATAAGATATCCCTAAGGAAGTACATGGAGAAGGGGACTTACGTTGGCTTGGTTCATTACCCAGTATATAATCAGCACAGAGAGATTATAACTACGACTGTCGCTAACCTTGATATTCACGATATATCGAGATGCTGTAGGACCTATGGCGTTAAAGTCTTCTACATAATAACGCCTATAGAGGCGCAAAGGGAAACCGTTAAGCGTATAGTCAGACACTGGACCGAAGGGGTTGGGTCGAAGCTAAATCCCGATAGAAGGGAGGCCCTTGAGAGGGTGAAAGTCTCTCCTTCGGTTGAGGAGACGGTTAGAAGGATAGAGGAAAGGGAGAAGGCGGAGCCCATAGTTATAGCTACGAGCGCTAGGCCATCTTCCAAGATGATATCCTTCCGCGATCTTAAGTGGAGGATCTTGCTTGAGGAAAGGCCTCTTCTTCTCCTGTTTGGTACTGGCTGGGGGCTTACGGAGGAGGTTAAAAGCTGGTCCGACGGACTGCTTGAGCCTATAGAGTGGAAGGGAGATTATAATCATCTCTCTGTTAGGGCAGCTGTTGCGATAATTTTGGATAGACTCTTTAGAAGCGTGTAAGGAGGTGTTTTTCAGTCATGGATCCCATAGTGAGGGAGATAGAAAAGGAGTTTATGAAAGCCGATATTCCTGATTTTAGGCCTGGTGATACCGTTAGGGTTCACCTTAAGGTTGAGGAGGGAGGAAAGGAAAGGATTCAGGTCTTCGAGGGGACGGTTATCGCTCGCTCTGGAGGAGGATTGAGGGAGACCTTCACGGTTAGGAAGATCTCCGGTGGTGTGGGTGTGGAGAGGATATTTCCGTTACACTCTCCCGCCATAGAGAAGATAGAGGTGGTCAAGAAGGGAAGGGCAAGGAGGGCTAAGCTCTATTACCTGAGGGAGAGGGTTGGTAAGTCCGCGCGCCTTAAGGAAAGAAGGAGCTAAGGCTAAATAGGTGAAGGAGATGAGTAAAAAGTCGGCCTGGCGTGAGATCGTAGAGACAATCGTAATCGCCGTTGTTTTAGCTTTATTGATAAGGGCTTTCGTGGTNGAAGCTTTCTATATACCTTCATCCTCTATGGTTCCAACCCTTGAACCGGGTGATAGAATTTTGGTGCTGAAGTTCTACTATCACTTTACCGATCCTAAAATTGGGGATATAGTTGTGTTTAGGTTTCCTCTAGACCCATCTAAGGACCTTATAAAGAGAATAGTGGCTGTTGGAGGGGATGTGGTTAGGATCGAAGGTGGCNACCTCTACGTTAACGGAAAGAGGGTCGAGGAACCCTATGTGGCTAACAGNGACTTTTACAACATGCCTCCAATTACGGTTCCGAAGGGGTTTTACTTCGTCCTTGGGGATAATAGGCCTAACAGCGAGGATAGTAGATTTTGGGGGTTCCTACCCAGGGGTAACATAAAGGGTAAGGCTGTAGTTAGATATTGGCCCCCTTCGAGGATTGGGCTGGTTGAATGAGGCGGAGGAGCTGGTATCCGGGCCACATAGCTAAGGGGAGAGAGCTTATTAAGGAGGCTTTAAGGTACGCTAACCTCGTACTCGTGGTTCTGGATGCACGTGCTCCTCTTTCTACCTTTCCTCCATGGGAATCGCCTAAGGGTAAGGAGTTCTGGAGAGTCTTAAATAAGGCTGACCTGGCGGATGAGGAAGCTACCTCTAAATGGTTGAGCTACTTTGGGGAGAAGTCGATCGCTGTAAACTCGAAAACGGGCGAAGGAGTCGATGGGATTTTAAGAAGATTGAGGGAGCTTTCCTCGCCCAAGGTTATGGTTATAGGAATTCCCAATGTGGGCAAGTCCTCCTTGATAAACAGGCTTTTGGGTAGGAGGAGGGCTCAGGTTGGGGCAGTCCCCGGAGTGACCAGAGGAGGGATATGGTTTAAGGAGTCATGGGGATTGCTGTTTGATACGCCTGGCATCCTTGAGCCTAAGCTNACGGAGGAGAGTAAGCTTATACTCTCTTGGCTTGGTTGCTTGAGGGAGGATGTACTGTGGGAGAGCTTGGTTACGCCTGCCCTATATCTTATCGAGAGGCTTTCTCTTTCCCTATCTCTTGAGGAGTTAGCCAGAAGGAGGGGGTTTTTAAAGAGGGGAGGGGAACCAGATCTTGAGAAGGCTGCATCAACCTTGCTTAGGGATTTCAGGGATGGAAGATTGGGAAGATGGACGCTTGAGCTCCCTCCTTGTAGCGGGAGTTGATGAAGCTGGCAGGGGTCCCTTGGCTGGACCCGTGGTCGCCGCTGCGGTTATTCTCCCTCAAGGGTATGTCAATCATGAGATAAGGGACTCCAAGTCTCTTTCCTCCTTAAAGANGGAAAGGCTATTTCACCTTTTGAAGCAGGAAGCCCTATCTTGGGCGGCGGCTTTGGTTGGCCCTGAGGAGATAGATAAAAGAGACATTCTCTGGGCTTCGCTTGAGGCGATGAGGAGAGCGATCTTAAGGCTTAAGGTAAAGCCGGATGCGGTTTTGGTTGACGGCGTTCATCTAATCCCCAATTTAGGCATACCTCAAAGAGCCGTTCCTAAGGGGGATAAGATATTCCCGCCCATATCTGCAGCTTCCATAATAGCTAAGGTCATCAGGGATCGGATAATGTGCGCTTGGGATAAGGTATATCCGGAATATGGTTTCTCCAAACACAAAGGTTATCCAACTAAGGAGCATAAGCGTATCTTAGCCATCTTTGGTCCTTCGCCCATTCATAGAAAGAGCTTTAAGGGGTGTTTGTGATTCTTGAGCCTGATAAGGTTGAGCGTCTCCGATGAGGTTTTAAGAAAGCTTCTTCCCCTCAAGGGGAAGGTAATCGAGGGAAAGGTCGTAGGAAAAGCTGGGGAGCTTCCCTTGCTTGAGGTTGATGATCTTCTTTTCCCTGCTGAAAGCAGGGTTTCACTGAAATTCGGGAGTCGCGTTTCCCTTTGGGTCAAGGGGATAAGTGGGGGGAAGCTTTATCTTCAGCTTCTTTCTCAAGATGATATAGATGATGATTTCTTCAAACTCGGCTTAAGAGACAGGCCTGAGACCAGATTGGCTTATAAGCTCCTTAAATATATGGGAGTTCAAGCAGCTAAAGAAATAGTTGAGCTTCTAAGTCAGCTTCTAATTAAGGCTAAAGACCCTACCTTTGTGGCTGAGCTTCTTAAGGCCCTTCACCTTAGGTTCGGGCTCTCCAGTCCAATAATCAGCTTTCTTCTTCACCTCGGTGGTGATCTATCTAACCTGAAGGATTTGCTCTTAAGGATCCTCTTCTATGGTAGTGAGGAGATTAAGGGAATGTTGAAGGAGATCATACCGAGGAAGGGCAAGGGATTAGCTTCTGAAATAAGAGGTTTTCTTTTAAGAAGTGGGGTTCTCAAGTTCGGGGGTTTAAGCGAAGCTTTGCTGCTTAGGGGGAAGAGTAAGGATGAGCTTTCCCTTCTGGGGTGGCTCCTTTTACCAAGGCTTTTGAGCTTCGCCCCGAAGGAGGGGGATTGGTTAATTTACTTTTGGTTCCCGGTCCTCGATGATAAAGGGGAGCTCTCGGTTTTCCTTTTGAAAAGACACAAAGTTAAGCAGAAGGAGCAAGATGGGGAAAGGTACGAGCTCCTTTTAGACCTTAAGACTCTTGGTAAGATAAAGGTTCTCTTTTACCTTCTTAAGGGTAAGCTGTGGATAACCTTTGAGGCCGAAAGCGAGGGGACATTAGCCTCTTTAAGAAGAAAGTCCTCTGAGCTTTTTTCTATCCTTGAGTCTCAGGGATACAGCGTAGGCGGAGTTTCCGTAAGGGCTATGGTGGTAGATAAAGGTCCGGAAGGGGAGGAGTTGGATATAAGAGTATGACTAAAGAAGAAATTAAGAAAGCTGCCGCCTTAAAGTACGATGAAGAAGAGGATAGGGCGCCTAAGGTAGTGGCCTCAGGCAGGGGCAGGGTGGCGGAGAGGATATTGGAGATAGCTAAGGAGCACGGCATACCTATATATGAGGACCCAGACTTAGTCGAGCTCCTCCTTAAGGTTGACTTGGGAGAGGAGATACCTCCTGAGCTTTATAAGGCTATAGCCGAGGTCTTAGCTTTCATATATAGTCTTAGAGAGGAGGGGCATAGAAGTTGAAGTGCCTACCTGTTACCAAGCTTGAGGAGGGTATGGTGGTTGGAAAGACCATATATACCTCCGATGGAAGACCTCTCCTGAGAAGGGGAACGGTCTTAGAGAGGAGGCACATAGAGAGGCTTAAGAACCTTGGTATACCCGTTATATACGTTGAGGAGAATTTGGTGAGGGCGGAGGTTGAGGAAGCTATAATGGACGGGGTTAGAGTGAGCGCGGTGCAAGAGGCGCGAAGGATAATCCTTAAGGTTAGAAAGGAGTTGAAGTTNTANAACAAGAAAGTGAGCGAAGTTGACCTGAGCGATGATATGGAAAGAGTTAAGGGTGTTATAGACAGCTTGATAAAGGAGGTCCTGAAGACGAAGAGTGCCCTCTTTAGCTTCATAGATATAAGAGGTGTAGATGATTTCCTTTATAGTCATATGGTGAATGTAACTGTTCTTGGGATGATGACCGGGCTAAGCTTGGGATATAAACCTGACAAGCTCTTTCTTCTTGGGGTAGGGCTTTTCCTCCACGATATCGGGAAGGCTATCATCGATGACGTCGTGTTGGCTAACCAGAAGCTTTTCGATAGGGAAACCAATCCGATGATAATCAAGCACCCCTTGATTGGGTATGAACTCATAAAGGGTATTCCTGGAGTATCCTTACTTTCCGCGCATGTTGCCTATCAGCATCACGAGAGGGTTGATGGGGAAGGTTATCCTCGAGGCCTATCCGGTTCTGAGATCCATGAGTTCGCGAAGATAGCGAGCGTAGTCAACGCCTATGATATACTTGTCTCTGGATCTCCCTTTCACCCTAGGGTTAAGCCCAGTGAAGCCGTTGATATGATTAAGGGAAAGGTCAGAAGCTTTTTCGATAAGGATGTAGTTGAGGCTCTCTTAAAGAATATAGCCCTTTATCCCGTTGGAAGCGTGGTTAAGCTCTCTACAGGTGAATTAGCCATGGTCTCTCAGACTAAGAAGGGGTTCCCGGATAGACCCATCGTGAGGATTCTAAAGGATCGGGAGGACAGAGATCTTGATGTTTCAGTGGAGATAGACCTTTCCTTTCGCGATGATATCTCTATCGTGGGAGTAATTGAATGAGAGAGAAGGGGATTAAAGGGGAAGATAAAGCAGTTTCTCACCTTAAGCTTAAGGGGTATAGGATAGTTGAGAGGAACTATAGGACTCCCTTTGGTGAGGTGGATGTGATCGCTGAGAGGGATGGTGTAATGATCTTCGTAGAGGTCAAAAGCAGATCTAAGGATAGGGCGGAAGAGGCTTTTACTCTGAGCAAGGCTAAAAGGCTTTATAAGTCGGCCATGGTATACCTCGCTTCTAAGGGACTTTTGGATCATCCTTTCAGGTTTGACCTTATAGCGATAAGTGATGACGAGCTTGAGCATTATGAGAACATCCTTTGGGAGGATGGGGTGATTGGTTAGCTTCTGCTGGACCGTTGCCTTTGATGGCGTTCAAGCTATTCCGGTTAAGGTTGAGGTCGATATATCCCGAGGGCTTCCCGCCTTCAATGTGGTCGGCTTACCTGACGCAGTGGTGAGGGAGTCTAAGGAGAGAGTGAGGTCTGCTATCAGGAACGCAGGTTTTTCCTTTCCCTTAAGTAGGGTTGTGGTTAACTTAGTTCCTGCTGATCTCAAGAAGGAGGGAAGCCATTTTGACCTCGCGATAGCTTTAGCGCTTCTTTCAGCCTGCGGGGAGCTTCGCGAGCTTTCAGATTGGCTCGTCTTTGGGGAGCTTTCTCTTAACGGAGAGCTTGAGAGGTCAAAGGGAGCTATACTTGCTGCCTCTTTAGCCAAGGAGATGGGGTTTAAGTTCCTCTTTCCCTTGAAGAACCTTAAAGAAGTATCTCCTATTGCTCAAGGTTTATCTGCTTATGGCGTTAGGGATCTATCACAAGCTCTATCGTTCCTTAGAGGAGATGTGAAGCTGATGGAAGTTGAACCATCTAAGGTTGAGAGCTCTTACGTTGACTCTGAGTTTGATATGTCCGATGTTAAAGGGCAGGCTTTCGCAAAGAGGGCCATAGAGATAGGAGCTGCGGGCTGGCATAACCTTCTCATGATAGGTCCACCGGGGAGCGGTAAGACCATGCTCGCTAAGATATTGATTTCCCTGCTTCCTCCCCTTTCGGAGGGTGAGATAATAGAGGTTTCCAAGATATACAGCCTATCTGGGTATTTGAGCGATGGGCTGGTAACCTCTAGGCCCTTTAGAGCTCCTCACCATACTATAAGTGAGATAGGCTTGTGCGGCGGTGGAAGCTCTCCTCGTCCTGGAGAGATATCCTTAGCTCATAGGGGCGTTTTATTCTTGGACGAGCTTCCGGAGTTCTCACGCAGGGCGCTTGAGATATTGAGGCAACCCTTGGAGGACGGGGTAGTTAACCTTTCGAGAGCAGGTTATTCGGTTTCCTTCCCCGCTCGTTTTCTCTTAGTTTGTGCCATGAACCCATGCCCCTGTGGCTTTTTGGGTGACCCTGAAAGGGATTGTAAGTGCTCTCCTATTTCCATAAGGAGATACCTATCGAAAGTTTCTGGTCCATTGATAGATAGGATAGACTTGCACGTTGAAGTCCCGAGGCTTAAACCTGATGAGCTCCTATCGGAGGGGTTAACTTTATCTGAAAGCAGTGAGGATGTTAGAAAGAGGGTTGCTTTGGCATGGGAGGTTCAAAGGGATAGGTTTTCCTCCAACACGAAGTTTAACTCCTTTATGACTCCCGATGAGCTGAAAAGATTTTGCCCCATAGGCAAGGAGGAGAGGGATTTCCTGAGAAATGCATTGAGGGAGCTGGGCTTAACCGCTAGAGCATATGCGAAGATCTTAAAGGTGTCTAGAACCATAGCCGATCTTGAGGGTAGATCGAGAATAGAGATAGGGCATCTCGCTGAGGCTCTCTCATTCAGACTCCTTGATAGAAGGGATACGCCTTGGACGATCGTTTAGCTCTTCTTGGGCTTAACCTCGTTGAAGGCCTCGGCCCCAAGAGAATAGCCTCTCTTATCTCCTTTTTCGGTTCTCCCTCCCGCGCCTGGGATGCTACGGCGGAGGAGATTCTCGAGGTCCCGGGGATGGGAGAGAGGATAGCTCAAGTTTTCCTTCAGGTTAAAAGGGATGGGCTTCTTGAGAGAGAGCTCGAGATTATGGAGAGGGAAGGGATAGGCTTTTTGACCATCCTCGATGAGGGTTACCCGTCCCTTCTCAAAGAGATAAAGGATCCTCCACCTGTGATATACGTCAAGGGGGAATTAAGCGACAGCTTTAACTTAGCCATAGTTGGAACGAGAAAACCATCACCCTATGGTAGGAAGGTGGCACGAGAATTTGCTAAGGAGATAGCCCTAAGGGGTGTATGCGTGGTTAGCGGGCTTGCCAGGGGAATAGACTCGGAAGCGCATAGAGGGGCCTTGGAGGCGGAGGGCTTAACTTACGCTGTCTTGGGATCAGGGCTGCTTAAGGTATATCCGCCTGAGCTTAAGGGGTTGGCTAGGGAAATAGAAGATAAAGGTGCCTTAATAAGTGAGTATCCTCTTTTAACTCCGCCTCTTTCGCAGAACTTCCCGAGAAGAAACAGGATAATAAGCGGCTTGTCCAGGGGAGTTCTGATAGTTGAGGCCCCTTTAAAAAGCGGTGCCATGATCACCGTATTTTACGCTTTAGAGCAAGGAAGGGATGTCTTCGCCATTCCCGGCAGCATATACTCGCCTCAGAGCGAAGGTTCTAACCTTCTCATCCAGCAGGGGGCGAAACTCGTTATGAAGCCCGATGATCTACTTGAGGAATACGGAGCTATGGGCCGTTTTTATAAAAATAGACAAAATAATTTAGATATTTCTGAAGAAGAAAAGAGATTTCTTGATAAATTGCCTATTGGAGAGGTTTTATCGATAGATGCTTTGTTTTATAATGATACTAGTAGCAAAAATTATGCTATAATAACCGTGCTTGAACTTAAAGGGTATTTAAAGAGGGTAGAAGGTGGAAAGATTATGCGTTTGAGGTGAAAGATCGGTCTTTTCATTTTCGGGAGGGGTGAGAATGGAGGAGAGATGGATAAGGGTTCTTCACGCGAGGGAGAAGCTTAGACTGACCCCCGCTGCTGAAGGGATAATATATAAAGCTATTCAGCTTGGCATACTGACTGAGGAGGAGAGGGAGGCTCTCCTAGAGCAAATTATGTTTCTTACGCCCGGGAAGTTCAAGGAGATAGATGTGGATGACCTTAGGCTTATAATGGAGAGGTTCGTCAGCGATGAGGATGTTCTCTTAACCCTTTTTGAGGAGGGAGAAGGTAAAGTATTAAATTGAGCAAGGTTTATGTCATAGGCGGGGGGCTTGCGGGAAGCGAAGCAGCTTGGCAAATCGCCAAAAAGAGGAATAAGGGTGGTTCTCTTTGAGATGCGCCCGGGGGTTATGACGCCAGCGCATAAGACTGGGTATTTCGCCGAGCTCGTTTGCAGTAATTCCCTTGGGGCCGAAGGTTTGGATACGGCCTCGGGTCTCCTTAAGGAGGAGCTTAGGATACTGGGGTCAATGGTGCTTGAGTGCGCTTATTCTGCGAGGGTTCCCGCGGGGAAGGCTCTTGCGGTTGATAGAGAGAAGTTTGCTAAGGAGATAACCGAGAGGATAAGCTCAAATCCGTATATAGAGATCGTCAGAGAGGAGGTCAAAGAGCTTCCTCAAGAGTGTGAAGTTATAGTTGCAACTGGTCCTCTAACGTCCCAATCCCTGGCTGAGAGTTTAAGGAAGCTGCTTGGCTCAGATTATCTTTACTTTTACGATGCTGTTTCCCCCATAGTTACTTATGAGTCCCTTAATATGGATAAGATATTCAGAGGCTCAAGATATGGGGCTGGGGATGATTATTTGAACTGCCCGATGACTAAGGAGGAGTACGAGGCCTTTTGGGAAGCTTTGGTCAAGGCTGAGCGTCATCCTCTTCATCCTTTCGAGGATCCCAAGTATTTTGAGGGTTGTTTGCCCATAGAGGTTATAGCTTCGAGGGGGAAGGAAACCCTCCTTTATGGTCCACTTAAGCCGGTTGGTTTAATAGATCCGAGGACCGGCAAGGAACCCTACGCTGTAGTTCAACTTAGAAAGGAAAACCTCGAGGGAACGCTTTACAATCTGGTGGGCTTTCAAACCAATTTGAAATGGAGCGAACAGAAGAGAGTCTTCAGGATGATACCTGGCCTTGAGAACGCTGAGTTTGTTAGGTATGGCGTCATGCACAGAAACATCTTCATAAACTCTCCCGTACTGCTTGATAATTCCTTGAGACTTAAGATTAACCCGAGGGTCCTATTCGCTGGGCAGATCGTAGGCGTTGAGGGGTATATGGAGTCGACGGCTATGGGATTGGTTGCTGCTTTAAGCGTGGTTTCAGGAGGCAAAATATCCTTTCCGCCTGAGACGATGATCGGNTCGCTCTTAAGATACATAACGAGCGCTTCCCCTAAGAGCTTCCAGCCGATGAACGCTAACTTTGGTATTCTTCCTCCGCTTGAGATCAATGTGCGAAATAGAAAGGATAAAAGGATAAAATTTTCAGAAAGAGCGATAAAGGCCTTGACAAATTGGTGGGAAAGGTTAAAATATTAAGNTAAAATGGGGTTTGAACTAGAGTTAGATGAATTTTTACATGAGCTTGCCTTATTTAAAGGATTTTCTGAGCACACTCTCAAGGCTTACTCTTCTGATGTGTGTGATTTTTTAAACTTTTTAGAAGCGAGATTCCTTGATTTAAGCAGAGAGGCTTTGTGGGAGTATAGGAGCTTTCTATCCTCTCAGGGATATGAGAAAAGCAGTATAGCGCGCAAGCTATCTTCTATAAGGTCCTTTTTAAGGTTTCTTAGAAGGAAGGGGTATATAAGTGAGCCTTTGGAGAAGTTTATTAGGAACCCTAAGTCGGGAAGGCCTCTTCCCCGAGCCCTGTCTAAGGAGGAGGTAGAGCAGCTCATATCGGTTGCTTCGGATGCGAGGGAGAGAGCGATAGTGGAGCTTATCTATGCAACCGGTGTTAGGGTTAGTGAGCTTGTTTCTCTGAACTGGAGCGATATAGACTGGGATAGTGAAGTGGTGAGGGTTTTGGGGAAAGGGGGCAAGGAAAGGGTCGTCCCCATAGGATCTAAGGCCCTCGAGGCTTTGAGGGCTTATGGATCTGAGAGTGGGATGAAGGGGCCCCTTTTTAAGAATAGAGATGGTGATAGGCTCACGTCGAGGAGCGTGGAGAGGATCGTAAAGAGGATGGCTATTAAGGCTGGCTTGGGAAGCGATGTCACCCCCCACGTTTTAAGGCACTCGTTTGCTACTCATCTTCTCGAAGGGGGGGCCGATTTGCGCACCGTTCAGGAGTTGTTGGGGCATTCGAGCTTAACTACAACGCAGATTTATACCAAGATAACGCTGGATAGGATAAAGGAGGTGTACGCTCTTGCCCATCCCCGGAGTTAGGTCTACTACGATAATAGCTTTAAAGCATAAGGGTGATTCCGTTATGGGGGGAGATGGTCAGGTTACGATGGGGGAGATAGTCCTTAAGGAGAACGCTCGGAAGGTTAGACGCCTTTATGGTGGTAGGGTTTTGGCTGGCTTTGCTGGAGCGACTGCGGATGCCATGACATTGCTTGAGAGGTTTGAGGGAAAGCTTGAGGAGCATCAAGGGAATTTACTTAAGGCTGCCGTTGAGATGGCCAAGGATTGGAGAACGGATAGGGCCTTAAGGAGGCTTGAGGCTCTGCTGATAGTTATGGATAAGGAGAGGATGCTTCTAATATCTGGTACGGGGGATATAGTTGAGCCCGATGATAACGTGATAGCTGTTGGGTCGGGTGGGGCCTATGCCTTAGCTGCGGCAAAGGCGCTAATCGCTCATACGGATCTTTCAGCTGAGGAGATAGTTAAGGAGTCCCTGAGGATAGCNTCCCTGTTATGCATATATACTAACGATAACTTTATAATAGAGAAACTTTAAAAAGAGGTGAAGATAATGTCGGTGGAGGGATTAACCCCTCGTCAGATAGTTGAAGCTCTTGATAGGTACATAGTTGGGCAAGAGGAGGCCAAGAAGGCGGTAGCGATAGCCTTGAGAAATAGAATAAGGAGGAAAGCGCTTCCTCCTGAGTTGAGGGAGGAGATAGCTCCTAAGAACATACTCATGATAGGGCCCACAGGCGTCGGGAAGACCGAGATAGCAAGAAGGCTCGCTAGCCTCGTGGGAGCTCCATTCGTTAAGGTTGAGGCTACAAAGTTCACCGAGGTTGGCTATGTTGGCAGGGATGTCGATTCGATAATAAGGGAGCTGGTTGAGGTTGCGGTTCAGATGGTTAAATCGGAGAAGATCGAGGAGGTTAGGGAGGAGGCCAAGACTCACGCTGAGCTAAGAATAGTGGAGGCCTTGATGCCCGGCATGAGGTTTTCCTATGCCGCTCAGGAGCCTGGTTCTTTTGAGCCTTCCGTTAGAGAGAGCACGAGGCAGAGGCTTCTTGAGATGTTGAGGAGCGGGCAGCTTGAGGAGAGGGTGATAGAGATAGATACTGTGGACAGGTCAATGCCTAGGGTTGAGGTTTTCACAGCCGATGGGGGTTGAGGACTTGGGGATTAACTTTCAGGATCTTTTAGGGAATATATTCCCTCCAAGGATGAAGAGAAGGAAGCTAAAGGTTAAGGAGGCCAGGAAAGTTCTTGAGCAGGAGGAGGCTCAGAAACTAATAGATATGGATGAGGTGGCTCAGGAGGCTATAAGGAGGGCCGAAGAAACCGGGATAGTCTTTATAGATGAGATAGATAAAATCGTCAGTAAGGGTAGCACCTATGGTCCTGATGTGTCGAGGGAGGGGGTCCAAAGGGATCTCCTACCCATAGTTGAGGGGTCTACTGTTATAACCAAGTATGGACCTGTTCGGACTGATCATATACTATTCATCGCTGCTGGTGCCTTTCATATAGCTAAGCCGTCGGACCTAATTCCCGAACTTCAAGGTAGATTCCCTATAAGAGTTGAGCTTAAGCCTTTGAGCAAGGATGACCTTGAGAGGATTCTGGTTGAGCCGAAGAATGCCTTGATAAAGCAATACAAAGCTCTCTTAGCTACAGAAGGGGTGGACCTTGATTTCACACCTGAGGCTATAAGCAAGATAGCTGAAATAGCTTATAGGATAAACGAGGAGATGGAGAACATTGGGGCAAGAAGGCTTCACACGGTTATGGAGAAACTCCTTGAAGACATATCCTTCGAGGCTCCTGAAAGACGGGGTTCGAGGGTAGTTATAGATGATAGGTATGTTGAGGAGAAACTCTCCTCCATAGTGGGGAGAAAGGACCTAAGCCAGTATATCCTTTAAGGAGGGGTGAAAACATGACGAAGGGTGTGGATATCGCTCTTTTAGAGGAGCTTTTACGTAGGGAACGTAGAATAAGTCGCCTTGTGGAACGGCAAGCGGCGCGTGAGGCAGATTTCATGTCCTTAGCTAGCGTTTTAAGTGAAGTTATAGAGGCTAACGTTTACATCTCGGATAAGGATGGCAGGATATTGGGTTATGCGCTCTTGAATAACTACGATTGCCCTGAGGTTTGGAAGGTTTTAAACGAAGGAAGGTATCCTGATGAGTATAACGAGAAGCTTTTAAGAATAATTGAGCCTATGGTTAATCAGACGCCTAAGGGGGGGAGATGTTCTTACTTCCTTGATACGGAGTGCAGATATCCTAATAAGTTCGTGAGCTTCTTTCCGGTGATCGGTGGTAGCGAAAGGTTGGGGACGCTTGTGATTGCACGCTTTGACAACGGTCTTTCTCTGGCTGATCAGATACTAGCGGAGTACGGAGCTACCATAGTAGGGATAGAGATCTTGAGAGCTAGGAACGAGGAGATGGAGAGGATGGCGAGGGAGCAAATCACGGTTCAGTTGGCTTTAAGGACGCTATCTTACTCTGAGCTATCTGCTATGAGAAAGATATTCGAAAAGTTCAATAATAGTGAGGGAGTTGTCATCGCAAGCAAGATAGCTGGGGACATAGGGGTCACGCGTTCGGTTATAGTTAACGCTTTGAGGAAGCTCGAAAGTGCTGGTATAATAGAGACGAGGTCTCTCGGCATGAAGGGAACCTACATCCGAGTTTTAACACCACTATTTTTGAAGGAACTTAAGGTTAAATAGCTAAAGGTGCACCATCTCCATAGCGAAAATAGGAAGGGGAGGTGGTGCTCCTTGCTCTTCGATAGGACTACGAAGGTTCTTGAGAAAACTCTTGGTGCTCTCTCTTTGAGGCAGAGGGTTATAGCTGATAACATCGCTAACGTTAATACTCCTGATTACAAAAGAAGAGAGGTTACCTTTGAGGAGGAGCTTAAGACAGCTCTTTCTCACGAACCAAGGAGGATAAAGGGATATCTGACTCATCCCAAACATATACCTATACCTCAGCCAGAGATCACGCTGGACAAGGTTAGTCCGGAGGTATGGGAAAGAGATGATATTTACTTCAGAAACGATAAAAACGGTGTGGACATAGATGTGGAGCTTGCGGAGCTGAACAAAAACGTTATGAAGTATACGGCAGTTACTAGGGCTTTAGGTCGAAAGTTCGCTATACTTGATGTTGTAGTGGGAAGGAGGTAGGGTGAGCGATGAACCTATTTAAGACCATAGATGTGAGCGCTTCTGCGCTTACGGCTCATAGGTTATGGCTCGATGTAATAGCTGACAACTTGGCTAATGTTAACACAACGAGGACTCCTGAAGGCGGTCCTTATANGAGGAAGATGGTAATATTTGAATCGCGTGAAAGGGTNTTTCCTCTTAGCTTTGGCTTTCGATTCCCTCCTTCACCTAAGAGAATCTCGGACTTCAGGGGAGAAGGGGTTAGAGTGAAGGAGATAGTTGAGGATGAGACACCCCCACGCTTGGTTTACGATCCCTACCATCCAGATGCAAATAAGGATGGGTATGTGGCTTATCCCAACGTGAACGTGGTTCGGGAGATGGTCGATATGATAGCAGCAAGCAGGGCTTACGAAGCCAATCTTATGGCCATAAATACTACGAGAAGCATGTTCATGAGTGCCCTCGAGGTGATGAGGGGGTGATTTTATTTGGTAGGAAAGATTATCCTCTCTCTCGACAGGCTTAATCTACCTAAGCCTAAGGTTGAGGAGAAGATAACCAAGGAAGAGGAAAAGGTTGAAAGTGGATTTTTAAAGCTTCTTAAGGATGGATTAAAAAAGGTAAATGATTTGGAGAAGGAGGCGGATAATCTATCTCAGAAGCTCGCTACGGGGGAGATAGATGACGTCCATGAGGTAGCTATAGCCGTTAGAAAAGCTGAGCTTGCCGTTAGATTGCTTACGGAGATAAGGAACAGGTTAATTGATGCCTACGATAGGTTGTCGAGGTTAACTTAGGGTCATGTTTGATAAAATCAGAGGTTATGTTAATGCCTTGTTGTCTCGATGGAAGGAGCTCTCTAAACCCCAAAGGATCGTTTTAGTTGGGGCTGGAGTGGCTCTGTTGTTTTCTTTTCTCCTTTTATTGATCTGGGCGAGGGCTCCTCAATTTGTTCCCCTTTTCACAAATCTGGATCCCAAGGATGCCTCTGCTATAGTTGATCAGCTTGAGAAGATGAAGGTTCCTCATCAGATAGCAGATGAGGGTAAAACCATACTGGTGCCCATGGATAAGGTTTATAACCTCAGGATACAGCTTGCGGGTATGGGTTTACCCACTCAGGGTGTAGTAGGCTTCGAGGTCTTTGAAAAGCCGAAGTTCGGTTTGACCACCTTTCAGGAGCAGATAACCTACCTNAGGGCTCTTGAGGGTGAGCTCACGCGGACGATAATGAATCTCGAGGCGATCGAGCTAGCTAAGGTTAACATAGTTCTTCCCCAGCCTCGCCTTTATGTGGAGGAGCAAAAGGCTACTACTGCTTCTGTTCTCGTTAAGTTAAAGCCTGGAGCTAAGCTTTCACAAGGGCAGGTTAAGGCTATAGTTCACTTGGTCTCCCACAGCGTTGAGGGACTTTCTCCGGATGATGTGGTTGTGGTTGATACTCAGGGTAACATCTTAAGTGAGATGCTTCGTGAGGAGTATATAATAAGGGAGACCGAGAAGGTCTCAACGCTTCAGAAGGAGATAGAGAGCCTATACGAGAGGGAGCTTGAGGGAAAGCTCAAGGCCATGCTGGAGAAGGTCTTTGGCCCTGGCAGGGCGGTTGCCAAGGTGAAGGTTGAGATAGATTTAAGTAAGAGGGAAGTGAAGAAGGAGATCTTTAAGCCGGTGGTTGGAAATAGTGGTATAGTTAGAAGCGAACAGAATATAGAAGAGCAGTATAGGGGGACCGTTGCTCCTCCAGCGGGAGTTCCAGGAACTCAAACTAACATTCCTGGATATCAGGTGCCCCAGAAAAAGGGCGAGGAGATAGCTTACTCTAAGACCGAAAACATAAGGAACTATGAGCTGAGTAAGGAGGAGGAGCGGGAGGTGGTTGCTCCAGGAAAGATAAGAAGGATGACCGTTTCCGTCGTCGTGGATGCTAAACTCGATCCAACTCAGCTTCAGGATCTCAAGAACGCCGTAGCTGCCGCTGTGGGGTATGACCCCAATAGGGGAGATGAGATCGTGGTTCAGAGCATGGAGTTCAACGTAGCTTATCTTAGGGAGCTTGAGGAAGAGCTAAGGGCAAAAGAACGCTTCCGCTTGATGATAACCTTGGGGGTTATAGGTGCGCTCCTAGGTTCAGCGGTGGGTTACTTCATCTGGAGAAGGTGGAGGAAGAAGAAGCTTGAGGAGGAGGCTAAGCTTGCTGCTGAGGCTCCCCCTGCCGAGAAGAGGCCTACCCTTGAGGAGATGCTGGCTCACCCTGAGCTATTTTTTGGAGGAGGAGAGGGTGATTGAGATAGAAGATTTAAGGGGTTTTGCGGNAAGGCACCCTGAGGAGGTAGCAAAGGTTATAAAATCCTGGATTTATGAGGAGTAGTGAAGGTGACCTTTGGTGGCTAAGAAGAGGAAGGAGGGTTTTAGCGGTAGGGAAAAAGCTGCCATACTGTTAGTTATATTGGGCCCCGAGATATCAGCTCAGGTCTTCAAACACCTTGAGGAGGAGGAAGTGGAGCAGTTAACTCTCGAGATAGCAAACCTTCCGACCATCCCCCCGGAGGTTAAAAACGAGGTCATTCATGAATTTCAGCATCTTTTGGTTGCCCAGGAGTTCATGGCTAAGGGAGGGGTTAATTACGCTAAGGAGCTTTTGGAGAAGGCCTTTGGCCCTGAGAAGGCTAAGGAGATATTAAGCAAGCTTACCGCTCAGCTTCAGGTTAGGCCTTTCGAGTTCGTAAGGAAGACGGACCCTATGCAGCTCCTCTCAGTGATTCAGGGAGAGCACCCCCAAACTATAGCTTTGATATTAGCCTATCTTCCTCCTGATCAAGCTGCTTCGGTCTTATCTGGGCTGCCACCTGAGATTCAGGTTGATGTCGCTAGGCGATTAGCTACCATGGACAGGACCTCCCCAGATGTTATAAGAGAGGTGGAAAGGGTTCTGGAGCGTAAGCTTTCAGCCTTCGTAAGTCAAGACTTCACCATGGTTGGAGGTATAGAGGCTCTCGTTGAGATCCTTAATAGGTCTGATCGCGGAACAGAGAAGAACATCATAGAGGCTCTTGAGGAGCAGGACCCTGAGTTGGCGGAGGAGGTCAAGAAGAGGCTCTTCGTCTTTGAGGATGTTATTCACCTTGACGATAGAGCTATTCAGAGAGTGCTAAGGGAGGTTGACATGAAGGATTTGGCCTTGGCCTTAAAGGGAGCCAGTGAGGAGGTTAGAGAGAAGTTCTTTAAGAACATGTCTAAGAGGGCTGCTCAGATGCTTAAGGAGGATATGGAGTACATGGGGCCGGTTAGGGTTAGAGATGTAGAGGATGCGCAACAGAGGATAGTTAATATCATAAGGCAGCTTGAGGAAGCCGGCGAGATAATAATAGCGAGGGGCGGGGAGGAAGAGCTGATTGTTTAAAGGAAATCTCATTAAGTACGTTAGGCTTCTGGACACACCTTTCCTTGTGGGTGAAGAGGAGAACGGTAGGAACTCGTCTTTGGAGGAAAAGCTTGAAGAAGAGCATAACGTCTTTAATGAGGATAAAGATAGGGTAGAAGAGGAACTCTTGGCTAAGAGAGAGGAGCTGAAAGAGGAGATAAAGGAGTTAGAGAAAAGGATAAGAGAGCTTTCCTCTCAGGCTGAGGATATCATTAAGAGGGCTCATAAAGAGGCTGAGGAGATAAAGAGGAAGGCCGATGAGGAAGCTAAGAGGGCATCCGAGAAGATAATCAGAGAGGCTAAGGGAGAGGCTGACTCCATAAGGGAGAAGGCCTTTAATGATGGTTTTAAGAAGGGGTACGATGAGGGTTATAGGGAGGGGATTAAGGAAGGGCGCAAGGAGTATGATGATCTCATTGCACTTTTAAGGTCGGTTATAGAGGGAATCAAGTCCTCTAAAGATAAGTTGCTTGAGGAGATAGAGCCTGAAGTTATAGAGATAATAAAGATAGTCTTGAGGAAGCTTCTTTTAAAAGAGGTTGAGGTCGATAGGGATTTAGTCATTAGGGTTATAAAGGCTGCAGTGAAGAAGCTTGAGGAGAGGGCGAAGATAGTCGTGAGGGTTAACCCTGACGACCTCCCTAAGGTTGTAGAGCGAAGAGAGGAGCTTTTCAGTTCGATCGAGGGCTTAAAGGAGCTAGATATCATCGAGGATTCCCGCGTAGAAAGGGGTGGGTGCGTCGTTGAGGGCGGCTTAGGCGTGGTGGATGCGCGCATAGAAAGACAGATTGAGGAGATCGAAAGATTCATAGATAGGCTTCTTAAGGAGGGTAGGGGAGAGAGCCTTGCTTAGCAGGTATATCTATAGGCTTAAAGACTTCGATCCCATGAAGATCAACGGTAAAGTGGTGAAGGTTGTGGGGTTGGTGATAGAGTCTAAGGGGCCGGAGGCCTCNATCGGGGAAGTGTGTGAGGTTCGCCTTAGGGATGGTAGAAGCGTAAGAGCTGAGGTAGTTGGCTTTAAGGAGGATAGGGTGTTGCTTATGCCCTTGGGTAGTATGGACCATATCGCTCCNGGGTGTGAGGTTATAGCCAGAGGAGAGAGACTGAGGGTTAGGGTTGGGGAGTCGCTCTTGGGTCGNATCTTAAACGCCTTTGGGGAACCTATAGACGGTAAGGGGCCAATAGATTGGGAGGATGAATACCCACTGGATAGAAAACCCCCTTCTCCGCTTAACAGGAACAGGATAAAGAACCCTATATCAGTTGGAGTTAGGGCTATCGATGGCCTTCTAACTTGTGGTAAAGGGCAAAGGATGGGGATCTTCGCGGGAAGCGGCATCGGTAAGAGCGTTTTGCTAGGCATGATCGCTCGAAACACCTCTGCAGCGGTTAGCGTGATAGGTCTGATCGGTGAGAGAGGTAGAGAGGTAAGGGAGTTCATAGAGAGAGATTTGGGGGAAGATGGGCTTAGAAGATCTGTGGTAGTAGTTGCTACATCTGATGAGCCTGCGCTTATAAGGCTTAAGGCTGCCTTCACCGCTACGGCTATCGCGGAGTATTTCAGAGATAAGGGGCTTGATGTTATATTGATGATGGATTCCATAAACGCGCTTCGCTATGGCTCAGCGGGGAGGTAGGTTTAACGGTGGGAGACGCCCCCCTGCGACGCGTGGATACACTCCTTCAGTCTTTTCCCTTCTTCCTCGTTTACTTGAGAGGGCGGGAAACTCGGAGCTAGGTTCGATAACCGCCTTTTACACCATACTCGTTGAAGGGGATGATATGAATGAACCCATCGCTGATACTGTTAGGAGCATACTCGATGGGCACATAGTTCTTTCAAGAAAGTTAGCCTCTAAGAATCACTACCCAGCTATAGATGTATTAAGAAGCATAAGTAGGTTGATGATAGAGATAGTTCCTGAGGAGCATTATCGTGCGGCGACGAGGTTGAGAGAGCTTCTGGCTGCCTATGAGGAAGCTCAGGACTTGATCAATATAGGGGCTTATGTTAAGGGAACCAATAAGGTGATAGATGAAGCCTTAAGTAAGCTTGAGGAGATAAGGGCTTTTTTAACTCAGGGGATAAGGGAAAAGTCTACCTTGGAGGAAGCCCGAGAGTGGCTTATTAGGAACTTTGGAGGTTAAAGATGGCCTTCAGGTTTAGATTTGAGAAGATACTTGAACTTAAGAGACGGATTGAAGATGCTCTTAAAAGCGAGCTTGCCCTTTTAACCGCGTCTAAGGAAGAGCTTATAGTGGAGAGGGATAGACTGCTGGGGGAGCTTGAGTCTTTAAGGGGAGAGCTTTCTGAAGAGCAGAGCAAAGGGTTAAAAGGTGGTGAGCTTAGGCTTTACCTTTACTTGATCAACTCTTTGACATCGCTGATAGAGAGAAAGGAAAGAGAGATAAGGGAGATAGAAAAAAGGATAGAGGAAAAAAGAAGCGAGCTTTTAAAGGCCTCGAAGGAGAGGAGAAAGTTTGAGAGGCTTAAGGAGAGGGACTTTGAAAGCTTTATTCTTGAGGAGCTTTATAGGGAGAGGGTTATATTGGATGAGATCGGTCAGAACCTGTTTTTAAGGAGGGAAGAGAGTGGCTCTTGAGGGGCTTAAGAAGGTCCTTAAGAGAATAGAAGGAAATAAGGAGGGGGTTTAGCGAGCTTTCTCGAACGCCTCTTAGCGAGCGTAAGGATGTAGGGTCAAACTTCAAGGAGCTTTACCTTAAGGAGTTGAGTAGGTCTTCATCTAAAGAGGAGCCTGGGGAAAGCCCTCCCTCAAGTTCCCCTCGGAGGGGGGGAGTCGCTTCGGTTCTTCCTCGCTCTCAGCCCTCGATTAAAGATGTGGTTAATAGAGCTACGCAGGACCTATGGAGTGGATCCAGACCTTATAATGGCGATCATGGAGGTTGAATCAAACTTCAATCCCAGGGTCGTTTCTCCCAAGGGAGCTATGGGCTTAATGCAGCTCATGCCGAGTACGGCACGGGAGCTTGGTGTTCTTGACCCCTTCGATATAGAGGAGAATATAATGGGAGGGGTAAAGTACTTGAGATATTTAACCGAAAGATATAGTGGAAACCTTGAATTAGCGTTAGCTGCTTACAATGCTGGGCCTAACGCCGTGGATAGGTATGGCGGGATACCTCCATACAAGGAGACGCAAGACTACATTAAGAAGGTCCTTTCCATTTATAGAGAACGGAAGAGTGAAAAATGAAAAAACTCCTGTTGATCTTATTTTTAGGCTTCTTTGCTCTCTTGGGGACATCTATAGGCCTTCACTTTGCGAGGGTTATTGACGTTAAGAAAGTATATATAACTAACATTTACCCTTACGCTAAGAGTTTGCCTTATGTCGGCAAATATGTGGAGAAGTTCACTTCGGAGTTAAGGGTGCGCTTTACGCCCATTGAGAGGAGAAGGATGGAACTTGAGGTCTGGGCTAGAAGGTTGAGAGAGCTTGAGGAGAAGCTTAAGAAGGAGGTATCTAAGAAGGAGGCGGAGCTTGAGGCCAAAATCAGGGAGATAGAGGTAGAGAAAGCCAAGCTTGAGGAGGAGAGAAGGAGGTTAGCTGAGCTGACGGCAAAGGTCTCTCAGGAGCTTTCTGCTAAAAGAGTATCAGAGGAAGAGGCCAAGAGGTTAGCCTCTTACTACGCGGCTATGAGGCCCTCTGATGCAGCTGCTATAATAAGCAACCTTGATGATGAGTTAGCGATAGCCATACTGAGGAATCTGGATCAAGAAAGGGCAGCGAAGATACTCTCTTCGTTGGAACCCAGTAAGGCGGCTCAACTCCTGTCGAAAATGGGGAGGGAGAAAAGGTGAAGCTTAAGACTTCTTTCTTCAATATGCTTCTAAGGATGGGAGCTAAGGCCGAGGTCAAGGAGGGTTGCCGCAGTAAGGTAGTTAAAAGAGCCAGATCTTCTAGTGAGCGTTTTTCAAGTGAGCTTAAGAAAGCTCAAGAGAAGGCTAAGCTCGGAGAGTTATGGGTATCTTCCCCTAACCTTTCCTTGTTTAACGCATCAGTTATCGTTCCTCAAAGAGTCGAGAGGGTGGATAATTTATGTAAGGCTACTGATTTACCTAAAGAAAATCTTTCCCCCAAAATCAGTGGAGGTCAAAGTTTTGAAAAGTTAGACGTTGAGGGCAAGAAACTCCCTTTAAGGGAAAGAGCTTCTTTAGGTGAGGGTAAGGGAGATATTAATGGAGCGAAGATTGAGAAAGGTCCTCCCTTGGAGGTTAGGGGTATCTCAAAAGGTGAAGCTTTCCCTCTTGATGGTCCTGGGGGCAACAATTCAAGGTTGAAGTTTAATCATTCTGAGGCTTCTAAGAAGTTTGTTCAAGGAGAGGTCGTTACTGAGATGAGGGAAGTTGGTGATTTTAGCGAATCTCAGGAAAAGCCAAAGGTTGGAGAGTGGAAAAGCGAGTCTTTCTCTAAG
>Ga0065718_1004981_pt1 | contig 45561 bp, 56 predicted proteins | sample GBSCel77sediment_2_FD_59105 | JGI IMG/M metagenome (GOLD analysis project Ga0065718, IMG submission 59105) | Hot spring sediment microbial communities from Great Boiling Spring, Nevada - cellulolytic enrichment CS 77C v3 (version 3) | ecosystem: Environmental > Aquatic > Thermal springs > Hot...
TAATTGTGCTCCACGCATCAATGAGGTGAATATGGGATCTTGCGACGGTAAATCTGTCGCCACTAATAATACTACGACGAGCCACTTAGTCCCTTTATCCTCTCAAATATTTTTTCTTCTTGTCCTTGAGCGTATTAGCCAAATTGATGATCGACATTCCTGCCCTCTTAAAGTAGTTTAATGTTCTACCAAACCTATGCAATGACATCAATCCTTGTGACTAATTGTTTTACGGTAATGCTTCCTGGCTTCTTCCAGCATTCTCCGCACCCTTTCTTCAGGATTGACAGAAGTGTAAATCGCTCCTCCTATGACGCATACATCCCCACCGGAGGCAACAACGTCTTTGATTACTCCTTCCTTGAGGCCGCCTGCGACGAACAGGGGGGAACTCACCTTCTTTTTTGCCTCTTTGATTAACGTTATATCCCCATGAATTCCTCTACCCTTTAGTTGCTCGCTTATGCCCCTGTGTATGCAGAAGGAAAACCAGTCTTGATATTCGCCTATTTCCCTTTTTATCTCATCGATTTTGGCTAATGGATCCTCGCATTGAATTAGATCTATTATCATTGCCTTATCATTTCTGATAGCCTCGCCCAGCGCCTCCTGAATTTTATTAATGCTCCCAATTCCCAAAACGCATACGATATCGGCTCCCGCCCTGAAGGCTATGCGGGCTTCCAAGTTTCCTGCATCCATTATCTTCATGTCGGCAACTATGACGTAATTATCCCGAAAACCCTCCTCCTTAATTAGAGCGTCTAGGGAATTTCTGAGGGCGGGGATAAGATTGTCTACACCATGCCTTTTAATTGCAGGAGTCCCTGCTTCGATTATTCTAGCCCCTCCTCTGAACGCTTTCACAGCTATATCACATATTGTTTTGATATCGGCATCCAGGTCAAGGGCAACTTGGATTTGCGGTAGTTCAATGCTTTTTAATGGGAGACTGGCTATCTCCAGCTCGCTTAACTCTTTAACTTCTTTTAAAGGAGGATATTTACGCGGGATTCCATCCAACTAAACCCAACCCCTTAATTGGTAATATTCGCTTAGAAGTCTACTAATGTCCACGCCGAGCTTTTTTGGCAATGCATCTTCCACAGGCGCTATTCCAGCATTCACATTGAACATCCTCTCGATGGTGTAGATTCTCGATCCAATTTCATGCAACAATTCGTTGTTAAAGCTCCATCCGGTTATCGCGCTCAGCAACCTAGCTACATCATCAAGCTCATATTCAAGGGTTGTGAAAAGGGCAAAACTATAATATTTACAGAGGATAAGGCTGTCGTAAACGGCGAAGGCGTCTTGGAGCTTAACCACCAATTCCGCCTTCCCATCCTCCTTACTTGGATTAACAAACTCTGGTGAATGCAGAATCTCCGGAGCAATCATGTAAGCCCTCAAATGGCAAGCCCCTCTATTCGATGTTGCATATGCCAATGCTGTTCCAAGAACCCCGGCAGGGTTATAGGCCGGCATTTCAAGTCCCTTAACCACCATGGCCTCTTCCTCCCTTCCAAAAATCTTTGAAGCGTGTCGCACGCCTTTCGAAAGGGGCGACCTGTTATGGGCTATATCCAAAACAAGCTTCTCAGCATCCTCAACGTTTTTAATTAGCCCTATACTCCTTGCAAACCCTATGGCGTTACCAACTGAAATTGTGTCCATGCCAAACTCGTCACACAGATTGCACAGTGGCAATATTTCCCTTTCAAAATCAAAGAAACCGGAGTTCGGACCCATCATGACTATTGACTCATACTCAGGACACTTAGAAACCTTACCCCCAACCCTTATCATTCTTCCGCAAGCTGTTGGACATTTATAACAGCCCCTCCTCTGGACAAAATACTTTTCCTTTATTGTTTCGCCAGAAAATCCGTCCACCTCATCATACGCCAATATCCTTTTCTCAAAGTTATTAACGGGCATGATTCCGGCCATGGCTATAGGATGAACAAGAACAGCCGTACCATGCAGAGCAAGGGATCCTTTATCGCCTGTAACAGGATGGTTTCTTATAAGAAAATTGATCTTCTTTATCAGTTGCATATAGGGCCTTTCATATGCAACCCTAACTTTACCCCTGCCCCTGACGACCAGAGCCTTGACCTTTTTGGAGCCAAGTACCGCGCCTAAACCGCCCCTGCCTGCAGCCCTGCCCTCAGACATTATATTCGCAAAATAAACGCAGTTTTCCCCGGCCGGGCCTATCTCGGCCACTGAGGAACCTGGATGCCTCCGTTTTAGTTCCGCTTCGGTGTCCGCTGTGCTTTTACCCCAGAGGTCACTGGCATCTTTTATATCAACTTGATCCGCATCCACAAACAGGTACACAGGCTTCTCTGAAGATCCGCTCAGAATTAAACCGTCGTACCCTGCTGCTTTAAGATATGCCCCAAAAGAACCGCCCATGGAAGAATCAAAGATTGTTCCAGTAAGTGGAGATTTTGAGCTTATAGAAATTCTCCCAGAACCCGGAACATCGGTTCCGGTAAATGGACCGGTCATAAACATTATCTCATTTTCCTCACTTAACGGATCCGTTTTGGGGTCCAATTCATTATAAAGGATCCATGCGGCGTATCCCCTTCCTCCGATAAAATTATAGGCTATTTTTTCATCGAGCCTTTCATGGGATATTTCATTCACTGAGAGATTCACCCTAAGTATTCTGCCAGCATATCCCCCTTTAATTTCCATTTTTATTCACACTCAAGTGGACGTTGTAACACTCTTATAGACAAATACTGCTAGCTAAAGGTTTCCTTAACTGCCTTGAAACTTTAACTAATTCATCTAAGCTTTAGAAGGAAAATGGAAAGTGGGTGTCTAAATCATAGATAAAGGAAGTTGCCCGCAATGCTATAGGAAGTAAAAATTCTCGTTTATTACCGCAACAAGCACACCATCCAACATTGACGTCACAACTCTATAGGTCTCAATTTTAAGATCTTTTAAACCTCGAATTTTTGTACAAAATTTTCATAACCCTTAATAATTAGATATTAAAATGTTAAGCAATCAAAATCACATCACAACAAAGGGGCAGCTATGGCAAAGTTCAAAGTAGTATTGTCGGATCCGGAGGAGAAAAAAGCAAAAACAATTGAACTAGAGGGAACGCACGTAGCACCATTGATAGGAAAAAAGATAGGCGATATAATAGACGGTATAATACTCGGCATGCCAGGCTATAAAGTACAGATAACAGGAGGATCAGACAAGGATGGTGTACCTATGAGACCAGATGTCCATGGCGGAGTGCGGAGAGACGTTATACTAAGCGAGGGCGTCGGGTTCAACCCTAAAAATAGGGGTGAAAGGAGACGCAAGAAGGTTCGAGGTAACGTGATAACCGAGGATATTGTTCAAATCAACATGAAGGTCGTCGAGAAACCTAAGAGTAAAGGGGCGGCAGAGCAGGAGAAAACCAAAGAAAGGTAATATCCCGGTAAAAACCCTTTATCTTAGTTTACTCGAATAATCATATAAAACAAAAACACAGAAACATTAAACTTAGCTTGAATGCCTATTAGAAGTTATAAGGCGAGAAAAATGAGCGTTGAAAAGCCCTTACCAAGGCAGCCTGAAATTAATATTGGAACTATAGGCCATGTTGATCATGGTAAGACAACATTAGTTCAAGCTCTAACAGGAGTTTGGGCTGCAAAGCACAGTGAAGAATTGAAAAGAGGCATAACGATAAAGCTAGGATACGCTGACATGCCAGTCTACAAGTGCCCAAAATGCGAACCGCCTAAAAATTACTCAAGAAAACCAATATGCCCCCACTGTGGATCAGAAACAACATTCATTAGAGCGGTTAGTTTCGTAGACTCACCGGGCCACGAAGCATTAATGGCTACGATGCTTTCTGGCGCTGCGATAATGGATGGGGCAATACTGGTTATCGCCGCTGATGAGCCGTGTCCCCAGCCACAAACTAGGGAACATTTATTAGCAGCTGAGATAATAGGTATAAAAAATATCATAATAGCTCAAAATAAAATCGACATTGTAACCGACGAAAGGGCGCGTAAAAGCTATGAAGAGATCAAAAATTTTGTTAAAGGGACTATTGCCGAGAATGCTCCAATAATACCCGTGTCAGCCCAACGCTCAGTCAATATAGACGCACTAATCCAAGCAATGGAGGAATTCATACCAACCCCAAAAAGGGACACCACAAAACCTCCCCTAATGTATGTAATAAGATCCTTTGATGTAAACAAGCCAGGAACCCCCATTGAAAACCTAGAAGGAGGTGTTCTCGGCGGCACCATTTTGCAGGGAAAATTTGCCGTCCATGATGAGATAGAACTCCGCCCGGGAATAGGGACAGGAGAAAAAAGCACCTACACCCCGCTATTTAGCGAAATTGTGAGTCTGCATGCGGGAGGAAAAAAGGTAGAAGAGGCCTATTGCGGTGGTTTGGTGGGAGTTGGCACCCTTTTAGATCCATCACTTTCAAAAGCTGATGGTTTAACGGGAAACGTGGTGGGCAAGAGGGATATGCTCCCCGATGTTTTAACGGAATTAAACTTGGAGACATACATTTTGGAGCGTGCTGTTGGAACAAAGGAGCTTGCAAAAGTCGAAAACATCACAAAGGATGAGACATTATTACTGCATGTCGGATCAGCCATAACCCTTGGGAAAGTTACCTCAGTTAAGGCAGACGAGGCGACATTAAAACTTACAAGACCTGTCTGCGCTATGGCTGGCTCAAGGGTTGCTATAAGTAGGAAAATTGCAGGCAGATGGAGGCTAATAGGATACGGAATAATACAGTGAACACGACAAAAGAAAAATTAAAAGTTATATTTGATACCAACGCCTTTTTTACGCCCCTTAAATTTAAGATTGACATTTTTGAAGCCCTAGAAAAACTTTTGGAAAGAAGATTTGAGCCAATATTGCTCTTGCCTGTTAAGCAGGAGTTGGAAAGAATAGCGAAGGAAGGCCCGCCAAAAATGCGGAAAGAGGCCTCTTACGCCCTAAAGTTAGCTGAAAAATGCAGACTAATAGAGTTGGACATGAAGGCAGGCGAATCTCCAGATGACGCCATCTTACGGGTGGCCAGCGAATGGAAATGCCCTGTTTTAACTAACGACAAAGAGCTTAAGAGGAGGTTAAGGAATATAAATGTGCCAGTTATTTATGTGAGGCAAAAATCTCGCCTTGAAACTGATGGGAGGATATGAATGTTCAAGCTTGTAAGGATGGAAGATACAATAAGGATCCCGCCGGAAACCTTTGGAAAACCTCTAGAAAATGTTGGCTATCAGCAAGTAAAAGCGAAGTATGAAGGAGTGGTCGATGAAACATTAGGTTACATTATCGCTGTTACTAATGTCAAAGTAAGCCCTATTGGAAAGATTATTCCTGGAGACGGGGCCACATATCATAAGGTAACCTTTTCACTTTTGACATTCTACCCCCTTCTCCAAGAAGTAGTAGAGGGAGAAGTCGTAGAAGTTGCAGATTTTGGGGCCTTTGTCCGCATAGGACCTATCGACGCGCTTCTTCACGTCTCACAGCTTATGGACGACTTCATATCCTATGACGAAAAACAAGGAGCCCTTATAGGGAAGGAGACAAAAAGGAAGCTTTCGGTTGGAGATAAAGTTAGGGTAAGAATAACTGCAGTTTCGCTTGGGAGGGCAGGCGGAACGGCGAAGATTGGAGTGACAGCAAGGCAACCTTTTTTGGGCAAATTAGAATGGATTGAGGAAGATGTGCAGAAAATAGCTAAACAGCAAAGAATTGAGGAAAAGGAGGCTGGCAAGAAGTGAGCGAGAAGGCATGTCCAACGTGTCGAATTATAACATCTGGAGCCTTCTGTCCAAAATGTAAAACAACTGGACTAAGCGAGGATTTCAGCGGACTTGTAATTATATTTGACCCAAAAACTTCAGCAATTGCAAAGGCAATGAATATTAAAGAGAAGGGACGGTACGCATTAAAGGTTAGGTAAATTGAGCGAAAACAACCCAATATCACCTGAACTTCGAGAAAAACTTAAAAAACCTTGGGGCAAACTCATCCGCGGTTCATTTGACAAAACTACAAATGAAATAAGGGAAATAATTAAAGAAGAGAATCCACCATGCGTTATCACAGTCGGTGATGTTGTTTCAAAAAACCTCGCGAAAGAAGACATAGATCTAAAATTGCTAATTGTGGACAACAAAGTCATGCGAACCAATATTAAACCCCTCTCGCTTCCCGAAGGCGAGGAAGTCCACGTCAAAAACCCGCCGGGCAGAATAACCCAAGAAGCCATAAACGCCATACGAGAGGCTTTTAAAACAGACCGCATTGTCAAGATTATTGTTGACGGGGAGGAGGATCTTTTAACACCGGTCGCTGTGCTCTATGCTCCCGAAAACTCAATAGTGGTTTATGGACAGCCCGGGGAAGGCGCCGTTGTTGTAAAAGTGACTAAAGACAAAAAAGATGAGGCTGCAGCCATATTGAAAGTCATGAGCGCTGCGAAAGGCTAAATAGAGAGAAAATCCATCAACTCAAAAAGCGTGCAGAGAATGGAGATCAAAGTACTATCAGAGACTGAGAACCCCTTGCTAAAAAGGATAGAAGTTGTGTTTCAGGTTGAGCATGACCAAACAGGCAGCACACCGACCAGAAGGGAAATTAGAGAGGCGCTTGCAAGGAAATTGAAAAGGGACCCTGCCTTAGTTTTTGTAAAAAAGGTGGAAACCAAAACGGGTACACATATAGCCGTAGGGACGGCGAACATTTACAACTCAATTGAGCAGGCAAAATTTATTGAACCAGAATACATTATCAAGAGAAACATGCCAGAAAAAGAAAAGGGAGCTGAGTAATCATGTCTGAAGGAAAAAAAGAACCACATGCAAAAAAGGGGAAGAAAGATGCCAGAAAAATCTCTTCGCTTTACAAGATAGATAAGGATAAGCTCATTAGATTACGCCCAACATGCGAACGTTGTGGACCTGGATATTTCATGGCAGACCATGGCGACAGATATAGCTGTGGCCACTGTGGCTTTACACGATACAAGCACACTTAAATCTATACATTAAGATAATTGAAACATGTGAAAAACTGTGATTAGGGTTAGTATTGCGATTACAAATATTTCCGGCGAGCGCTTTTGGGATATTTCGAAACCTCTTCCACTGGTTCAGATAAACACAAACCTCAACCTTGTCGATGTTGAAAGGAAGGCGGAGGACACGCTGGAAGTTCCCTTCGTCTTAACAGTAAGCTACAGCCCTCCAATTGCACAAATGAATTTGAAGGGAAGGGCACATGTTACAGGAAGCAAAGATGAAATTGATAGAATATATTTGGATTATAAAGAAAAGAGGCCTCCACCAGCTATTTTAGTGCAATCTATTTCAAACGTTGTCTTAGTTGAAAGTGTTATTTTATCCAGAACTTTGAACGTTCCACCGCCAATACCACTACCACAAATACCTCAAGCCAAAGACTCGCCTGAAAAGAAAGGGGTTAAAATGGATTATACGACTTAAAATCCTTTACTTTAATGGAACGTACATCGATGAACGTGTAGCACCTATCCCTGGAGTCCCGTGCTTTACTGGTTTGTTTGTTATGGCAAATTCGCCTAAGTAGTGTCCGATCATTTCGGGCTTAATTTCCACAGGAACAAATTCCTTACCATTATGAACACCAATTGTCAGACCAACCATTTCCGGCAGAATTACCATGTCACGTGAATGCGTTTTAATCACAACCTTTTCTCCCCTTTTCATGGCTTCTTTTGCTTTTCTCAGTTTCTCTAAAAGAATCCTCTGCTCCGGGGTTAAACCCCTTTGTAGACTTCTCCTCTGCCTTGAAGGCAGTAGTGTGATGAACTCGTCCATGGACATACTTTGCAATTGCTCAAGCGTGTATCCACGATAAGTGAATTCCCTTGGCATATCCGACTAACCACCTCGTTCTTCGGAAGCTGTCTTCTTCTTTTTTCGACCAGCCGCTCGGGCTGCAATCAATCCGACCTTCTGCCCCGGAGGGGCATTTCGCGAAACCGTTGTTACTTTTCTAGCGCTTCTTTTGCTACTTCCATAGGGGTGAACTGCAGCCACCATTGCCCTCCCACTGGTTCTTGGATATTTACGCCCTCTAGCCCTCATTAGATGGAATTTTGCTCCAGCTTTTAGAAATGGCTTTTCAGTTCTGCCCGCCCCCGAAACAACACCCACCGTCGCCCTGCATTCGTCACGTAAATATTTTACTTTTCCGGATGGCATTTTTACCATTGTGCCCTGGCTAGTGTGGGCTATAACTGTGGCGTAGGCCCCTGAAGACTTTGCAATTTTTCCACCATCACCAGGCTTAATTTCTATATTGCATACCATTGTGCCTTCAGGAATACTGCCCAGCGGAAGTATGTTTCCAACCTCTGTCTGAGCCTTTCCGCCCATCTGAATTTGCTGTCCTACATAAATTCCTTCTGGAGCGACAATATAACAGGATTCCCCGTTTTCAAAGCGCAATAAGGCAAGGGGCGCCCCACGTCCGGGATCATGAATGATCTCCTCGACAACGCCCTTCACCACACTATCAGCAAGATTCTTTGTTAAAGGAGGGTATAAGGATGGCGCCACTCTTTTATGAGTTGCAGCCCTAAATGTGGGCCCGCCCCGCCCTCTTCTTTGAACCCTAATTCTTTTTCCCACACCAACCACCATCCGTAATTTTACAATATTCCAAGCTTAATCGCAACATCTGACGCCTTGTATTCTGGGTGAAGTTTAACATAAGCCTTCTTCTCTCCCCTAGGCGTTATAGCAATTGTAACCTTCTCAACCTTAACGCCGAAAAGTTCCTCAACAGCCCTTTTCACATCCAGCTTAGTGGCCTTAATATTAACTATGAAAGTAAGTTTATTCTCTTTCTCCACCCTCAAGCTTGCAGACTCGGTCATCAACGGGTAAATTATAACATCATGAGGATCCATCAGTCTTCACCACCGCCACCGTAAAGTTTCCCCAGCATCTCAACAGCGCCCTTCGTCCATATCGTGAGCCTTCCTGGATGCGTGCCCGGAGCAAGGACTTCCGGGTTGAGATTTCTAACCGTAACAACGTCAACCCCAGGTATGTTACTTGCAGCTTTTCTTATGCCTTTATCTTCTGCAACAACTATGAGGGGTCCTATCGCATGCTTTATCCGTCTTCCACGCATTTTCCCTTTTCCAGCCCTGACTTTTATGCTCTTCCTAACCCTCAGGATATCTGAGAGAAATCCAAGTTTTATGAGAGTTTCTTCAACATCCTTTGTTCTTTTTAGATTCTCTAGGTCATCCACGACGACCATGGGGATCTGAGGAACCCCTTCAACTGAGTGGCCACGGGAGATTACCATTTCCTTGGAAGAAGTAGCAGCTATTGCTGAGAGGAGCGCCAATCGCTTTTCTTTCTTAGGAATTCTCTTAACAATTTTCTTTTCAGCGACTGGAGGATGGGCCAACCTCCCGCCGACAGTGCCGGGAGCAAAAGCCCCTGTGGCTGCTGGACCTTTAATTCTCGGAATTCTCGCAATGCCTAACCCTACGCCCCTAGACTCGGCAGATGTCCTTTTTCCAGCCATGGGATCTCTGCCCTTAGGCTGAAGTCTATTAGATTGGATGGCTAAAACAGCCCTTTTTATAACGTCTGGCCTTATCGGTGTACTGAACAAAGGTGGCAAAGTTATTGTATCTACAGGTTCCCCATTGAGGTTAAAGACCTTCAATTTCTTTGTCATGGATCAACACCGTCACTTTCCTTGAGGAGAATCAAGGGAAACATAGGTGATTTGTGGCGGCGCCTCTGGAATTTCCTTTGGAGGACGAGCGGGATAGCGCATTTTTATTAGACGCTTTTCTGGGCCTGGCACGCTTCCCTCTATAAGAACGTATGGCCCGCGGATTACACCATACCTTATGAAACCGCCTTTAGGCGTTATTTCTTTGCCATCTTTTCCAATTTTCAATATCCGCTTATTGTACTCTGTCCTATGGTGAAAACCCATCTGCCCGGCTCTGGGAACAGTATACAGTACGCGGTGGGGATTCCAAGGTCCAAGAGTGGCCACGCCCCTTTTCGTCTTTCTGCCCTTGTGCTGTAGAATCTTCACACCCCACCGCTTCACCGGTCCCTGAAAACCTTTCCCCTTTGTTATGGATATAACGTCTACATATTGGCCCTCTGAAAACACGTCGGCAAAATTAACATTCCTCCCAAGGAGACTTTTTGCATACTCGAATCTCTGTTGAATAGTTCCTCCACCCACCTCTATCTCAAACAACTCAGGTTTCTTTTTAGGCAGACCAGTCTGCTCAGGCTGAGCCATGGCCATTACACGAATTTTGGCAATCCGACTTAGGTTTTCCTCTATTTTACGTAGATTTTCATCTGTGGAGAAATTCTCAGGGACCGTAAGGATCCTCTCAAGTCCCTTTGGGGGCTCACGCATCCAAACTTCAGTAAAAGTTTGGAGACCGTAAGGAGTCTCGGTGTAGGCTCTAATGCCACATATAAGAAGGGGAGGAGTCTCTATGACTGTTACTGGACGAATTACCTCCTTTCCAAAGTTTGGGGAGCGCTTACGATCTTCAATTACAAAAGCGTAGGTCATGCCAGCCTTATAGCCCGCAAAGCCCAAAAGCCTTGGAGTTTCAGCCTCTATCTCAGGCCAATAACGGATTCTAGCCACTATGCTTTTAGCACGTTTCCTAGGCAAATAAGCGAGCGAACCATGTTTTGGAGCATGATGCTTTCTGTGGCCCATTATTCCAGCTTCGCGTCTTTTAGGAATGAAGAAATTAGGTTATAAATGTTACCGTTAAAGCGCCTTCATAAAACCTTCCTATATACTAACCTGACATCGTTTAAAGCTTCAGAAACTGCTTCTCAGCCATCACCTCCAAAATTTTTTGAACAGCATGTTCAGGCTTAACAATTGTGGTGTCTAATACCAACTCGGGATTTATGGGGGGTTCATACGGCTGCCCTATCCCCGGCACTGTAGGTGCTTTTCCCTTGAGGGCCCTCTCGTAAATTCGCCTAGGGGCCCCATGAGTTTTAGCTCTTCTAGCCTCCCTTTCCATGCAAACTTCCAAAGGGCAGGACAAATAAACCTCCATGAATTTTGCAATTTTATTTCTTGCGGAATCCCTGTAGCGTCTCAGATTGCCCGTGGCGTCGATAACAACATTGACTCCGTTCCTAGTCAAAAGCTCTGCAATATAGACAAGGGTCGCATAAACAATGTCGCGCTCCTCCGGCGAATAGGTTGGCCTAGGGGTTAAAACTTTACGCAGAGCATCAGAAGATAAAAGCTGAGCATTTATGCCTTTATCGCTTAGCAGTTTAATCAATGCCTCAGAAACAACAGATTTCCCACTTCCTGGAAGACCAGTAATCCAAACACACCAGCCTTGTTGCAAACGATCACCACCCAATGAAAATAATGCCAATGAAATAATAACAGCACAATACTTTTAAGCAATTTCACTAAAGACCTGGTGGATGACCATCTTTTCTTCCAAAAAGTTTTAATTGGTAATCTAGAAGTTTAAGCACACATAATAATTGTTATACATAGCGTTTACTGAGAGGATGTTTGCATGATAATTGTGCAAATCTCGGATATCCACTGTGGCCCAATGTTTAATGAGGGGAAATTCCGCACAGCCATAGAGGAGATTAACGCGTTATCGCCGGACGTTGTTGTGGTGACAGGGGACATAACTGAAAACGGTGTTCTTTCAGAATTTAAAATGGCGGCAGAGGAGTTTAAGAAACTCAAGGTTAAAAACGTCATATATATCAGCGGAAATCACGATTATCGCTCCACAGGCTACCTGCTATTCAAGCAGTTTTTCCCATTTAACCAAGTAACAGATCTAGGTGATGCCGTCATAGTGGTTCTAAGCAGTGCTCGTCCAGACAGGGATGACGGTGAAGTCGGACATAGGCAAAACCTTTGGTTAGAAAACACCCTAGCCAACTACAAAGATAAAGTGAAAATTGTAGCCATTCATCACCACATAATACCCGTTCCAGACACAGGTGCAGATCAAATCACTATTGTTGATGCTGGCGATGTTCTCAGAAGTCTAGTTAAGTCCAATGTGAACATGGTCTTATGTGGACATAGACATAGACCATGGAAGTGGGAAATAGAAAAAATCAAAGTCATCCACGCGGGAAGCGTATCTTGCGAAAAACTGCGCGGTTTCTTCCTAAACTCATATAACGTAATAGAGTTGAACGATAAAGAGATTAAGGCGAAACTGAAAATCGTAGGTGGAGACTATCTAGACTTTGAGGAAATAGCTAAAAGCCGAGAAAAACTTCAAGCATTCGATGCGTCGCAATGCGGCGATTCTTTGGCAAAATAGCGCTTAAAGCCCATTTTAAGGCATAGATCCTCAATTGTAGCAGCATCCTCAAACAAAAAGAGGTGGCTCTCGCAACTACAGTCTGAACATCCAAAACCTTTAACATAAAAGCCAACCCTCCCAAGTTCTCGAGCGGATTTACATTCCTCGTCCTTTCCAGCATCTTTATAAAAGGCTCCAACTAAGGACACCGCTTTACTGCTAATCAGATAGTCAATATGCCAAAACTTTTTCTTGACGCCTTGAAAATACCTCTTTAAGCGTTTTCCTAACCCATTTTGAGCCGAACCAACATACGCATAAAAACCTCTTCTAAAAAGTAAATGCCCAAGGGCGCCAACATTTAGATAAGTATCGTTGCTTACATAAATCAGCAGAACATAAACTCCCCTCATGATCTTGAGGAGCCCCTTGCAATACTCAAGTATAAACCTAGCGAGATTTAATGTAAGAGTTTACAGCCTTTAGATCAAACTTGTCTTGCCGAAGCACATTAGTTACAAAGTTTAAGAGTTTCACGCGAACGCTGAGGTTTAGGTTGGGGTACCAAACAGGAGAAGCGACAACCAAGCCGCGCCATGCGTAGTACGGCTGAACAACCTCAAGCATCTCCCAATCGCCTGTTTTCTGAAGGTAATTTTCCCAAAAGAGTTTAAAAAGCCTCTCAAAAGCGCCTCCCAGCTCACCATACGCCTGAAGGGAGTAGAAAATATAATTAATGGTCATTGCAGTTACGTCATCTGCTGGCTCACCCCACTCACCTCGACTTCTATCTAAAACTGTGAAATCCACGCCTTCGTGGAACATTATGTTCCATGGATGAAAATCGCCGTGAACTTGACTGAGCCTATGAGTCTTACGCTTAAGGCGCCACCGCCAAATAACACATGCCTTTTCTATTTCAATTAGATCTGATTCGCTGATAAAATCCGATTCACTTGGATAACTGTCCAATAAACCCATTATACCTTCGCCATGCCCAACAAGTTCCCTCACCCTTCTAACATAAAGTTCTGGCGCTCCCTTTTTTAAGCCATGAATATCGGCAAGGTAATCGGAAAGAGCTAAACAGCGTTGCTCATCCAATTGATCCAGTTGACCCGTAGCTTTGATTCGATCTAAATCTAAATGATAAAGCCTGCCATTCACATATTCAGTTAATATGAAAAATTCACCACAGTCTCCAAGGGATTTCAAACTTTTGCCATCAATAGTGAAGGCGCCCACATCCACTGAGCGGACATGCCTTGGCAACTTGTTAAATGCTGAGTGCTGCCATAGAAGAACTTGAGCGCGGTCTGACGGGAAATCATGACCAAACCCCTCAGGGCGCATTGTCTCCAAGACAATGCGCTTCAAACAGCCCCCAACATGGAACTCGATGACGTATGGAACCCCATAACCGAACCCTTTCAAATCTTTTGAGGGTTCTGTTTTTTCACAACCAAGCTTCCAGAAGCCGGAGATTTTTACATCACACCCATAAAGTTTCGAAAGATATTCCCTAAGCATGTCTTCCGTTAACGGAATATGCTCAGAGTTTGCGGCCATTCTAGCACACACCCACTTTAATCATACATAGAGAGAAATGAAATACTTAAAAGTGCACTGAAATAAAAACCCTAGGGGATACTCATGGATGAATCTGATAATAGGAAAAAGCCTTCTTTCCTAAGAAATGATTACAAGTGCTTAAGGGAAATCCTATTAGACCACGAGCTGGCAGCATTAGGCGATGCGTATGTTAATTTTGCATATTCGCTTGCAATATCAGCAAAAAGAGGACAGCCTTCTGGAGCAAAAGTCAGCGATCACATACTTGCAGAAGCCCTAAAGAAGGCTTGCCTAAGAGAGCACATGCCTAAACGAGTTAGCAGCCATGCACTAGCTGACGCCGCTGAGGCCATAACCGTTTACGCTTGGCTATATAATTTTATAAAACTAGATGAATGTGTAAAAATTTTGCAGGAAGCTGAAAATTCTGTTGAAGGCTTTAGCCGACTACTCTTAACAATAAAGGACAGGATTAAGTTTTGAAGGCTTCTTTCAAGGCTTCACCAAACTCTTTGTTCATTTCCTTAGTTCTCTCTATGGCTTTCAGTAAGGCTTCCTTTGGGGATATGTTGCCCTTTGTTCGCACATACATTATGGTATTCTGAGCAAGAGGATGGGGAACATCGTAGCCAGCCATATCTACATTCTCATCTTCAAGAAGCTTTTTCTGCAATAAATTACAAATAGTGTGCCCTACACCTTCGATCTCGATTTTAAGTTCATTTTCTGTTTTCTTTAATACTTTAATTTTCATACGGTCACCGCCGCTCAGATGATCCCTCTTCCATAATCCACAGCAATTTTACGCTTTTCAACTTTCCCACATCTTGCGCAATACAGCTCACGATATTTCTGCTCAAGCATATAACCGCAGCTTGAACAGAAAGCATAAACAACACCTAGATTTTTCCCTTTTGTTGATAGATGATAAATTCTGTTCTTCTCACTTATAACTTCCGCCCTTATTATGTCCCCGGGTTTACAAACATCAAACATGGACTCAACAAATCTTAATTGAACATCTGACACATGAAGCAAGCTAGTAAAGAAACCTGAAAGCGGCCTTTTTCCAACCTTAAAAATCCTAACGGTCGCCATTTGAGGTTGAACGTTCAAAACTTGTCCAACAACTATGCTTCCAACTCTAGGAAGTCTCGCGCCATGAAACTGAGGATAAACTGAAACCTTTCTATCCTTAAAGTCGATTAAAGCGTAACCTACAATTTTTGAATATATAATACCGTCCACTACATATGTCCCAAAATCTGGCACAAATTCCTCGATCACCCCAAGTTGCTCACCAGGCAGCACCAGACGACCGCTACTGTGCTTGCGCTCCAGCAAACATACACCTCAACAGCCTCGTCTTCCAATAGTAGCAAGGCGCTTTTCTTGAAAGCCACAAGACCCCAATAAATCTTTTGTTACCATTACCACTTTTATGTTAGTCTTCAAACCATCCTCTCTTGCATAGATCTTCCCATTTGAGTTCTCCAACAACTACACGTGCCTCATTAAGCGATATAACTGGCCTGCTAAATCTGGGGGCATCATCCAAAGACAGACGTGGGCAGGCAGTGTTTACATAGGCCTCAACCGAAGGGAACTCTAAAAGGGCTTCTGGAGTTATTTCCCTTAACGCGAAAATAAAGACTTCCTTTCCAGCCTTTTCAAGTTTTCCACTAATGTCCAAAGCCTCGTCAATGCGCTTTTGCCCATGCTTTAATCCAACAAGAACAGCAAAAGTTTTCGCTTTTGCTGCCTCCTGAATACGGGCCCACCTTTTATTGAGAATCCTTTGAACCTCCATATTTTCTATAGCATAAGCTCGCCGTTCATATGGGTCAGCAACCACAATTGGCTTTTGCACAGAAATGGCCAAACCTAAAGCATGAAAACGTCCCCCACCTACAAAAAGGAAAACATCAACATCTTTGGCTATAGACTTCGCATTGCTATAGTCACACCCCGTTATTTGTCCAGGGTAGCTCAGCCGACCAGCATCACCTATCACAACAGTCTTTCCGGCGCGTACCAGCATTTCTTTAATTTCATCGATGGCTTGAACATGTTGAATCGTGGTGACTAAACCTATTTTAGACCAATCTTTAATTAAGGGTAGGGCTTTTTCGATAGTCTCGCTAACGTCCAACCTTGCCCGTGCTTCAATATATAAAGTCGGCACCTTCTCATTCTTCAAAAGCCTAGCGTGTCCATAGTGAATCAGGAGGTCTGCATTCAGATTTTCAGCGTCGTCCACAGCTATGTCGCATGCACCGTAGCATGGATCAGCGGAAACTATAGGCAGTGCTCCTAACTTTCTAATCATCCTAGCTATTTTAAGACCTGCATCCTTCAATCCTTGAGGAAGTTGTATTAGGACCCTTTTGGCGTTAAGTCTCAGTACTTCTTGTTTAACCCTCTTCTCTTCAAAGTCAAAGTATTTCAAAAATTACACCTTCATAGCCGCTGTTTCACCTGTAAAAGCAAGATGTTTGGCGATAGGACATGTTGTTTCGTGTTCTTCTACCACTTAGGATGCCATTCCCACGCTTCCTTTGACCTCGTTACTGGCCGCTCCGTAGACCTTTCCCGCTGCTCGGCAAGTTTTTCCAGTATTATTTTTTGCTCAATGCTTGCTACAAAATTTCGCGTGGCCACTACAGCGTCTGCATTAACTGAAATGCTGTCTATCCCTGCTCGCACAAGAAACTCGGTGAAATCTGGCAGATTAGAGGGGCCTTCGCCGCATATCGAAACTGTACAACCGTTTTCATGGGCCACCCTTATCAAGTGAGCGATAATTCTTTTTACTGCCGGATCCCTTTCGTCAAAGTATCCCATTTGTCCGAGACGTTCCGAATCCCTGTCGATCATAAGTACCCCTTGAGTCATGTCATTTGAGCCTATAGAGAAGCCATCACAAAGTTTCGAAAATTCATCTGCAAGTATAGCTATGGATGGAGTTTCAGCCATGAACCAAACCTTGAAATCCAATGACCTTTCAAGTCCCTCTTCTTTCATTATTTGCAAACACTTCTTAACTTCCCAGACTGTCCTCACAACAGGGAGCATAACCCAAACGTTTTTAAGACCATAAGTCTCACGGCATTTTCTTATAGCCTGGCATTCCAAACGGAAAGCCTTCTCATACCATGGGCTTATGTAGCGGCTACACCCACGCCAGCCAAGCATGGGGTTAGCTTCAATAATCTCGTACTTATCGCCGCCTTTTAACTCCCGATACTCGTTAGTCTTAAAGTCGCTGAAACGCACAACCACTGGTCTGGGCTGTATCGTCCTTGCGACAAGCGCTATTCCTTCAGCAAGCTTATCTACAAACTTTTGACCTTGCCCGGTCTCAAGAAGGTAAAGCGGATGTTCGCCTATATAGCTAGCCAATATAAACTCGATGCGCATGAGACCTATTCCATCAAAAGGCAAATCCTTATACTCCTCTATTTTTTCAGGAACACCCAAGTTCATGTAAATTTTAGTGGCGGTCACCGGAGCATACCTAAAGACAGTCCCTGTTGCAAGCGCGGGCGAAACTGAACTAGCAGGTGAAACCGATGGTTGTCCCGTCAAGCTTGGAATTATTCCTTCATACACAACACCACTTCTTGCATCAACAGTGTATTCTTTTCCGCTAACCATAAGCTTGGTTGCATTCTCTGTTCCAACGACGGCGGGTATTCCAAGCTCACGGCTGACGATAGCCGCGTGACAAGTTACGCCGCCCTTGTCGGTTACAATTGCGCTAGCAAGCCTCATGAAAGGCACGTAGTCAGGATTTGTCATTTCAGCAACTAAGACATCGCCTTTCCGCATGACCTTCGCAGCTTCTTCTGGATTTAAAACAACCTTTGCTACTCCCCAGCCTATCCCACGCTTACCTGCCGCTATACCTTTAACAACAACTTTGAGCTCCCCGGCCGGTTTGACTGCGACCTCTTCAACTCTTTCAGTAAGCTCTTTTCCTTTTGCAACCCAAACTGTTTCAGGCCTAGATTGAACTATAAAAATGTTATCTGGAAATTCTAACTCGCTGTCGATAGCCCATTCTATGTCCTGGGGTTTACCATAATGATCCTCAATCTTTTTAGCTAATTCAGCAAGTCTCATAACTTCCTTATCGCTTATGCACTGTTTATCCTGCATTTCAGGAGATACTTCAATTTGGACTGTTTTGCCTGTTTTTGGGTCGCGAGTATATTGCACTTTTTTAACGGCTATGCGTTTATGAATCACCTTCATCGATTTTTTATCCACAATGAACTCATCCGGAGTAACTGCGCCGGAGACAACAGACTCGCCTAATCCATAGCTACCCTCGATAACTATTTGATCAGGATCACCAGTTACAGGATTTATTGTAAACATAACACCTGCAGCTTTTGCGTTCACCATTTTTTGTACGCCGACGCTTATGAGAACCTTCTCATGAGCAAAGCCCTTTTGTGTTCGATAGAAAATAGCTCTGGGCGTGAAGAGGCTTGACCAACATTTAACAACTTTTTGTAGAACCTCATCTTCACCACTAACATTCAAGTATGTTTCCTGCTGCCCAGCAAAAGACGCGTCTGGCAGGTCTTCGGCGGTGGCGCTTGATCTAACGGCAACAGGAACATTTTCGATGTTTAATCTTCTACAAATTTCCCTATAAGCAGACCTTATGGCTTTTTCTATTGCTTTGGGGATGGGAGTCGACTCTATTAACGCACGGATTTTCTTTGAGGCCTCTTCATATTGCTTAGGATCATTTAAATCTACTACAGTTTCCCTAATTAATTGGTAAATTTTATTAGCTATCCCTGTCTCCTCAATAAACTTTTTATAGGCATACGCCGTAACTGCAAAACCTGGCGGAACAGGAATACCAGCGTTAAGCATTTCTCCCAAGTTCGCATTCTTTCCGCCTACGATCGGAATATCATTCTTATTAATATGTTCAAACCATATTATGAGCTCATCTCTAGATGTCAATACTTCTAAACCCCCTCAGCCGGGGCTTTTACAATTTTTTCGATGACTATTCTGCAGGGTATAGGCAGTTTTGCACTTGCCCTCCGCAGGGCTTCTTTCGCAACCTCAACTCCATCCTCATTGACCCTTACAGTTATTATCGTTTGATTTGGCGAAACCCTAGCCGCAGTTCCTATAGGCTTTCCAAAAGCCCGCCGCATGCCATCTTGAAGCCTGTCTGCATGAGCCCCGAAAATCATCTTGTTCTCCCTAAGCACAACATGAGGGTATGGATGAACCTGCATAAAATAGTTATTTGAAAGCTTATCCATTAACAGACGGTTCGCAGCAACCCTCGCAGCCTCTAAAGCGTTATGCCGTATCTGAGCTCTCTCAAGCGCTATAAGCCTAGCTTCATAGGCAAACTCGGCGTTAGGGTCCCCTATAGTAAACTTTGATATTTTAGGCTGGGGGAACCCTTTGATATACTCTTTCCGAACATACGGTTGTCCCTTCACCTCCCTGTAATTCCGCGCGTGCACGCAACATTCCCCCTACAGCTAAGACTTCATCCATTTAATTTGCAGTTGGCGATTTATTGCTAGTGCTACGTGGAATTTAAACATTTTTAATGCTGGGAACGCTTTTCTTTAAACCATGCTTTAGCCAATTCGTCGTAGTTTGGAAATACCTTTTTGAGAATAGGGATATACATTTCTATTTCCTCGTTAGTTAGATATTGGAACTGGTACTCCCCAGTGTATGGTGAGGGTTCACCTTCCCGTTTTATGAATTCTATATGCATGAATGGATCTCCACGCTTAATTGTAATTGGGCAACGGTCATTACTCAAATTCACAACCTCCAATGCCAGCCTTCCAACAAAGCCGCTGTGGACTTTCGCTGCGTTCAGGAATGATAAACCCATGCGGCCGTACTTACTCTTAGCTGTTAGGTGGGCAACGTAATCTGGCGGTGTGAAGACGATTTCATAGGATATTAGGTTTTTATGTTCCAGGTAATGTAATGTGGTCTCATCCTTGACCGTTAAAATATATCCGTCACCATCAAGCAAATTATAGTCGTATGGATATATGCACTTAAAATTCTCAATGAGTTCTTTCAACTTATTCTTCCCGATTATACACAACTAGGAGGGCCTCCAGTTTTTAATGCAATAGAAACGTCATAGTATATATCTTTCACTGTTCGCGGGAATAGGACAGCTTGATGCGATGTTATTATACCATGCTTCAATCAGCACCAAAACCTCGAAGAATGGCAGGTTTCGCTTTTCAACAATCCTAGCCTTAAACCCTTTTCCCTCAAAAATTTTTAAAGTCATATCAACATCAGCTAACGTAGACTGCACCAGTAAGACACGCCCTCCAATCCTTAGATAATCCTGAACGTCGTGTAAAAAGCGATCTATCACTGCCCGCCCATTTAATCCGCCAGCCCAAGCCATCACAATCCATTCTCTGTCTTCACCAATGTCAGACGGAAGATAAGGTGGGTTAAACATTATCAAGTCAAACTTTACTCCTGGCCTTATCATCGAGAAAAGGTCTCCATTAATAAATAACATTTTCTCTGCAACACCGTTAATCTTTGCGTTCTCTTTTGCACATCGCACGGCATCAGGATTTATATCAACAGATACAACTAGTGAGGCTTTTTCAGCTGCAACAACGCCTAAAATGCCGCATCCAGTGCCCATATCAAGAACTTTTTCACCTTTGCTAACTAACAAATTCTCAGCAATCATAAAAGAATCCTCTGCCGGTTCATAAACACTTCCCCAGACATGAAAAACGTATCTATCGAAAAACACAGTCTTAGTTTGAAAGGGCATTCGCCAATTCACCGAAATCCTCTGGGGCTAATTCCCTAACTCTTCTATCTCGGAACGGCAGGGATTCTGTAAGCTTGATGTTGTCCTTTGATAAGGCAAGATGCCTTTTTAGGAATTGTTTAATTGCATTCCGGACTTTTTTGTTCCGTTGTGAGAAGAGAGAATGTACAAGTTTATAAAAAAGCCGGTAATTTTGAATAAAAAACGCTGGGCTCCGCGGCCTTAAGCGCACAATCACAGAGTTTACTTTTGGCGGAGGATAGAACATAAAACTAGGTACATCATCAAGAACATCAACTTCAAAGTGATAGTACGACAAAACAGACAGCCAACCATAACTGTCGCTTCCAACCGGAGCTACAAGCCGATCTGCAAATTCTTTCTGAAGAATCAAAACAGCGTTAGCAAAGTCCCTATCAAAAAGCCACTCAATAAGTTTCGAGGAGATGTTATAAGGAGGCACAGAAATCACCTTGTTGAAAGGCGGCAGCACATCAAACCTCAAAATGTCGCCTTCGAAAATGGTCACATTAGGAAATTCTCTGAGATTTTCTCGTAAGATTTTAACTAGCCTCAAATCCAGCTCAACGGCAAGAACCATTTTGCATTTCTTTGCTAAAAAGCGGGTTAAAAAACCAAGCCCTGCCCCAATATCTAAAGCGGTGTCTACATGGGTGAGCGCTGCATAATCAACTAGCACATGGAAAATTGATGGTTCAATCAAAAAGTGCTGACTTAGACGCTTCTTCGGAACGACGCGATATTTTCGAAGGAGAAGCTTCGCTTCCTCCAGTAGACTCATAACCCGTTTAACCCATCTTTCAACGTGGTCTAGTAAATAGGCGATACTTATCTTCACCAGCTAGCTCTTCTAAAATTCTCTTAGTAATCAGTTTTACGGGGTTGGGAAGTTCAGTTCGCCTTTGTAGATCCTCAAAACTTTCAAAAGGCTTCTTTTCCCGTTCCCTAATAACCTGCCACATGTATTTTTTTCCTATACCGGGAATAAGCTCTAAAGCATGCATTCTCGGGGTTATAGCTTGTGCCGTGTTAAAGAAATTAACAAACCAGCTTTCACGATTTTGTACTATACGGCTGACAACTGCTGGTAGCTCCATTTTCGCCGCAGCTGTCAATTCATCATAACCTATTCGGCCGATTATGTAAGTTATCTCTTCCCGCGGTTCCCTGCCAACATAAACACGGTCCTGAGGTTTGAGGATTACACCCTCCTTTACCAGGGCCTCTAAAAGGGTGAAAAATTCTTCGCCTATAAGTTGGACTAGAGCACCGGCCCTATAGCCTGCTCGCCCACCTATATGAATACCAGGGCGACCATGGGGGAGAAAATCAAGAACGTAAGCATACTCTTCGTATCGCTTCTCCATCCTATCTTCCCTTTCACATAAAACTTGATTTTCTACAATTTAAAGAATTGATAGAATGTTATCCCGGTCGATATTCGTTTAAGAGTTTAACTATTGCCTCTAGCTTGGGCGTCTCAATGATTTTACGCCCACCGCCAAGGAAAATCCGCAGTTCATCCAAACTACGGGGCATACAATTAACAATCTGAACAGCATCTACTTCTTCTAAACCAAATTCATTTACAAGTTTTTGCACAAGCTTTTCGGCAGTTTCAGCATCACACTTAGAAAATTTGGATGCATAGTCTAGAGTACACCTTTGAAATTGATCCAGATTATCTTCGCCTATCTCCTCCAACAGCTGTTTAACCTGAGGTATTGTTAAGTTCTTTTCTTTAAACTTCTCAGTTTCTTTTCCAACTTCCATTAGCCTCAGCTCCCTTAACTTTTGTAGGGTTTTAGGTGCTCAGGCCTAACGATGATTTCCTTCACGGCATCACCCTGCGTGACACTTACTATATAACTCCTTCCACGTTTCCCCACTATCCTGCCTACTTTACCATAATAGCGCCTATGAGGCATACCCTTTTGGACGCTTGGATCTATCTTGATAACAACACTATCTCCCTCTTGATACTCATATAGCAATCTACTTAATTGTATCTTACCGCGTTCCCTTGGTTTTTTACGCAGGAGACTGCGCGTCTTTACACGGTATCCCTTTGACCTCTTCAACTTTCACCTTCTCCTAATCCTTATATAAGTACATCTAAAACATCAAGGCTTAAGGGCTTCGCTTTGACACCAAGAATACTTGAAACACTGGGGTTTGTTCGTCCATCATCTCCAGTCACCAATTCTTTTACATATAGACCTCCTTGGCTTCGTACCTCAAGTTCAACACTCCTCGGCGACAATCTTTTTACTTTAACCTCATATATGTACTTTTCTCGCGTAATATCAGCCCTCCTGTGAAGAACACGCAAAGGAGTTCTCTGTTTAATTATTGCGTTTGTGAGTTTCTTTTCTAGCATTTTCAGTTCTTCGTCGCTAACCTCCTTTTCAAACTCGACGATAACACGGTAATACTTTTGAGCAGATTCAGCTTTCTTCAATCGTCTAACAAAGGTCTTATCAACAAAATGTAAGTTCAAAACTTCAACCTTTCCTCCTGCATGGACATTTATGGCTTTCTCAAGACCCTTCAAGTCTAAAAAGCGTTTTTTAGGCTGAGAAATTTCTATTACGAAGGGCCTACCTCTGCCCAGCATACGGGCATCCACGTCTTCCCTTCCAGAAGCGTGAAAATACGCTTTAGAGCCCCCTGTCACCTTTAGGACTGGTTCGCTAATCAATTCTTCTACAGATTCAGAATACATTTTACCAGTAAAATTACATCTTTCACAACCTTTTCCACCGCAACTTGAGCAAAACCACTTAGATTGAGGGATGCCCCTCACCAGCTTCCTGTAGCGCCCAGCGATATATAAGGGGTTGACTTGAACCCTTAACTCTTGAGTTATCGGGTTAACGATTAAAACTACATCTGGGTTGCTATAATCGACAGTCTTTCCGGAGCAAAGGGAAATTCTCCTGCCCAACAGTCTTCCAAATTCGGATCGCATACTTTCGCCGTGTAAAACCTTAAATTTTGCCCTAAATTCATCTTCGCGCTCCTCAATTTCAATCGGCAGTTTTATCCCAACATGAAAGGAGCGGCACTCCCACCCCTTAAGCATTTCAGAGGCTCTTTCTGCCAATTGATCGAGCGAATTGAAACTGTCCATGCAAAGAAAACATGTGCTTTTGTTTTTCTTTGGAATCCTCCTTTTAAAGGCATGTAAAATTTCTTCTGCTGCTTTATGAAATCCATTTGTTGCAAGGATTTTAAGAATCCGTACGCCATTCTCGTCCTTTGCAAGCGCCAATGCCTGCGCTTTCATCAAGAGCACGGTCTTCAATAATTTTCCTCTTTCCTCATTTTCCATAGTACCCCCCAGAAAGGCAAATTGTCTTCCTAAGCAATGATCGCACAAAGGATGCGATTCAAGCATTTCCAGAGATTTTTCAAGGAGAACCATGAAATCTCTGGCACCGCCACTTTAACTCTTTCCAACAGATAAGCCTCTGCCAAAGAATGGCAACATCTTCTTCCTTCTAATGGTCTTCAACATCTTACGCATAATGAAGTACTGCTTCAAGAGCTCCTTAACATCTTTTTCGCTGGTACCTGAGCCCCGCGCAACTCGTCTAATCCTTGAAGCATTAAATATTTTTGGATCCTCTCTTTCTTCAGGCGTCATTGATTGAATTATAACTCTCCACTTTTCCAGTTTATCCTCAGCCATATCCAGCATATCCTCTGGGATATTATATGACATTCCAGGGAGCATTGATAGAATCTTTTTGAATGGACCTATACTCTTCATTGCTTCGAACTGTTCATAAACATCGGTGAGGGTTAATTTACCGCTAAGAATTTCCTTCGCTTTCGCCTCCGGAACCTTCACTTCAGCCTCTCGCACCTTCTCTATAAGGGTTTCTAAGTCACCCATGCCCAGGAGTCTTCCAACAAAACGAGAGGGGATAAATGGCTCAATATCCTCAATTTTTTCACCAGCACTTATGAATTTTATCGGTGCGCCAGTAGCTGCTACCGCTGAAAGGGCTCCTCCGCCTCTTGCCGAGCCATCTAGCTTCGTCACTAGAATCGAACCTATCGAGGTTGCCTCGTTAAAAGCCTTGGCTTGCACTAGAGCCTGCTGCCCTATCGTTCCATCAATAACAAGCATAACCTCATCTGGCTTGATTTTCTCCTCAAGCATTTTCATCTCCTTAATCAGCTCGCGTTCCTCTTTATGGCGACCCGCAGTATCAACAATCACAACATCCTTATCGCTGAATTTATTTAACCCCTCAAGGGCTAGCTTTACAGGATCTTTAGCTTTCGGATTTCCATAAACTGGAACGTTTATCTTGCTTGCTAGCTGTTGAAGCTGATCAAAAGCCCCAGGTCGATATGTGTCTGCGCAAATAAGCGCTGGCTTTAAACCTCTCTTCTGAAAGTATCTTGCAAGCTTAGCGGCGGCGGTAGTTTTCCCAGAACCTTGAATACCCACAAGCATTATAACCTTCCTTTTCCCAGGCTCTACCTTTAATGGGACAGGTTTATCCCCTAGAAACTTGGTCAATTCCTCGTACAAGATCTTAATTACGTGTTCACGTCTTGAAACGCCTGGAGGCACTTTTTCTTTAAGGGCCCTATCTTCAATTTGCCTGGATATGTTAAGAACAAGTTGAACGTTAACATCAGCCTGTAACAAAGCACGTTGGATGCCTCTGACAAGCTCTTTAATAGCTGCTTCATCTACAACAGGAGCCCGGAAAATCTTCCTTAATGTCTCGCGAAGTGCCGAACCTAACCCTTCTAATGCCATAACTGTCTCCAGATTTAGAATNCCACCCCTCTTAAATACATTTTTAGTATATTTACAATTCTGTAGGGAAACCCTTTAACAGGTCTTCACCTATATNTCATTGATTCTAATGGGAACAAGNTACTTCTGCAGAAGATGTGGAAAAGTTTCTTCGCCTAATGAGCATTTAGAGATCCATTATTGCAAAGACTGCGGAGCGTTACTTTTCAAAGAGCCCGACTGCAAACCTCCAATTAGAACGGAGGCTGATTTAAGAGGCTTAATTAAGGAGTTTTTTCCGTACTCAGACTTTCGCCCATTTCAATTTGATGCTATAAGATTTACCTATGAAGTTATGATGGAAGGGAGGATAGGCCTACTTTGTTCTCCTTGTGGGACGGGGAAATCTATCTCCGTTTTAACAGCCTTCTTTGCCGCAAGAAAGATTAATCCTAACCTAGGAAGGCTTCTAGTGTTAACTAGGACAAAAAATCAGCTGGAGATTTATTCGCGGGAACTCAAAAACATTAAAGATACTTGCGGTGTCAGTTTTGTCGCATCAATTTTTAAAAGCAAGAAGGAAATGTGCCCCCAAGTCCATGGAGACCCGAAAATCAGCGGCATAAGCTATAGGGATTTCCTGTACTATTGTAGGGGGCTTAAAAGTGGACTTTTTGGTAATACATGCGAATACTACAACAGAGTTTATGATGGATGGAGGACAAGCAAGCTTACCCAGAAAATTGTAGACAGAATTAAGAGTATAGGGTCCGTCATGCCAGAGGAGGTATATGAACTCTGCAGCAATTATGCGCTATGCCCATACGAAATTACAAGGATCTTGGCGAAACACGCGGATATAATCGTTGGCAACTACAATTACATACTTGTGGACGCAATTCGAGGATCAATTCTTGGAAGAGCTGGAATAAAAACTAGAGAAATTAACTGTATATTTGACGAGGCGCATAGTCTACCATATTACGCTGCAGGGATTCTTTCAGACGAGCTTTCCTCAAAATCCGTGAGAATTGCAAGAAAAGAGGTTGAAACGTTCCATATTGACGATTACAGCCTTCTTGATGCACTCGGAGAGGTTATGGCTGACTTGGGAAAGCGCACTTATAAGATATATGGCACTGAAGTTGAGCACCTAATCGAAAAAGATACTCTAGTTAATGCGTTAGCAAAGAAACTTGCGGTAAATGCCGAAAAATTCAAAGAAATCGTTATTGAGCTTGCCGAGAGAGGAGAGGATGTCAGACAAAAAAGAGTAGAACTGGGTAAAAGCCCAGTTTCTTACCTTTCACGCTGCGCAGAGTTCATTTTGGATTGGATGAACAATAATGGCGCGAGTTATGTAAGGTATGTCAAAGTTGAAGTGAGCAGAAGTGGAAAGAAAAGGGTTAAGCTTGGGATAAGATGCTTGGATCCATCTTTTTCTGCGAGTGTTATAAACGAACTGCGCTCTGCAATACTGATGTCCGGTACCCTCTGGAATCCAGACTATTACATAGACGTTCTAGGAATAAACAAGACGCGTTGCCGAAGCCTAGAATTGCCAAGCCCTTTCCCTGCGGAAAATAGACTCATTCTTATAGATAAATCTGTTACAACAAAGTTTGAGAAGAGAAACAAGCTTCAATGGAAAAGAGTGGCAGCCCATCTAACTAAAATAATCCGGGTCTCCGCGGGCAGGGTAGCAGTTTACGTTCCTTCCTATGAGGTTATGCGGGAGGTTGCTGAAGAGGTGACTTGGACTTTGCCGACACTCTTTGAGGAAAAAAGTACAAAAATTTCAGAGGTACTAGACTTTCTAAAGCAACATGAGCGATGTGCAGTTTTTGGCGTCGCCCGAGGAAAAATTAGCGAGGGTGTTGACATGACGGAAGAAGGTAAAAGCATGCTATCGGCAGTAATTATTGTAGGATTGCCGTTTCCGAAAAAGACGGAGCTTCAAACAGCATTATACAAGTATTTTAGAGAAAAATTTGGGAGAAAGGCTATTAAATATTCAAACACCATTCCATGCCTTAATGCCTTAGCCCAATCCGCTGGAAGACTCATACGCAGCCCTGAAGACAGGGGTGTAATAGTTATAATGGATGGTCGCGCCGCTGGAAGATTTAAGCGAAATCTACCAGCGGATTGGCAGAAAGATATCAAGGCATATTACAAGATAGAGAAAATTCTAGATGCTATTGAGAAATTTATGCATCACGATTAAAGGGAACCCGCAAAATTTTTACAACAGGCGGACATAACACTCAAAGGAGATGCATGCTTTGTATAAGGAGATAATCAGGATTATTGAGAGGGAGCAGATACCGAAAGGAACAACAATGATTTTTGGGTTTCCTGATGTAGGTTTAGTAGGAGTCATTGCAGCCTCTCATCTGATAACAGAACTTAGCCTAAAAGAAGTTGCATATGCAGACTCTACCCTTCTGCCGCCAATCACAGTGTTACATGAAGGACTGCCCCATTCGCCCATAAGAATATTTGGAAACCACAAAATTCTTCTAGCGGTCTCAGAGACGGCCCTTCGAGAAGACCTAGTGTACCCTATAACGCGGAGTTTGATTGATTGGGGTGTAGAAAAAGGCACAAAACTAATGATTTCTTTAAGCGGGTTACCAGTCCCAGACAGGCAAGGGCTGGAAGAGCTAAAGGTTTTCGCTGCAGCCTCGAATCCAGAAGTGCTAAAGATGGCTCAAGACAAAGGCATAGAAATATTAAAAGAGGGCTATATGGTTGGGCCTCAAGCAGTAATGTTACAATACTGTGCAATGTTGGGCGTGCCAGCCTTAACATTATTAGCACAGTGCTTCTTTAACTATCCAGATCCAGAGGCTGCAGCTAAAGTTTTAGAACAATTAATGAATATCACAGGGTTGAAAGTGGATCTATCCAAGCTTTTCGAGAAAGGTGAAGAAATTCGCTTGAAAGCAAGGGATATGATGAGGAGAACCCAGCAAGAACTTATGAAGATGAAGAAAACTCAGGAGTTCGACATTCCCTTGTACATAACATGAGGGGGACAATATGGAGGCAAAAAGGAGACGTTCCATCTTTGATATGGTCGACGAGTATTTTGAAAGGTTGAAAGAGTGGACCGAAAGATTTGAGAAGATTTTCTTTGAAAGGCCAAGCTGGGACTGCAAAACATGCACAATTGAACCTTTACAGGATATTTATGTCACACCTGATGAAGTTATTGTGACCGTTGATCTACCTTACGCGGAGGAAAACACTATAAGAGTTATGCCCATCAATAAGGACACCATTGAAATTTCGGCTGAGATGAAGAGGAAAGTAAGCTTTGATGATTTCGGCATAACCCATTATAGGGGCGAGTTCAATAGATTCCGCTGTGAAACACGTATCCCTGTGCCTGTTGACATGAAAAGAATGGAAGTCCGTTTCCGGAAGGGAATGCTGGAAGTCCGACTGCCAAGAAAATATGATTACGAGATTCCAGTGGAATAATGCCTCAGCTCTCCTCCTCTTTTCCTCATCAATCAGATGGCTCTTCTTGCATCATAGGCTAGAGGATTAATTGTAGAACGCAAAGATAAGTTTTCAGCTATTTTGTCCGCATGATCTTGACTTTGCCGAGAATCTTCCAATATTCGATCTCAGTACCAGGGGCTAACTTAGCCTTTAAGTCCTCTTCTTCAGGGTATGGCGCATCCAAATATTCATAAGTTTCTAGGTCCATTATTTGAATACTCGTCGGCGTTATGGCAAAAACTTGGCCGCTTCTTTTATCGATAATTGGCACTTCTATTGTAGAATCCACGGGCTTGACAATACTTCGCTTTACACCATCGAACACGCCTATAGCAACTATTCTTGCTTTAGCGGACCCGTGCTTTCCAGGTTTAGATTTAGTAATTTCAACAATTCGACATGGCTCACCATCAATAATAATGTATCCGCCCTCTTTCAAGCTACCCACATCAACTGGTTTGCTCAAATATACCACCAACCGCCTAAATCTACCACAGCAATTTTAAACAACCCACATATATAAATTGAGGTAGCTTACGTACGTTTACAATGAAGGGAGCAAAGTGTTCCAAAGTGTGGGTTTAGTGGCTCGTTTCGACAAAAAGAAGCCGTTAAAACTCGTCGAAACCATTGCGGAATACTTGAACCAAAAAGGTCTAGAAGTCTATGTTGAAGAAAGCCTGAAAGGGAAAGTCAAGGGAGATAGAAAATTCATCTCCCTTGAAAGTATGAGGACTGACTTAATTATCACCATTGGCGGCGACGGCACAATTCTTAGAACATGCATGTTTATTCCTAAACCGGATACGCCGATACTTGCGGTTAATATGGGTGTTCGAGGATTCCTGGCAGAAGTTTCGCCAAAAGAGGCTCTTACAGCGGTCGATAAATGCCTGAAGGGAGAGTATAGACTTGAGAAATGCGCAAAACTTGCTATAAGCGCTGAAGGCATGGCATTTCCCGACGCACTAAACGAGGTGCTTATTTCGGCAGGAGAGCCTGTCAAGTTACTTTACGCAAGGGTTTTTAAAAACAGTGAACAAGTGCTCACATGCCAGGCTGACGGCTTAATAATAGCTACTAATACGGGTTCTACAGCTTATTCGCTTTCAGCAGGAGGCCCTATTCTCGATCCCCAAGTTAATGCCCTAGTCCTGACGCCAGTGTGTTCGTTAAGTGTTTTGCGTTCCATTGTTGTACCTTCAAGCGCTAAGATAACGGTCGAGGTTCCGAGACCAAAGAAAATACTTGTGGTTATAGACGGGGCATACAGGAGGGCTTTAGAGTCCAAACTCCCGAGGATAACTGTTACCTGCTCAAAAAATGAGGCGGCTTTTATAAGGTTTAAGGAAAACTTTTATCATAGACTGCAGAACAGGCTCCTCTTCCGTGGATCGGGAGGAAAGTATAACGGCTGAACAAGACAAAAAAGTAATAATATTAGACACATCGGCCTTCGTGGCGGGATTCGATCCATTTTCTGTAAAAGAGGAACAATATATTACCTTAAAGGTTAAAGAAGAACTTACAGGTGAGCTCAAAACCGATATTAGACTCAATACTGCAATAGAGAGCGGGAGACTTAAGGTTAAATGTCCAGAAAAACACTTTTTAGAGGATGCTAAATCAGCTGCAAAAACGACAGGAGACATCTCAGTTCTATCAGCAGCGGATATTGAAGTTTTAGCATTAGCCCTTCAATTCAAATCTGAGGGGTTATCCCCAATGATAGCCACAGATGACTATGCGATACAGAACGTGGCTAAGCACCTGGGAATAAAATACATGCCTCTTGCAACATTCGGGGTGCGAACCTTACTTAAGTGGATCAGGTATTGTCCAGCATGTTACAGAAAATACCCATCAAATCATGGAGCTAAAACATGCGAAATCTGCGGCACCGAACTTAAAAGGAAACCTATTGGCAGGAGTGAAGGCGCTTAATGATGGAGTATATCAAGAGAAATGCTGTCTACTTTCCAAAAGCAGGTAGACAGAACACGGACATCCTATTGACCATCACGAAGAAGTATATGGAGAAAGAAGGGCTAAGAGATATTGTTGTAGCCTCAACAACAGGGGAGACAGGGGCAAAGGCCTCTAAAGTTTTTAAGGGTTACAATGTCGTGGTTGTTACTCACTGCTTTGGCTTCACGCGGCCAGGTGAGAATGAGCTAAAAGAAAATTATAAGCAGGAAATTTTGGAGAATGGTGGGAAAATTTTCACAGGAACCCATGCATTAAGCAGTGTAGAAAGGGCGATAAGAAATAAATTTGGAACCATTCAACCCCTAGAACTTATTGCCAACACCCTTAGGATTATGGGGGAGGGAACAAAGGTATGTGTAGAAATAACCTTAATGGCAGCAGATGCCGGGCTGATTCCATTAGATAGAGATATCGTTGCCATAGCCGGGACTGCTAGAGGTGCAGATACGGCTTTAAGAATACAGCCTGCCAATTCTTCAAATTTCTTTAACCTTAAAATAAAAGAAGTTATTGCAAAACCGTCAAACTTCTAAGAAAGGATTAGTCTTCCCCTTCAACTTCTTTTATAGTATCTTCAATAATTTCAAGGGCAGCATCTATAGCCTCCCTAGTTATGTTAAGGGGCGGAGCAATTCTAACGGTTGAAAGACCACAGATAGTTGTGATAACACCCCGCTTCCATAATCGAGCAACAATCTCAAAGGATTTCTCAGCAGACGGTTTATTGCCTTCTCCACCATCAATGACTTCTATACCTATAATTAAACCTTTTCCCCTAACATCGCCCACAATGCTATATTTGTCTTTCAACTCAGAGAGTCTTTTCATAATATATGCGCCTTGCTTATTTGCATTATCTAAAAGCCGCTCTTCCCTGATTACATCGATGGTGGCCATAGCAGCGGCGCATGCAAGAGGGTTGCCGCCGGAAGTGCTTGTATGGGAACCGCTAATCCAGTCCATTATTTTGGCCTTCGCAATTGTTGCACTTAAAGGCAGCCCTGAAGCCAGAGCGCCCCCACAACATAGAATTTCGGGCGCAACATTCCAATGCTCTATTGCAAACCACTTTCCAGTTCTACCAATTCCAGTCTGCACCTCGTCAGCTATAAGCAAAATACCATGCTTATCGGCAAGTTTCTTTAACAGCCGAAAGTATTCTGGCGGGGGAACGATGACACCACCATCGCTTTGTATGGGTTCAAAAAGTATTGCCGCCGCATCCTCTGGAGGGACGTATTTTTGCAGGGCGTACTCTTCTATAAAGTCTACACACCAATAGTCACATTCAGGGTATGACAGTTGGAATGGGCAACGATAACAGTAAGGGTAAGGTATATGGGCAACATTAGGCATAAATGGCGAGAAATAAGCCCTTTGGCTAGGCTTGATTGAGGCGAAAGCCAAGGCGCTTAAAGTCCCACCGTGGAAAGCGTTAATAAAACCTATAAAAATCGATTTCCGGGTGTGCCACTTTGATAGCTTAAGAGCTGTTTCAATGGCCTCCGATCCGCTATTACCAAAGAAAATCTTCTTTTCGAATTCTCCAGGGGTAATATTTGCTAACTGTTCAGCAAGGTTAACGATTTCATATGAATAAAAGGCGTTTGAAACATGCAGAAAACGGTCACATTGCCTCTTTATAGCCTCAACAATCTTTGGATGACAATGACCAACATTCAAACACAATAGCCCTGAGGCAAAGTCGATGTATTCGTTTCCATCAACATCTTTAAGGATGTATCCTCTGCCCGATTCAATAACTAGTGGATAGAAACGGTTATAGGAAGGGGAAATTAGCTGCTCATCCCTCTGTACAATTTCTCTTCCTTTCGGTCCTGGTGGCGTCACCACCATTTTAGGATAATCGAACACACTACCACCATTTTTACAGTGCTTATATCAACCCATAAAGGCTTTCCAAAAGTTTATAACAACGAGCACTCCATCTAGAGAAAGAAAAAGGAAATATGTTTAGTCAGCGATTTAGGATGCTTTTATTGCCGGGTTATTGTGATTTCAATCGTCGAAACGTTTGTCTTCTGTCCGTCGCTCCTTGCAACCTCTTCGGTGCCTATGGAAATGTTGCTAAGTTGTAGGTCTTTCATGAAAGCACGCCGCAACAACTCAACCGTGTCTACAGCCCTACTAATCGCTCGTCCTCTGGCTTTAACGACAACTTTTTGAGCGCCGGAGTTGAAGAATGTCAAGCACGCAATGACATAATTCATTACTGGTTTTTTGCCAATTAGCACTACACCTTCGCTAGCTTGCTTACTCGCGCTTTCTGACTTTTTCTGCTTTTCTTCTGCCATAGATTCCACCTTTCACATCCTTGCAATATATAATATTTTATGTTAAAGACATTCCATCTCGGGGTTCTTATATTTTTCCATAAAATGATAACAGCTCGAGACAACCTTACATTAAAGTTAGTAGAAAAAGCGTAAGAAATGCGATAGCCGTAGCAAAAATTGGAACTATGATTTTTTTGGCTAACTTTATGGTTTCATCCGGAAGCATGCACAGCTTTTCCAATGGTTCCTTTCCAATAACTTTAACCTTTGGAATTAGAATGCGTTTATGACCGACTTTCACAATTTCCATTTTTGCGATAGCTTCTTGGACCGACTCTTTGATGTAGTTGATTAGTATATCATGGGGGATCACCTCGCCTACGGGATTATAGCCCCTCGGGGTTAAGGTCAAGGCATTTACAGAATGCGTATCCGTAGTGAGAACTTCACCCCCGCTGAAACCAAGCTCATTTAATGAGGAAATTATTTTTTCACGCAAACCGGAGACCAAGTTGTTCCCATCGATAATAACGTAAGCAAATTTCTGCGGACCAACCTCAACAACTATAGAGGTTATTCCGCCAGGCCCCATGCCGTCTTTGAGACTAAAATTCTTCGGCAGAATTGTGGATGCCCCTACCCTGAATGGCTTTTTGCTGGCGGATACTGTTTCTTTTAGGCATAGAGATGCTGCAGTTTTTAATGACTCTATGACCCCTTGGGGTTCTACAAAACCGTTAATACTATTGTGAGCGTTTACAACCATACATGAATTAATTCCATAATTTCTAGCCACCATGTTAACATAATAAGCCAATTCCTGAGGCAGATCTTCTGTTGTTTTTGGGGCAAGCGAAAAGGTAACAAGGCCCACATCGCCGAAAATTTGGCAACACACGGTAGCAAAACCATTACGAACCCTTACTAACGGAGTCGCACCGACCTCAAAAGTTTCAACGTCTTCTAAGGACTTGAGCGTCTGGTCAATTATTTTCTGGTTTTGAAGGTGAGAGGCCAAATCTAGATCGTGTCCAAGCAAACCCAGCGGAACACAGGCAACGCAATTGAATTTCTGCTCAACGGCCTTCTTAAGCATCGATGGTAAAAAGCTACTTCCTATGTTTTTAAAAGGTCCCGGATGAACAGACGGCAGGATTATAGCAACTTTGGTTTCAGATTTCTGATTTCCAAATTTTAGCATCGAAACTTCAATGTCCCTTTCAACGCTTAGCTCCTCTAAAATGTCCTCAAATGGCGTGTTTAGATCGGCAATCCAGTTTAACAAAAAAGCCTTAAAAATCGAAAGGGAGGGAATGTTAACAATTCTTTTCCCCACGCGGTTTATGAGGGAAAGGAAAGCAAAACTTGAGATAAAGCATATAGCAGAAGAGTAAGCCGAGTATAGAATGATTTCTTCAATGCTTATTTTGCTTAACCATAAAGCGGCGTATGCAGCTACGCCAAAGTATGGTTGAATCACAGCGGCAACAAAGATACGCTTGTAACTCATAGATGACGTGGCATACAAAACGGTAAATCGAAGTATCAAAGCAACGGAGGAGCCTAAAAGGCAAAGTTTAACAGCCCATTCGGTCGCGAACAGCACCGCAGCCCCAACGCCCATAAGGGTAAATATGTCCCAAAAAATCCAAGAAAAAAGAGAGAGGCCCGCCGAACGGCGCACATCATAAATAGGATCCCCCTTTAAGACAAGGGCAACCATACTATTAGATAACAAGGTTATGAGGGTAATAGCAAAACCAAAAAGGAAGCCCAAAATGAGACTTTCAAAAGCAGGGTGAAAGACAAGGGCGGAGGATAACCCTCCAGTGACACATGCCACCGTCGTATAAGCAACTATGCGGTTGTATGCTGGAAGCGCAAATAAAGATGAGTAATGTTTAACCGCACTGTCCATGCGTTGATTAAATATTTCATCAACAGCCAAGTTAACACCGACTAGGCGGGTTTTAATTAGAAAACCAGTCAAGTATATTAAATTGACGCAGAAGTTTAATCATGCGAATAAAGTGATATCTCGATGAGTGCAATTAAGAAGTGTATCAGAAGTTTTCCGAAAGAGCAACCGTTTTATCTTTAAAACGCCAATTAAAAGGTGCAGAGCCTATGCCTGAGCAACAACCGATACCGCCAACCATATTTCACATGCTGGAAAAGTATCTAGGAAAGAGCGTTAGGGTTATTTTAGATCCTTCCTATGGTTTCGAGGGAACGCTGGCAGCTGTTACTAGGGAACCTGCAGGAATATGGCTTTCCAATGCGGAGGCGATAGTATTACGGTCGACAATTGCCCAGCCCATACCACAAGTTGCAAGCAGGGAAGAAAGAAGCGAGATATTTATCCACTTGAATTCTGTTCAGAGAATAGAAGTTCTACATTCAAATGCCCGTCGCCAAGCGTAGTTTAAAAGAAGATGTTAGCCAAGATGCATATTATTATTAAGGCTATCGAGGCTACCACTAAGATTTCAGGCTTTACTTTAATTCCTTCGGTTTCCTCTTCAAAGAACCTCAACAAACCAGCGCCAGTAGCGGGCATCGGAGATGAATCTTTTTTCCTTCTTTTGCTCATTTCTGGTTCGCCCATTATTTTTTCATCTCTCTTTGTTATTAACATTGCGCANCCTTAATAGAAGCCAATAGTTATAGTGCTTGAACATGNTGTTATAGTTTGGTGAAGTTCCATTTGTCGAAAATTATATGGACCATTGGACATAGCAACCGTTCTCCAGACACATTCCTGGAGCTTTTAAGAGAACATAAAATTCAGGTTGTAGTAGATGTCCGTAGTTTCCCAACATCTAAAATTACGCATTTCAAAAAAGAGGAATTGGAGAAATGGCTTCCAAAGGAAGGTATCGAGTATTTATGGCTAGGCAGAGAGTTAGGGGGCTTTAGAAAGGGAGGTTATGAAAAACATATGGAGTCTCAACTTTTCGAAGAAGGAGTTCAAAAACTGCTTAAAATAGCCTCAGAAAAGAGAATCTGTATAATGTGCATGGAAACAAATCCAAAATACTGCCATAGAAGGTTTATATCGGCTTACTTAGAAAAGAAGGGGGTAAAGGTGATTCATATAATATCCAAGGGACAAAAAAGTCTAAAGGATGATGAAGGAGGAACTGCATGCATATAAATGAGCTTCAAGAATTAATGCGGCGCCTGTATTTCGCAAGGGATCTGCAAAGGGGCCCCGAGAAAACTTTTGAATGGCTTGTTGAGGAAATTGCAGAGTTAGGGGAAGCGCTTCAGGGAACAGACAAAAGTGCGCTTGAAAGCGAATTTGCTGATGCAATCGCATGGCTAGCATCTCTAGCTAATGTGGTAGATGTTGACCTTGAAAAGGCCGTCAGCAATAAGTATCATGGCATTTGCCCCAAGTGTAAGTCTCTGCCTTGTCAATGCCCACTTTAGGGTTTTATTATCTACTGCAGCCGTTTCTGACCAATTCCTGTTAGTTCCCATAATAAGGGCCTCTTACCTTTCTTACGCACTATTGATCTTCTCTCCAGGAGTTTAAGGTGATGTATAACTACCCTATAGGGCAGACCTGTTTGTTGGGCTATAGCTTTAGCTTCCATCTCACCCTTTTCTAAGATATTTAGAATAATAGACCTTGCCTTCAATCCAAGTCTATTATTTCTAAAGTCACGCAGGTAGGCATTTGGGTGATAAGTTTCCCTAGGCATATACTACCATAAACAAATGTAGGTTTAAAAATAAAAGGCTTTAAGCAAAATCCGTTAGGCTTATCTGCTTTGGTTTTCTGCTTTCAAACATGGACGCTATTTCTTCCTTTATGAGCAAAATTCTTTGTGCATAATATTTCGGAAGCTGATATTTCCTTGTTATGCTTTCGGCAACTTCTAAATACTTCTCTATACCCCCACGGAAAACTGTTAATGTTAGCCCGCCACCACACATAGGGCACTTCCCCCGCAAAGGTAAACGACGGAATTTCTTGTTACAGACTCTACAACGGAAACTTTGCGTTGAAAAAGCTCTTAAATTTCCAGCCATATCTCTAATAAAATGCCTTGTTAAGACTTTCAGTGCAACTTTTCTAGCGTTTACGGCTTCGATTTTTTCTGCGAGTTCAAGTTGACCGCGCAGCTTATCAATCATTGTCTTAAGACGTTTATATGCACTTTCATTATTACCTGCATTAATATCTGAAGTCGGTACCGTAAACTGAAAACCTTCAAATTGTGCTTCAGTTCCGATTCTATACCCAATAAGGTCTATTAAAGCGCTTACATTCTTTACTTCCGCCATTTCCAGACTTCTTTTATAAAATTCCAGCGGGTAAGTTCCAGCAACGTCAAAGTCATGGGCTTGTCTCTGAACTTCCTTTGGGTTAATTATGGGAATAAGGAGTAGGGGAGCGTCCATAATACCACCAATCTGAGACGGTAAATATTCTCTTGAGAAATTCAATAAAACATCTAGAGCAAGCATAAGCGCATCCTCATCGCCATCGCAATCCCTTCGCTTAGCAGAGTGCCAAATAGGGTGAGCATAACAGACATTAGTGTTTGTAAATCCTATAATGCGTCCTAACACGCCGGCAGACGTATGAGGGGCTAAGCCTATTACTAAATGTCCAACCAAATCATCAACGCTTTTCACATTATAGTAAGGCGGAAGTCCGTAAACTCTTTCTAAGAGGTCATCAAGGAAATTGGCCGCACGAACAAAGTATTCAGCACATGCCATTGGAATTATAACGTCTTGAATCTTTAGTTCGCATATTTGATCAGGGCTTGTTAGCTGGTTTCCATAAATGTCATTTATATACCCAAGTTTTACCAGTTTCTCAACGGAGGTTCCAATTTCCCGCGGCTTGAAGTGTGTTAACGGGGCATTTGTTGCATCAAAGCGGACAGTTCCATCCTTGTAAACGGAAAGATCATACTTTGCCCGCAAAATCCCTTTTTCAATGATTTCAGGAGTTCTTGTTTCATTTGTCAGCCCTTTTACGCCTTTCAGTATCTTTGGATGAGACACTCCCAAACGCTTGCAAGCTTCATCAAGCAACTCTTTAATGTTAATTGCCTGCCTTTCATAGGCTACCCCTTCAACTTTGCAAACGGGGCAATTTTCACCATCAAGTATTTTTCCACATTTGGGGCAAGTCCTTTCAACTACTGTTGTAGAGTTGCAGGTTGTACACTTTAAAGTGGGCTTAAACATTTTACAAACGGGGCACCTACGCCTGACAACCTCAACAAAAATTGTTTCCCGTCTTGAAGCCTCCAACAGATCCCTATGCGAACCACCAGCTAATCCTACAGGAAAGAGTACGTGGACGGGAGGCGCCATTTCACGCCTTTTTGCCTTTTCCGGCCGCCCCATCCTCGCACCTACAAAGGAAACTGCCTTATCTCTTATACAGATCCCTGAAAGCAATTTGATGGCCTCTAAGACATTTCTAGCGGAAGAAACTGGAACATCCATTTTTCCATAGCCTAGGCATAAAGCAAAAGCATAAGCCTCCTCACCTTCGACAATAATTTTCCCATTAAAAACTTTGTGCGGCAAGCAAATTTTCTCTAGGAGTTTTTTAGCTTGGCCATCCATACTTCCTAAAATATTAAGGGCAAATTCGCCTGTACGAACTATTTCAGCAGAAAGAAGCCAATTTCTCAAAGTTAAAAGTTCCTCTACACTTTCAAGGTTGCTCCAGAAGAATGTGAAGCTTGGGTGTAAAGGTAGACCTATTTTCAGGGATAATGTAACAGCCTCCTTAAGGTTTGGTTTATTCCTGAAGGGATCCTTCAAAAAACCTTTAATTCTATCGACAGGAAGCCCCGTCTCGGAAGCTACCCCCTGGAGCCCCCCATTAAAGCAAAGAATTTTTTCCTTTAGTTCTTCAGCCCACCACTCCTCAACGTACCCTGATGGACTTAAGCTTCTGCCTTGATAGAGAAAATCGCCAAAACTGATGAGAATGTCTCCTAAGAAGAGAATTTTATCAATTTCATCCTTAACCACATGGAAGTTCTCTAATGTAACCCTGACCACTGAGCCATCTTTCAATTTCACAATGGGAGGCTCAATGAAGTCAACCGGAAGGACGATACCTCCCTTCCCAGGAAGCTCTAAGCGTAACTGTGTGCCAACCGCAATAAAATTTTGTAAAACAAGCATTGTTGCTGGATGAACTCCCACAGCAGACAGCCCCGTATTCCTAGAACGTCCATATCTTAATCGAAACCCGCCACGTTCAGAAGGGAAAGAAAATATCGGACGCCCAGCGACGACATCATCCATGAATCCGGCGGATTTTTTCTCCGACATTTTGCGAATTTCTTTAAGCCAATCCCATCCTACAATGCCAAGTTTTTCAACGATTACTAAAACTTTAGAAGCTCGTCCCACGATTCCGTCGTTCACAACACGCAAAGCACCGCCTCGGACTCTGTTTGTCTCAACGCGAGGGAGGTTACGGTATGAAGAAACCTCCACAGGGTCTGTTTCGGTTCCAGTTACTTCCACGGGAAGCCAACGCAAAGCCTTCTGTAACTCCTCGTCAGAGACATGATACTGAAAGCGCCCTACGTAGCGCTCGTAAAGCCTAATTTCTTCAATAAATCGTGCAATTTCCTCTTCCGTGGGCTTATAGCGATCAAGACCTAGAATTCTACGAACAAAATCGCCGATAACAAGAGTTAAGGCTTGATCAGTCCCACCAGCTGAGCGTATGGGACCAGCAAAATAAATCGCAAGATATCTTGTTCTATCGTTGTTGTTTTTGATCTTCACCTTTGTAATGCCCTGAACAGGAGCGGCGGTAAGTCCCTCAGTTAAGATTGCTAAAGCTGTGCATACAGCTTGCTGCGCCGCTGCTTCAGGTTCCATGTGTCCAAATTTTCCGTAAACAATCTCCTCGGCGATTTTAAAAGCAATCTCCTCTCTCGAAAGTTTAGCACTTAACTCCCTTATCCTTTCAGCAACACCTTTAGGACCTATAAGTCCTTCAACAAGATCAGCCATATCCTTTGCAATAACACTTTCGGGGTACTCAACTGGGTCAAGTCCCCTAGCCCGAGCCTTCATACCTATCTCATATAGCTGTGAAAATTGTTGCTCTAGGCTTTTCACATATTCCGCGTAAGCTTCACTCATAATCATGCTTGACAAAGTCTCCACCCATTCCCAGCAGTATTACGTTATTTTGGGTTTAACATTAAAGCAAAAAAAGCTTACTTACCCATGCCTCAGTCTTGCAGCATTTATGCCCTCAACAATCTCAGCAATTTTGTCTTTAACTCTCCCGGTCTCGGTAATGTTCCCCGTGACAATTATCTTGGCCCCAGCTGCAGCAGCATTAAAAGCTTGATCTTTCGACCTTATTCCCCCGCCGACAATTAGTGGGACATCAATTGCTTGGCTAACAAGTCGAATCATTTCTGGGGGAACAGGCGTTTTTGCCCCTGAACCTGCTTCTAGATATATGAAGCGCATCCCCAAGTACTGCCCTGCTAATGCATGCGCAACAGCCAGTTCAGGTCTATCATACGGTATAGGAATTGCCTTTCCGATAATACCTGCCGTTCCGCCCTCGCCGACAATTATATAACCCATTGGTATGGGTTCTATGGCATATTTTTTAACTAGAGGGGCACCTAATATTTGGGCGCCCATCAAAAAATATGGGTCAACAGAGTTTATAAGTGACATGAACCATATGGCATCTGCATATCGACTTATTCCAGTAACATTATTGGGGAAAAGTATTACTGGAACTTGCACAGCACGCTTAACACTTTTAACAACATCATCCAGATGCCTTACTGAAACAAAGGTGGAACCGCCAATCATGATTGCAGAGGTTCCACTGTCAACAGCGTTTTTGGCTATTAATAATGCTTGGGGAGGAGTTACCTTTTCAGGGTCAATAAGGGTTATGTGGATAGCTCCTTCAGACTCTATCTTATTCATTAGATACCTCTCAGTAGCACCAGTCATTTATATCACCCTTGAGAGCCAGCCTTTTTAAGTTCACTATATATTTTGTCTGCAAACATGCAGTAAGCATCGATTTCTTCAAAGATTCCTTTGATTGGAAAATTTTCCCTCACCCCACAGCTACCGCAACTAACAACCGCACGCCCTTCGTCATGAAATATTTCCACACGGACAGCTTGTTTACCGCAAATAGGGCATGAAAAAACTTTAGGTAACCGTTTCTTTGGAATCCGAACAACCTTTCGTCTTCTTCTCCCCATAATCCCCTTCACTCTTTAGCAATCATTATTTAATATTCGCCCTTAAATATTTGCCTAACTCGATGACAATTGTCATACAACAAATTTTCAAACGCAAACAAACAGAATCAAAGTAGAGAAGTGTTCTAGGGGTATAAGGCGGACTAACAAGGGCCTATAACTAGCAACCACAATCTGCTTAACTTCAAATAATTCAGGCGATATAACAGACAGAGAGGCCGATCACATTTAGATCACGGATAGCTAAAGAGATCATCACGGAAGAGGACATGGCTATTGTGATACAAAAGTGAGCTATGATGTCACACGCAAAACCCCACACGTGATGGGTGATGTCACATGACATTACTAAAAAGTTATGTTTTTGTTTAATGTTACAAATTAACAATAATTATACAGTAAAGCCCGTCGTTTACGTATTACGATAAACAAATTATAGCAATAACTCGCATTGAGCCAAGTTAAGTGATATCTTTAGAAAGCAATTCAATTATGCACATGTGATTAAAATAACAGTCTTGTACATTTTAGAGCAAACTTGATTTTTTGGCAACAATGTCATTATTTTGATACACTTAACGTTGACGTTTAAGGTTTTCAGCAATAATTTAAGGTTTTATTTGAGTTTGTATACAAAAGTGTATTCATAGAAAAAGGCGCAGCGGGATAAAAATGGAGATAAAAGAAAATGTTCAATTATGGATAAAAAAGGCATTAGAAGACCCAATTACAAAAATACTGTCCGAAAATAGTAATTTAACAAAAGTTCAGCTTGAAACTTTGCTTATAGATATTTTAGCTGATAACATTTCGGGTAAATCTCTAAAATACGAAGAAAAAGCCAGATTAAGATTAACAAAGGCAAAAATAAGTCGTGGATCATTCAACAGAACCTTAAGGCAAGCAGAAGAAAATGTAATAAAATCTATCTATACCATACTGCTTTTAGGTTATTTAGGGGTATTTGAGAGTACAGCCTTATACCCTTACATCGAAATTGCGAACAGGCTGCAAGAGTATATAGCTGCACATCAAGACTTAGCAGCAAATCCTGAACAATTAGAAAACAAGCTGAATTTTTTAAGAATGTTAAGAACCGAACTGGAAATGGAACTTAAGCGGTTAGCGAAACCTTCTTCAAAAGATAAAGGTGACATCACAAATCACAATAGTTACAACCATTGATGCACCAGAACGCTTATAAGCTGTGGAAAGCAATCTGTGACATGTGATGCAACGAGCAGGAGAGTCACCATGCTTGCGATAACCTTAACGCTCTCAGCCTATTGCTTTTTAATTATGGCAATAATCGTTGCTTTGATATATTACAAACGCATTGTGCGAGCCAAGTATGAATATGAAGAAGTAAAAGAAACTTTTAACGATATAATTATCAGTTTCAGTAGAGAGTTGAAAAGTGCCACGGAATCACTACAGATCATGACAAGTAAGGTCAATTTTATTTCCGCTAAAAGCGAAGAAGCCCTCCGAAAAATTGCAATTTTGGAAGGAAGAATTAATAACATAACAGAAAGGGCATCAGAACCCAACGGCCTAAAAGACTTAGCAGCAAGGCTAAGTGACATTGAAAAGGCAACACGTGACGTTGTTGCATCACATGAAACTTTAGTAAATAGGCTTTCATCCCTCGAGAAGAAAGTTCAAACATTATTTGAGCCATCAGAGCCCGGTGTCGAAGCTGTCTTGCCCATTAAGCGCGAGAAAGTTTTCGAACAATTAACAAAGACGGAACTGGCGGTTTTGGAGATGCTCGCAGCAGAAGGGCCTAAAACATCATCAGAGATCAAGGAAAGGATCAAACTTAGCAGGGAACATACTGCAAGACTCATGAAAAAACTATATGAGAAGGGATACTTAGAGAGAGATTCAGGCAAAATTCCTTTTCGATATAGCATAAAAAAGGAATTGGAAAGCCTCTTGAAAAAGGAAGATAGCGTAAATTCGATGTAGAAAGTAATAAAATCTAAAGCATCTTACCTTTCAATGTAGCATTTGATAATTTTAGGGCTATTTTATATCTTAATCTATTTTGGCTACCTGTTTTAATGAGTAGACCTCTATTTGCCATTCTTGCCAAATATGTTGCAACGGTACTTAGGCTGATAGGCTCTCCAAATTCGTTTTCATAGGTTTCTTGAATATCTTTCGAGGAAAACCAAGATATTGGGAAATACTTCTGAATCACATTAAGCACCTTATTATATTTGGAATTTTCAAAATTTGAAATATTTAACATGGAAGAATTAATTTCGCTAGAAACTCCGCCGAGCAATTCAATCATATCTAATATTTTCAGAACCTTGTCACGTGTGATGTTACCTTCAAATGCTATACTATACTTATTGCCCTCATTATCAAAGACCTCGAAGCGCATCTTCCTTGCAGGCATTAGGGTCTGTCACCCATATCTCGTTCACAATTTTTACATTTCACAAGTTATAACTGTTGTGGTGAAAACGAGGATAAAAATGATTAAAAATAAAGGTTTTATTGAAAAAGGAGGCAAAATTCCAAAGATTTTTATTAGCAGCCTTCACTTCTTAATCTAAAAATAATTCTGGGAATCAAAGATAACTTTTTGATTTATTTCCAGTAGAAATGTAGGGGTTGCTTTTTTCACAAAAAATAGATCGAAAAATCGTGTTTTAACTTATCTAAAGCTTATAGATTAGCTTCTGTGATGAACTTCACAGGAAGGTTCACAACGCTGTGAAACTAATGTGTAATAAAAAAATTTGAAATGTAGATTTGCATCATTTCCGCGCTGAAAAATGTTTCCGTAAAGGGGCGCACCCCATCATTTCCATTGGAGTTAAGGCGGACCCAATTTCCAAATGTAAGCACATCTTACTTCAATTTTCTATTAGGTTATATTTAGTTTTTTTAATAGCAATTTTTAAAATTCCAGAAGTCACCTAACCTTTCAGAGTATGTTCTTCAACTATAGAACCCCAATAACTTAATTACTGCTTTCAGAGTCTCCAGTTGAAATAAAGGGGTGTCTCTCCTCCTTTCTCTAAAAGATTTTTAGGTTTACAATTCACTTTTCTGTATGGCGCTCTTTATTTTTAAAATAGCAACACTTTATTCAAACAGGGATAAACATGGATAACGCAAACATACTTGATGATGTATTCAATAAAATCATTAATAGTACTGGCATCTTTAGGGACAGGGATGTTCTTCGGCACGATTATCTACCAGAAAGACTCCCCCATCGTGAAGAGCAAATAAGGCGTCTAGGCGAGGCTGTAGCCCCTGTCCTTAAAGGCTCGAGATGCTCAAACATTTTTATCTATGGAAAGACGGGCACAGGAAAAACCGCGGTAACAAAATATGTATTAAACTCGCTTGAAATAAGAGCTAGAAAAATTAATGCACCGGTTAGTTTTTGTTATGTGAATTGTCGTTTAGCTGGTACTGAATATCGTGTTTTATCAGCTCTATGTCGAAGTATAGGCGTGTCTGTTCCTTTTACGGGTCTATCTTCTGGTGAAGTTTTTGATAGATTTAGAGCGAATTTAGATGGACTTGGAATAATCTTTATAGTTGCTTTGGATGAGGTAGACGTGCTTGTTAAAAATCGAAGCGATATCCTACTTTATGAATTCACTAGAATTAATGAGACTTTATCAAGAAGTAAAGTTTCGATAATTGGAATCTCTAACGACCTTAGACTCAAGGAGTTCCTAGATCCAAGAGTTTTGAGTTCGCTTAGTGAAGAGGAAATAGTCTTTCGACCATATGATGCAAGTGAGTTAAGGGATATTTTGCGTGAAAGGGCGCAAATGGCTTTTCATGATGGTGTGTTGAGCGAAGGCGCCCTAAGTCTTTGTGCAGCTCTGGCAGCTGCAGAACATGGTGATGCCCGCAGAGCCTTGGACCTGCTTAGAGTTGCTGGAGAAGTTGCAGAGCGCAAG
>Ga0065718_1001992_pt1 | contig 45299 bp, 30 predicted proteins | sample GBSCel77sediment_2_FD_59105 | JGI IMG/M metagenome (GOLD analysis project Ga0065718, IMG submission 59105) | Hot spring sediment microbial communities from Great Boiling Spring, Nevada - cellulolytic enrichment CS 77C v3 (version 3) | ecosystem: Environmental > Aquatic > Thermal springs > Hot...
GAATACGACCTTGGACAAGAAGGGGGACATTCGAAACGTAGGATTCTCCACATAGACGATGCCACGGGTCGAGAGCTTGTTAGGGTGTTGACCTCTGTAGCAGACCAAAACCCGAACATAAAATTTTTCGAGCATCATTTCGCAATCGATCTAATCACAACGATAAAACTAGGATGGGACAAACCTAATCGGTGCATCGGGGCCTACGTTCTTGATTGCAAAGCCAATACAATAAAAACATTTTTGGCCCCCATCGTTGTACTAGCCACTGGCGGAAGTGGCAAGGTCTACCTATACACAAGTAATCCGGACGTAGCTACTGGCGACGGCGTAGCAATGGCCTACCGCGCCGGCGCCCGTATTGCAAACATGGAATTCGTTCAGTTCCATCCAACCTGCCTCTACCATCCCAAAGCTAAATCGTTCTTGATCTCAGAAGCACTGCGCGGGGAGGGCGCAGTCTTGAAAACCATCGACGGCCAACAGTTTATGCACAGATATCATCCGCGCGCAGAACTTGCTCCGCGGGATGTAGTAGCCAGAGCTATCGACTTTGAAATGAAACGCACGGGCGCTGATTATGTCCTGCTAGATATTACGCATAAGCCTGCCCCGTACATTATAAAACGCTTTCCTACCATCTATAAGACCTGTCTGGGATACGGAATCGATATTACAAAAGAGCCAATCCCTGTGGTGCCTGCGGCTCATTACCAGTGCGGAGGTGTATTGGCCGATGTAAACGGTGTGACGGACATCCCTGGCCTATATGCCATCGGGGAAGTAGCTTGTACAGGTTTACACGGCGCAAATAGACTTGCTAGCAACTCGTTACTGGAAGGGATAGTGTGTGGACATCGAGCCGCCATGCACGCNGCTAAATCCGANCGNGAACCAATCACNAAGCCCGTCCCACCATGGGAGTGTGGAAAAGCCCAATACCCCGAGGAAACCGTAGTCGTATCCCATAACTGGGAAGAGCTCCGAAGATGCATGTGGGACTACGTGGGGATCGTGCGCACCAACCGGCGACTCGATCGAGCAAAAAAGACGCATAGTGATGATTCTTGAGGAAATCCACGAATATTATTGGGACTTTTTTGTTGACACCTGACTTGCTGGAGCTACGTAACATTGCCACGTTGGCGGCAATAATTGTCGAAAGCGCAATGTCACGAAAAGAAAGTCGTGGTTTGCATTACAACGTTGACTACCCCAAACCCGACCCCAACCTTGCAAATAAAGACACTTGCATCCGTAGACCCGACACAAATGACCCAATTCTCTGGCCTCAACCTGTCCCCTAAACTCTGATACCCGTTGGCCCGGGAACCACACACATTTGGTGCAGGTTAGCATTGAAAAGATTCCCGTTTCCTCTTATTCTAATGTCTGTAAGTTATCGCGCCGGTGTGGTGGAAAGGCAGACACAAGGGACTTAAAAATCCCTTGGCCAGCAATGGCCGTGTGGGTTCAAATCCCACCACCGGCACCAAAAGGTGGACGCAACTTTCGTTCCCCCACTTTGCTAATCCAACATTCCGTGCTAAATTTCTAAGCGCCAAACGGCATTGCCTATGGCCACGTTCTGGTACCAATATTCAACCCCAAAGCCCGTGCCAGCTCCACTGGCGCGTCTCAGCTCTCCACCCCAGGACGAGACTTGGCTTTGTAGCTGGTGCCTCAATCACGTGGCAGATGAAATGGACAGATTCACAATTAGTGGAGCCGACGAGTTGACTTTCGTAAACCCGGCAGGCAAACGATTTAAAATCATTACCTTTAAACGCGCTCCAGGGTGTGCCCAACGGGGTGCCCCCACTTTCAAACAAACATGGTTCCCAGGGTTTGCATGGACTTATAGCGTTTGTCGCCGTTGCGGCACCCAATTGGGCTGGAAGTACCTCGGCCACGGCGAATTCTACGGCCTCATCAAAGATAGACTCGTTCGGGGATCCCTCGTTTGGAATTAAAAGCAACTCCTAATTCGTCCGAACAACCAAACTACTTCCTATCTCTATCACTAAGGCCGGTAACAAAAGCTATGATTTATGCCCGCAAACCCACTTGCCGGGACGAGGGTGACATATAAATAGCTTACTCATCCCTTGTCCGGCTTGTTCCAACCGAATCGTGCTAATCACTCAGGTGGGAAATCCATCCTTAACTTGGCAGGCACTACATCAGTCAACATCCCACCATGACCTCGAACTACCCTTTCCACGTCATTGGACGATGCAAAATGGGCTGCAAAACATCCCTGGTAACGTTAACGGTATCGTTATATCTCGTATTTCCCCGTTTCAAATGTGCACCCCCAGGAGGATGATTATTACGTCCAATACAAATAACACCACTATCGCCGTCTCTAACCATACCATAGTCCGCGTGTCCTGCTCCTGCGCAGCTAAATGATACAGACTGTCTAAGGTCCTAAGCTTGTCATCGATTGCCGCATGCCACTCATTGAGGTGAAATCTGCGGGCAATTCGTTCATAAATTCTGGCCAAGTGCCAATCACCAAAGAACTTAGTGATATTCTGCAGCTCATCACTAAAACGGGTAAGATCAATCCGTAGCTCCTTTAAATCCCGCAGAATGGCACGCCGCGATCGTAGTGACTTGCCACTTAAATCATCGTACGCCTGCTCCAAAGCTTCGTCTAAAATTCGATCGTAAGCCTCTAACTCCGATAATTGTAAATTTGCAAGTTCAAAAATATAAATCGACTCATCAAACTCCGCAGGATCATCAACAATTAGCGCCGCATCCCAATCAACCACTACCAAGTCGTCGTTATAGTAGCTTAAATACATGCTCGTGGACTCTTCAGCCTCTTGATCGGAGAGGACAAAAGGATCCTTTTCCTGGGTAAGCACTGCGGCAATTTCACGTCTATGTAGCTTGAACCACGATTCGGCTGATATTATTTTTCCTTCCTCATCAACAAGCGGGGATTCTAAACAGAAGATTGTGTACGCTTCTTCTTCTACCAATGGTAAGCGAGGCTTAATGTAAAAAGACTTTAGCTCATCAACAACCTGCTCGGCCAGATGACGAACCTCTCGGTGTAAACTCCCATCTTCAAATTCCAAATCATGGAACTGCACAAGCTGTAACAAATCGTCAACCTCAAAAGGTAGCCGTACCGTAATACTAACTGCCCCCACGCGGCAGAAGTTTTATCGTGCGGTACACCTTCACCAGACCGGTAGGGCCAACACGCTCCTGCACAGGTAACTTCACCATCTGAGGTTTAAAAAAGGAAAACTCCCGTGGACTCCGTTTATCTTGGCCAATTCCAAATTCGGTCACCGTTTGTCCCAATAGTTGGCAGATAGGAAGGTCTTGCATTCCTAAACGCAACGTCGAACGCGTAAATGTAGACAACTTCACCCCGGTACCCACGACTCCGATTGATTCCCTTCTGGAGCGCAGGTTCCAGTTCGGGGGAGTTGCATGTGCATTTGTCACCTCACTCATAAGCCTATACAATATGCTCCGAACCAGGAGAAAAGCCAACCTCTTATGTCTGATACTAAGCAGCTGTGTTATTCTTCGTTTTCCTGGTCTGGGGGAGGAACAGGTAAATTATTTCCTCCGTAAGTTCTTGCAAGCCAAACACTTAGCACACTTATGTCCGCGGGTGAAACTCCAGGAATTCGTGCAGCCTGTCCAATTGTCCGGGGTCGGATTTGTGACAATTTGATACGGGCCTCAGTTCGTAATCCAGGCACTGCGTTAAAATCAAAAGTTCTCTGGGATTGCTTTAGATTCAAGCGATTTAAGCTTCTGCACTTCAACCAACTGCCGTTCTATGAACCCGACGTATTTCACCATGACCTGCACTTCGTAAATAACCTCATCTGGAAGGTCGTCTCTCCGATTCGGCAAGTCTTTGTATGTAATTCCAGGACGCATTAATAACTTTTCAAGTGTTTCATTGCCAACCCGTGTTTTTTTTAGCCGCTGAAGCTCTTCCTCAATCAATCGTTTCTTTTCAACGACCCTGGCATATCGGTGTTTAGGCAGTAAACCTATCCGGTAACCGATTTCACTTAACCGAAGATCAGCATTATCCTGGCGCAAAAGTAGTCTAAACTCTGCCCGTGAGGTAAAAATCCGATAGGGCTCAGTAACACCTTTTGTCACTAAATCATCAATTAGGACCCCTATATATGCCTGGTCGCGGCCTAGTACCAATGGAGGGAGTCCCTTAACTCGCAGCGCAGCGTTAATGCCAGCCATTATGCCTTGCGCAGCTGCCTCTTCATACCCTGATGTTCCGTTAATCTGCCCTGCCAAAAAGAGATTTTTACAAACCTTTGTTTCAAGCCAGTGGGTTATTTGGATCGGATTACAGAAGTCATATTCCACTGCATAAGCAGGTCTAATTATCTCCGCGTTTTCACATCCAACGACGGTGCGGATCATTTGAAGCTGGACTGGGAAGGGCAGCGAGGTTGAAAATCCGTTTAAATAAAACTCCTCGGTGTTAATCCCTTCGGGTTCTAAAAACAATTGGTGCGTAGGCTTATCAGGGAATCTCACGATTTTATCTTCGATTGAGGGACAATACCGGGGCCCGATCCCTTTGATTTCACCGGCGAAAAGTGGCGACTCATGTAAGTGTTCGCGTATAATTTTTGCGGTAGCCTCGGTTGTACGAGTAATGTAACAAGGGATCTGTCCTCCCGCTCTTTCTAATGTTGATCCTGGGGGATAAGGAGACGCAGGTTTGCACCAAAATTGTTTCACGTGAAACAATTCTTCCTTCCAATGGGTGAAAAAGGGCGGGGGATCATCCCCTGGCTGCATTTGGACTTTTGAAAAATCGATAGATCGTCGGTTTAACCTCGGGGGAGTACCAGTTTTAAGCCTACCTATCTCCAATCCAATTGAGCGTAGAGACTCCGAAAGTTTATATGCCGCTTGGTCGCCAAGCCGTCCGCCCTGGATTTTCACCCTTCCAATATGCATTAACCCGCACAAGAACGTGCCCGTCGTAAGGATTACCGTTTTCCCATAAAACCGTACCCCCAAATCAGTATCCACACCTCGAACCACTCCATCCCTAACAACAAGTGCTTCTACACGAGCCTGCTTACAATCTAAGTTTTCTTGTCTCTCACATACCCATTTCATCCTGAATTGGTAAGCCTTTTTGTCGCATTGGGCACGTGGCGACCAAACGGCCGGACCCTTTTTCGTGTTTAGCATTCTAAACTGAAAACCTGTCATGTCTGTGTTAATGCCCATTTCACCGCCTAACGCATCTATCTCCCTAACTAACTGCCCTTTTGCTGTACCCCCAATAGCAGGATTACAAGACATTTGACCAATGGTATCCAAATTGATCGTAAGTAGCAGCGTAGTGCATCCCATCCGGGCAGCCGCCAACGCAGCTTCAATTCCTGCGTGCCCACCACCTACCACTATGACATCATAATGTTTCGGAAACTCAAACACTGGCTATTTTATTCAAACACTGGGATGGTCGAAAAGTCAACTCACCCAACATTTATCCAATTCGACCAAGTACGTTGGTGTAAAAGAAACCTCATATTGATTGCTGCCCCACCACTAACATGCCAGTGGTTTCCACAAATGTTACATCATAAGGCTCAAGGGTTTTGAAAGCGCAAAATTTATTCGTTTCTCATGGTACTTATCCTCATATGAAATTCATCTGGCTCTGTGTTTAATACNACTGGTGTCTAGATTTGCGGGTCTTCTGGGTCATTCTCTGCCGGACATTTTCCTCGGGCAAACTATGTTTCCTATCGGGTATGCCTATGGCAGTTGCCACAGGGAAAATTTTCTGGTAGCCCTCCACGTAAGTCGACGGATGAATCCGCCGCGTTACCGCGGCGGCTACGCACAAGTTTGATTTTGTATCTCCCGGGCCGGACCCTTAACAGGTGCGAATAAATTCCTTTTGGTGCCATGATCCACCTTATGACCGCGATAGCAAAAATCCTAATTTAGGTCTACCACCTTACGGCGGCTATGGGAATTATGGATAACTTTTTAATCCACCCTGGGTTTAAATGAGTTTAGCTGCTGCCCTTTCGGTGGTGATGTGACAAGTAACCGACCGCCCTTTTAATCCACCGTCTTACGATAGTGGCTGCGGGAAAAACTTGATTAATCATTTTGGTTGCCCCCGACGTAAGTCGGCAAATAAATCCGTCGCATTACCGCGGCGGCTACGTTAAAGTATGATTTGCAATCTAACGGTCCGCATTCTTACGGGTGTAGTTACGTGGGAAAGGTTGGATTGGAACTTAAGGTTCCGCTACGGGATTGTGGCCTGCCACTACCTTTACCTCTACGCACTCAAGGCGGAACGGTGTGGCCGGCGGCGTGACGAGATACGACGGCAACCTCGAGGCCTATAGGCATTCTCGGCGGCCCCCGAAGTAGCTAGTTGCCTGGCAACGTGTCGGTTTAGGTTTTGATTTGAAAGTTAATCTACTTACCTACGGGGTGTGGCAACATAGGCAATTTAAAACTGGGCCCTTGCCAAACACGCTTGCTATGGTCATACTCGAAACAACCTCGGGCAGAGTTCCTGGTTGGAAATTTATCAACAGCTTAAAATTATGTATTATCGTTACCGACAACGGTTACGGTATCGATACCTCTACTATGATTTAAACCTTTTTCCCTCTTTGAAACGCGTTTGAAGATTATTTTACGGCATAACATTGCCATCTTCGATCCTGTGTTTACTCCCAATTTCCCGAAACATTTGATGCGTCCTTTCCAACGCTTTTTCCCCGCATTGCTTTGCATTTTAATTTTTAAGGCTAGCCCATTTTGGTAGGTTTTGTTATTAGGTGACTCGCATCAATCCCTAATATGAAACACGTGGTTCAATTAAGCCGCGTAAAAAAAATCCTTTACCAGGCAAAGAATTGTCGGGTTTTGGTGGTGGGAGATGTAATGCTAGACCATTACATTTGGGGGGATGTGACCCGCATCTCGCCTGAGGCCCCAGTACCTGTAGTAAGGTTTGAGCGGGAAACCTACATGCCTGGTGGGGCTGCAAATGTAGCACGCAATCTAGCAGCCTTGGGGGTAAATACTGTACTCGCGGGAATAATTGGCAGGGATGCCTCTGGATCAAGGCTTCGGTCCTTACTGGAGGAAGAAGGCATCTCTTGTGAAGGGCTAATTGCCAGTAGATCACGGCCCACGAGCATTAAAACCCGTATTATTGCCCGTCAACAACAGGTGGTTAGACTGGATAGGGAAGTGGATGATGACTTAGATTTAACACTGGGCAGCAAGCTATGGGCCAAAATCCGGCCGTTAATTGATAGTGTCAACGCTATAATTATATGCGATTACGCCAAAGGAGTGGTAACTAACGATTTGCTTAGCTCAATTAAGTCTATTGCTCGCGAAAAGAAAATTTGGCTAAGCCTTGATCCTAAACCGGTCCACCAAGTGGATTACACAGGTTTTTCCCTTATAACTCCTAATCGCAAGGAGGCGCTTGAACTTGCTGGCATTTTTGATATTGGTCCTCGGACCCCCCCTGAGAAGGACCAAAAACTTCGTAAAGTAGCAGAAACCATCCTAGATCGGTATGCGCCTGATATTCTTTTGATCACACTAGGTGAATATGGGATGATGCTATGTAGACGCGGAGAAAACCCCGTGCACATTCCCGCTGTGGCCAGAGAGGTATACGACGTATCTGGGGCAGGGGACACTGTTATTGCCACGTTTACGGCAGCAATAATTGGGGGTGCTTCTCCACTGGAAGCAGCAATTATTTCAAATCAGGCTGCAGGAATAGTGGTTGGAAAAATAGGCACCGCAACCGCTTCTGCAAAAGAGATCATTCAGGGTTTCCAATCGCTTTAATTGAACATGGCGGTCCCCGATCAACCAACCCAGAAGATCATACCCTCACACTTAATCGCGAAAAAACGGTCGGGCCTGAAAATTTTTGCGTTGACCGCGTACGACTATCCGTTGGCCCGACTAGTGGATGAAGCGGGGGTGGACATTATACTGGTAGGGGACTCAGTTGGAAATGTAGTGCTTGGGTACCCTGACACTACTCACGTAACAATTAGCGACATGCTACATCACTTGCGGGCGGTGGTTCGGGCAAAACCTAGAGCAATAGTGGCTGTGGACATGCCCATTGGTTCGTTTTCAACTGCTGAAACTGCCGTCCGGAATGCTCTCATGTTTGTCCAAGCTGGGGCGGAGGCCGTAAAGATGGAGGGCGGCAAGGAAATTAAGGAAATTATAAAAGCGGTGGTGGAAGCGGGGGTACAGGTAATTGGCCATATTGGGTTCCTTCCACAACGAGTTCAAGAAGAAGGGGGGTACAGGATGAAAGGCAAAACCCCTGAAGAACAACAATGGTTAATGGAAAGTGCCAAAGCTTTAGTAGAAGCTGGGGTGTTTGCCATCGTGCTTGAGCTGGTACCCGCACACATTGCTGAGGCTATTACCCATTCCGTCCCCATTCCTACCATAGGCATAGGTGCTGGGCCTCATTGCGATGGGCAAATATTAGTTACCCACGATTTAGTTGGGTTTACACCATGGGTGAAGTTGCGACATGTAACGCCGCTCGCACAGGTCGGGCAAACAATCATTGACGCTATTAGGGAATGGAAACGTAGATTTGAAGGAACCAGCCATACCTAGTGGCAAAGTCTATTCTTTTTCAACTATTCCCAGTGACGGATTACCCTCCGAATAAGCTTTTACCGAATGGTTCAGCCGCGATTTGGGGGATGTTCTTACTCCTTCGTGCCATAGCGTTTGAAATAATTCCGCTGCTTATCCGTGATTGGCAGGCCAAGCATTTCCATTACTTTCAACATATCTTCCCACACCTCACGTTTCACTGCAACTGATGGGTTCCGCAACAGGTAAGAAGGATGGTAGGTCGGCATTACTGGGATTCGATTCCATTCAAGCCAGTGGCCTCGAATTTTGGTAATTTGTACGTTCCGCTTTTCAAACAGTCCCTCAACGGCTGTTGCGCCCAAGGCTACAATTACCTTAGGTCGAATTATCAAAATCTGACGTTCCAAGTAAGGTACACACGTTCGCATCTCTTCGAAAGTGGGTTTTCTATTACCAGGAGCACCTGGTTGGGTATCGGGTCTGCATTTAAGCACATTCCCAATATATACAATTTCACGGGACAAACCCATTGCTTGGATGATCTTGGTGAGGAGTTGACCCGCCTTACCTACAAAAGGTTCGCCTTGTTCGTCTTCTTCCACGCCAGGGGCTTCCCCAACGAACATCAGCGAAGCGTTTACGTTTCCAACCCCGAACACCACATTCTTACGAGTCTTTGCAAGATGCGGACATTTTGCACACTTAAGCACCTCCCGTCTGAGTTCCTCTAAAGCACGCGCCTTTTCGCCCTCGCTCAACTCTATCTGTTCTGGTTTGCCTAGTTGATCCAATCCAAGCAAAGGGACGCTCTGATACCGAAAGAGCGGTATGAAATCCGTTTCCCGCAATTGGATTCTTTTTCTCGACTGGGTTTGAGCGCTGCTTTTCTGGGATGCCTCATTTCCAGTCCTCATCTGGTTTGCGGAGGGGTTGGCGTTGGGTCCTTTTTCGCACGCTACCTTTGAAACCCGTGGGGGACTATATACACTCAGATCCGCCAAAAGCGCCTGAGTCACAATTACTTGGGTAACCCCGGAGTCTTTCAATGTCTCAAGGTACTTAATGGCGAGGTTAAACGCTTGAATGGCTGGCTCTAACGCACGCATGGGAAATTATGGTGGTTTTATGTTGGTCCAATGCAAAAATCCTGNCCTACAATGCCTCTAAAACGGTTCAATTTTTGTTTTTGGCACGAATGACTCGGATTTCAACGACGCGCCCGGTCGTATTTTCAGGCCGCGCTTGAAGACGGACAGTGATTGTTTCTTTACCACGTGTTAAATCAGAAGGTACTTGGAACGTAAATGTTGCTAACCCGCCTGGAGCAGGAGCGTCAAGTTGGTGTGTGGCAATTTTCTGTCCTTCGACAATGATGTCATGTTGTCGGGCACCCCGCTCCCTCCCTATGTATGTAACGGCTATTTCAACTGGTTGATTGGGATCGGATTTTAGTTTGTACTGGAACCAACCTCCGCGGACTGCTTGGCGCCAAGTGCGCCACCCATACTCACCGGTGCCCGATTCCGAAGATTGCAAGTCGTGCATTGCTTCTGAGGCATCGTCGCCTGCCACTACGATGTCAATTGTACGTTTTTCAATCTCACTTAGCTTCGTTTGCTGAGATTCCCACTCTTGCGCAAGAGAATCCCAATCCTTCTCAGTGAGTACGTCGAAGTACACAGAGTAACGTCGATCGTGAAGTAACCACAGGGGTTTCAATGTCCAGTCTGTGGGCCTGCCAACCCCAATTGTACGGAACTCTAGGGGACGACCAGCAATAGGCTGAATCCATTGATTCACAGGCCTTCCGTTGTGTACCAAAACGGGAAACCGACCGAGCATAACATTTGTAACCGGTCGGTTGTCTGAACCTAGATCCGCTGTTAACACTACTGGCCCATACATCAACGCAACTCGATTTGTGTTGTCACGCATAGGCTCGACCCACAATCCCATAGGGAAGCGCACTGTCAAAACATCACCGTTTTGCCAGCGGCGTTTCACGCTGAGGTAACCCCGCGCCAAGCAACTGACCTCACTTACTTTGCCATTTACACGGATCTCTGGTGATGCCATGACCCAATGAGGAACCCTGATGGCAAGCGCGAATTCTTGTGGCTTCTCAGTATCGATTTTGAACGCGCTTTTATCCTCAGCAGGGAATAAGGTGTTTTGGGTGATTTTTATTCCCCGCTCCCCCCACTTCAGTTGACTGGGGATAAAAAGATTAACCAGCACACCGTCGTCTATACGCCAATAAATAAATTCACCGTATCGGGCATGATTTTCCATGCCTGTTCCCACACAACACCAGAAAGAATCATCACGGGTGCTATACACCCGCTTCGCACCCGCTGCTAAGGGCAGGTAATAAATCATCATTCCCGTATCAGGGTGCTGGGAGCTCAAAATATGGTTGTATAGTGCGCGCTCGTAGTAATCGGCTTTTCGAGCGTCTACGTTCCAACCGAATAATTTGTGGGTTAGCTTTAATAGGTTGTACGTCTTGCAAGTCTCGCATGTGTGTTGACCCAGACGATTACTCAGACGGTCAGGGTCACCAAAATACTCGCCCTCCGTTATACCACCGATTGCATAACTATGATGTCCCACTGCTCGATCCCAGAAAAACTCTGCAATTATTCTGTAGCGCCAATCACCGGTAAGCTCATACGAAGCGGCCAATCCCAATGACTTTGGGAATTTGCGTATTTCCATGCAATCCAGGCAAAATGTCCCGACCCCCTAACAAGGGATCCATAACCGCTCGATGATAAAACCTTTCTGCTGCTCTGAGGTAGTGCGCCTTACCAGTTCGAGCGTACAATTCAGCCATTACTTCCACCATACCTCCGTGCTCACAACTTAAGACTTTCTGCATCTGCTCATCAGTTAAACCAGCTGTTTTTTCGTCAATCCAGTCTGCCAGCGCGCATGCCACTTCGAGGGCGGTTTGGTTTGTGCAATATCGATGCGCATCTAGGAGTCCGGCTAACACTTTGTGCAACGTAGTAAAAAGGCACCCAAATCCCGTTCAAATCAAATGGCTTCGCTTCTATTTCCCCAGCAGCCATGCGCTCAAGCGCTGCTTTGCCACCGGGCATTGCTCCCACGTAGCCATCACCATGGGCACGTTGACATTCTCTCAACTCTTCCACAATATACCGCACCCGCTCACTAAACCGTTCGTCTCCTGTGCTAGCGTACATCAAAGAACATGCACTCAAATAATGACCTAATGAGTGTCCTGCGATCGTCTGCTTTTCCCATCCACCGTATGCAGGGGCTTTTGGTTCTAACCCGGCTTCTTTCCGGTACCAACTTAAAAGTCGATCAGGCTTAAGTTCTAGCAAATACTCCGCGTCTCGCTCCATTGCTCTTTTGAAAGCCCCATCTAACAAACGTACATTCTGGAGTGGGAACGGTTCAGCCCGATTTAGCACATCGTATGCATCAACAGTGAGCCATAGGCTAAGGTAAAGTACCGTCTGTATACGAAGCCAGGAACCGCGCGAGTTGGATCTCATACCAGTTACGTTAAAGAAGCTCATGCCCGCGGAAAAGTATTTTTTCCGGTTGGATATTCTGGGCGTACACCGGTTTACCTTTGCCACATTCTTAGAAACTTACTCAAAGGAGTCCTGCCCGTCCCAGCCAGGACTGGCTGAGTTCGGATATTCGGAATGAGTAAATTACACACTTAAGCCGTGGTGGGACACAAAGTTTGATTCTAATAAAAACCCAATCCGTCGTGGAAGTTGTAATCCACCTTACCCTTTCAAAAGAAGGTACTGCTTTGCAGCTTGTTGTGTTGCCATGTCAATTTCGGAAAAGCGCAGGCAGCGATTTTTGAATGGCTTATGGACACTTCTGTGTTTATCCAGACGAGTTAAAGGAACTGGAACCTGCGGTGTTACAGGTCCGCTTACATACTTTTTGGTCCCACCTTTTACAATTGGTCTCTACAACTAGCAAACGGAAACTAATAACTTTACCCGTCATTTACACGAATTCAACCAATTGGACTTGTCCGGGCATGGTTAGTTGCATTCTAAAAATAAGCCGATCCTTGCAAGTTGCAAAAATAGAAACGGGCTGCTGCTCCCTTTGCGGCAGCCCGTTTCCAGCCCTATTTTCTTACTCTCCCGGAGCCTCGCTGTTCAGGTTATGGAATTGGGAAAAGCAACCAACACATTGAGGTGGTTGGGTTGTTGGTATAACCTCCTTGTTTGAGTGCATCAAACAAACCTGCCTCAGAAAGTTGCCGCGCACTGCCATCACCAAACAACACGTTACCAGCACGAGTGTGCATTTTATCCGTCCAACCAGGGCCGTTAGCTGGTTGGCGAGTCGCGGTCGGCGGAACGTACAAACTGCAATACCCGGGCGCACCTTGACTACTGTATCCGAACCCATCGTAAGCTCCTATATCAACAGTTGGCTGAGCGGTATAAGTACCGCCCTTTGCCCAAAGGTTCCTGTCACCCGCCAGTAGAAATGAAGGTTGGGTATCATCCGCATCTCGACCCAGGAAGAAAGACACGTTGATATTTCCGTAAGAATATCCCCCCAAAGTGTACTGCTTAGGTGGTACTGCTTGGCCTGGAGGCGGCAATACGAACGCAGTATTTGCACCCACAGATCGATCATCACTCGGGCATATTGTAAGCTTAGGCGTGGATAACTCGTTCGACATCAAAGCGAATATCGCATAAACATATTGGCCACCAGCAGCCGGTGGTGTATTGTTAATTGCATTGTATACAGCATCTGGAAGACCTCCTTGGGCGGCACGCAACTTTTGGGGGAACCTATCGTTGTTATCATTCGCAAACATCTTAAACCCGATACCCAACTGTTTCAGGTTATTCACGCACGCAATTCGTTGGGCTTTCTTCTTTGCCATCGCCAACGCTGGCAATAGCAACCCTGCCAAGATCGCAATAATCGCGATCACGACTAACAGCTCAATCAACGTAAACGCTGACTTTCTTAGTTTCATTCTCTTCATGTTCTAAACCTCCTTTGCTTTATTTACATCTTAGCCCACCATGGACCTCCCTGTGCCCACCCCCTGGCCAGAAGATCCACAGTCAAGCTTAAAACAAATTTAACAAAAGCCGTGCCAAGTACACATCCCTCGATATATCAACAGGTTACGGATATGCCGATTTCGTATCCACGCGCCTTTATGAGTGAATTTCGCGCGACGCTGTGTGGTTTTCACGCACTACTATATGGGGATCTTCCATAAGTAATATGGGCGCTACTACTAAGCACAAGCACCCGCCATTGGCGTATCTCACGGTTCCCATAGTCATTCTCTCGCCTTTCAAACCCGCTTGAAATCCACTACTGCAGTTTTTTATGAAATCACCGTTAAAAAAGATTTTCTAAGCGGAAACCGTGGGGAACTGCGGAATGCGTAATAAAAGTTTTCCTTGTGCTAACAAACGGAAACAGTGAAGAAAGGTGTGGATGAAACCAAGTTTCTTTTATGCATAGTTCGTAACCACGGGAATCAGCAAAAATCTACCGAATTAAACGCGGATTTTTGGAAGCCGTTCACCCTTATGATTGGACGAGCAAGCTTGATTGTGAAATCTGGTTAAGCGGTTCTTAGGCCGGACACGGATTANGCAGGTATGAATTTGTTTAGATGAGTCCTACTCTCGCCCAATAACCATCTGACTCCCCGTTCACGAACAAACAGGCGGATCCGGCTCCTAACAGAGTCCAGTTAATGCGGGGACTGATTTCCAAAAGCAACCTGGCTCGGAAAAGTTGCAGACAAAACTCTCGCCCTCTGCATTTCTGAGTCCCAAGGAGCAAAGCTCACTCTTTTTGGGCATTAGGTTTATGTGTAACGAACAAGGCCCTTCAATTTAAGACCGCCCGGAAAAATTAGCCTTCGCTTATATCAAGGACAGAGCAATCACTACTTTCTGCACCAGTTCGTGGGTAACCTGATGCACTTAACCATTAAGTCGCGCACTTCACGCATCTGGGTCTAACCGTCCTTATACTGCATGTAATAACTCTCATGCTTGGTTCCATCCAGCCCAGATGAGGAAGCGTTGGATTTCACACGAAAACTACTTTTGGGCACCCATTAGGAAAAGTCACACGGACTTATTCTGTTTTTATGCCTATTTTTTGGAGAAGAAATCACGACCAGCTAAAAATGCCTTCGCAATAAATCTCCCAATTGTGTAATACTCGCGCGTATCGTGGGCGTAGATAAGGGGGGCCACTTTTTGAATACTTACCGCGTCGTCAGGCGAAGTCAGTACAGCCTCGTCTGCTTTCACATCTAGAATCTCACCTACAAACATTGTATGTAAACCGAGTTCGACTGTCTGGAGCAGTTTACACTCCAAAACCAAAGGGAACTCTTCAACGTATGGGGCATCGACAAACTGACTCTGCNCAGGCGTTAATCCTGTAAGGGCAAACTTATCATATTCATCTCCAGAGGCTATACCAAAAAAATCGGCCTCTTTAACGCGCGAAATGGAAGGGGATTGATACAGTAAATGCCTTTCTGTGGAGGATTATTTTTGTAAGTTTGTGTCTGCTTTCTGAAGGAGACACTTATGCAGGGTGGGCTAGAACAGGCTATCCCGGCCCAGGCTGCCACCGCAGCGTTTGGTTTGCCTACTGCATCGTAGGTCCCAACCACGCATACTGGTGAGGGATATAAAAGAGGCCTTGCGCCTAAAGACTTTTTCATACACGCTTTTCTCTTTCTTTGGGGAGTCATTTGAATCTTATACNCTGATCTCATCTTTGCAACNGTAAATTGTGACATTCCTCGAGGCTTTCGAACACTTATCCACGCGGGGTCGGCCCCTAACACGATTGAGGATGCTACCAAAAATNCCTCCTAAANAATGGGTGCATAACCCATTTTTCCAGGCACAAGTTTTCCCGTCTTAAACAATTTCGATAGGGCATTGGGGAATCGCCTCAAGGAAGATCCGTCCGTAGGACCTTGTTAGGATTCGACCGTCTAAGACAACTACGATTCCCCTGTCGTTTTTCGTCCGAATTAATCTGCCGACGCCCTGCTTAAATTTCAGCACAGCTTCGGGGAGAGTAAACTNNATAAATGCATCACCTCCACGGGCCTCTATTGCTTCGATCTTAGCCTGAATCAATGGATGATCGGGTACAGCAAACGGTCAATTTTGGTAATTATCACATTACTTAGGGCTTCACCTGGCACGTCGACCCCTTGCCAAAAACTGTCAGCCCCGAATAGCACTGAATTACCGTCCTGTTTGAACCTTTCCAACATAGTTGAACGTGGCAGGCCGGTACCTTGAACATAACACTCGATACCTCGTTCCCTGAAATATGGGGCAAGCCGCTGTGCGACTTCGTGCATAAGCGAGACGTTGGTAAATAGCACGAATGCCTTTCCCCCAGTTAATTCTACAAAATGTCGGACCCAGTATTCGAGCTCATCTACGAAGGGAGAAGAGCGCGGATCAGATTTGCCCACGACGTAAACTTTCATTTGTTTTTGATAGTCGAATGGAGAATCGAGCCTGACCAATCTAGCTGACTTGCCCCCGACTCTGGAGGCAAAATATGACAATTGGCAAGGACCCTCAAAACTCGGGGAGTCCTGTTTATTCCCATCTCGGCTGGTAATGTACCGTTTTTTTATCTCACGGGCCAGAGATTCCGGAATACTCAGCGTACCACTTGTCATTATCACGCTGGAGCCGGACTCGAATAGCGCTGTGCGTAAGAATTCCGCTATATCTATAGGCGCGAAGTTTAAAGCTATGGTTCGTTGTAGTTTGCCGCTCCTTTCCACCCAGTACACATAATCTGGCAACGACTGCTTTAGGAAGGTCACGATTTGTTCACGGAATTCTCCCAAACGACGGTTTATTTCAGCAAGTTCGCCTCCTAAATCTTGATCCTCACAACTTTTAATCAACCCGCCTATCTCTTCCCTTAACCGCTGAATCGGAAGCGAAATATTATCAGGAACAAAGTCGGGCCTTCTGATCCTTATTTCGGTCCAGGCTCCTTTCTTTCCACTGTGGTCCCCAGCTGTCTCACCAAGTAATCTTGATTCAAGACGTGTGTGCATCTCATCGCAGGCTTCCTCTACTACCTTGAAAAATTCGCCAACACTTTCCAATAATTCTGTCACCAATTTAATCGCACGGCTCCCCCGCAAGAGAGAAAGCAATCCTTTTTCAGTTTTTGGGTTCCAAAGCCTGTGCAAAGTGTACATAATTTGACCGTTTGAAACACTGGCTCCAACCATCTCCGATGCTACACTGGGCACTTGATGCGCCTCATCGAAAATCACGAAATCGTTGCTAAAAATAAAGCCGCCTGTCGAGGGAGTGTCTTCATCCAATCCACCAAAAAGTGAGAAGAACAGCATATGGTTAAGCACAAGAATATCAGCTAAGAGAAATTTCTCACGCGCTTTTTGGTAGAAACAGAGAGGATTATGTTTTGCAAACTCAGATCCACGGCCACATAGCCTAGGGGAACACAGTCCACGTTCGGACCGGACCATTTCCCAAACTGCTGGATCAGGTTCCGGGCTTAGGTCCGAGAGTGAACCGTCTTCTGTGACTTTCGACCACTCATGGATTCTCATCAATTCCGCCTCTTCAGGACCAGTAAATAGCCCCCTTGCATTCAGCAGGGCGTGATGGAGCCGGCGCGTGCATAGATAGTTATTGCGCCCTTTCAAAATCGCCACCGTAAAACCCTCGGGAATGAGCTTTTTTAGCACTGGCAAATCCTTGCAGACAAGTTGCTCCTGGAGATTAATAGTGAAAGTTGACACTATTGCTTTTTTCCTAAATTTGACTGCAAAAAGAATAGCAGGATAAAGGTACGCGAAGCTTTTTCCAATGCCTGTCGGTGCTTCAATTATGAGGTTTGCCCCATCTAGAAGAGCGCGCGCCACCTCCTCAGCCATTTGAGCTTGTTGAGGTCTGTACTCAAAGTTTTTGGCTTTAGAGAGTGGGCCTTCGTTAGAGAAGAAGTAGCGTACCTTTTCCAGAAACTGCTCTTCGAAGGTTAAACTGTCACTCTTTGCAATCATTCTTCCTATCAATGTCGACAATCTCAACTGAAGCCCTATTTTTTGCGATTTTATAAGGGGGCAGATACCCTCGCCAACTCACGCACGGATACACCACTGAACCCCTACCAATTATGCTACCAGGGTTTAAAACTGCGTTGCATCCAATTTCTGCCTTATCCCCAACTACGGCCCCAAACTTCCTTAGTCCTGTGTCGATCTCAATCGCCCCAAACTTTACTTTCACATTTCCTTGAATTGAACGGAGGTTTGAAATTATAACTCCCGCTCCGAGGTGAACCCTATATCCCAAGATTGAATCCCCCACATAATTAAAATGTGGAACTTGGACCCCGTTAAACAATATGCAGTTCTTAAGTTCTGTGCTATTCCCAACAACGCATTCATCCCCAACAATCACGTTTTCCCTTATATACGCACCATGCCTAATCACTACATTCCTCCCTATGTAAGCAGGGCCAAGGATCATCGCTCCATCCTCCACCACTGACCCCTCACCAATGTAAACATCCTTTCCAATGTACGCCTCTCCAACAAAAACATTTTTCATTTCCCGCATTACGGTTTCTCTTAAATAAGGGCCGATTTTGCTCAGTACCTCCCAAGGATACTTACACTGCTCAAACAACCCCCTGTGCTCAGTTTGCTCTAAGTCCAAAAGCCGGCTAACAAAGAACACCTCTTCGGGACTTTCGTTTCCGACTCCATTTGCGAAAAAGCTGTTCATAACTATGAAAAAGTTTGTCAACTTCTCTTCAAAAACCTTTGAAAAGCATTTACCAACAGGTTATTTACAAGAAATGCCCAATTGCCACCCTACAGAAAACTCTTTTCTTTTCGGAGTGCAAACCTCGACACTTCCCAGTTGTCAAAACTTTGCACAATAGATAATACTTCTGCTAAGCTTGACTGACCAACCAGAAAAAAATGAAGGTAACAATCAAAAAGGAGAACCTCCTCGAAGGTCTGCAAACGGTCCAAAGCGTAGTAGGGTCCAGGACGACCTTGCCTATACTCTCAAATGCGCTTTTGAAAGCAGAAGGCGACAATTTGGAATTAGTTGCCACGGACCTCGATCTTTGCGTGTCTTGCAAGGTTGAGGCAAAAGTAGAAGTAAAAGGCGCCACCACAGTGCCAGTTAAAAAACTTTTCGCACTCGCGAGAGAAATTGATGCCTTCGAAATCGAGCTTTCAAGTGACGAACGCTTCGTTACAACGATAAAAGCCGATCCGTCCATCTTTAAACTAAAAGGGCTGCCGCCAGAAGAATTTCCACCTTTGCAAAGCTTTAAGGAAGAGACTTGGCTTCTCTTTACCACAAAGTACTATGAGGAGGATGCTGAGATGGACGTCGTATGCAGTTTCCACGGATGAGACGAGGTATGTTCTGAACGGGGTCTGCTTGTCGATAAAAACTGGCTTGCTCTCTATTGTTGCTACTGATGGCCGGAGGCTTGCACTTGTTGAAGAGCAGTTAAAAGAAAAGGTGCCTTCGGACTTTTCTGGAAATTACATCTTGCCAACTAAAGCTGTAAATGAGCTTATGCGTGCCCTGTCTGAGAAAGGGGAAGTAATAATTACCCTTTCTCAGAATTACGCTGGGTTCAATTTGGCTGAGGATTCCAAAAAATACGATTAAGATCGTCACAAAGTTAATTGACGGTGTTTATCCAAACTTCCGCCAAGTAATTCCTCAGGATGTTAAAGAAAAAGCAAAAATTGACAGGGAGGAGTTCCTTGCTGCCCTTAAAAGACTCGAGATTCTAACAAGCGAGTCTTCGAACTCCGTTAAGCTTACCTTTTCTAAAAATACGCTCNCTTTGTCTGTTAACTCGCCTGAAATTGGGGAAGGAGCAGAACGCCTAGCTGTAGTATATAATGGCCAGGAGTTCTCAATTGCCTTTAACCCAAGATTTCTAATTGAACCTCTTTCAGTGCTTGGCGCAGATGAGATCGAGTTCGCTTTTATTGATGAGCTCAGTCCCGGGGTGATCAGAATCCAAGATCCTTTCATTTATGTTGTTATGCCTATGCGCCTAAGCTAAATTAGAAAAGTTTAGCCTCATTACAAAGAGTGTTTTTTACACTGAGGGAATCTTTCGTGCAAACGTGGTCCCGAAAATTGAATTCGAGTTGCTTCTTAGATTGCTGTCGGAAGATTTGATTCTGTCTATCTACGCTGTTTCTTTGCTAGAGTTTGCCAGCGGGGTCGATTTGAACATTCTAAATTGGGGATTCACATGCTATAGCTAGCTGTAGTATCGCCCACCTAGTTTCATAGCCCGAAGGTCATGTTATGAACCAAAGTTTTATTGGCAACTTCAGCAATTATTAAAAAACTTGAATCTTAACTAGCTGTAGGGAGCAGGTGTGACACCAAAGAATAGCTGTTTCGTCTCTCTAGAGTGCAACCGCCAAGAACAAGGAGCCCAGAATATTACTCTCGTCCGCAAATAGGGTTCGAGGGAGGCGAGGATCAGGCAAAAATGATTTATGGTTTCNTAATTTTACATGTCCGCGGGGTTGGATTTTATCTAGGTTTCACTAGGATTCGTCTGTCGGACTGTAGTTTTTTCCAGGCGATTTTATAAGCCTAGCCATTTGGTGAAGCGAGGCCAGTCTCCAGCTTGGATTTCTTCGGACCCGCCACACAGCAACCATGTTTGCCACCCCACATCTCGAGCAGGGAGTATGTCTTTTTCAATTTGATCCCCGACCATGACTGTTTCGTATGGGTTAATCCCCCTTGCTTCGAGCCGTACTGAAATGATCCTGAACACGTAGGGATCCGGTTTTTTGAAACCGTATTCACTAGGAAAAAAAGCATAAAGTAGGCTCAAAGATTTCGAGGGAAAGCCCGTATGGAGCTAGCCCTGTACGAAGTTCGTGCAACGTGTAGGCTTGGGAGTTAGAGGCAATCCCAAGCACGTATCCCTTTTGATGCAAATTGCCCAGTACATACGCAGTTTCAGGCCGGACCCAGGAAGTATGCTGTAACCTAATTAGTTCAGTTGCGAAGTGTTTTAACACATCCGGCTGAAACATAGCTAGTCTGGGAATGGCCTTTTGCACGACTACAGGCCAATTCACTTCTGGGTGTAAAATTCCCTTTCGGCGCACGGCCTGTTCCATCTCTTCAGTGATCCTTTTACAAGCTGCAAAGAATTCATGCCTATCTATTGGCGGTTCAATACCCAATATCTCCCGGAATATTCTACTCCACCATGCGTCTGCGTCGGGGACGGGCGGACCAACCTCTAACAGCGTCCCATACACGTCAAAAATTACTGCTTTTATTGGCGTTAAGAGCTGTTTCATCTGATTCTAGGTTACCTAGCAAAAATCCGCATCTTATCCAAGTTAAAGATTTATAGTAAGGTGGTTGGCGATGGCCTTTAGATGACATGCCTAATGGAATAGGGAATTGTGTCGCCGGTAGCTTTTTTAAAAGCGAAGCTTGGGGTAAAATGCTAGGCAGGCAAATTCTTGATGAAAAAAACTAGGTCATAGCGTACACCGTCTTTATTTACGATGTTTAACGCTATAGATTTTCCAGCATTGAAAGAAAATAGGGTGCGCTGTGCCAGACGCTAATGGTGTGAGTTTGCAGAAACGTTTCCTTGAGTTGGGGGTGGAAGGAAGAGATTTTAGGGATTTTTAAGGAGTGAGGCATGCATGGGATTAGTCGGAAAATTAAAACGTGTAGCATCGCGAACAAGGAATTTGACGCTAATCCCAGCATCGGATACGATTATGCATATGTCAAAGTGAACCAAAGGCACGCTCGCAGAACCAACAGGACCAGGCAACAATTGAACTGGGTATAGTCCAAAAGCTAACATTGAAACTGCAAAGTTGACATAACTACAAAGTAAGGTGCCAAGAATGGCAGACTTTTTTCAAAGTGGAGCAGTAGCAACCCTCCATCGGCTGGGAAAACCCGATGTGGGTAGATTGGAAAAAGAACTCGAGCAGTTCTCAGAGGAAACGCCGATAGGGCTCGTATTGCCTTGTCACTACCGCGAGTTAGGAACACTGGCTTTAAAGCGGATAGTCCGCGAATTAAGAGAAGTTACCTACATTAGACAGATTGTGGTAGGGTTAGACGGTGCCACGAGTGTGAGGCAATGGCGTAAAGCCTGTAGCTTCTTTAGGCGGTTACCTCAACGGCCGGTGTTGGTGTGGAACGACGGTCCTAGGCTGCAGCGGTTGTTCGCAAAACTTGAGGAAGCCGAGCTAAACATAGGAGAGCCAGGAAAAGGCAGGAATGTATGGATATGTCTCGGGTATGTTTTGGCGAGTAGAAAAAGCGCGCGTGGTTGCTTTGCATGATTGTGACATAATCACATACAATCGAGAGCTATTAGCTCGCCTTATTTACCCAATAGCCCATCCAACGTTGGGATTCGATTTTTGCAAAGGTTATTACGCGCGAGTATCCGATAAGCTCAACGGACGCGTCATGCGACTATTGGTAACGCCTCTAATTCGGGCGCTGAAAAGCATCTTGGGTCAACACCCTTACCTAGTTTACATGGACACCTTCCGATATCCGTTGGCAGGGGAAATGTGTTTGGATTTGGACCTAGTCCGGCGGGTCCGGATCCCGAGCGATTGGGCGCTGGAAATCGGCATATTAACAGAGGTATTCCGCAACTGCGCCCTACGAGCAATTTGCCAAGCCGAGTTGTGTGATAATTACGATCATAAGCATCAGGAATTATCACCTCGGGATCCGGAGAAAGGACTCAACAAAATGGCAATCGATATCGTTAAGTCCTTCCTCAGGTATATGGCGGCAGAGGGAATAAAAATCGATGAAGGGCTGTTAAATACATTGCTTAGCGCCTACATGCGTCATGCAGAGGATGCTGTACGTTTCTATGCGGCAGATGCGATCTTCAACGGTTTGCGATACCCCCGGCACGATGAAGAGACTGCAGTTGCCACTTTTGCGCGAAGTATTCGGGCTGCTGCAAAGGACTTCTTAGAAGACCCACTTTGCTCGACGCTTTTATCAAACTGGAACCGTGTTCAATCTGCCCTGCCATCTTTTTTAGAGGAACTACGTGAAGCCGTGGAATTGGATAACGCAGAAAAGTAAACTGAAAGCACCCCAAAAGAATTTTACCATGGGCAAGCCACCTAAAACCTTCATCAACAGCCAGCACTGACAGTGCTAACTAAACAGGAGGAATCCAGTCACAAGCATTAGGGAATCATTATCTAGGCTACTAGATGCAAAGGGCGATTTAGCTGCAAAGAAAGGTATCGGCTAGTAAAATTTTGGCATTTAGCTTTACAAGGCTTATATACAGGCAGCAATGGTCACGATCCTGATTCAAAGCTCAATAACTCAGTTTGTGTTCTTTCGCGGGAAAGGCTCAAGGTGAAGGGGAAGCCCTGGCTAAAGATTCATTCAACGATTGACTATTTTGGGCAGGGTGGTAGGTTTTAAGATCCAAATTATTTTGAAAAAAAAGGAACACATATGCCAGCGAAAAAGAAATCGCCAAAATACGTTTACGTTTTTGGAGACGGATTTGCTGAAGGTGACGGGTCTATGAAAGACCTGCTCGGCGGCAAGGGAGCTAACCTTGCCGAAATGGCGGGGCATCCAAATCTGAGGTTGCCAGTGCCGCCAGGCTTCACAATCACTACGGAGGTCTGCACTTATTACTACAAGCATAACAAGAAGTATCCCGCCGAGCTAAAGCCGCAGGTTGAAAAAGCGTTGAGATGGGTGGAAAAGAAGGTGGGGCGAGTATTTGGCGATCCTGAGAACCCGCTTTTGGTATCTGTCCGGTCCGGGGCACGTCGGTCAATGCCCGGCATGATGGAGACTGTATTAAATGTGGGCCTAACTGATAAGACAATTAATGGCCTTATTAAGCAGACTAGTAACGAGCGGTTTGCTTACGACGCGTATCGGCGGCTGATTATGATGTACGCAGATGTGGTAATGGAAAAGGCTGCGGGTATCGAACCCAAGGATGGCAAGGGGATTAGGAAACGAATGGATGAACGCCTCGACGAACTCAAGAAAGAGCGCGGATATAAGTCGGATGTAGACCTAACAGTAGATGACCTTAAACAGCTTGTGGCCGAATTCAAACAAATGGTTTTGGATTACTTTGGGAAGCCATTCCCGGATGACCCACAGGTTCAACTCTGGGAAGCGATTGGTGCCGTGTTTGCAAGTTGGATGGGTAAACGCGCGGTAGAGTATCGAAGGATCGAAAAGATTCCGGATGATTGGGGTACCGCTGTAAACGTACAAACCATGGTCTTCGGGAACATGGGCAATGATAGTGCCACAGGTGTGGCATTCACCCGAAACCCGGCTACTGGTGAAAATGTCTTCTACGGTGAGTATCTCGTTAACGCGCAAGGCGAAGACGTAGTGGCTGGCATCCGTACCCCTGCTCCGCTCAACAAGGCTTCTGCAAATGAGCAGAGCAAACACCTGCCAACCTTAGAAGAGCTCATGCCCAAAGCTTACGAAGAGCTGGAGCGGATTCGGAAGAAACTTGAGCGGCATTACAGGGACATGCTTGACATCGAGTTTACTATTGAGAAGGGCAAAGTATGGATGCTGCAATGCAGGGTTGGTAAACGTAACGGTGTCGCCGCAGTGAGAATGGCGGTTGACATGTACAACGAAGGATTGATTGATCTAGAGACCGCGGTCACCCGCGTAGCTCCTAGTCAATTGGTAGAATTGCTCCTGCCAATGTTGGATCCAAAAGCAGAACAGGCAACCACTCCAATTGCTAAGGGGTTGCCTGCGGGACCTGGTGGGGCAGTTGGACGCGTAGTGTTCACTGCAAAGGACGCCGTAGAATGGGCTAACCGAGGTGAAAAAGTAGTGCTTGTAAGAGAAGAAACCTCACCGGAAGACGTCGATGGTATGTTTAGAGCGCAGGCAATCCTTACTAGCAAGGGTGGTATGACCTCGCACGCAGCCTTAGTGGCGCGCGGTTGGGGTAAATGCTGTATAGTGGGTTGCGGTGAGATCGAGATCGATGAAGAAGCAAAGTGCTTCCGAACTAAGAGTGGGGTGGTAATAAAGGAAGGCGACTGGATCAGTTTAAACGGTACCAAGGGTTTTGTTTATCAGGGACGCTTGGCCTTGGTAGACGTGGACGTCGACCATAACCTCTATTACAAACGGTTCATGGAAATGGTGGACAAGGTCCGAACAATGGGTGTCCGCGCAAATGCAGACACACCGAAAGATGCACAGATCGCCCTCAAGTTTGGAGCAGAAGGAATTGGCTTGTTCCGGACCGAACACATGTTTTACGGAGAAGGAAGTGAAAAGCCGCTCTTCATTCTCCGTAAAATGATAATGGCCCGTAATGCCGATGAACGGCGGCATGCCCTCGACGAACTCTTCCCCTACGTCAAGAATGACGTTAAGGCCACCTTGGAAGTCATGGAAGGTCGGCCAGTCACCATCCGGCTTTTGGATCCCCCATTACACGAGTTCGTACCTAAAACCGAAGATAAGATCAAGGAACTCGCTGATGCCTTAGGTGTTAACCCGGAAGAAGTCAAACGACGTGGTGAAGCATTACACGAGGTGAACCCGATGCTCGGGCACAGAGGTGTCCGGCTGGGCATAACTTACCCTGAAATCTCGGAAATGCAGATCAGAGCGATCCTGGAAGCCACTGCCGAACTGATTAAAGAAGGCAAGAAGGCAATGCCGGAAATCATGATTCCCGTCACATGTACGCCAGGCGAACTTAGCCACCAAAAGGCCATTTTCGATAAAGTGCTCGAGGAAGTTAAAGCCAAGTTCGCATTAAAAGAGTTACCGGTGTTATTCGGCACCATGATTGAAATACCTAGGGCCGCGATCCTGGCTCATAAGATGGCCGAAGTGGCTGAGTTCTTCAGCTTCGGTACCAATGACCTCACCCAAATGGGAATGGGTCTCAGCCGAGACGACATTGGCAGCTTCCTGCCAGCGTACCTACAGGCCAAGATATTCCCTGACGATCCGTTCCAAACCTTAGACCAGGAAGGAGTTGGAGAACTCATCCGCATGGGCATCGAACGCGGCCGCACCACTAGGAAGAACCTCAAAGTTGGTATCTGCGGTGAGCACGGTGGTGACCCCGAGAGCGTCAAGTTCTGCTATCGCGTAGGCATGAACTACGTCAGTTGCTCACCGTACCGGGTCCCAATCGCACGGTTGGCCGCTGCTCAGGCAGTAATTGAGACAAAACAGATGCGGAAACCCAGTAGGGCTAAGAAGACAAAGAAGAAGGCAAAAAAGTAACCATTAAATAACGTGAGTTGCCGGCGAGTACCCCCTGTGTTCTATTAAAAAGAGCACAGGGGGTCACTCGTTTGACTTATATAAGTGGCCGCGTCAATTGTGGGGGATTTCCCGGGAATGGTGCACACTGGGGTACGCGGCGTGAAAAACGGCAGACACGGAGCAAAGCACCAGCAAGAGCTTAGGGAAGTTCTTATGGACAGATGAAGAAATAGGCGTGGTCAAGTGTAAGCCATGTTAGCTTACTTACGGAATAATCTTAGGAAGAGTGTACCAATGATCACATCCCCCGAGCTCCGGTCCCACTTGTAGATGGTCGCCAAAAAAGGGTGCAATACCTTGATTCCATTTTATGCCAAAATTTTGCAAGACGACTGGGAATTGACGGGGGATTCATTTTTGAGATAAATAACTTGATGGAATTTACCAAATCGGTGCTTGAGCAGTCCCAATCGAATTCCCGCTCTCCGCTAATGCCGATGTGGCCTCTGGCAGTAGGCATGCTTTTATGCTCACTGGTGTTTGGGTATTTCACATTCGGTATCGCGTACCGGGAATTTAATTTTGCTTGGTGGACTCGGAACGAACATCTCTCGAATTGGCTCCCCAGAATTACCGCGTGTCTCAAGGTATTATATCCAGCAGTTTGGCTGTTACCAGTGTTAACCGGGATTTTCCTAATTCTAGTCATTGCTCGAAAAATTACGCGGGAGGTATGGTTTTGGGTGTGGGTGACATTTATTGCTACGTTGCATTTTATTTGGTTCTTTTTTTGGCTCTTGGGACTCTATGTTGTGAATCAGACGTTCGTGTGCCTCTAAACTGCTTTGCGGGAGGTGAACCGCCTTTCTAAGGAAAGCCGCTTTAGATATCTTCGCCAGAGGACGCACTAATAACCGGCTTACCGTCCAGCCCGCCGGACACCCATAATGAATGATTTTTGATGATCCGTATCCAGGCCCGGCTAGTTAGTGAAGGTAGTTGGATTATCCAGCCTACAGGAGCCGGTGTCTTTGGTATTTTGCATGCGAAGAGATTGAGCAGGGCTTAACCCTCTGTCCATTGCTAGTGTGGCGGAAACAACTTAACGAAGGTCCATAAGCATCTCTCTGCAACGTGAATTTGTTATTGAAAGGCAACGTGTTTCCTTTTATAGTGTGCGCAGTATTGCGGACATGAGAGCTGCAAAATACGCAATCGGGCTCGATTACGGCACTAACTCAGTACGTGCTCTTGTTGTTGATATTTATACGGGTCGTGAGGTAGGCACGGCAGTTTGGGAATACGAACATGGGGAACACGGGGTCATACTAAGTCGCGATCCAAACTTAGCCCGTCAGCACCCAGCTGATTATGTCAAAGGCGCTGAGATCACCATCAAGAAAGCGCTTGCTCAAGCGGCACGGACTGTCCGTGGGTTCAAACCAGACCAGGTAGTTGGCATTGGAGTTGACACCACAGGCAGTACACCTATCCCGGTAGATGACCAAGGACGTCCACTAGCATTCCGCAAGGAGTTTGCCAAAAACCTGGCAGCGATGGCTTGGTTGTGGAAAGACCATACCTCCGTGGCAGAGGCCGAAGAAATTACAGAACTCGCCAGAAAACTCCGACCGCATTATTTAGCCAAGTGTGGAGGGACGTATTCCAGTGAGTGGTTTTTCAGCAAGATTCTGCACTGTTTGCGGACGGCTCCAGCGGTTTTTGATGCTGCATATCTTTGGGTGGAGGCCGCCGACTGGATTCCTGCAATGCTGACAGGCACCGAGCACCCAGAAAAACTAAAAGGTAGGGGGTGGTGTGCGGCAGGTCATAAGGCAATGTACAATGACGAATGGGGTGGGTATCCCGATGAGGAATTTCTAGGTAAGCTTCACCCTAAACTTGCTGAGCTGAGAAAACGGTTACGCCCGAAGGCTTACACAGTCGACCACAAGGTAGGAGGGCTTACCCGCGCATGGGCTAAGAAGACGGGGCTCAAAGAAGGCACTCCCGTTGCAGTAGGTGCTTTCGACGCGCATTTGGGCGCGGTTGGAGCAGGTATCAAGCCTGGCACCCTTGTAAAAATAATTGGTACTAGCACTTGCGACATGATGGTCGTGCCTGTAACGGAAAAGTTGCCGGATATTCCAGGCCTTTGTGGAATTGTAAATGGAAGTATTTTGCCGGGTTATTATGGGTTAGAGGCGGGCCAGTCCGCTGTGGGTGATATATTCAATTGGTTTGTCAATTACATTCAGCCAGGAGGCAAAAAGCTTGGCTCCCATGAGGCACTTACTAAGCTGGCGGCTAAGTTGAAACCGGGTGAATCTGGCTTGCTGGCATTGGATTGGAACAACGGGAACCGAACAATCCTTGTAGATCAGCGGTTAACGGGGTTACTTATAGGACAGACGCTGTATACCAGGCCCGAAGAAATCTATCGGNCCTTGATCGAAGCCACGGCCTTTGGAGCTCTAACCATTATAAATCGGTTCGAAGAGTACGGGGTGAAAGTCCAAGAAGTGATCAACTGTGGCGGAATTGCAGAAAAGAATCCATTGGTGATGCAGATCTACGCAGACGTAATCGGGCGTCCAATGAAAATTTCACGCTCGTCCCAGACATGCGCTTTAGGTGCAGCGATCGCAGGTGCTGTGGCTGCAGGGGCCCATAACACCTTCGAAGAAGCCCAAAAAGCTATGACCGGCCTCAAACCTAAGGTGTACACCCCTAACGCTGAACATCATAAGGTCTACCATGAACTGTACCAACTATACAAACAGCTTCATGATGCATTTGGGACCCAAACTTGGACGGGTAACCTTTACAATGTGATGAAGAAACTTATCGCCATACGCCAGCAACAACGATCAGGAGAGCTATGAACACTACTACCCAACAACAAAATAAATTCTTAGGAGCCGCATTCCTAGCTGTGGCGACCCTCGCCTGCACAACTGCATGGGCCGAAACCAACTTGCTTGTGGTGGACGTAACCAAACAGTTAGGGACCATCTCTCGACACATTTATGGACATTTTGCTGAGCATCTCGGCCGCTGTATTTATGAGGGAGTTTGGGTTGGGCCTGATAGCCCGATTCCCAATACGCGTGGTATTAGAAATGATGTGGTGGAAGCCTTACGGAAAATAAAAGTGCCCGTCATCAGGTGGCCGGGTGGTTGCTTTGCCGATGAATACCACTGGAAAGACGGAATTGGCCCTCGGGAATTGCGCCCGGCCCGTATTAACACGCATTGGGGTGGCGTAATTGAAAACAACCACTTTGGTACCCACGAGTTCTTAGACCTCTGTGAGCAGGTTGGGGCAGATCCATACATCTGTGGCAATGTGGGGAGCGGAACCCCGCAAGAAATGATGGAGTGGGTTGAATATATCACCTCTGACTCAAATTCCACGCTGGCTAATCTTAGGCGTCAAAACGGCCGCGAAAAACCATGGCGGCTTCCATTCTTCGGAATCGGGAACGAAAGCTGGGGTTGCGGTGGGCACATGCGGCCTGAATATTATGCCGATCTTTGTTAGAAGGTACGCCACATTCGTGAAAAATTACAGTGGCAACCGCGTATATAAGATCGCATGCGGGGCAACCGATTGGGACACCAACTGGACTGCGGTTGTTGTTAGAAGCGCCAGAGATCAAATACACGGAATTTCACTACATTACTACACCTTACCGACGGGGAACTGGAGCCGGAAAGGTTCAGCTACCAGGTTCAACGAAGATCAGTGGTTCTCCACTCTTAAAAGGGCTTTGGATATGGACACAATCATTGCACGCCATAAAGCAATATTGAATGAACTGGATCCCAGAAACAGGATTGGGCTTATCGTCGATGAGTGGGGAACTTGGTATGATGTAGAACCTGGGACCAACCCAGGCTTCCTTTACCAACAAAATACGTTGAGAGACGCCCTAGTGGCAGGGCTCACCTTAAATATCTTCAACAAACACTGTGACCGTGTGAAAATGGCCAACATTGCACAAATGGTGAACGTCCTCCAGGCCATAATCCTTACCGACAAGGAAAAGAATGATTCTCACCCCGACGTACCATGTATTTGACGATGTATACCGTGCATCACGACTCTACGTTACTTGACACAAAATTGGAGTGTGAAACTTATGGGTACGGTGGGCAGAGTATNCCGGCCTTGAACGTCTCCGCGTCTAAGAGCAAGGACGGGGCGGTCAACATCACCATTTGTAACTTTAATCCGGGTAAGGCAATACCCCTGACTTGTGAACTCAAAGGGTTTAAACCTGCCAAGGTCAATGCTCGAGTTTTGACTGCACCCGCCATGCAAGCACATAACACATTTGCCGACCCAGAAGTGGTCAAACCCGCGCCATTTAACGATGTGAAACTCACCGATTCTGGGTTCACAGCCGAACTCCCCTCGAAGTCCGTGGTCGTGATCACACTGCAAGAATAAAGTAGGAAGCGAGTCCGGGATATTGACCCAATGTTGGAGGAACTAAAGGAACGCGTCTGGCGTGCTAACTTAGACTTGGTTAAGCACGGCTTGGTCATCCTAACTTGGGGAAATGTGAGTGGGATCGACCGGAGTTCGGGCCTTATGGTTATTAAACCTTCCGGCGTATCTTATGAGCAGATGCAACCCGGGGACATGGTCGTGGTCTCTCTCAAAGATGGAAAAGTAGTGGAAGGACGCTATAAACCTAGCTCTGACACACCAACGCACCTTGAATTATACCGCGCGTTTCCCCAAATAGGAGGGGTGGTCCATACGCATAGTATGTATGCCACGATCTGGGCGCAGGCGCGCCTACCTATCCCAGTTCTGGGTACAACCCACGCCGACAATTTCAATGGACCAATCCCCTGCACTAGGATGCTAAAACCTTCAGAGATAAAATCAGACTACGAGTTGAATACTGGTCGGGTTATTGTGGAATCGTTCAAAAAGCTTGATCCAATGGAGATGCCGGCTATTCTAGTGGCCGGTCATGGTCCTTTTGCCTGGGGTATCTCCCCAGAAAAGGCGGTTGAAAATGCAGTGGTGTTGGAATACGTCGCGCGGATGGCATTGGAGACAAAAATTGTCAACTCTAAAGCAAAACCAATCCCAGAAGTGCTTTTGCACAAGCATTTTTACCGAAAGCACGGGCCAGGTGCATACTACGGTCAAGGGTTAAATGGACAACTGTGAGAAATTTTGGGTTAGGTGTTGCTTTCAAATGGGGCCGATCAGGAAAAGTGACCCGATCGGTAGCTGAGTACGACAAACAACGAACAGTTTTAAGGCTCGAGAAATTATGAGAGCGATAAAAAATTGGGAACTAGCTATGACAATGATTGCATGTATCGGCTTGGCAAGCGGGTGCGCGGGTTCCGGTCCCCGCTCAGAACGAAAAATTACAAGGGAACTTTTTGGCAAAACTCCAGATGGCAAGGAGGTATATCTGTACGTCCTCCAAAATTCTAAGGGGATGCAGGCCGCCATCTGCAACTACGGCGGCACCGTCGTCTCACTCATGGTGCCCGATCGAAACGGTAATCTAGGTGACGTGGTATGGGGGTACGATCACTTAGATGGGTATCTCACCAATAGCCCATACTTCGGGTGTATTATTGGCAGATATGGAAACAGAATTGCAAAGGGCAGGTTTACTTTGGACGGTGTCACTTATCAGCTGGCCACTAACGACGGGCCTAATCATCTTCATGGTGGAATCAAAGGTTTTGACAAGGTGGTTTGGGATGCCGAACCGATGATGACCGAAAACGGGCCGGCATTGAAGCTAACTTACGTTAGCAAGGATGGCGAGGAAGGCTACCCAGGCACTTTAAAAGTGACTGCCATTTATACAGTTACTGAAGACAATGCCTTGCGCCTGGATTTCACTGCAACAACAGACAAGCCAACCATTTGTAATTTAACTCATCACTCCTATTTCAATTTAGCGGGCAAGGGCGACATTTTGGACCACATTGTAATGATTCCCGCCGACTATTACACGCCAGTGGATGAAACTTTGATTCCGACTGGAGAAATAGCACCGGTTGAGGGTACGCCTTTTGACTTCCGGAAACCCACCACCATCGGGGCCCGTATCAATCAGGATCACATCCAGCTCAAATACGGTCGAGGCTACGACCATAATTGGGTGTACAATAAAAAAGTAGGTGAGCTTACGTTAATGGCTCGGGTTACTGAGCCTACAACTGGTCGTGTGATGGAGGTATGGTCAACTGAACCAGGCATGCAGTTCTACAGCGGAAACTTCTTAGACGGTACAATAGTTGGGAAAGGTGGCCAGGTTTATAAGTTCCGCAGTGCGTTCTGCATGGAACCGCAACATTACCCAGATTCACCTAACAAACCCCATTTCCCATCGGTCGTTTTGCGCCCCGGTGAAACCTACAAAAACACCATCATTTATAAGTTTAGTGTGCAGTAAAACGTAAAACTCAGAACCCTCAACCCAAGTATTGCCTATGACAACACTCGACTGGATCGTAGTAGCGTTTTACTTTGGGCTGATCGCATGGCTAGCTTGGTGGTATGGTCGCCACCAAAGGGACGACGTGGATTACTTCCTAGCGGGCCGGAACGCCGGGTGGATAGTAATTGGGGCGTCAATATTTACGTCAAACATCGGTTCCGAACATATAGTGGGACTTGCAGGCCAGGCAGCCGAAAGCGGACTCGCCATGGCTCATTGGGAATTACACGCGTGGTGTTTAATCGTTCTGGCAGGTTTATTTGTGCCCTTCTATTACAAATCACTGGTTAAAACGATCCCTGAGTTCCTAGAAAGGCGATTCAGCCCCAAAGCGCGAACCATCCTATCCCTTGTATCGCTGGTAGCGTATGTGCTCACCAAAGTGAGTGTGACAGTATATGCGGGGGCTGTGGTATTTAAGGCGCTGTTACCTGACACGTTTGGCTCACCCGAAAAAGCGTTTTGGGTAGGGGCGATTTTCCACAGTTATAGTGACAGGAATTTATACAGTGTTTGGGGGTAGTGCGCGCTATACTACACACCTCCGCGGCCCCAAGCCGTGGTAATAATTCTGGGCTCGTTAATTCTCACTGTAATTGGGCTATCTAAGCTGGGTGGCTGGGATGAATTGGTGAAAACATGTAAAACCAACGCAGAAAATTTTACAATGTGGCGCCCCCTTACCCCAAAAGATGTATTTACACCTGATGCACTGCCGTGGTTAGGGGTACTCATCGCATCGCCAATTATAGGATTGTGGTATTGGTGTACCGACCAGTACATCGTGCAGCGGGCATTATCGGCAAAGAATTTGGCTACNNNTCNCCNGNGTGCCTTGTTCGTGTGGATTGCTGAAGCTTTCTCCTGTCCCCTTGTTTATGATACCTGGGTTAATTGGGTGGGCGTTGTATCAGAAGGGAATGCTGGACTTACCTTTAAGGCCGAATGGCACGGTCGATAGTGACACCGTCTTTGCCACGATGGTGCGGGAATTGTTACCAAGTGGTGTCCGAGGGTTAATTGTATCATGCCTCTTGGCGGCTTTGATGAGTTCTTTGGCCTCACTATTTAATTCAACGGCATCACTCTTTACGATCGATTTCTATGAGAAATTACGGCCGAATGCATCGGGCAAACACCTTGTAACTGTGGGGAGGATTGCAACTGCAGCAGTAGTCATACTGGGGATCGTTTGGATCCCTCTAATGGCAAAGGTCTCCGGAAGTGGCCTATACCGTTATCTGCAAAGCGCACAGGGGTACCTAGCACCTCCCATTTTTGCAGTATTCTTTTTGGGCGTTTTTTGGCCACGGCTGAACGCCACGGGTGCGGTGTGGGGGTTAGGTGTGGGTTTTGCATGCGGTCTGCTCAAGCTTTTCCTGCAAATGAACTTCGGGAAAGGTAAGTGCGAACATCCCGCGATCCTGGCCGCTATTGGAGATTTCAACTTCTTGTTTGCCACGGGTGTATTGTTTTTGATCAGCGCGATTGTAATGGTGGTCGCTTCCTATCTTACGCCCCCTCCACCACCTGAAAAAATTAAGGGTCTCACATATCAGTCCATACACGAGGAAGCACGCGAAGAAATTAAAAAGAGTTGGGATTTTGGCAACAAGCTGCTCACGGTAATAATACTATTGGGCGTGCTTGGAATGTACTTGTACTTCAGTTTCTGGCTTAAGTAGCAAGTTGCCAAAATGATGTTAGGAAAGATGCGCCTCTGCCCGGCCTATCAGCTAAATGGGTGATTGATGCAAGGCAGAGGCGTGTGTATAAGAATGCTTATTCATACAGCTGGCCTATGGAAGTCATAAAACTTGCTTGGGTAGATTATCTAATCATTCTCGCGTACACCATTTTTGTGGTAGGGATCGGGTTTGCCCTCCGCAAATACATGAAGAGTTCAGCCGCTTTCCTCTTGGCGGGGCGGTCAATTCCCGCCTGGGTAACAGGTCTCGCCTTTATGGCAGCTAATCTTGGAGCATTGGAGGTTATCGGAATGGCTGCCAACGGGGCAAAGTACGGGATGTTGGCATGCCACTTCTACTGGGTCGGTGCAATACCAGCCATGGTATTCCTGGCCGTTTTCATGATGCCTTTTTATTACGGTTCGAAAGCACGTTCTGTACCCGAATATCTTAAAATGCGATTCGACGAGCGGGTACGCTGCCTGAACTCAATCACTTTCGGAGTAATGACAATGCTTACTTCGGGTATATCCATGCACGTTTTGGCTGACCTGCTGCGCCAACTGCTGGGTTGGAATTATAACGCGTGTCTTTGGCTGACATCCGCTATCGTACTATTATACGTTTTCAAAGGCGGACTTACTTCTGCCATCTACACCGAGGTTTTACAGTTCTTCATGATTGTGCTTGGCTTTGCGCCTATTGTTTTCCTCTGCTTGAAAGATATAAATGGTTGGGCAGCTCTCAAAGAAACCCTAGCGCAAGTGGCACAGAACCCCCAAGTAGTTAATGTTGGTAGTCAGCCTTTCCCCACAAACGCGTGGACAAGTTGTTGGGCAACCACTGGGAACCCAGCCAATAACCCAATGGGAATCGATTGGTTTGGTGTCTTGTTCGGCCTCGGCTTTGTGTTGGCTTTTGGATATTGGTGCACGAATTTCTTGGTCGTCCAACGTGCCCTCGCAGCAAAAGATATGTACGCAGCACGTATGACACCGATAATTGCGGCCGTTCCAAAGATGATTTTCCCCCTGTTGGTTATTTTGCCGGGCATGGTAGCGGTAGCCCTCGCATTTAAATGTGCTGATTATGATATTCCGAAAAAGCCGCTAGAGGGTAGGGCGATGCAAAAAGTATTAGCCGCACTGAATGAAATGGTGGAGAAACAGGTTCCACCCACCGAGGCATTCGAATACATCTCAAAGGAGGCAGGCATGGCAATGTCCCAAGAAAAAGTCACGGCCTTGATCCGAGAACATGCGGCGCATCCGCTTCCTGAAAATGAATTACGGGCTAAGCTGCAAGATGCTATTACTGAAAACGATTACAATAATGTAATGCTCTCGATGCTGAAGCGTTACTTACCCAACGGGCTGCTTGGGCTTGGTTTAACTGCTTTACTAGCTTCGTTTATGTCTGGAATGGCTGGTAACGTAACAGCGTTCAACACTATTTGGACATACGATATTTACCAAGCGTATATCGCCAAAAATAAGAGCGACGAACATTATCTTTGGATGGGCAGGATGATCACGGTCATCGGCGTACTCATAAGTATAGCCTGCGCATATATTGCAAAACAGTACGGTAATATAATGGACCTGGTCCAACTTGTGTTCGGCTTCGTTAACGCACCACTGTTTGCAACATTCTTGCTTGGAATGTTCTGGGCCAGAGCCACTGCTGATGGCGCATTTTACGGATTGTTAGGAGGCACGCTTACCTCCGCATTGTTCCATGGCTTAACACTGTCTCAGAACAACGCGCCGGGCATTAAAGGCGCTTGGTTGACTAAGCTATTTGGCAGCACACCGGTCCACGTTTTTCAAAGCGAAATGGCTCAGAACTTTTGGCTCGCCTGTTTTGCCTTCACGGTATGTTTCCTATTAACGGTGGTTATCTCTCTCTTTACCAAGCGTACCAAGACGGACGAAGAATTGCGTGGCTTGGTGTATTCTCTAACGCCTCGAATCACGGACCATGGTAGGCCTTGGTACGCCAGGCCTGCCACGGCCGGCGTGGTTTTACTGATCATTTGCTTGATCTTAAACATAATCTTTTGGTAAGGAGCGCGTTTTATGGGTTTAGACATTCGAATTCCAATCGGTTGGATGTTTACGGCGGTGGGCGGATTGCTAGTCCTATATGGCATCCTCACAAATGGTAATGCGGAACTTTACCAGCGGTCTCTTAACATCAATTTTAATTTTTGGTGGGGATTAGTGTTATTGGCATTTGGATTGTTAATGTTGATACCAGCCTTGCTAAAAAAAGCGGAGCCACAATCGTCACAACAGCCACCTGGTCAGTGACTAGTGTGGTGAAAGCCCGTGGATACGCAAAGATTCTCAACACAACATTTTAAGCAATTCATCGCAAAATGCGCCCAGTAGAACTATTACCGTTTGTAATTGAGAGGTATACTAAAGTATACGGTCGACCTCCACGTTGGGTAGCAGCAGCTCCAGGTAGAGTAAACCTCATTGGGGAACACACCGATTATAACGACGGGTTTGTGTTTCCGATGGCAATTGAACGTTACACGTATGTGGCTGCTGATTATGCTGAGCACGACCGCCCGTGGGTATGCTTCCGTTCCACAGCTACGGAGGCGACTTATAAAATTGAGCTTGATCCGCTGCCTGCACCTTTGCCGAAAGGAACGTGGGCTAACTATCCGCTCGGAGTAATGGTTGGGTTTAAGCGCATGGGGTTAAATATACCGGGATTAGATTTGCTCGTTCATTCCACTGTGCCGCTTGGTGGTGGTGTCTCTAGCAGTGCTGCATTAGAAGTTTCCACTGCCACACTCCTAGAGGCAATCACTAATAAAACCCTTGACCCGGTGGAAAAAGCCTTGCTTTGCCAAAAAGCAGAACACGAGTATGCGGGAATGCCATGCGGCATTATGGACCAATTCATTTCTACAATGGCCCGGGAAGGATATGCAATGTTGTTAGATTGTCGAACGCGGAAACCAGAACTTATTCCTATGGATGACCCTGAGGTCACCGTGTTAGTCATCAACACAAACGTTAAACATGAGCTCACCGGAAGTGAGTATCCTACCCGCCGTAAACAGTGTGAGACAGCGGCTTATATCCTTGGCGTGAAAGCGCTCCGCGATGCCACTCTGGATGAACTCGAACGCGCTAAACCTTATATGGATCACGTGGTTTATAAGCGGGCCCATCACGTCATAACCGAAAACGAGCGTACACTTAAGGCCGCCGAAGCAATGAGACAGCGAGATTGGATCTCCTTTGGCCGCTTAATGTACGAGAGCCACCAGTCACTAAGGAACGATTACGAGGTTAGTTGTGCAGAACTGGATGTTGTTGTTGAGATTGCCTCCGGGCTCGGACTCGAAAAAGGAGTATATGGTTGTAGAATGACAGGAGGTGGATTTGGCGGATGTTGTGTTGCTTTGGTGAAAGCCCACACCGTCTCTGAGGTGGAAAAGATAATCAAGGCCGAATACAAAAAACGTACAGCGATCGAAGCGACCGTTTTCGCCACTAAACCAGCCCAAGGCGCTACAATCCTAAAGCAATAGCCAGTTGTAGCTCAGGACAACGCTAGACGATTTCATTCAAAGGGGATAGTGGAGCCCCGTCCGGCGTTGACACGTTTTAACGCAATTACCCAAAGGCCTGAATTTTTCTTCCAGCAAGCCTAGAGGAAGGAATCGCATCTTACTACAGGCCGAGAATATGTGTTATTTTGGTGACAATTTAATAAGGTCTCAATAGGCGTTTTCATTTACGTAGGACCAATAGCCCATTCCAGCTCTTGTGCATCCTCCAGCGTAGAATTTAGGCTAGGGTTTCTGCTCGCGTTGCCCTGCAGTGAGTTTGGTGAAGTGGGTGAGACCCAAGCTTATGATGAGATGTTCTGGCGCTACCGGAAATGGGAAGACCAAATATGTGTTTGGTAGTTCGTTTTTAAACCAATCAAAGGCCAATCCAATCAGCCTTTCCATCAAAAGTTCCTATCGGAGATTGTTCGGAGGGTGGAACCCGCAAAAATAGGATCGGCACCGAAAACAGGCTACACCTTGTGCCTGTTAGAGTGTACAAACGAAATGTCCGTGTCTGTAGTATGGCATAAATTATTCGAAAATGGGGGAAGTGAAATATCAGTAGAGGCGAAGATTTACCAGATTAAAGAAAGGTGGATATTACCGGGATGTGCAAAGCGCTTAAACTGGCATGAGTGTTTGCAACCATTATGCTCGTTTGGGCACGGATTTTATAATGGCTGCGAAATGACAGATTTGTGGGAGTGAATGTTGGGAGGGCAATTATCGTGGGGGAGTGGTTAATTACGTGGTTTCCTATGGAATAAATATGGTGGGTTGAGACTGGAAATACTGCAGATACACAGAGATGGGATTTTGAGGTGTAGGCTAGTTTTCGGGAACCAGTTAAATTGTATGCCAATCTCTGGAGGAAAAAATGCAGTGGCAAAGGCGAGGTTTAAGCCGTCATCAGTCCCCCAATCATCTTGGTGTTGGGGTGTGGAACTTTCCCCCTTGACATTTTTAATCCGGGACACGATTAAAACGATAGGACATTTTTACGGCCCGGAAGAAGGCCCCTGGGATCTTATGGGAAAGGGAGAACTTGGTGACTAGATTCCGGGGCAGGTTGTGTGAGTCATGCAAGCGTTTCCCTTCCTGTACTCGCCCCGACGCAGGGGGAGATCCCGCGGTATAAAGTTCGTCTTTTGGGGGCAAATTTCGGGAAAACGTTAAAACACATTGGACCAAATGTGAGTTATGAAACCTGAGAATGCGAGTAAACCGGTGAGGCAGGTTGTGGTAATGCTGTTTTTGTTTTTTGGAGGGGCTATGCATGGTGAATCCTTGATTAAGTTTACTGCCAAGGATCGGTTGCATGCCCAGTGGGATTTGTATAATTCGAACGGCTTGTCACTTTACTGGGTTGAGGGGGGGAACGTAAAAACGTTGATTGCGTCTGGCCCACATGTTGCAGGTCAAGAACGGCGAATCGGGCTTAATCCTGGTACAGAGTATGGGTACCTAATTGATTATGTGAATCCCGACTTGAAAGACGTTTTTTATGGAGTCACTCCGCCATTAGATCTGAGTGGTACGATGTTATACGACGAGATGTTTACCGGACTAGAAAACCTTTCAGGAAGTGTAGTTATTCCGGCGGGTTGCACCCTTCAAATTGAAAATAGCNTGAATCTATCCTTCGGGGCGATCGTGTATGGCACCTTGCGCATTGCCAATTGTACCAACGTTAATCTCTTGGTTAACATAAGTGGTGGCACATTGGAAATTAACAATTCATATGGGGTCACAATCACAAATAGTGGTTCTGGTGGAAATGGTACCTTTACCTACAACCGATTCAATGGACCAGTTGAGTTGGGCTGGACTGGGGGAACCGCCGTATTTTTAGGTAACATTTTTGATGCGAATGTCGAAATACTAGGGACTGGATACCGATTCGTCCAAAATACCTTTTATGGTGAGGTGGGAGTAGGAAGTGGGTGGGTGGGATCGGTGGACCCAGAATTCGAGGAAAACGTGTTTTTGGGATGTCTGGTATTAAAAAATCCCGATGTAAATCCGAGTGTAGAACACAACAGCTTCCTTGGGCGATGGGGTATAACATATGACGAGTGGCGGGTTCCAGCGCCCCAAAAACCAATTCGGATCGGAGCTAATTATTACGGCGATCCCAACGGGCCTATTGTACCAGGACAACAAGAGTGGATAGACCGCACCTCCTATAATGGGCCTGGTGGACGATTCCTAAGCCGCGATGGTGCGCTTGTGTTGACAGTAGGTCGCAATGGGACTTATTTGGTTTTAGATCCGCCTCTAAGCGAAGGGCAGTTTCGCAAAGACAAACGCCGGTTCCCAGATATCTGGTGCAACGGGGTTGCGTGCGGCCATAATTCGGCTCCCCATAAGCGACTTGGGGACCTGGTAGAGGAAGTTGCGCGGACAGGACTGCCATATCTCATTTCCGTGGACATTCGCGGTTGGGATCAACACATCCGCGGTGTGCGCGTATATGCCGAGATTGACGGGGATATATACGAAGCTGACAATCCCCCAGAGGTTGCGCGTGATTTATATAATCTGCCCGCCGGCAAGGCGCGGATCAAACATGGCGGTACCACATTCAACATAATTATTCCATCTTTGGAACCTGGGAGTCGCAGAGTTTCGCTTTATCTCGACACTCGTGGAGTTACGGACTATGAGGAACCCCTAGGCACAAACAAATTACTAGCGAGCTGGTACATGAAAATCCAGCCCGCGTTTGCCAGGCCGCTCCACATAATGGTTGTTCCGTGGGCAGTCTTCTCTCCGGGGTATCCTACGTATACGCCTACTTCCCATCAGTTGGTGTCATTCTTACACCAGAAACTCCCAGCCATGCTCCCATTGAGAAGGGACGAGTATAAAATAACTGTTCATCCAGCCTGTAAATACGAATCCAGCCGGATAGCGGGAATATTGGAGCGAGTAAGTAGCATGGTACTGTTTCATCGTCTGAGGTACGAGTTCACACAATTCTTGGATACCTACAACGCGTCGACGCGGGATCCAGTGGATCGCCTTTTTGTGGTAGTGCCGCACGGAGTTTTAGGATCAGCTAATGGGATGGCTGGCTCAGGGGTAAATCACATGTTCGACCGCCGTATTTGTGTATTGGAAGACAGTGGTATAGATGCGGCAATACATGAGTTGGGTCATTCATTTGGCTTGTGGACTGGGGTCATTGGAGAACAGTACAGCTTTTGGAATTATCCGCCAGATGGAATTGTGGTATCCGACATAACGGGGTTTAGTCCTGATCCAGCATTAAAGGTGGACGCTGCTAGGATTCGACATTTTCCTGCTTTACTTGGAGGTACGCAGTGGTACGACGTGATGGGGCGTGCGGAACCCTCATGGCCCGTCTACGATACATGGTTGAGAATGTACTTGGGGTTAAGTAGCTTGCTCGGAACAAAAGGGGTGCGTTCCATCCAATCAACCGAATCTAAGCAAATTGTTGAGGGACCACTCACTGGATATCGCCGAATTTTAATTCGGGCTCTGGTTGACCATCGGTATAGAATCATACCCGGGACAGTGCGCGCAGCTGATGTTACCGGAGCAAATTTTGCTTCTATTCGACCACCAAGTTACCAGGCTGGGGATCGTTGGTATGAATTCGCCGCTTTTGATAGCTCAGGAAATGTTTTAACTAACTATCAAATCGTGTTGGAAGGGCTCGACGTCATTTCCACAAACGCCGAGTTGGGGGGTACACCCTGGCAGGCCACGTTCGATTACCCGGCATCAGCGGTGCGATGTGAACTGCGCGGTGGTCAATATGACTGGAGTTTGTACTGGGAAGCACACATGACCAACCCGATTACTTGTACTTTTATTAGCCCATCTACGGGAGCGATTCTCTCCAACATGTTTCAGGTGGCATGGCATGGGGCCGCTCCCACGCCCTTACTTTACCGGTTTATGTGGAGTGTGGATGGAGGGACTACATGGTTAGGTGCCGGGGATTTTACTGAGTCGACAAATATCAATATGCATGCAGAGTTTCTTCCTCATAGCACCAATATATGTTTCAAGGTCGTTGCCACTGACGGTATAAAATACGGTGGAAGCGCGTGTAGATAACTTGCACCGTGTGGCTTCGCCTCCCAGACTAACGATTCTTTCACCACGCGATGGCGATCGAAATGATCTGAGCAACCGCTGGACGTTTAAGGCCGAGGCAAGCGATCCGTTCGCTGGGATTCTTACTAATGTAGTTTGGTATTCGAGCCGGGACGGCTTGCTTGGTGCGGGGCTTGTCTTGGAGGATCTTGCTTTGAGCCCCGGCAATCACCAAATAACAGCAATAGTTTCCGGCATTGGCGGGACCGTCACGCAATGTATTCAGGTGGCAGCAGTCACTTTAACAAATGTGGATCTGAAGGTGGAAACCGATGCCTTGCGCGTACAGCCGTTGATGCTTGATCCAGCGGCACCAATGCCTAATTTCATGGCACCTAACGAAACCAATCATGTAGTGGTCCGTGTGCGGAACGAGGGGGTTACTAATGTTACAACCCTGTCATTGGCGTTATTCATGCGTCCGAGCGACGGTGGCGAAACCTTAATTGCAACCAATACATTCTTTTTGGCCGCATTTGAGCAAGGTGAGTTGCATGCCGATGTGATCCCTACAGCCAATGGTTTTTATGAATTTCGCGCGGTTGTTTCAGTTGTTGATCCACCGGATTCCAATTTAGCAAATAATCAATGTACATGGATTGTACCGTGTGGAAGCGGAAGCCTTTTTGTAGCGATCCACCCCCCGGAAGTTGCTGCCTCCGCTTTTTGGTCGGTGGACGGTGGTCCATGGCTCCCCTCAGGCACAACTGTTACAAACCTTGTGGCTGGTGTACACACGATCTCTTTCCAAGTACCACCGGGGTACATAACGCCATCAAATAGGCAAGTGGAAATCCTGCCCGGACGTTTGACTGTCTACGAGCGTCTTATTGAGAAAGACCAGGGTTATTTAAAAGTTACGATTACACCTGAGGAGGCGATTGCAGAGGGGGCACTATGGCGATTAGATGATACGCCGGAGTGGTACGCCAGTGGCACAACTCTCAGTAACGTTCCTATTGGTACACATGTGGTGTGGTTTCGCGAGATACCATGGTGGAGCTCGCCGCCATCCCAAACGGTTACTGTGGCTAAAGCAAGCTTAACGGTAGCAACAGGTTCTTACGCACCATTGCCACGCCCACCGCGTCAAGCTATTCTCGGTGGACCACCTGATGGAGCGACAAACCAGCCATTGAATACAGCCGTTTATTGGTTTTGGGGTGATAGCAGTGTAACTGGAGCGCGTGTGTACTTTGGCACTAATCCGGTCTTACAAACATCTGATTTACGAGCGTGTGTGCCGTACTACGTTTACTCATATGATCCAGGACCGCTAGAATATAACACAACGTATTATTGGCGCGTTGATCCTACAAATGACATAGGCGTAACTACAGGTCAGGTCTGGTGTTTCACCACGAAACCGCCAGGCCCCGAGTTCACTAGCCCGCTCGTTGTCTCCACGGAGGATGGAGTGTTGTTTTAATTATCGCCTGACCGCAATTCGAGCGACTCAAGTGGGTGTAGGGGAACTACCCTCTTGGCTCACGTGGGTTCCGCCTGATACACTCCGAGGTATCCCCTCAGGCCCAGGAATGTTTGTGATCCCTGTTTGGGCTACCAATGAATCGCAACGTGAGGAAGCTGACCTAGTTATCCTGGTAGAGGGCGGAACAAGAACACTGCAATGGCAGAGGGTAGCATCAAACACCTCAGTTGATTTGCTCGACGTAGCCTATGGAGGTGGAATGTTTGTGGCCGTTGGCGCAGCGGGCACCTTGCTTTTATCAACTAACGGCATTACCTGGCAAAGTCAGCCAATCGAGCGTGTGGAGACGCTTCACTCGGTGGCTTGGGGTAACGGCCGATTTGTGGCTGTGGGTGGAAGCGGACTAATTATAACCTCGACCAACGGAGTTCACTGGACAACAGTTGCAACCGGCACAACCGAGTTTACCGGTGTTTGTTGGGGCTCAAATCAATTTGTTGCAGTAGGCTATTACCGCAACATTCGTACTTCAAGCGACGGAATTAATTGGGTTTACCGCGGTCCAGGTGGATCGGAGAGTTTAAGTGATGTGGTCTGGGGCACAAATGGGTTCATCGCAGTAGGAGGCATGTTTTCGGATCCACCTTCCATTTTGCACTCGCTAGATGGCGTTACTTGGAACTCAAGAGATACAGGCACTTACTCCGATGGCTTTTATGGCGTGAGTTGGGGCAACGGCGTTTACGTGGCAGTAGGCTACAACGGAAAAATTATGATTTCTACCAATGGCATCACGTGGACACAGTGCTATGCGCCAAGTGGTACCATTTTACGTGGGGTTTCGTTTTATGATAATCAGTTTATCATCGTTGGACATTCGGGCCTCATAATGACCTCACACCGGGGTGGGGAGTGGACGCTAATTGATTCTGGTACTAGTAATAATTTGCATGCGGTTGCCGGTGGAGCCCGAAAAATCGTAGTTGTCGGCCAGCAAGGGACAATCCTTGTCGCAGATTATGAACCAGATCGCGATTTGGATGGAATGCCTGATTGGCAAGAGCAAGTAGCAGGTACCAATCCACTCGATCCGGAATCTATCCTAAAGTTTACTGCATTGAGAAGCGTGACTAAAGGAATAGCTTTGACATGGAATAGCGTCACGGGCCGCACCTACATGATTTACAGGGCGACGAATCTGACCCCGCCTGCTGTGTTCGTGCCTATCATCACCAACATAATGGGACAATCTGGTGTAACCACTGTAAACGACACCAATATAATTCCAGGGCGCAATTACTTTTATCGCTTGGGCGTGCGAGAATAATCACGGTGTGCAACCCAAGGGTGTCACTATCCGGAACGAAGCGCGCAAAATCTATATGCTGACAAATTTTCCATCAGTTGATAGGAGGGCGGTGACTCCCACGCCTAAAGTTGTGGCGCAAGTTGGGAGANTAGGGAAAGGTTTACCTAGCAGAACTTGATTGCTGGATGTTCCCGTACCCAATCCTCTATTTCTCTTTTCGCCGTCGTCAGTTTCTTCCCGGCACACCGAATAGATAGCTAACCCTCCATCGGATGTACGACGGAGATTGAGTGGCCAGCCACTGATGACGTCATGAAATAGGGTATGAGGGCTCCCAACGTTTCCGGATAATAGACCCACTGCNANACGATTAGGNGTTNGAGTCGNAATGCTGCCAGTGCAATGTTTACAGTACCCTGTGCGCCACTTCCACGCTTACTCGCAGCAACTCCTGGGTTAAATTTTCAGCAAGTAGCTTGTTGCGAATGTGGGGATGTAGGGTAAAGCTGCCGGACGCACACCTCCCCAACCTGTGGCGGGAAGGTAAGCAGAGTGGCGCGCGAAATCAGATCCAGGACTACGTTAGGTGTAACCTTAGGGGGATTGAGGCGATTTAGTGGTCAAATCAGTGCAAATTTTAAGTA
>Ga0065718_1005003_pt1 | contig 44730 bp, 58 predicted proteins | sample GBSCel77sediment_2_FD_59105 | JGI IMG/M metagenome (GOLD analysis project Ga0065718, IMG submission 59105) | Hot spring sediment microbial communities from Great Boiling Spring, Nevada - cellulolytic enrichment CS 77C v3 (version 3) | ecosystem: Environmental > Aquatic > Thermal springs > Hot...
CATTGTAATTTTTGCATAACTCATAATTTTCATTCATAATGTTGTTAATCTCTTCTGTATAATTTTCTAAATTATTCGCGATTTTATTAATTTCTTCTTCATCCAATTTAGATAAGTATTCATTCCATACTCTATTTGTTTCTTCTTCTAAAAGCTTATTTAGTTCATTTAATTTATTTTTTAAGATAACTAATTCCTCTAATTCTGTTCCATGTTCCGTTATTAATTCTTTTATTTTTATTAAAATATTTTTATATGAAGACGATAAATCTTTTAAATACTCTAAAGCCTCACCAAGTTTTAAAGCAATTGCCTTAGTTAGTTTCTTTGGTTCTGCAGAATATCGGAATTCAAACTCATACAGAGGAGTATTAGCTGGGGTAGTAACAGTTTTTGTGTATTGAATAGTATTGTTAGCATAAGCTTCTATTTTTTCAAAATAAGGAATTAAATAATCATCAATTTCTTTTTGAATTTGGTTCAATTGCGAAGGATCATAAGCGCCTGAAATTATATTATTGAGATGGGTATTAAGAGAATTTAAGAAATAACTTTGTTCAATTGTAGTTTGTGATGAACCATACAAAGAATAAAGAATAATTAAAAGATCATGGGCAATAAGATAGATAGAAGCATAACGGTTAGTAGAAGCTTTAATTTCATCTTTTCCATCTCCATGAATATCTACAGTGCTATCTTCATATCTTGAACTAATCCAATCATAAGTTAACTCAGAAAGCTTTAAATCAAATAAATAAGTTGGATAAAATTTTTTATAAAAACTTAATTTAACCTCTTCTTTTAAATTAGGATAAATTATAGGTTGTTTTCCTTTATAAGTACAAGAGCCTGCTATAATCTTATCTGAAAGATCCTCCCGTTGTGCTTCATCATAATAAAATATGTAATAAGAAGGAAAAGATAGACACTTAGAAGATTTTTTAATTAATTTTTCTACATCAGGATAATCACTGAAAAATGTCATTAATTTATTGTTATACCCTATATTATATAATTTTGACATTTCAAAATTAATTGATTTTATTTTGTCTTCAATTTTGCTCTCTACTTCCTGTATTTTTTGAGAAGTAGAAGCAATTTCAAGATTTAATTGTGTAATAGTAGCACTTTCTAAAAGCTGATTGATATTTCTTAGCTCCTCTAAAGTAGATGAAGGAAGAAAATTCTGAATTTGGATTAATCTTTCCGAGTTTTTATTAAACAAAAATTCTATTTGTTCAAGTTGTATGAGTTTTTCTTCGGATAATTTTAAGTTTTGGTTTTCTAAATAACTATATAGCTCATCATTAAATGAAGTTGTAGTAGATAAATAATTTTCTGTTTCATTTATGACCTTTGTTAGTTTATCTAGAATTTTGATTAATTTTTTGTAAGAAGCTTCAATTTCAGATTGAGCAATTTCTGCAGTTTTCGCTAATTGAGATTCCAAAGTATCCTTACAAGCTTGTTTTAGTCCAGGAGAATCTAAATATTCTGTTTTCGAACAAATCTTTTCTATTCTTTCTTGAGAGTAAGCATTTTTTATATCTGTTAGAATTTCGTTTTTAGTTTTTCTGCTTTCTAAACTTGCAAAGCCTTTATCTATTATTTTGAATAATTTAGTTGAAAGCCAAGATCTTATAAATGCAACTAAAACATTAGCTGCCCTTTCTTGAGATTTAAAGAACTCCAAAGGAGAAAGTAGGATTTGTTCTTTTAGTTTTTCAAAATCAGAAGGAGAAGAGAGTGTAGGACCAGGAATTAAACATCTTGGATCTTCACCAGATATATTTTTTTCTTGATCAATTCTTTGATTAACATCTTGTAATTTCTTATCTAGCTCTTGAACTTTTTCTGTATCACCTTCTTCCATAGCTTGTGCTATTTGTTTCATAACTTCCTCTCTTTCTACTTCGCTCCAACTCTTTAGACACTCAGTTTTAGGTTTAAATGTAAGCCCTCCTTGTTGTTGGAATTGAATATCTAATTTCTCTTTCTCTTTTTCTAATTCAGCATTAATTTCTGCTAGATCTCGAGAGATTAAATAAGAGCAATTTTTAAGTTGAATTTCTGTATTTATTTTTTCAATATAAGGGAAAAGAATGCTGCTATAAGAAGAAAAATCTTGCGATGGGTAAAATTGAGCTAAAAGATTTTTAGGATTAATTAAATTAAAAATATTAGCTAAAGCATTTTGTGGTTTAGTTTCAATTTTCGCAATTAATTCTTTAGGTTTACTGTTAAAAGCAGACGAAGCACCTTCAAATCCACCCCAACTTTCTAAAGCTTCTTCATAAATAGGTTCTGTTATACCTAAATTTTTATAAACAAAAATTTCCTCTTCTGGTTCGCATGGTCTTTTGCTTAATATATTTAATTCTTGTAATTTCATAAATGCATTAAAATACTTCATTAATTTACGAGCGTTTTCAGACTGTGATGCTAAATCAAGCCCAGCTATAGTATTGTTTTTTAAAATACTGGCAAAACACCATCTTAGATCATCTGGAATACACGGCAAATCTTTATATTTATTTAAAATTCTATTTAAACCCTTTTGTTGCGCCAAAAATAACCTAAAATTTCTATATAAATTGATGTCAGAAATGTAATTTTTTAAAATTTTGTTATAGATAAAATCATTTATTTTACTAATTAACTTAAACTTGAAATATTCTAATGCATCTTTAATAGCGAGCTGAATAGAGGCTTTAATTGATGCAGCTAAATTTTTAGTAGTTTCTTTTAGGGAGTTTCTTATATCTATATTTACTTCACGTGCGCCTACTGGAACTTTACCTATTAAACCACTTATTACATCACCAATTATTCCTGTTAAAATCTCAGCCAAAAATCCTCTTAATAAACTTTCAAAAAAACCAGGAGGTTTAGGCTCCTTACCAGAAAAATATTCAAATTCACTTATATATTCAACTGTATCAGTAGTATATTCTAATTCCTCTATTTTTATAGGATCAGGAATTTTGCATTGAAGATAATAAGAAGAAAAGTCTATTTCATTATAATCTTGAGAAAAAACAAAATTTAATGGGATATTTAATGTTAATATGCTTATTATGATTAAAAATACAATAATTTTTTTCATTTTTTATAATTTCTCAATAAGTTTTTCTTGTAAATCTATTAATTCATCTAAAATTACACTTAATATATAAGCATATTCAGGATCTTCTGTTAAAGCAATATTTTTTAAAGAATAACCAATTCCTGCAAGCAAGAGAGTTTGTGCTTTATGGAAATTGTAATAATCTTTTGGAACCTCTATTTTTGAAAAATCTTCGGTTATAGATAGAATAAGTTCCGCAGAATTATTTAATGCATCTTTATTGTTGAAATCAATTTGGATAAATTTCATTTTATTTAAAACATTTTTTATTTCATTGGCGTAAATTTTATAATCTTTACTTTTATTTATTTTTATGTTTTTAATATATGTAGATGCAAATTCTAAAATTTCTGCTTCTATTTCTGTTTTTCTATTTGATAATTTTAAATTTTCTATCTTACTTATAAAATTTATTTCTTTATAAATTTTACTTTCAGGGGTTTTAATAAAGTTGATAATCTCCTTAAATTCAGGCGGAGCATCTTCTAAAATCTTTTCATATTTTTCTTTGCTTTCATTTTTTGACAAAGAGATATTTTTATTTAAATTTAAAAATCCTATTAAAGTTATCACAAGAAAAATAGTAATTGCCGATAAAATCGTTAACAGCTTTTTGTTTATTTTTAACATTTTTGAGCCAGCAGCGGGATTCGAACCCGCAACCTACTCCTTACGAAGGAGTCGCTCTACCATTGAGCTATGCTGGCCTATTAAATAATTTTAAAATTAAATTTAAAAATTTTCAGGCAAAATAATAACTTTTTCATCAGGCTCTACTAAGTTAAATTTCTCTTTCATTTCCTTTTTAAAATTTTCAGGATCTGATAAATATTTTAATTTTTCTTTTAATTCTCTGTTTTCCTTTTCAAGTTTTTCTATATAATTTTTATAAACTCGAAATTCTTCTTTTAAAGGTTTATTTTTGATTTTTTCTTTAACAATAAAATATCCTAAATAAAAAATAATAGTAATTTGTAAAAATATTAAAAAAATTATTAATTTATTAGACATTTTCATATTTTTTTATTTTAATTTTCTTTCCTATTTTTATAGTAATTAAACCATTTACATACTCATTTATTTTATGAAGATTAGTATAGTATAAAATCAATTTCTCTAATTTTTTCTTTTTCGCTCTAGTATAATGAATTGAAGGATCAAAATCTAAATTTGATTTCAATGCTTTAACTTCATAAAAATAATATACATTATCCTTTATAGCAATAATATCTATTTCCCCAAATCTTTTTAACCAATAATTTGTCTCTATTATTTTATAACCTTTTTTAATAAGAAATTTTTGAGCAATATTTTCTGCAACCTCTCCAATTTTTTTCATATTAATAAAAAAATCTTCTATAAAAAATCTCCCATAAGGGTATTGAATTTTCATATTCATCTAAAAATTGAATTAAATAACTCCTAACTTCGTCGATGTTTAAATACATTTCTAGTGGAATAACAGGTCCTATTTTAAGAAATCCTTTAGGAACAAAATATATAAAGGCTCTGTCTCCTTCATGAAATATTTCAAAACCAACAATGTCATCCCAGCTGTAAAATTTATTATTTATATAAACTCCCTCTTCATTTAGTCTTATTCTTAACTCTATAGGTTCATAAAAAATTGGATGGAAAAAGAAAAAAAGACCAATTAGAGATATTATTAGATAAAGAAAGTCTTTTGTAATAATAGCATAAATAATTGACGCTCCTATGACTATACCCCAAAATAAATGCCAAAATAAATCTCCATAAGGATGTTCATAATGTGATAAAGTATTCCAAGAAAAATGAAACTTAGGGACGTTTTTATTTTTAGCCATATTGATTTTAAAATTAAATCCTCGATTATAATTATAAAATAATGAGTTTTCCATTTAAAAAAATAGAAAAAAAGTGGCAAAGAATTTGGGCAAAAAATAATTTTAAAATTTGGCACTCAAAAGATTTTAAGGGTAAAAAAATATATATTTTAGATATGTTCCCTTATCCTTCAGGCGAAGGCCTACACGTAGGCCATGTTTTAGGTTATACCGGAACAGATATTTTAAGTAGATATTATCGCATGAAAGGGTACAATGTTTTACACCCTATGGGATGGGATGCTTTTGGTCTTCCTGCAGAAAACTATGCTATTAAAATGAAAAAAAAATCCTATGACTTTCGTTCCTAAAAATAATAAAAAAGAATATAAAAAACAAATGATTATGTTAGGATTAAGCTATGATTGGCAAAGAGAAATAAATACAACCGATCCTGATTACTATAAATGGACTCAATGGATGTTTTTAAAAATGTATGAAAAGGGTTTAGTTTATGAAAAATCTGCTCCTATTAATTTTTGTCCTTCATGTAAAACAGGATTAGCTAATGAAGAAGTAATTCAAGGAAAATGTGAAAGATGTGGGAGTAAGACAGAAATAAAATATTTAAATCAATGGCACATTAAAATAACCGCTTATGCAGATAGATTATTAGAAGATTTAGAAGAATTAGATTGGCCAGAGAATGTTAAAGAAATGCAAAAAAATTGGATTGGGAAAAGCGAAGGTTATGAAGTAGATTTTAAAATTATAGATCAAGAATATAAGTTAACAATATTTACTACAAGATTGGATACTATTTTCGGAGTTACCTTTTTAGTTCTTGCACCTGAGCATCCATTGTGCTTAAAGATTGCAAAAGAAGATTATTATTTCTCAGTAAAAGATTATATAGAAGAGGTTTTGAAGAAACCAGAAAGAGAAAGAAAAATGGAGGAAGAAATAACTGGTGTATTTACTGGTTCTTATGCGATCCATCCATTTACAGGAGAGAAAATTCCTATATGGATTAGCGATTATGTTTTATATTCTTATGGAACAGGTGCAATAATGGGAGTTCCTGCGCATGATTCTAGAGATTATAAATTTGCAAAAAAATTCAATTTAAAAATTATCCCAGTAATACAACCAGATAAAAATAAAGAGCCAGATAATCTACCTTTTGAAGAATTCGGATATTTAATCAATTCTTTTGACTATAATGGATTAGATTCTCAAAGCGCAATTTTAAAAATAGGCGAAGAATTAGAAAGAAAAAATATAGGCAAAAAAGCAGTTTATTATAAATTAAGGGACTGGATATTTTCTAGACAAAGATATTGGGGAGAACCTATCCCTTTAATAAGATGTCCTAAGTGTGGGATTGTTCCCTTAAAAGAGAAAGATTTACCATTAAAATTACCTAAAATTAAAAGTTATGAACCTACAGGTACAGGGGAGTCACCTCTGAAAAATATTCAAAAATGGGTTAAAACAAAATGCCCAAAATGTAATGGACCAGCAGAAAGAGAAACTCATACAATGCCACAGTGGGCTGGTTCTTGTTGGTATTATTTAAGATATATTGATCCTAAAAATAAAAAAGAATTCGCTGATTATAAAAAATTAAAATACTGGCTTCCTGTTGATATTTATGTTGGTGGAGTTGAGCATGCAGTTCTTCACTTGCTTTATGCTAGGTTTTGGCACAAGTTTTTATACGATTTAGGTTTAGTTCCTACAAAAGAACCATTCAAAAAATTAGTTAATCAAGGTTTAATTCTAGGGCCAGATCATGAAAAAATGTCTAAATCTAGAGGTAATGTAATTGTGCCTGATGAGGTTGTCAAAAAATATGGAGCAGATACGTTAAGAATTTATGAAATGTTTATGGGGCCATTTGAAGAAGTAAAACCATGGGATACCCAAGGAATTATAGGTGTTCATAGATTTTTAAATAGAATTTGGGAATTATCTAAAAAAATAAAACGAAAAAAGATAAAAAAAGAAAAAGATAAAGAGATATTAAGGGAAATAAATAAATTAATTAAAAAAGTTAGCGAAGATATTGAAAATTTCAAATTTAACACTGCAGTAAGTGCAATGATGGAATTTGTAAATTTTATTAGTAATAGAGAAATTTCAATAGAAACTTGGATGAAATTTATTAAATTACTATTTCCATTTGCTCCACATATTTCACAAGAAATATGGTCTTTATTTGGCAATAAAAAATTATTAGATTATGAAAAATGGCCAGAATATGATCAGAAATATATAGAAGAAAAAATAAGAAAAATAATTGTTCAAATAAATGGTAAAAAAAGAGATGAAATAGAAATAGAAGAAAGCCAAATTGATATCGAAAAATTAAAAGAAATAGTTTTAAATAGGCAAAGAATTAAAAAGTTTTTAGAAGATAAAAAAATTAGTAAGATAATTTTAGCTCAAAATAAAATTTTAAATATAGTAACAGAAAATTAAAACCCTAAAGCACTTCCATAACCTGTAATTGTTCCTATTGTAGGTATTGGTACTGGTGGAACTCCTGGCTTAACACAAACTCCACCAGGTACCCACCAACCCAACATTTTTGTTCCAGGCACAGGTGGATAAATGAAGTTTAAATATCTATTACTTCCAATCGGAACAAAATAAGGTCCAGGTGGTATATTTACAAATCCTCCTAAAGGTGGTTGCACTTTAATCATAACTCCACCGTTTAGGCAAGGAAATGGAGAAAGATAAATTACTCTAGGTGTTCCAAATGGTAATCCTTGAGCAAAAGTTAAAATAGGTAAAAATAAAAATATAGCTATTATTTTTTTCATAATGTGCGGCTGGGAGGATTCGAACCTCCGACCTGGTGTTTATAAGACACCCGCTCTGCCACTGAGCTACAGCCGCATTATATATAATTTTATTTTATTTAATGTAAATTTATTCTAATTCAATTTTTCTAAAGCCCTCTCCTTTAATTTTAGGAATCCTTATCATTAAGATTCCATCTTTTAAAGATGCTTTTATATTATCTGTGTCAACATCTCTTGGTAAAATTATAGTTTTTGAAAATGGACCCCAATAACATTCCCGGTATAAATAATCAGTTATTTTTGGATTTTCTGGTGGTAATCTTTTGCCTCTTATTATTAACATATCACCATGGACTAATATTTCTATATCATTCATCGTAACTCCTGAAATAGGAGACACAATAACTAATTCTCCATTTTTTAAATAAACGTCTACAGCTAATTGTCCTTCTTCTTCCTCTAAATTAATTGGATGTGTATGTTCCCACTCTGCCATTTTTTATTTTTATTATTTTGAATTCTATTAATGTTACAAAATACACAGCCCATAAAATTGGGAAAATCAAAAGCTTAACATCTTCTCTAATTATAAAAATATTATACAAAAAATGCAAAAAACTTGCCATCAAAAAGCTATATATAAATGGTAAAACCCTTCTTGTTTTAAGACTAACTGCATAGCCAAATCCTATAAGAACAGAAGCTAACATATGTAAGAAATTAGCTCCTAAAAATCTTAAAATTGATACAGCAATCGAGGCTAAAAATGGGTTTATATCTGGAGAAGGATTTATTAAAATAGAACATATGTTTAAATATGTTTCAATAAAAGCAAATCCTAAAGCAGTAAATCCCATATATACCATTACATCAACAATTTCGTCAAAATATCTTGTAGGCAATATAAACAGAAATACTAAGATAAATTTGAAAAATTCTTCAATAAATGCTGATAAAAAATAATAAACATAGTTAAATTCATATCCTAATAAGGCATAAATTTTTGCTTGAGAAAAATAACTCAAAACTGCAGCAAAAACCCCTAAGATAATCGCAAATAAAAGCATATGCCTAGGTTCAGGATGGTCATCCTCTAAATAAATAAATTCCCACCAAACCCATATAGGAATTAAAGATGTTAGGAATATAAAAGTAAAATTTGGAAAGAAACAACTTGTTAAATTTGCTGTGGCCACTTTTCTAATAACAATAAATTTTTATTCCCCATTAATGACCATAAATACTCAGTTATAAAAGGCATAAAAGGATGTAATAATTTAAGAGAATTCATAAGTACTATACGAAGAACCTCAGGATTATTTTTAGTATCTCCTTTACAAGTTTCAATATAAATATCACAAAATTGATTCCAGAAAAATTTATAAATTCTCTTAAGAGCGTTTGAAAATTGTAATTTTTCAATATTTTTGTTTACGTATTTAAGAGTAGAATTAAAAGCTCTTATAATTTTTCGATCTTCACTGCTAAAACCGTCTCTTTTTTTCATTTCAGGATATCTTATTAAATAAAATCTTGTTGCATTATAGATCTTATTTGCAAACTTCATACCATTTTCTACATTAACCTCATCAAATCTTAAATCTTGTAAATTTGTAGTTTGCCAAATTAAACCAAATCTTAAAGCATCTGCTCCATATTTCTCAATTAATTCTAAAGGATCTATACCTGTTCCTAAACTTTTTGACATCCTTTTACCTTCTTTGGTTAATACTGTAGGATGAATATAAACTAATTTAAAAGGTGTATTTTTCATAAAATATAAACCAGAAAAGATCATTCTTGTAATCCATAAATTTAAAATATCTCTTGCAGAAAATACAATATCCGCTGGATACCATTTTTTTTCTTTTTTTGTATATAAAATTGCAAAAGGCCATAAAGCTGATGAAAACCAAGTATCAAAAACTTCTTCGGTCCTATACCAATTAGATTTTTTACAAATCTCACATTTTTTATTAGGTTTTTTAGTGCTTACAACATAACTATCTTCACAATTTTTACAATACCAAACAGGTAAAACCTGCCCCCACCATATTTTTCTTGATATACACCAATCTTTTACATTTTTAAGCCAGTCAAAATAAACCTTCTTGAATTTATTAGGGAATATAAAGACCATTCTATTTTTAACAGCATTTTTAGCTAAGGAAGCTAAATAATCCATTTTTAAAAACCACTCTTTAGAAGGAATAACCTGCAATTCTGTTTGACATCTATAACAAATAGGTATATTATGTTTAATATTTTCCTCTTTCTCTAAAAGATTTTTATCTTTTAAAATACTAACTATTTTTTCTCTTGCAGAAAGATAATCCATTCCTTCAAAACCTGGAACATTTACTATTTTTGCAGATTCATCTATAACCTTAATCATTTCTAAATTATGTTTAATNCCAATTTCATAATCTACAATACTATGAGCAGGAGTAATTTTTACTATACCGGTACCAAATTTAGGATCTACTCNGATATCAGCAATTATTAATAGTTCTCTATTTACTATAGGTAAAATAGCCATTCTGCCAATATATTTAATGTATCTTTCATCATTTGGATTTACTGCTAAAGCAACATCACCTAACATTGTTTCTGGTCGAGTTGTGGCTACTACTAAATATTCTTCCGAGTCTTTTAATGGATATTTAATATAATAAAGTTTGCCATCTCTTTCAATATATTCTATTTCTAAATCAGAAAGACTTGTTTTACAGCGAGGACAAAAATTAATTGCTCTATAATATCTATAAATTAATCCTTTTTTGTAATAATCTATAAAAGCCTTTTCTACCCATTTTACATAATTTTTATCCAAAGTAAACCTAGTTCTAGACCAATCTGGTATTATTCCTAGTTTTTTAAATTGCTCTAAGATGATTCCACCATATTTTTCTTTCCATTCCCATACTCTTTTAATAAATTTTTCTCTTCCTAAATCAAATCTAGTTAAACCTTCTTTTTTTAATTCCTTTTCTACAACATTTTGCGTAGCAATTCCAGCATGATCTAAACCTGGGATCCATATAATTCTGTAACCATTCATCTTTTTATATCTTATAAGAACATCAAGTAAAGTGTTTTGTAAAGAATGCCCCATATGAAGACTGCCGGTAATATTTGGCGGTGCCATCAATGCTATAAAATCTTTGCTTCCTTTTTGTTTTTCTATACGTAAATAAGGAAGCCACTTTTTATATATTTTTTCTTCAATTTCTTTAGGATCGTATTTTGATTGGATAGAAGGCGCTTTCATATTTTTTAATTATAGCAAAAAATAAATTGGGCGGGAGAGGGATCGAACCTCTGACCTTCTCGTTGTAAGCGAGACGCTCTACCACTGAGCTACCCGCCCATAATTTCAGATAATATTCCTATAACCCAACCATACACCAAAAGTATTAATAAAATTATAATTAAAAATTTAGGAATTTTGAAGTATATGTAATTTTTAAGCCTTAAATAGCATAAAAGGAGAACAAAAAGATTAAATCCTAAAAATACACTTCCTGTTAAGCTTACTAACTTCGCAATATTTTCCAATTTTAAGAAAGGAATAATAACTATTGTTAAACTTATGATTAACCAAGATAAAATATTGTTGATATTGTAATCAAAAATTAAACCACGTTTTAAATAAAATGCTAAAGCTATAAATGTGGTTAATATATTTAAAATAGCTAAAACGGAAACAGCTCTAACAATAAAATTATTAGCAGTTCCTTTTAAATTTTCTAAGGCCGTACTCGAAACATTCTTACCAAAGGTTCCATATATAGATACAATGAATAATAAATATAACAATGTAACTAATAAAATTGCAACTACATTAATCCCTAACATTAATTTTTTATTTTTCCCTATGATGTCATAAACCATTTGTAAAGAAGAATATCCTGTATACGCAAATATCAATACTCCATAACTTAGCCATGGATTTAAAAATTCTGTTTTAAAATTACCTGGATTGATTTGAGGCAAAAAATAAATACCTAAAATTAGAAAAAGCAAAATCATAAAAAATGCTAATATTCCCTCAATTTTAGAAAAAGGATTTACAGAAAGTAAAATTATAATAATTACTAAAAATGCATAAAATAAGCTGATTAATAGCTCATTGTTAAAAGGGAAAATTAAATTTGTAAATTTAGTTAAAGCCAAATAGTAACTTGAAAAAACAAATAAAATTCCCAAAAAATCAATTAACCAAACTAAATTTTTCCAATTTTTTCCTAAAATTTTCTCACTAAGCCCTGGTAAATTATGTTTTTCTTCAATTTGAAAAATTATTTCACTATAAGCTAAATGAACATAGAAAATTAAAAGAGGTACTATTAAAAACCAAATCCAAAAATAAACCCCAGATTGGGCTAAAGTATAAGGTAAAATAAAAACTCCTAATCCAATAATTGTGCTTGTTATTAAAAAAACACTACTTAAAAATTTAATCATATCTTCTAATTTTCTTTTCTAAAAAAGGTAATATAGATAAAATTAATATTACTAAAATGGTAGCAGCAAAAGCTTCTAAGTAAAATCCTTGGCCTACACTAGCACCAATAGCTGCAGTTACCCATAAAGCTGCTGCTGTCGTAGCACCTACCACTTTTTCTTCATAATAAAAAATAATACCAGCTCCTAAAAACCCTATTCCTAAAACAATATTGGCTAAAATTCTTGCTGTTGAATCCATTGCAAATTTTGCAGCTATTAAAGAAAAAAGTGTTGCTCCTAATCCAACTAAAGCAAAAGTTCTTAACCCTGCTTGTTTTTTAAAAAAACTTCTTTCAACTCCTATTAAAGCGCCTAAAGTACCTCCTAAAAATAATTTATAAATTATTTCCAAATAATCCATTTTATTCAATAAATTTTAATAATTTATCAATTAAAATTTTAGGATCTGATTCCCACACAATTTTATTATGCTCTTTACGTGCTTCTTCAATAATTTCTTTCATATATTTTTCTTCTCCTCCAGATTTGACTAAAATGCCCATAGGCTTTTTTTCTTCATAAGCAATTACAAACTCATTTAAGGTTCCTGTTCGACCACAAATAAAAATAACTGCATCTCCGGATCTTACTAAAATTAAATTCCTTCCAGAATGTCCAAGACCTGTATAAAAAATAATATGATGATAATCAACAGGTAATTCATAAATTTTTATATGCTCCTCTTTGTTAATTGCAGGCGAAAAACCAATTACATAACCGTTATTTTCGTATGCGCCTTTAGCGGCCCAAAAAGGTGCGCCAGTAGTTGCTCCTGTTACAGTAATTATGTTTCTTAAAGCTAATTCCTTTCCTATTTCATAAGCTAACTCATTAACATTAGAAGCACAAAAAGTTGTATCTGAAGCTCCTGAAATTGCAAATTTTATTTTTTGCATTTTTTAATTTTTTATTATTAATAATTTAAATAACTTTCAATTATATCTAAATCAACTTTCTTTAATTTCCTCTTTTTTCTTATTAAATCCTTATGTTTTTTACTCAAAAAATGGTTAATTCCGCTAATTCTTCTTAAAATTTTTTTATTTTTTGTTATTTTAAATCTTTTTAAAACAGATTTTCTTAATTTTCCTGGTGTCATTTTTTAGAAATATTAACTAATAAATTATGTCCTTGCTTTTTAATCTCGCTCGTTAATTTAATAGGTGATTCTATCATTTCTAAAAATCTTTTAATTTTTTCTTCTGCTAAATCTATGTGAAGAAGTTGTCTTCCTTTTAAGATCATTCTAATTCTTACCTGGTGTCCTTCTTTTAAAAACTCATCTATTTGTTTAGCTTTTCTTTTTAAATCACCCTCAGCTTCTTGAAAACTTATTCTAATTTCTTTTAGTGCTGCTCCTCCTTCTTTTTTTTGTTTTCTTTTTAATTGATAAAGATATTTTTGATAATTCCCTATCTTAACCACAGGTGGATCAGCTTTTTCTGAAATTAAAATTAAACCAGTATTGTTTTTTTCAGCAATTTCTATTGCCTCTTTTAAGGTTAAAATACCTATTTGTTTACCTTCTTCACTTATTAACCTAATTTTTTTATTGCTTTTTAATGAATTAATTCTTGGATCAAACAGTTTTCTAAATTATCAACTAATGGCGACTATAATAAATGATCAGCAATTTTACTTGCAGCATAAGCTTCAGGTTTAATTTTGACTTCAAATCCATAGCCTTTTACTAAATTAATAATTTCTTTAACAACACTTTTACTTTTCCCATTAGTACTTAAATCTAAATGTAATTCAAAATCGAATTCCAATTTTTCTTTAATTAATTCTTCCAATATTTCTCTGCTGACTTCTAAACTTACATTTGCCTCTTCCCACAATCTTGTAAATAGATCTATTTTTTTATTAATACAAATTTTTTTCCAAAAATATCTAGCTCCATATCCAACTCTATGAACTACAATTACAGAAATAAATTCAATTCCATTTTCTTGAACTTCTGAATCTGTTCCTACTAAAATTCTATATCTGTATCTTTCATCAGCCAAAATAAAATCTTTGATTTCTTTAATTAATAAATCCTTCGTTAATTTTTTGCCATATGCAGTTTTAAAATCTTTTAATGTCATTATTTAATTTTAAAAAAAGTCCTTCATAAATTTCATAGAAAATAACTAATAAAGGCAAAACAGAAAAAATCCCCAAAATACCGCCAATTTTCCCACCAATTAATATACCTGCTAAGGTTACAAAGGGTTTTATTTTTAAAGCTGTTTTAGCTACTAATGGGACCAATAAATTGTTCTCTAATTGTTGAATCAATACAAAACCTATTATAACAAATATTAATTTAGTAGGATCATGAGATAATGTTAAAATAATTGCAACCATTGCACCTAAGATAGGCCCTATAATTGGAATAATTTCTGTAAAGCCTGCAATTAAACCCACAGTTCCAGCATAAGGAAGTTTAAGAAAGAACATTAGTAAAAATGAAGCTATGCCTACAGAGGCCATCAAAAATAATTGACTAGCTAGCCATGCAGCCAGCCCCCTTTTTATTTTTTCGAAAAGAGACAAATATTTATTTGCTTCTTTACCAAAAAATCTTCCTAAGAATTCAGGCATTAAATTAATTTGAGTTGAGATATAAAAAGACATAACTAAAATTAGAATTAAATTAAACAATCCACCAATCATATTAAATAGGTATTTTGAAGTATTTATAAAAAATTCACGAGCTGGTGTTTTTAAAAAATTAGTTAGATAATTAGAAACTCCTTTTAAACCTAAATTTTCTATATAATCTTGGATATTGGGTAAAATATTTTTAATTTCTAAAACAATCGCTGGAGCTAAAGCACGGAGAATTATAATAAAAAATAAAGTAAAAATTAAATAAATTAAAGCGACATTTAAATAAAATGGTATTTTAAATTTCAATTTAATATAAATAGCCCATTGTTGAACTGCTAGGCCCAAAAAAATAGAAATTAAAATCACAAAAATAACTTCTTTTAAATACCAACATAAGACTGCTAAGATTGGGATACTCCAAAAAATCAACCCTTTTTTAAGCTCTTCTTTCAAAGCCATTAACTAATTATAAAAGTTTTTCAAAAATTTTAGCTAATTTTATATCTTTATATTCCTCAGGAACTAATACTCCAAATTTTAAATTTTCATAAGTTATTAATTTATTTAATTCTTGTTTAAGGTCTTTTTCTTTTATACTTTTTATTTTCTGAATATAGTCATGAGGAGAGAAGAATTTGTTAAAAAGGAGATAGTCTATCCCATAAAAATAAGCTAAATTTAAAGAAGATTCAGCAGTAGAAAGAAGCGCACTTTCTAAAATTGCCTTTGATTTTTCTATTTCTTCATCTTTTAACTTTTCTTGCTTAATTTTTTGAAATTCCTCAAGAATTCTTTTTATAGTACTTTCAATTTTCTCTAAATTACATCCTGTCTGAATAAAGAAATAACCTCTATCTGTGTAAAAATCTGTATCTACTTTTATGTAATAAGTTATTCCAAGTTCTTCTCTTAAAATTCTAAAAATCCTAGAGCTTAATCCATAACCTAGTAAACTAGTCAAGACACCTAAAGCGAATCTTCGGTCTTTTAAATTTTTGAGTCCCTCGGTTTTGAATAAGAGCAAAATATGAGCTTGTTTTAAATCTTTTCTTGTGTAAATTTTTCCTTTTAATTTAGGAATTTTTTTCTTATCAAACAAAGCTTTTTGCGGCGCTTTGTATCGAGAGTAGTTTTCAAAAAATTTATCTAATATCTTTAAAATTTTATTTTTTTTAAAATTTCCAACTAAAACTAAATAAGTATTGTTAGTAGTGTAATGTTTTTTGAAATAATCTAAAATATCACCTCTTTTAATAGAGCGTAAATTCTTAGATGTTCCTAAAATTGACCAACCAGCAGGTTGATTTCCAAATGTTATTTTAAGTACATTATCAAAAATATAATAAGTTGGTGTGTCTATATGATAATTTATTTCTTCCAAAATTACATTTCTTTCTTTTTCAATTTCTTCTTCAGGGAAAAGGGGATTACATAAAATATCTGAAATTAAGTATACAGCCCTTTCAAAATATTCAGGCAAGGTTTTTAGGTAATATCCAGTATATTCATAAGAAGTAAAAGCATTATAACTAGCGCCTATTTTGTCTAACTCTAATCCAAGCTCTTTATAAGAAGGGAAATTTTTTGTTCCTTTAAAAAATAAATGCTCAACAAAATGAGAAATTCCATTTAATTTTTTACTTTCGTAATCTGTTCCAGTTTTTACTAAAGCTAAAATAGAAGCAGTAATAAACTCTTCAGAAGGATATAATATAACTTTTAAATTGTTCTTTAACCTCAAAAAACTAGGCAATTTCCACATTTTCTTTCTTTTTATTTGAAATGGAAATATGTCTTTTTTTGCCTTTGATTATTCCTTTTTTAATCAATAAATTCCAAACAGAATCAGAAATTTGTGCCCCATTTTTAATATAAAACTCAATACCTTCTTTATCAAATTCGCCTATTTTTTTCCGAGGATCCCACCAGCCTAATTTTGCAATATATTTTCCTTGTAATTTAGATCTTTTTTCTTGTAAAACAATTCTAAAAATTTTTTGATGTTTCTTGCCTATAGGCTGAAATCTGATGACTAACATTTTTTTAAACGAATTCTATAATGCTTAATTCTGCATTATCCCCCTTTCTTTTAATAGGTAATTTAATAACTCTTGTATAACCACCATTTCTGTCTTTGTATCTTGGAGCTATTTCGTAAAATAATTTATAAGCAGATTTTTTAGGTAGTTTACTTAACAGCCTTCTCAAAGCTGATAAATTTTGTTTTTTAGCTGTAGTGATTAATTTTTCTATGATTCTTCTTAAGTATTTTGCTTTTTCTGTGGTTGTTTTAATATGTTCTTTTATTATCAAATTATGAGCTAAGCTTTTAAACAAAGCCTTTCTTTGGTCTTTTTTTCTATGAAATTTTTTAACTTTCACTAAATGCCTCATGGATAACTTCAAAATGCTTAATTAATATTTCAGTTGCCTCTTTTAATGCCTTTTCTGGCGTAATAGTCCCATCTGTTTCGATAGTAATTCTTAGTAAATTATAATCTGCTTTTTCTTTATAAACAACATTTTCAACTTCATAAGTAACATTAACTATAGGAGAAAATATCGCATCTATAACAATTGTTCCTGGTTCCACTCTGTCCTTTTCTCTTTCTTCAGCAGAAGAAAAGCCATACCCTCTTTCAACTGTAAGAGTCATTTTAACCTCTGTATCATTAGATGTTATTGTAGCAATTTTCAAATCAGGATTTACAATCTCTACACCCGCAGGACATTTTATATCTTTAGCAAAAATTATCCCTTCTCCTTTTTTGTATAGTTCTAATTCAATAGGCTCCTCTCCTTCATATTTAACCCTTACTTTTTTTAATGCTAACAAAATATCAATAACATCTTCTAAAACACCAGGTATTGTTGAAAATTCATGTAGAACATTTTCTATATGAACTAAAGTAATAGCAGAGCCTTTAATTGAAGAGAGTAAAACTCTTCTTAAAGCATTACCTATAGTAATCCCATAACCAGGATATAAAGGGGATATTTCAAAAGTAGCTTTATTTTTTTCTGAAAAGACAAGCTTGGGTTTTTCTGGTAAAACTAGTTCTCTTATCATAATATAATGAAAAATTTTAATTCGACTATTTAGAATAAAATTGAAGAGCTAATGGTACATTAAAAGGCAAACTTAATTCCTCAGGTTCTGGATATCTTAAGAATTCTCCTTTTAAAGTGTTTACATCGATTTTCAACCAAGGAGGTGGAGTATATATTTTTAATTTTTTTTGTAAATTTTTAAATGGCTCTTTATTTTTACTTTGTGGTCTTATTTCTATGATATCTCCTGGCTCTAAGAATATAAAAGAAGTTCTCGCCCTTTTACCATTTACTAAAAAATGCCCATGACTTACGAGTTGTTTTGCATGCAACTTAGAATCGGTATAACCCAATCTCCAGATGACGTTATCTAATTTACTTTCTAATAATTTAATTAAAGCAATAGGAGTAGACTCCTTCATCTCTTCTGCTTTTTCTACTAAATTTTTTAGCTGCTTTTCTTTTAATAAATAATAAAATCGCAACTTTTGTTTTTCAACTAAGCTTCTTCCATAATCAGATAAGACCCTAGGCTTTGCTCCGTGTACTCCTGGTCTTGTTCTTCTACCTTAAAAGAGCACTATTTATTAGAAGCACACCTATTGTTCCACAATATCTTTTGGCCTAAGCTTCTACAAATTTTACATTTTTTCTCTATAAGCATTATACTCTTCTTGGTTTAGGAGGAGTAGGACCACCAAAAGGTATAGGAGTCCTATCCTCTATTTCTGTAATATTTAAACCAGAATTAAATAAAGCTCTTAATGCAGACTCTCTGCCAGGACCTATTCCTTTCACTACTATTTTTATTTCATTTACATCAAAATTAGCTTTAATTTTTTCTAATAAAACTTCAGCAGTTTTAGCTCCTGCATAAGGAGTAGCCTTTTTTGTGTTTTTAAAACCACAATTTCCAGCTGAAGTCCAACATAAAACATTGCCATTAGCATCAGTAAATGACATCAAAGTGTTATTAAAATGAGAATTAATATAAATAATGCCAATATCTACTCTTTTTTTCTTTTTACCCTTTTTTATCTTAGTTGTTGTGGGCTTAACAATCTCCTCTCCTTGAATAATTTTTGTTCTTGTTCTACCCATTTTTATTTCTTAGAAACTTTTCTTTTACCAGAACCGACTGTTTTTCTTGGCCCTTTTCTTGTTCTTGCATTTGTTCTGGTTCTTTGTCCCCAAACAGGCAATTTTCTTAAATGTCTTAATCCTCGATAACATTGAATATCTATTAACCTTCTAATATTAGATTGAATCTCTCTTTTTAAATCACCTTCTATTTTTAAGTTTGCATCAATATATTTTTCAATTTTACCAATTTCTTCCATAGTCAATTCTTTTGTTTTTTTCATAGGATCAATGTTCAAAGCTTCACATATTTTCTTAGCCAAAGATCTTCCAATCCCATATATTTTAGGCAAAGCAAACAAAATTCTTTTTTCTTTAGGAATTTCTACTCCTGCGATTCTAACCATTTTTACCCTTGTCTCTGCTTATGTTTTGGATTTTCACAAATAACATAAATTCGGCCATGTCTTCTTATAATTTTACACTTCTTACACCTTCTTTTAACTGATGCTTTTACTTTCATTTTTTATTTTCTTTTAATGATCCTACCTTTTGTTCTATCATAAGGAGAAAGTTCTACTATTACTTCATCACCTGGTACTACTTTTATATAATTGATCCTCATTTTCCCAGACAAATAAGCGAGAATTTCCTCTCCTGTTGTTAATTTTACTTTAAATGTTGTATCTGGTAAAGCTTCTATTACTACTCCTTCAACAATTTCTTTTTTCATGTTATTTTCGGGGTGGCCGGATTCGAACCGGCAATCTCGTGGTCCCAAACCACGCGCCTTAACCATTAGGCCACACCCCGTAATTTTAAAATGGACCCAGAGGGACTCGAACCCTCGGCCTCCGCCATGCCATAGCGGCGCTCTACCAACTGAGCTATGGGCCCTTTAATATTAATTTTATCAATTTTCTTTTTCTTTTACAAATGGAAAGTAAATAACCTCTCTTAAGTATTTAGAATTAGTTAAAATTACTACTAGTCTATCTATTCCTATTCCTAATCCAGCTGTTGGGGGCATTCCATATTCTAAGGCTTCTATAAAGGTTTCATCATAAGGATGTGCTTCTTCATCACCTTTTTCTAAAGCCTTAGCCTGTTCTTCAAATCTTTGCTTTTGATCTATTGGATCATTTAATTCTGCAAATGCATTGATAATTTCTAATCCTCCAATATATCCTTGAAAACGCAATGTTAATTCAGGGTTTTTAGGATTTAATTTAGCTAATGGTGAAATTTCTTTCGGATGATCTATCAAAAACGTTGGTTGAATTAAATTTTTTCTGATTACTTTTTTAAAAATTTCATCGACAATTTTACCCTTGGTGATTATTTTGGGATTAAATTCTATTTGATTTTTTTCTGCAAATTTCAAAAAATCATCTAATGTATTTTTAAAATAGTCCAAACCTGTATATTTTTTAATTATTTCTACATACTTTATTCTTTTCCATTTCTTTCCGAAGTTAATTTTATTACCTTGGTATTCGACAAAATAACTTTCTTTCCCTGTGAATTTTTTATTAAATCTTTTGACTAATTCTTTTAACAAATTTTCTACAAATTTCATTAAATTATCACGATCACAATAAGCATAATATAATTCCATCATAGTAAATTCTGGATTATGCTCCCTGTCAATTCCTTCATTTCTGAAATTTTTCCCTATTTCAAAAATTTTTTCAAATCCTCCAACTATCATTTTTTTAAGATAAAGTTCAGGTGCTATTCTTAAATATAATGGTAAATTTAAGGCTTCTAGATATGTTTTAAATGGTTTTGCTAAAGCTCCGCCATAATGCGTTTGTAAAATTGGTGTTTCTACTTCAATAAATCCTTTCTCCCATAAAATTTCCCTTAATAGGCGTATGATATAAAATCTTTTATTAAAAACCTCTTTGTCTTCAGGGTAAAAAATTGTTCGTAAATAAGGATTTCTTGAAAGAAGCTCTTCATCACGAACTTTGTAATAATCTTTAGGAAAATTTTTTAGACATTTTGCTAATAAAACATATTTTTCTACTAATACACTTTTTTCTTTAGATTTAGGCAAAAAAACACTACCAAAAACTGAAATGAAGTCTCCCATTTTTAAAATTTCAGTTGACAAATCGAATTTTTTAGTTATATCTTTTCTAAAAATACATTGAATCTTTCCTGATTCGTCTTTTAAATCAATAAAAATAATATTTCCATGATCTCTAATCGCCATAATTCTTCCTGCTATCCAAAAATATTTTTTATTTCTTAAAAATTTATTAAAATTCTGTATAACTTCATTTATAACATAATCCCTTTTGCTTTTTTCTGGATAAGGATCAATTTTTAATTTTTTAATTTTTTCTAATTCGTCATGCATTTTATTGGATTTGACGAGATTGTAAACCTTGTTCTAATTGAGCAGAAATTTGTTGATATACTGGTACAACTATTGATACTGCTATTAACCCAACTATTATACCGACAAAAACTATTAGAAGAGGCTCTAATAATGTCATTAGGTTTTTTATAGAATATTTCACTTCGTCTTCATAATACCTTTCCATAACTTCTAAAACTTTAGATAAATTTCCTGTTTCAGAGCCTATTATCATAACTCCGGAAAAAATAGGAGGAAAAATTCTTTCTTGAACAAGTACCTCTTCAAAATTAGCACCACCTTGAATTTTTTGATGCATTCTTAAAGTAGCTTCTTTAAGTTCTGGATGGGATATGACTAAGCTTGTAAGGTACAAAGATTGCGAAACAGTAATACCACTTTCTATTAAAGATCCAAATATAAAACAGAAAGATCTTAAATTCATATTCAAAATAAGTGTTTTTAAAATAGGTAATTTTAAAGCAATTAAAAGCAATACTTGCCGCCCCTTTCTTGTTATAAATAAGCTTATAAAAATAATAATTAATAAGCCCAAAATAATGAAAATTATTTTTATATGATTTCCTATCCAAATACCTGTTGATAGTATAATTTGAGAGAAAGCAGGTAATTTTGTTCCCATTTGTTGTACTAATCCTGCAATTTTAGGCATAACAAAAGTAGTTACTAAAATTATTACTCCAAATGCTGCAATAAGTATAATAGATGGATATAATAGTGAAGAAAGCAGTTCTGTTCTTACATTTTTTTCTTTCTCTAAATCCTCAACCCAGTTATCAAAGGTTTTAGTTAAATTACCAGAAAGCTCCCCTATTTTAATAAGCTCTATTTCAACAGGAGTAAAACTTTCAGGAAAATATTGAAAGGTTAAATAAAAAGGATTCCCTTTTTGGAGGTTGTAAATTAGAAACAAAACGAAGTTTTTTAAATATCCATCTTTTAAATTTCTGACAAAAACCTTTAAACCTTCAATCAAACCAGCTCCAGATTTTAGAATTAAAGATATATTTCTAGCAAAAAATATTTTTTCTTTCAAAGAAAGTCTTCTAAATGGTCTTAAAATTTTATCAAAAAAAGTTTCTGTTGAAATATAAATTTTAATAGGAGTTAAGCCTAAGCTCGATAAATAATCTACAATCTCTTGTTCAGATTCAGCTACTAATTTACCTTTGTGGAATTTACCTAAATTATCTACTGCGAGAAATTTATAAAATTGCATTTTTACTCTCTAATTACTCTTAATACTTCTTCTAATGTTGTAATTCCTGCTATAACTTTCTCAAAGCCATCTTCAAACATTGTACGGAAACCTTTATTTCTTAATATCTCTTTGAATTCAATCAAATTAAATTCTTTTCTTGCTAAATAATCTGCTACTTCGTCATCTACATAAAACATTTCGAAAATTCCAGTTCTTCCTTTATAACCAGAATATCCACAATATTCACAACCTTTTCCTTTGTAAATATATTTAGGAAATTCAAAATTTTTAAGTTCTTCTACTGACCACCCAGCTCTAATAAGTTGATCTTTCATCAATTCTTCTTGATAAGGCTTCACCTCTTCAGTAGTAACGCAATTTAAGCAAACTTTTCTAACTAATCTTTGAGCCATTACTAAAGTTAAGGTTGAAGCTACTAAATATTTAGGGATGCCTAAATCAATTAGTCTTGGTACAGCTGTAGGAGCATCATTTGTGTGAAGAGTAGAAAGTATAAGGTGGCCAGTAAGAGCTGCTTGAATAGCAATATCTGCAGTTTCAAAATCTCTAATTTCACCTACCATGATAATATTTGGATCTTGTCTTAAAAGACTTCTTAGTCCTGAAGCAAAAGTTAATTCTACTTTTGGGTTTACTTGAATTTGATTAATTCTTTCTAATTCATATTCAATAGGATCCTCAATAGTGCAAATATTAACCTCAGGCCTGTTCAAAAGCTGTAAAATTGTATACAAAGTAGTAGTTTTACCAGAACCTGTAGGACCAGTAGAGAGTATCATCCCATAAGTTTTAGTCATAGCCAGCTCTAATAATTCTTGATTTTTCTCATTTAAACCTAATTCTGGTAAAGACGTAGGCCTAAATGTTGAAGCTAATAATCTTAAAACAGCTTTTTCTCCATACATTGTAGGAACTATAGAAACCCTTATATCAAATTCAAAATCACCTAATTTTGTCTTAAATCTACCGTCTTGTGGCCTAAAATGCTCATCAATTTGAAGTTGAGATAGAATCTTAATTCTAGCTATTAAAGAAGGATGTAAATTTTTTGGTAATTTCATTATTTCTCTTAATACTCCATCAATTCTAAATCTGACTAAGCTATAATCAGCAAAAATTTCTATGTGTATATCTGAAGCATTAAGTCCCATAGCATAGTTCAGTAAATTATCTACAATCCTTGTAGCAGATACTCTTTGTTCTTCTTCTGTTAAAAAAGCTCTTTCAAATTGAGACACTTCTTTACTTAAAATTTCTTGGTACTTTTCTTTGTATAAAGCTTGATAGTTTATTAATGCTCTTTGGATTTCATCTTCTAAAGCTATCATAGGTTCAATTTTTTTACCTGTAATATTACTTAAAAGATTTATAGTTTCAAAATCTCTTGGGTTAGCCATAGCTACTTGGAGAACATCCCCCTCAATATTTATAGGAACAACCTTTTTTTGGATAGCAATTTGCTCAGGAACTAATTTTAAAATACTTATCGGAATAACGATGCCTTTTAAATTAGCTCTTTTTATTCCTAAATATTCACTTAAAATACTAGCAAAAAAATCTCTATCTAACCATCTTCGACTAAACATCAAATCTAAAGGATTAATATTTAATCTTTTTGATTCACTTTCTATTTCATCCCATGTAGCCCCATCTATAATATTGTTTTTTATAAGCAATTCTTTTAATTCTTCATTTGATATTATCATGGCTTAAAAACTTCTAAAAAATATAATTTATTTTTCATCGTTATATTAATTATTATAAAAAATATGCATAAAAAAACCCAATAATTTTTTAAAGAAATTTTTTCTGAAGATATACTAAGTTTTGATATTATTCTGATCAAATGCCACAAAAAAATTACCAAAAATCCAGATATTAATAAAAAGAAATTTAATGGAAAATCTATAAGAGAAGTTAATATAGGTACCATATAATATTCTTCTTTATAAAATAATGTCTCTTTAAATAATTTGTTAATTGTATAAATTATTAAAAATATAAAAAAAGATCCTATAAGACGCCAAAGTAATTGTTTGTAAAAATGATGATAAGAGTAAGATAAAAAATAGGCGAAAGGTTGATAAGGAGGAAGAAGATATTTAGAAATAGGATGAGTTGCCCAAATTAAATATTGAAGATAATTGATATAAAAAATATAAGCTAAGGAAAATATTATAAAAAATGAAAAAATGAGAAACCAATATTTTTTTTCTTTATTTCTAAAAAATATTAAAATAATAGATGATAAAAGACTAATTATATAGATAAAATTTAAAATTATGAAATTAAATAAATTTTGCATAAAAAATATTATAAACCAATCCTTTTCTCTAATTGAAATAACAGTTGTAATTTTTATTTTTTTATTAATTATCACAGTTTTTTTTAGTAGATTTTTAGAATTCTCAGCAGACTATGCTAATGTTTCTAAAGATGTAATTTCAATTAAAAAAACTTTAGAATTAGCTAGAGAAAAGTCTTTGATAAAAGAAGAATATACTAGTTGGGGAGTTTATTTTGAAAATTCTTCTTCTGCTTATTATCTTTTTGCTGGTCCATCTTTTGCTTCATCAGTAAAAGTTTTTGTTAATTATTTAAGTGAAAATAATAAGTTTTTAAATCCACCTCCAAATTCTCATTTAGAAATTATTTTTATGCCTTCTACTGGTTATGCTACTAATGCAACAATTACAATATCTTCTTTGAATGAAAAAATAAAAGGTGATATAATAATTAATTCAGTCGGCACAATTAATACAAATATTTACAAATGAATATAAATCAAATTTTGCCAGCGATACTTTTAATAATTCTTCTTTTAGGAGGCGGATATTTATTATTCCAAAAAACTCCTATTAAATACACAGCTAATGTATTCACTAATTTGAATCTAGAAAACTTAAAAGGTTTTAATCCACCATTAGGAAATCCTGATGCTCCAGTAAAAATAATAGAATTTTCTGATGCTCAATGTTTTTATTGTAAAAAATTTTACATGGAATCTTTTAAGAAAATCAAAGACGAATATATAGATAAAGGATTAGCTGTTTTTTATTATAGAGATTTTGCCTTTTTAGGGCCTGAATCAATTCAAGCAAGTTTAGCTTCAAAATGCGCCAGAGAACAAGAGAAATTTTGGGAATATATAGATATACTTTTCGAAAATCAATCAGTAGGATTCAACAAAGAAAACTTAATAAAATTTGCAGAAAGACTTAATTTAGATAAAGAAAAATTTGAAAAATGTATAAATGAGGGTAAATATATGGATGAAATTCAAGAAGATATAAAAGCAGCTCAAACTTTAGGAGTTAGAGGAACGCCTTATTTTATAATTAATAATGATATAGTTGAAGGAGCATATCCATACGAATATATAAAACAAATTATAGAAAAATATATAAAAAAATGAAAAAAATAATAATTTATACAACAAGCTGGTGTCCGTTTTGTGATGCTGCTAAAGAATATTTTAAAAATAAAGGAGTAGAATATGAAGAAAAAAATGTTGAAAATGATATCCAGGCAAGAGAAGAAATGATAGAAAAATCTGGTCAATTAGGTGTCCCTGTTATAGATATAGGCGGAAAGATAATTGTAGGTTTTTCACCTGAAGAAATTGAAGAAGCTTTAAAAGAATAATTTTTTATTCTTCTGGTTCAATTCCTAATTCTTTTTTTAATTCCAATTCTCTTTTTCTATCTTCTAATGCTCTTTTAATTTTTTCAAGTTCTATAACAGTTTCTAACAGCCTTTCTTTAAATTTAAGAGTTGCATAAGCTAAATCTACTGCTTCTTCAAAGAAAATACCAACAATATCTTTCTTCACATCTTCAGGGAACTTATCAAAATTTTCAATTAAAAAATTTCTAACATCTTCTTCACTCCCTTCTGCTAAAATTTTGAAAAATTCTTCATATATATTTTCCATATTTATTTTTTAGTAATTAATATTCATTTGATATTTATTTTGAATCCGCCCATCCTGCAACCATATTAATTAAAGCATCCAAAACCCCACCAAATTTATTGCCAAATTTATTGCCTAATTTATTTCTCATGCGTGATTTAAAGCCAGATTTTAATTCGTTTTTTCGCTCCTCTTCGAGTTGTTCCCAATTAGTAACCTTTTGTTCCTGTAAAAATTCACTCCATTCCTCTTCTAATTCCTCCGGAGAATAGAAAGCTTCTTTGAAGCTTAGGCCTTGTCCTAAAGGTTTAAATTCATCCCATAAAGCTTTATTTAAAATATCTATTCCTCCATTTGTAGTATATATTACATTAGCTATCATCTCTCCGACCTCCTTCAAATTATCATAGATTGTATTTAAATGTGTTTGTACCTCTGTTATTTTATTTAATTCATCTACTCGCTTTTGGCTATATGTTCCTCCTTGCAAGAAATCCCAAATTTTTTGTAAAATATTTAATCTCCTTTTAACAAGATTTGTAATCTCATCTTCTTTTACTTCTCCTTTTGCTATCCTTTCATATAGCCGACCTAACTCTGGTTCACTTATTCCATACCTTCTGCAAGCTTCTTTAAGTTGTTCATCAATATTTGAAAGTTGCCTTTCTGCTTCCTTTATTTGCTGAATTTTTTCCGCTAAACTGTCAAACCTATCTTTCCCTACAATATATAACCTAGATAAATAAACTTCTAACAATTTCTTTGTATTTTCAATACCTAAAGTCCCAACCAATTTTTTAAACTTATTAGAACTTCCTACAATTATTTTTATAGTTTCTGGAGTTAATAGACTTAATACTTCTTGAGACTTATCTATTGCTTCTTTAAGTAGTATTCTATAATTATTTAATTCTTCAAGTTCGTTTTCGCTAAAAGCTTCTCTTTTTAATAATTTTTCTATTAACTTTTGTTTATTATCTTTTTCTAAGGCTAAATTTAAAAGCTCCGAAAGTTTTGGATCTTTTAAAATCTCTGCTAAAGAAGGAGGAACAGCTTCAGGGCTTTGTTCATATTCTCCCCCCTTTTTTTGTTCTTGCGCCCTTCGAAATCTTTCTACTACCATTAATTTAATTTTAAGCTATATTTATTTCGATAGTCAAGTTTATAATTAATATTAATGAAAAATAGAGTATTTCTTCAAAATCCGGGAATTTATTATCATTATCAAATATTAGAAAGCTTTGAAGCTGGAATAGAGCTAAAAGGCTTTGAAGTCAAAGCCTTAAGAGAAGGGAAAGGAAGCTTAAAAGGAAGCTATGTTACTATAAAAGATAATGAAGCTTATTTAGTAAATTTTAATATCCCTCCATACCAACCTAAAAATACACCAAAAGATTATGATGAAAATAGACCAAGAAAACTTTTATTAAAGAGAAAAGAAATAAATTATTTGATAGGAAAATTAAAAGAAAAGGGGTTAACATTAGTGCCAATCAAGGTTTATTCTAAAGGAAATCTTATTAAAATAGAAATAGCTTTAGCAAAAGGTCTTAAAAAATATGAAAAAAGAGAAAAAATAAAAGAAAAAGAATTTAGAAGAGTAAAAGAAAGAGCAGAGAAAATAAAATATAGGGCTGGATAAAAACCAGCCCCTTAATCCTAATAGTATATACTCTATAATTCTTTTAATCTAGATAAAATATGTTCTAATATTTCTTCGTGGGGCCCTGGTAAACTTATTCTAAACGGAGCTCCGCTTTTTAGTTCAAACATTTTCACTAAGTTAATTTCTTTTAATTTCGTTCCTATAATCGTAATTTCCTCATTGTTATTTCCATATTTTTGTATGATTATCATGTCAAATCTTTTATATCCTAACATAAATAATCTTGTTATATCCACTTTTTTCTTTGGATCTAATTTTATATAACCAATTTTATATTTACCCCCAGCTATTAATTCTATATTTTCTGAAGCTTCTATTGTATTTCTTTCTATTTCTTCATATAATTTACCGTATTCCTCTAATAACCTTCTCTCTTCACTATTATCTTCACTTTTATAACTTTTAACAAGATATCTAACTATTGTTCTCATTATGTTTTCTTTTAACCTTTCATCTTCACTTAAGATTCCATATTTTAATGATCTATTTAAGAAAATAGATAAATCTGTTTCTTTATATTCTGTAGGTCTATCCGCAGCATTCGCTGCAGCGACCCACTCTTCTCTTACTATAAACCCATTATCTTTCATCAATTGGGGGCAGCTTGGGCTATCCCCAACTATAACTTTTTCTTCTCCTAGCCATTCTTGTAGATATATATATCCCTCATGATGGTCTATCCACAATCTTATTTTATCTTTATATCTTTCAATAAATTCTCTCGTCATATCTGGATTCCTATTATTTACTGCTATGTCGACAACAAAAATTTCCTCTATATTTGCAGGAATATTTATTTTATCTAACAAGAATGGCTGTGTAAAGATTATATTTCTTTCAGATATACCGAAGTTTATTGAAATTATCGTTGCAGATATTACACCATCAATATCACCATGAGAAACCACAAACTTCATAAGTTTCACCTCCTTTTAGATTACTAATAAAATTTTAACATATTTTTAAAAACAAAATATTTTCAAAATTGTGTCAAATAAAAATGGCTGGGCAATTACCCCAGATTACCCAGCCAGAATTTACATTTTTATACTTTTTTATAGGTTTCTTTTATCTTAATAACCCTCTCTGTCTTAATTACTTCGAAAACTATATAGTATCTTTTTAATCTCTCTTCGTATCCTACATAATTTATTGATACTAAATTTTCGTTATATAAATTAGGTTCAATCTTCACCAAAAAATCTATAATTTCAGAATAATTTCTGAAACTAAAGTTATTTAGATTTCGCGAATATTCATATTTTGTACTACCTAACAAAACTCCTTTTAATCTTACTTTCCCTGTTTTTTTATACTCTACCAATCTTTCTAATGTTTGCTTGATATGAAATTCTACTCTAGCTTTAACTAACCTAGACTTCCCTATGATTTCATAAACTTTTCTGTTTTCATCTACAAAATATATTGCTTTATATTTACCTCTATTTGCAATTAATAAACAGGGAATTTCACTATTTATTGAACTTATTTGAGATCTTGGGGGGAAGCTTAATATATGACTTACTAATTTTTGCTGATTCTCGTTCATCATTCTTATTTCCTCATTCAACCTCTCAATGTTTATTTGCAATCTAATTTTTTCTTCGCTTAAAGATCTTATATTTTCTTCTAGGGATTTAACTTCCAAATCTCTACTTATAATATATTGTTCAATTAAATATTCATCTTCGAATTCGTCCTTTATTCTAGCTACTGCTTCATTTATTATTTTTGCTAATTCTTCAGCAACTCTTTTATCTTCTGCTTTTACTATGTCAGGATGAATTACTGCTAATAAATAAGCTCTATGTAAATCTACAAGTCTCTTTAATAAGGCTTTATTTCTCTTCAATATTCCTATAAAGCTGGGGGTAAAGCCTAATATCTCATACGGGTTTTTACCACTTAATTTCTTTACTGTTTCAACAAGAACTATCTCCTTTTTCATTTTAGTCACCTCCAAATTTTATTTTACAAATTTTTTAAAAAAAAATTAAAGCCCTAGCAAGGCTAGGGCCTATGTTTTTGTAGTTGATTTTCTTTTCATATATTTTCTATACTTAACCTATTTGCTCTTCATAATCTAACCACATAAAAAATTCTTCTATATTAGCAAAATTTATTTCGAGATATCTTATAAATTTTAATATCTGTCTTTCGCTATCAAATCTATTAGTAATTATATAGTCTATTAATTTATAGAAGTTATATAAATCTCTATCGCATACATCCAGTATTCTTCTTACCGTATAAATTTGGCATTTTAAATATTCTGCTGCCTCTAGTATGCTATCTATTTCTTCGAAGGTATAACCATATTTTAATCTCCACTGAATTATCCAATAAATTGGTTTATTATAACGTTCCATCATATAAAGAACAGATTCCACATCTTCTCTTTTGAATTTACACTCTACCATTCTATCTATCATCCTTTTTGTAATTCTTAAATATGTACCATACCTCTGATTATATTCTTCTATTAACTTTTGATACCACTCTCTTCGTACCAGTGCTCTGCCTTTTTCTTCCCCCACCTTTAGTCACCTCCTACTTAAATTTTAAAAATTTTTTAAAAAAAATTAAAGGCCGACAGAATCGGCCCTTTTCTTAAGAAAGATAAATTTATAATCTCGATAAAATAAATCTTAAGAGTGCGTAAGAATCTCTCATATAATTTACTATTCTTTTTAACTTTTCCCTTTCTTCTTGATTTAATATTTTCTTTTCAGATAATTTTTTATATTCGTCAGAATAAAGAGAATGTTCTAATAAAAATTTAATTCTTTGCCATATTATCTTTTTTTCGCTATATTTGTTTAACTTCCACTTTTCTAAAATACCACTTATTTTTAATTCGAACATAACATTATCATATTTATCATACATCAATTCTATATTTATCTTTTCTTTACTTCTTAATTGCTCAAATTCAAACTTAATATCTTCTATTATATCTTTAATCAATTTTTTTAGTCTTTCATTTATTTCACTTTCAATTTCTAACAACCTTTCTGTTTGTTCCAATATCATTGTCTTCACCTCCTTATTTGTGCTAATTATATTATAAAAGCATAAAAGCCAGGGCAAAAACCCTGGCCTTTTTTATTTTTTAGATATTCTCATAGCCTTTCCAGGTTCCCATCACTATATAATAATATTCCATCATTTAAATAATATTTAGGCCCCCCATTTTTATTTGTACCCACTACTATATACACCTTAGAATTCTTCTCTAGACCATTAACTAACAATATACCTAAGGATTTATACAACAAATCTTCAGGATTTTCAGGCTTTTTATCTTTAAATTCTATTAATGTATTCCATGCTAACTTAAATATATCTACCTGAGGTTCGTATAAACAAAATAATATTTCTTTAGAAATATTTCTTGACTTAGCTGTGTATACTAATTCTACAATCTTTATCATCCATGCTAAAGTAACCTCTTTTAGCTTTTCTTTATATTTTTCTATTTCGCTTATAGATACTCTAATTTTCTCCGGTAATCCCGGAGGAAATATAAATACTATTTGATATCCTAATTCATGTACTCTATTGGGAGGCAATATGTTTCCTTGCTCATCGCAAGGCACCACCTCCCAATTATTAGGACCAATTATATATATTACCTTATCAAATATGATCTTCTTTCGTTCTTCTTTAGCAGGCTCCTCTGTTGGAGCCTGTTCTTCTGTTAATTTTTTGTATTCTCTAAAGAGATCCTCTAGTTGTTCCATAAAAACCACCTCCATCTAATTTTAGACTGCCAATTAAATTATAAAATAAGTTTATTTTGTCAAATAAAAATCTAATTCGCCCAAAATTTAAAATATAATCAAACATACTTTTTGTCAATTTATATAGCATTTGATTTTTATTTAAAAAATATTATTTAATACCTAAATAATTAAAATCTTTCTAATAAAATTGTTAATTCCTACCCCAATTATTTCTAGTAAAACAAAAAGTACTGATTTAACTATTTAATTATTTATGTATCTTGGCTGATTTAATGTAGTATTGACTTTTAAAAATTATTTAATATAATTAACTTGGAGGTGGTCTAAAATGAGAAGAAGAATGATAGATACTATTATATTAACTATAATAACAATATCACCAATAGTAGTTATACTTATAATCACAAAAACAGATCCATTTTTGGAATATATAGCAAAAGTAAACCCAGAAATTTGGATGAATATAATGGCACCTATAGGAATATTGTTTGGTATGATACTTACTTTTGCATATATCACCTTATTGTTAATATATTCTGAGTATAGGCATAGAAATACGAATAGAAGATAGAAATCAATAAGACAAAATGAGAAATAAGCGGAATATATAAAAATTTTTAGAAAAAACATTAGCCCGCGATAAAAGCGGGCAATATTTTTTTATATTTTTTAATTTAAATTAATAAAAGAAATAAATATCTTTTCCAAACAAGCCAATCTTATTTACCGCATTCAATATTCCTATATTTTGATGATGAAAATGTTTATAGAATAGACTAAAAATAGCTAAAAGCTCTTTAATATTTTTTACCCTATTGACTTTTTTCAAAAAAATTATTATACTAATAACTGGAGGTGACTACAATGAAAAAACACAAGATAATGTTAAATATAGCAATTAGTATAATAATGTTAAATATATTTCTGTTGGTATATGATACTTTCGTAAATACTAACTTTCTTCAATATATATACTATAAAGAAAATACATTAATACACACAAATATAGAAAGAACCTTGAAAATAATAAGTATACTGATGATAATAAATAGCCTTGGACTGTTTTTAATAATTTATATTCACATACGAGATAGAATAATAAAAATCATTAATAAAATCTTTTAAAAAATAAAACCAATACTAAAAGCCCCGCAGAAAATAAATAACTGCGGGGCAAAATTTTATTACAAAAATAGTATAATTGAAACAAAATATAGTCAAAAATATACGAAAAATATATATTTTTTACATCTTGACAAATAAAAATAAGTGATTATAATTATTATTGGATACACTTAAAGTAGTATAAGACGTAAACTCCCCCGGGAGGGGGTTACAGGGAGCTGAGGGACTCCCTGTAGCTCGCCCGGGGAATAGAAAAGGAGGTGAAAGAAGATGGATGAGCTGAAATTGAAACCTCACAAACAACCCCAACCTCAACAACAACAGGAAGAGCAACAACCCCAACCTCAACCCCAACCCCCTACCAAGAAGGTCATTTTGCTTTTTGGTAGGGGGACCGTCCAGTACGATCAGAGTAAGTACACTTTGATCGTACTGACGGGGATCCAACCCCACCCCCTGCACCAACCGGAGGAGTGGCTTGAGTTTGTCAAGTCGATCCTCCGGGCCTTCTCCATCGCGAGGGTGGAAGAAGTGGTTATCGCGGTGGAGAGGGCACAGGTCCCCACGTTGATCTCTCTCACGCGGAACAATAAAAAGTTCCGCGTGGCACCCGCCGTCGTTAAGGACGGTAGGGTGTTCTACCCCGTAGTTTAAGTCCTAACTTCCCAACCCTAACCACCCCACACCGCCCCCCGGCCCGACCCTCAGGGTTTCCCGTACAGGGGGGCTATTTAATTTTATGGAGAAATTTTTAATAGAAAAATTAAAAATTTTTAAGGACTTGACAAATTAAAATAATTTGTTATAAAAATTATTAGCAAACTTGAAGGAGGTGCCTGAAATGGAAAAATGTTTGGTCAAGAGAGAAAGAAAGAAGAAAAATAATAGAAGAGAAATAAGAATTTTTTGTAGAAATTGTGAGGTAGAAATTTTTAGATACATAAAATATAAAGATACAGCAATTTACGATATAGAAGATTTGAGAATAGTAGGTGTTGATTTAGAAGAAGATAAAAAAATTTTAGAAATAGAATGTTGGAAATGTAAAAAAATATATAAAATTCAAGTAGAACCATAATAAATAAAATTTTTTCAAAAATAAACACACACGCACCCTTTTGGGTGCGTTATTCATTTTTTGAAATACATTGTCTAGTCTTATGACATATAAAAATAATAATTATTATATTTATTTTTAGACAAGGAAAAATAGCTTAAATACTAAATTGTTTTACAAAATTTAAAATTTTTGCGAAAATCTGTTTAGCTAAATTTTACCTATAGAAAACTATATCTCTCTTTGAAAAACTTAGAGCTTTAGAATTGATAAATCTTATAGATTAATTTTTAAATAATAAATAAGAAAAATTTTTAATTATTCATAGATATTATGATTGTACATATAAAAAGATTCGTTTATTAATTTAAAAGATACTATGAAAATTAAGAAATAAATTTCTTCCTAATTAATACAAATTTTGAAATTTTAATTGCCTTAAAAATAATTACATTTAATAAAAAACTCAAATATTTTAATTTGATTTTCTATATTTCTATAGAAATATAGAAATTGATATTTTTAAATTTTTTACAAATGAAGATGCTTTATCTATTTGGAGCTTTTATTTCAATAGATTAAAAAATGTAAATTAAAAAACTACCGTTGTTTATGCGTATATCTGTTGATTATTTTGATTAAAATAAAAGTCTTTTTTATTTGCTTTTTAAAACCTTTAGAATACTTTATAAAATTATCGAAGGAATATTTATTTTTAAGAAAATTTGAAATTATTTTTTATCATTTAAAATTTAATCAGAAAGCTAAAAGGAGGTGAAAAAGTTGATGGAGGTGATGAACGAGCTATTATTAGAAGAAATTAAATTAATGTATAAAAATTCTAAAGATGCATTAATAAAGCTTCATGATTTATTATGTAATGTTCGTTTAAGAGTTAAAGAAGTTGAGTTAAATGTAAGATTTTATGAAGAAAAGAAAACTTTTGTTATTATGCCAAAATTATCAAGCTTTGAAGAAAAAATTGATTATTTAATTAAAAACTATAATAAGCTATTTAGTAATGAAAATTTAGAAAAAGAAGATTTGGAATTTTACTTAGAATTATTAAATGAAGTTATAGAAACTTTAGAAAGGACCATAAAAAAACTCAGCTAAAAAGTAAATCGGAGCTGGTATCATCCAGCTCCGTTAATTATTTTCTAATTGTAAGATAGAGGAAAGAAAAAGAGAAGAAGAAAGAATAAAAGAAGAACTTTCATTATGGTATGATTATTAAAATTTAGATTAAAGATAGAATAAGGGGAGGCATTTAACCTCCCCTATTATAATTTATCGCTTAATTTTCCGATATGATGTTACGGAGGAATATCTGGTCTAATTGTATGCGTTCTCTGTACCGGGCAAACTCTTCTAGGGTCCCACTCAGGATGTTTATCAGGATCTATTTTGGGTGTTGGCTTAGGCTTTACTGGTGTTTTCGGCCTTGTCTTTTCTCTTTGCATCACACTTCACCTCCTCCTTCAAAGAGTCTTTTGAGCCTTTTCATCTCATTTTCCTCAGTATAATTCTTATCTTTTATAGTTAATACTTTTTTAGCTTCAAAAATCAACTCTGCTCCTACCATATTTCTATTAATATCTACATCTTCAAAGCTTGAAACTGTTAATATTGCTAACAATAATTCTTCTCTAATCGCAATTGTTACCATTTCTTTATCTAAGGAGAAAATATTTTCTTTTTCAGAAATATTAGGTATTTCTTTTAATATTTCTTCTATAAGCTCATACCCTTCCTCTTTCTCTATAAGTCCGTTTTGTATAGCCAACAATATTCTTGTCCATAAATATCTTACAGATGCAAAGCTAAGACTAAGCTTAACATTTTCAAACATCACCCTCACCTCCCTTAAGGGTTTCCATTTTTTCTATAAAGTTCATTATATGATGTTTTGGCATTGGATTTATATTTCCATTCAGTAATACTGGAATTTCTAATCCTCCTAGCCTTTCTACTACACTTTCTCCTAATGGCAATCTATTGCATTGATTTAAATCGATTAAAACTTTTTCTCCTGTTTTTATTCCATAATCATATAACAAAAATCTTCTCCACCAAGCTATAAATATTTTCATTTCATCAGATAGTTTTGAAGGAGTATAATTTACATGTGGTTTATATAAACCTTGATTTCTATGATATTCTTCTATTGACTTGATTAAAGATCGAGCAAATTCTATGCTTGGTTTTTCTACTATATAAGGATAGCCAATAACATCTATTAATTCTCTGCCATATCTATAACTTAAAGTTAATAAATTTATAAATTCCTCTGCGACAGGTCTTAACAAGATATCTGCTAATGGCTTTTGTAAATAATATAAATCTTTAATATCATTGAAATATTCAACTATTTCTTTTATACCCCAATATCCTTTTCTTAATATATCTACAAATTCTACTTCTTTTATTTTAAAATTTGGCTGAATATAACTTTTAATCCAAAAATGAGTACTTTCTGTATCTCTATTCCTATAAAGAGAAGCTATTATTACTCTCTCATATCTTGAATTTCCTAATACATATATGTTTTCATAGAAATTATATATTTCAGGCACTTCCTCTATTTTTTTACCAAATTCTGTTATATACTTTCCATAATTTTCATAATATAGAGATAGACTATAGTACAATCTTTGCTCTTCAGCTATACTCAACTTATCACAGAAATGAAATAACATAATTTTCACCTCCTTGAAGGTTTCTATTTATATTATAATATAAAGATCAGATTGTGAATTAATTTATTAAGAATTTTTAAATTATAGCATTGACTTAAAATGTATACATTTTATAATAAAAATACCGAACGCCTTGCAGAGAGATAAATATTGAAAACTACACTAAGTAGTACAAATGCCAGAACAATATATTAAAAAATATACATTATTTTTATAGTGGCTATAAGAACAACCAAATAGATCTAAGAAAATATACCTATTAAAGACCTAGATATAGACAAGAAGGATTTGGTAATAAAAATAATTTCTTATGCTTTATATGGAAAATAGCATATAATTTCAAAATCGGAATAAGATAACTTAATACTTCTGTACTTTTTATAGGCTCCATTTTTTATAATAATTTTAAATATAATTTAAATATGGAAGGATTATATCCCTCCCCTTTTCCAGAACAACAACCAGAATTGCCGAAAACTAATAGTGGGTATTATGAAACTATTGAAAGATATTTAAAAGGGGTGCTTAATAAATTAAAAAGCGAATCTTCAGGGCATAGAGGCAAATTTCTTTTGATTATGGGTGAAATTAAACCTTCAAGTGCTATTGATATTGAGATAAAAACTCAAGATGATTTCGAAAAATATATTGGTGCTTTTTCAAAAGCAGAAGAAGGTTCAGGTTTAGAAAAATATTTAGAATCTCTAAGAAGAGAATGGAGCCAACAAACATTATATGCTCAAAAACGATATAAACACACTCAAAGAACAATAGAATCTCACTTTTTAGGACAAATTAAAGGAAAATCAGTTGAAAAAATTATCGCTAACTCTTTAATTAGTCTTAACCCTAAACTTCAAAATATAAAATTTATCGGAGTTCCATTAATAGACGATTTAATAGGCGCTGGAGATATTTATATGACTATTCAATTAGAAAATGAATTAATTATTTTTGCTATAGATATAACTTCTTCTATAGAAAAAAGTAGTGTCTTATATAAATTATCTAAAGAAATGGGGAATTATCCTTTCTCTTTATCTTCTATCAAAAATAATTTAAATATATACAGAATAGAATTAGCATTAAATGACAAAGAAATTCAATTAAATTTAGATGAAATTAAAGAAATAGTAACCAGGGGAACAAAATTATTGCAAGAAGAATTAAGAAAATATAACATCAGTCCTGAGGGTATAATACAAAATATTCAAAGATATGAAAATGATCCTAGATTCAGTCAAGAAATAGACTTAGAAACATTTATTAACTTCTTTGTTGAAAATACAATACTTCGAAATTATAAAGATTTCTTGACAGGTTTATATTGCCTTTATTCAATAAAATTTATATTAGATTATTCATTTAGAAAATTATCTAAAGATGATAAAGAAATAATAAAAAAATGTTCAGAAGTTATTGAGGAACAATTATCTTTGCCTCAAAGTTCTACCTTTCATTAGTTTTTTAATTTGCAGTTAGTGATTATTTTTAATATAATTTTATTTAGAAGGGGGTGATAAATGGAATTCGAGGAGGAAAAAAGGTAAAAGGGGCTGGTGGCTTAGCCCGCCTTAAGGGCTAAAAATAAATGCCAACCAATCCTTTGCCTATGCTTTAAGCTAAGCATAGGGCTTTACAGGAATTCAGTGCTAGGCTGGTCCTGTAGGGTGACGGAATCCTAGCTAGAAGTTAAAAGGTTAGAGAGGAGCCTTTTAACTTCGAAATTAAATATTCCTCTCAGGCCTTAGTCGTTTTGCCGGTTTTTGAGACTAAGGTTCAAATTTAAAAACCGGCTATACCAGTAGAACCTTTTACCTTTTTTTCTTCGACAGGGGTTCGATTCCCCTCACCTCCACAATTATTGATTTAAAATCTTAAAAATAAAACTTAAAAATAAAAGACATTAACTTATTTAAGATATTTTGAGATAAATGAGAAAATTATTTAATTTTATAATACTTGTTTTTTAATTTCATTAAATATTTGTTGGGCAATTTTATGATTCTGTTTTAAAAATTCTCTAGCTGATTGGAAACTGTTACCTAATTTTAATTCATTAAAAAATAGAGAAGTTCCAGTTTTTTTAATAATCCCGTATTTTTCACCTAAGTTTAATAAATCAGCTTCATAAGATATTCCTTCACCATAATATATTTCAAATTCGGCTGTTTTAAATGGAGGGGCAACTTTATTTTTAACAACTCTGGCTTTTACTTTCGTTCCTATAATTTCTTCGCCTCTTTTAATTTGGCCAACCTTTTTAAGTTCAATTCTTACAGAAGCATAAAATTTTAAAGCCTTTCCTCCTGGAGTGGTTTCTTGAGCACCTACCATTGCTCCGATTTGAGCTCTAGTTTGATTTAAGAAGATTAAAATTGTTTTAGTTTTAGAAATTAAAGCTGTTAGTTTTCTTAAAGCTTGTGAAAGTAACCTTGCTTGCAAACCTATAAAATGGTCTCCAATTTCTCCCTCTAATTCTGCCCTTGGCGCTAAAGCAGCAACGGAGTCAACAACAATAACATCAAAAATACCGGATTTTACTAATCTCTCTACTAAATTTAAAGCGTCTTCTCCTGAATCCGGTTGAGAAATAATTATTTTTTTAATATCTACACCTATTTTTTTAGCATATTCTGGATCTAAGGCGTGCTCTACATCAATAAACGCTACATTCCCGCCCTTTTTTTGAGCTTCAGCTATAGTTTCTAGGGCCACTGTTGTTTTACCAGAAGCTTCTGGTCCAAATATTTCTATGATTCTCCCTCTTGGAAGCCCGCCTACTCCTAAAGCTAAATCTAATGAAGGAGAGCCAGTTGAAATAACTTCAACATCTACTTTTGGCATTTCTTCTAGTCTCATAACAGCACCTTCGCCAAATTCTTTTTGTAATTCTTTTATTAAACTATCTAAGTCTTCTTTAATTTCTTCTTTTTGTTTCTTTTTGGTCATTAATTTAATTATATTACCCTTTTTGCTTAATAACAATACTATTAATTTTCGTAATTTATCATTAAAAATTTATTATAATATAAAAAATTTTTGAATAAAATAGAATAAAATAAATAAAATAATGGAATTAATTAGAGGTTTTTATGAGACAGAGCGAAACTACAATTTACTGATTGATGATTTAGATAAATTAATAGAAGACGAGTTGGGAATTGAAACAAAAGTTTTTAATTTAGAAAGAAAAATAGAAAAATTGTCTCAGATTTATGACTTTTTGAGAAGAGAATCCGCGAATAAGCTAAAAGATAGTTTTTTATCCGGATTAGTAGATGAAGAGTTTAGAATTAAACCAGATATTTATAGCTCAATTTATGATGAGAGAATATTAACTTCAGATTCAGAAAAAATTTCGAAGATTGAACAAGAAATAAATGAATATCTAAGTAAATTAGATGAGGATAAAAAATTAAAAAAACAAGTGGGGAAATTAAAATCAGCAATTTCTGAGCTTACAAAAGCTCTTTTTTGTGATAAATTATTCGGAGAAAGATTTATAGTAGTAAGAACAAGTTTATATGACAACTATATTAACGGTATTGATGAAGTATTTTTAGAGAAAAAACTAAGATCCCTTTTGTCGCTATAGATATATCTAATTATGAAAAACTAAAAGAAAAATCTTTTGATGTAAGAAAAATAAAAAAAAACAAGGAGTGTTATGGGGTAAAATTTTGGGAGGCAGTTATTTAAAATACGGTTGCCATTTAACAGAAAATAATAAAATAGAAATAAATGGATTGGTTCAAGTACCGACATTGAGCATTTCCTTAAATTTTGTTGATATTCTAAAAATTATTAAGGCATATCTTGAAAATAATGAAAATGAGATAAAAAGAATAGGCAAGGAAATACTGATGCGAGTTTTAGAGTTTTTTTGAAAAAGAGTTCTTTGAGTTTAATGAGCAAAAAGAAATTGTTAATATAAGTCAATCAGCTATAAATAACTTTTTGAAATATTTCGAACTTTGGATTGTTGAAAAAGATCATATTAATACGTTAAGACAATTTAAAAAAACTCTTACAAATATGACGATTGAAGACTTTTTACAATTAGACACAAAAATTTTGTCATTATTTGAACTTACACAATTATATTACGGACTAAAGGCAAACCAAGAAATTAGTAGATTTAGATTGGAGCGATTAAAAATAATATATTTAATTTTAAAAGATATAGTTGACTCTCTTTAAAAAGGAATCTCCCAAATATCAGAAGGGGGCTCTTCAAACTCCTTTAATTCCTCAGGAACTTCCTCTATCATCTCTCCTGGTTTAGGACCAAATCGAATTGTTTCTGCGATTATTTCTGTTTGTGATCTTTTTGTACCATCAGGCGCTAACCATGTTCTATAATGCAGTCTACCTTCTACAAAAACTAACCTCCCTTTATTTAAATAATCTCTACATAATTCAGCTAATCTTCCCCAGGCAATAATTCTATGATACTCTGTTTCGGTTTTTTGTTGTCCTGTTCTATCTTTGTAATTTCTGTTTGTAGCTATATTTATTACAGCGATAGGGGTACCAGAAGGAAGAATTTTAAAATCTACATCCTGGACTAATCTTCCTATTAAAAAAACCTTATTTAAATTCATATTTGTGATACTTGCTCTACTCTCTCTTTATTATTTAAAACTTTCCTTTTAACTATTAAGTATCTTAAAACATTTTTAAAGAATTTTAATTCTTCGTTAATTTTAACAGGTGTTTCTTTTTCACCATTAAATAAAACATAACCAAAATATCCCATAATCTCTTTTTGAATAGGGTAGGCCATCCTTTTCTTTTTTAATCCACTTTCATAAAAAACACTCCCTTTATATTTTTGTATTAAATCGATTATTTTCTTCAATTCCTCTTCTGGGTTCGCGTCTATTTTTATCCAAAAAGCTAATTCATAAAAAGGCCCAGTCATTTTGTTAAGATTTATTCTAAATTAGATATGTTTGTTTATTATTTTAAATGAAATTTAAAGTCCCTTGCAGCACCTACTCTCGCGCCCGAAGGCACTACCATCGGCACTGGGCCGTTTCACCTGCCTGTTCGGAATGGGAAGGGGTGGTTCCAACCCAGTTATACAGCCACAAGGGACTTAATAATTATAACATTAAAACAGTTTTTTTACAAATAAGATGCTTTTGACTAATTTATCAGCAATTTTGTTTTCTTCTCGAGGAATGATTTTAATCTCTAAATGTGGAAAATCTATTTTTAAATTCCAAAATCTTATAAATAATTTTTGTAAATTTTCTTCTTTGATTTTGTATTTTCCTAAAAGTTGATTACCAACAAGCTCGCTATCTAAATGCAAAATAACTTTTATATCTTTTAATTTTTTCTTGCCAAATATTTCCTTTAATTTTTTAAGAGCATAAATAACTGCTAAATATTCAGCTTCATTATTCGTTGCCATGCCAATTTTTGCTTTGTAATGATTTCTTCTATCTCCAAAATCTATAACAACCCCAATTGCTGCTTCTCCAGGATTATTTAGCGCTCCTCCATCTGTCCAAATTTTTACTTCTTTCATAATCAAAATTATATTAAACTTTTATCTAAACGAACTGGATGTTTTAAAAGAATTATTTATTAAATTAAAAAATCAAAGCATCAAGAAAATTTCCTAAGTAATGTAAGACACAATAATAAAAATTTCTTAAATTTTCTTAAATTAAAAAACCCGGAGCGGGTGATTTAGGGCGAGGGGGTCTGAGGGTCATCCCACTCCGGGTTAGAGTGTTAGAGTAAGGAGGGGTTGTCTAGTTTTCTATTATTTATTATACCATTATTATTTCTTTTTGGTAATAAACTTTCTTAAAGGGCAATTTTTATGTTTACATCTTGCAGAGCAATATTTTCTTCCATAATCTATCAATTTATAGGGCAAATCTCCCCATCTTTTATGTGGCACTATTTCCATTAAATCCTTTTCTATTTTATCAGGATTTGAATTTTTAGTTAAACCAAATAATCTACTCAGTCTTCTAACATGTGTATCAACAGCAATTCCCTCAGCCTTTTTAAATGCATTCCATAATATTATATTTGCAGTTTTTCTACCAACACCAGGCAATTTAAGTAATTCTTCCATTGTATCCGGTAAATTTCCATTATATTTTTCTTTTATAATCTTTGCTGCTGTAATAATATATTTAGCTTTTTGTTTATATAATCCTAATTTGCTTATATCTTTTGCAAATTCTTTAATATCTGCATTAGCATAATCATCTAGAGTTCTGTATTTTTTAAATAAATTTTCTGTAACTTTATTTACAACATCGTCTCTATTTCTAGCAGAAAGAACTACAGCAACATATAATTCCCAAGGATTAGAAAAATTTAATGCAATTTTAGCTTCAGGTATTAATTTATCAAGTTCAGCGATAATTTTTAATGCTTTTTCTTTTAATTTTTTTATATTTCTTTTTTCAGTTTTCTTTTTTGATTTTCTAACACTTTTTTTTGGCATTATACTTTTTTCCAATTAGTTCTTACTCCATATACTCCATCTTTATATTTTACAATTTCATAATCTTCAAATAAAATTGGTTCAACTAAATATAGACACAAAAATACTTTGAAAAACAATTCTCTTATTTCAGTTTCTGCAGAAGGGTCAGTTCTCATCTCTATGACGTGTCTCCATGCTCTAATATTTGCTGTTACAACTATCGGCGCCTCTGTTTCATTAGTAAATATCGCTCTTGCTGTTTGATTAATTTTCTTTCTTAATTCTGTTTTTATATGATCATCATCTTTTGTAGCTTTTAATATTTCTAATTCCTCTTTTTCTTGTTTTTCTTTCAAAATTTTGTATATTTCTTCATATTCTTTTTTAATTCTGTCTATTCTTTCTTCAAAAAGTTGATGTAATTTTTCATCATTTTGAAACTCTTTTCTTTCTACAAATCTAATAACTTCATTAGAGACATATCTTTGACTTTGTTGAGAATACGCAAAGCCAGCTCTATGTCTTATAAGCTCATGAGTTAAACTTCGAGAAATTCCATAAAATAAAAAAGTGTAATTTGCATGTTCTAAAACAGATCCATGGCCAGAAGACAAAATTTTATCAAAATATTTTCGAGCATCTTTATTCCATGTTCTTTTAGGTCCAAAAGACATATAACAAAGTTGGGCAGAAGTTTTTATAAGTTGAGTTCCAGGAGTTAATTTATCAGGATCATTTAAGTATTCTTCAAAATTATTTTTATATCCTTTTAAAAATTTTTTCATACTTTCAATGTTAATTTCAGGTTTAGAAAGCATAACTACACCAGAAGATCTTAAATAAGGTGTTCCATTTTTAGTGTAGAAAACATCAGAATTTATTGCAGGGAAACCATTGTTAATTTCTCCTTTTAATTTTTTAAATAATCCTAAAACTTCTTCGTATTTCGCCATTTTAGTAAATTATAATAATTATTAATGGATGTAGTAAACTTAGGAGTAGTTATAAATAATAAAAACGAAGTTTTGATAGTTAAAAGAAAAATACCAGAAAAAGGTAAAAATAAAAATATATTAATTTGGGCGTTTCCAGGAGGTAGACAAGAACCAGGAGAAACAAGAGAATCTGCAGTTGAAAGAGAAGTATTAATGGAAACAGGATACAAAGTAAAGGCTATTAAACAAATTAATATAAGAATACATCCTGACACAGGTGTTTTAGTAATTTATCATTTATGCGAACTTTTAGACGAAAATCAAATACAATCTCCTGCAGAACCTCACGAAGTAGAAGAAATTAAATGGGTTAATAAAGAAGAAATAAAAAATTATTTTACATCCGATATAGATCCAGAAGTCAAAAAACTTTTAGGCATATAAAATATTACAATCTTTTAACAAATTTCAGTCCCCGGGACTATACGTACATATGTCCTTATAGTCCCACTTAAAAACTTTAATGTTATCA
>Ga0065718_1004998_pt1 | contig 44051 bp, 45 predicted proteins | sample GBSCel77sediment_2_FD_59105 | JGI IMG/M metagenome (GOLD analysis project Ga0065718, IMG submission 59105) | Hot spring sediment microbial communities from Great Boiling Spring, Nevada - cellulolytic enrichment CS 77C v3 (version 3) | ecosystem: Environmental > Aquatic > Thermal springs > Hot...
CCACCACCTGATAGGAGGGCTAGGTTAGAGATCCTTAAAGTACATACTAGGAAGGTACCTCTAGCTAATGATGTAGACCTTGAGAAACTAGCTGAGTTAACTGAGGGTTACTCAGGTGCTGATCTAGAAGCTCTAGTTAGGGAGGCAGCTTTAATAGCTTTGAGAGAGAACTTAAACGCATCAGTAATTGAGTTTAGACATTTCATCACAGCATTAAACATGATTAAACCATCACTATCAGAACATATGATTAAGTTCTACAAGGAATGGTTTAACAAGATAAGACAAAGACTTCCAAAACACCATATAACACCTAATTTATAGTTCTAAGCCTACCTCACACTTACGAAGTACTGTTAATCCTGATTAAATAGTTAATGGTTATAGATAGTCAGATTTATAAATTTAGAAGTAAAGAATTACACAGTATATTATAACGGTTTAAATTTAGACCTGTTAGGTGATTAGATGGGGCAGCGTTACCCGTTATCGTTAATTGCTAGTGAGATCTTAAACTTACTGAGTATTAACGGTGATACTATGAAGGATAAAGACCTCTTCGAAGTACTTAAGAAGAAATACGATATCACATACTCAGAATTTCTGAGATACCTTATGATTTTAGAGGTTAGAGGTTTTATCACAGTATCAATGCCTAAGGAAGATGTTAGGGTTATATCTTTAGTTAAGTATAGGAGGGGTTAAGAAGAGATTAGAACTTACGATCTGAGTGTTATTAAGGGAAGTTAATTATTACTGTTTTAGGAAGTTAAGTAGGTAGTGATTTATAATAAAATATTTAATAAACTTCTTACTAATTAGTTAATGATGGTTGCATACATTAGGATATTCAGTAATATCAGTGAGTTATTATCAGCTCTAGATGAGGATATAGCTGAGTCTAAGAAGTACTTAGGTGAGTTATTAAGAATTATAGAGGAGTTAAGAATTCGTGCTGAGAATGAGAAGACATTAATTAACTTACTAAGTAAGTTAGGTGTTAATACTGATAAGAAACGAAGTGCAGTGATTAATTTAAGGAATTTAAAAATTATTGTTAATCCTAGTGCTGAGGAGGAGTTAGCAACTCTAGAAATGCTTGCAGAACATGTTAGTCGTAAGATAAAGACTTTACAGGATATTAAGAAGGAGTTAGAATCTTTTGCAGATATTAATGTTGAGGCTAGGTTTGAGGCAGTATATATTGACGGTATACTTAAGGAAGTATATATAAAGTATTAGAATATTTCCTCACTACGTAGTAATCTCTCAGTAATCTTACTCCTTAACCGCATTAAAGCAACTATACTTAAGACTATTAAGGAGATAACAGTTATTAACGGTATATACCTCATCAATATCGTTAGAGGTAGTGGTGTAAGAACTACTTTCTCAGTAATTGATGTTGTTAAATCAATAGATGTTACATAGTCGTAGAAACCACCATACCTTACTATAAGTCTGAAAGATCCGTAGTAAAGTGATGTTACGTACTTACCATCACTTCCGGTAATACCCCTACCTGCTGTAACTCCTGTAATAGTATCTACTAGGATTACAGTAGCTCCTAATACTGGATTAGCTCTATCGTCCTCAACAACTACAGTTAATGTATAGTAATTCCTATTCATCACAACATCAACTACAGTATCATTATATAGTTTAACAATAACTTCACTTCTTGAGTATATTGGTGCGTATGGTGGTTGAGGTTTAACTACAATTAAGTACGTATCGCATGGTAGTGATGTAGTGAAGAAATTACTAACACCTTTACCTACTAAAGTACCATTAACCTCCACATCTAGTAAACCAATTATAGGTGCTAAGGTCACATCAGATATAGTTATGTTTAAGTTGTAGTACTTCCTATTAAGTCTTAAATCTATAACTGTGTTATTCAATACATCAACAGTAGTTGAGTACTCAAAGTATACGTTCTCAAAACCTATATCTGGTGTTAATTTAATTACGTATGTACCGTAGGGTAGTGGAACAGTAAGTGATGGTGTACCCTTACTTATTGAGTAAAGTGTGTTATTGATAGTTAATTTTAGAGGAGCTATCGGTACCCTAGATATCGGGTCGTAAAATCTAATTGTAAGTAGGTACTTAACCCTGTCTAACAGTACTGAAGTAGACTTACTACTCAGTACTTCTAAACTTAAATCACTACTTAAGTATATAGCATTGTATGGTGGTTGAGGACGTATATGGATTAAGTATTTACCGTAGGGTAATGTTATATTGAATGTACTTCCAGTACCTACTAATACTTCAGAACCGTTTACGTATACGTTGAATAACCCTATAGCTAGATTATTAGTTATTGAATCTATTAATGTGAAATTAACTATGTATGACCTCCTAGGGATTTCTATATTGAATGCTGAATCAGTCATTACGTTAATAGTTGATGAAGTACTTAGGTACTTATCACTTACTTCTGGTGGTATTAACACATTAACTAAGTATCTACCAGCCTTAAGCACTATAGTTAGGGATGCATTAACGTACTTTATTATATCCTCAACAATTACTAAGACGTTATCACTTAATAACTCCTTAGTAACACCATCAACTAAATTAATAGTTACTGTGTAGGACTTCCTAGTAAGTAGGAATTCTAAGGTTAAATCCCTATCTAGAGTAACTGTCTTATTCACTACCTCGTAGAAGTATGTGTAGTTCCTCTGAGGTCTAACCTCAACTACGTAAATCCCGTAGGGTAACTTAATACTTAATGATTCTCCTAAGAACTCACTAACTACTAACGATTTATTTACATAAATATCTAGAGGTACTCGAGGACCTCCACCAAATTCATCACCTATCAATAGATTAAGCTCATATAACGTATAGTTAAGTACTACCTTATATACTACATGAGGTACCCCTAAAGGTATGTTTATGGTTAAGTTCTTAGGGTCTAAGTGAGGTACTTGAGGATATACTTCTACTAAATATTCCCCAGGGAATACATTACTAAATACTACATTACCTAATTCATCAGTTAAGTACTCTCTCGATATATTACCGTAACTTAAGATCACCTTAGCGTTAGGTAATCCTGTATAGTTAGGTGCTAATACTGATACTGTAAGTGATGGTAGTTTAACCCTATCTAGATCTACTGGTTTAGGTCCGTAGATCTTTAGGTACGAATCCAACCCCTTAACAACTAATAACTTATTACCGCCGCCGACAACTACTGTAGAGAGGTCTGGTAGTGAGTCAGCGTATTTAGCTTCCGGGAACTTAAAGGTAAGTAATGTCTCAAGTCTGAGTAGGGGTAGTTGTAGTGGTTCTAATGATATTATCTGCAGTCCTTCTGAAGTATATAGGAGGTAGTATGGTTTATTATTTATGAACATCAACTTAAGATTTAATGGTGTACCAGGGACTACATAACCTTGCTCAAAGAGGTGACGACCTGTTAAACTATCTAAGAATTTATACACCTTAACAACACTACTACCTAACCTATCAAATACCACCACTACGTAAGTACCGTTGACATCAACATCAACTAATTTTAGAGGTCCGTCACTAAAACCTATGTAGTCGTAAAGTGTTAAACCAGTACTACTTAAATTACCTCCGTATAAGTAAGTTATATTTAAGAACTTGTTATATGGGTCATTAATAACTAATATGTAATCATCTACAGGTATGTATGGTTGAGGAGCTGTAAATCCTGAAGGTCTGAACATATGTATAGGTATGTCTGGGTATGTAGTGATGTCTAAATCCTTAACTACTGTATAGTTGATAGGTGCTAAAGTGAAGTCGAAGACCTTGATACGTAGTGGTAATCCTGTAATAGCTACTCTAGTATCTGGTCTGTATAGTAAGGTGAAGTTTAAGTATATTGTCTTAGGTCTAGTGATATCTGATAAGTTTATAACCTCTCTATACCTATTCCCGTAAATATCGTATAAGTATACGTAGGTTAAATACCCTAACGGTACGTCAACATATCCAATACCATCAACATCTAAGTTACTCCCGTATGTGAGGACTAAATTACTATCTGATACGTTGTAGAGGTATATCTCTACATATGCATTACTAGCAGGTAGTAATGTGTTGTTGAAGTAGTAAGTAGCGTTTATAATTAAAGTAGCTGTTAAGCCTGAGTAAGTTATTAATACTTTAGATGGGTCGTAGTAATAACCATCACTACCAACAACTTTAACAGGGATTAAATCATACGGTGTGATGTACTCTAACCCATAAGTTAGATTACCTACTAACGGGCCTAACTTAACTACCCTCTTCACATTAACATCATAAACGTATACATACCTCTCAGAAGGTTGTAAACGATCAACGCTTAAGGTTATTAACTTAGTAGTTGTAGGTGTTCTCAACAGGTATAACTTCCTCACAACTAACGTATCTCCTTGAACATAATGTAACATACCGTATAACCTACCACCCATCACTTTAAATACTAAAACCTCACCTAAGTCAGTCCCTACAGCTAAGTAATTCACTGGGTAACCATCAACAGCATAGGAAGTTAAAGAACCTGTTAATGGGTATGTAAAAACTATTTGAGGTCCTTTAAACGGGTCTGAAATATTAATGAACTGAACTACTGAAACACCACCTAAAGACCCTAAAACAACTACTAAGTCGTTAGATATACTGACTACGTAATCTATAGATGTATTTAATCTAAACTCATAAGCATATACAGGTAACTCACTTACTGATTGTTGAGGTAATGCGTGTGCTGTATGTGGTACTAATAAAGTGATGGTCAGAAGACATATCAGAATTAATCTACTCAACACTTACTTAACACCTACCTCCTACTAGATCAACACTTATGCTTAAATAATTAGCTATCAAGAATATCTATACCCTACTACGTAATTTTTTAAGTGTTCTAGCTACAATCTATTATGGTTAGTAGGTATTGAGTTTTATTAAGAAGTTGCTGAGGAGGGATAAGGATGAGGTGGTTGAGGGTAGAGGTGTTGATGAAGTTACTGAGGAGTATAAGGACTTATCAGTAGTTCTTAGGTCTAGGAAGTATTTAAGACCTGAGTTTAGGGTTTTAGAGAGTTACCCACTTACAGAGCCTTGGGCTTATGCTGTAATTACTGAGAATATAAATACTGGTGAGATTGTTTATAATGTTGAGGAGGTAGGTCTTAACGATCAAGAACTTAAGGTTTTCAAAGATGTGATGAACTACCTAACTTGGGAGTTAGAACCACCTAAAGGTAATGTAGATATACGTGATTATTTTCAGAAGAATGCTATGAGGGTTATCAGGTTATTTCAGATAAGGTTAGGTAAGACACCTACACTCTCATGGTCTAAAATAACATACTATGTTGAGAGGGAGGTCCTCGGTTATGGTTTCTTAGACCCATTATTTAGGGATCCTAACATAGAGGATATATCATGTAACGGTCCTGGGAAGCCTATATATGTATGGCATAGGAAGTATGAGTCAATACCTACTAACTTATCATTCTCTAATGAGGAGGAGTTAAGTAGGTATATACTTAAACTAGCTCATATGGCTGGTAAGCATATATCTGTAGCTTACCCAGTACTTGACGCTATATTACCTGGTGGTCATAGAGTAGCTGCTACATTCCAGAAGGAAGTATCTACTAAGGGTTCTACATTCGCTATTAGGAAATTTAGGGAGGACCCGATAACAGTTATAGATATGATTAACTTCGGAACTATCTCACCTGAGTTAGCCGCTTACTTCTGGTTGTTAATGGATTATAAGATGGTTACGTTGATTTTAGGGGCTACAGGAGCTGGTAAGACAAGTACTTTAAATGCTTTAGCATGTCTCTTAAGACCTACTTATAAGATAGTTACTGTTGAGGATACACCAGAGCTTAGATTACCACAAGATAATTGGGTTCAACTAGTTTCTAGGCCTTCATACCTAGCTACTGGAGGTCCTGGAGAGATAGACCTCTTCCAACTAGTTAAAGTAGCTCTTAGGTATAGACCTGATGTATTAATAGTTGGTGAGGTTAGGGGTGAGGAAGCATACGTATTATTCCAAGCAATAGCTACTGGACATAGCGGTATGACTACATTACATGCTGAGAGTATTGAGGCAGCTGTTAAGAGACTAACATCACCACCTATGAACATACCTCAATCATATATACCATTAATAAATGTTGTATTAGTTATTAAGAGAGTTACTAAAGTTGATGAGTTCGGTAGGCCTAGACCTACTAGGAGGATAACTAATATATGGGAGGTTGAAGACTATGAGAAGTACTTAGAGGTCTGTCGTTGGGACCCTATAAGAGATAGATTTGAGTTAAATCTGAGTAAGTCGTTACTACTTAAGAAGATTTCTGAAGTAAGTGGTAAGTCGTTAAGTGAGTTAATAGATGATTTAAGTCTTAGGAAGTCTATACTTGAGTGGTTAGCAATTAATAAGATTAGGTCTTATAAGGAGGTAGCTAAGTACGTATATAAGTACTACTTAAGTCCTAAGGAAGTATTAAGTAGTATTAAGGTTATGAGGTAATGGTTGAGAAACCATCACTAACTGTATATATAGATGCTATAGCTTTAACATTATTTGAACGTCTAGGTAGGTCTCTAGCTAAGGTGTTTGAGTTAGATAAGCATATCAGGTCTGCAGGTATGTACATACACCCAATTACGTATGCTTGTAGAGTACTGCTCTACACATTAATATCTTCAATAGCTTCAATATCTACATTAATATTAATAATTACAATGACTAACCAACCACTGACTAATAAGATAGTGTGTATAGTTGGTTTCACTTTAATACCGATTACAGTATTCTCACTAGGTATTACATACCCTTCAATAACTACATCACTTAGGAAATTATTTGTAGATTCTGAATTACCGTTTCTGATGGTGTACTTAGCTACTATGGCTAAAGGTGGTGTAAGTGTTGATATAGCTATAACTAGGGTTTCTGAGTTGAGAGTGTTTAAGTATGTTAGAGCTGAGGCTAGTAGGATAATCAGACAGATTAAGATATTTGGTGATGACCCCCTCACAGCTATTGAGAAAGTTGCTCATGAACACCCAAGTAATAAGTTTAGGGATGTTATGTTAGGTTATGTAGCTACCTTAAGAGCTGGTGGTGATGTTATCCACTACCTAGAGACTAGAGTTAGGGAGGTCTTAAGTAGTAGGATTGCTGAAGTTAAGGCTATGGTTGATAGATTAGCTATATTCTTAGAACTCTATATAATGTTAGGTGTTATAGTCTCATTAACAATATTCACATTCTTTGCTGTGAGTGGTGCTCTAACAGTTGTTGGTGGTCCTAGGTTAAGAGGTGTTGGTATAGACCCTACAATACCTATGATATATAACTTAGTAGTCCTACCAGTATTAGGTATAGTTACGTTATTATTAATACATCTATCACATCCAAGAACTTCATTACCTCATAGAATGCCTTATATAATGATGTTACTTACATTACCTATAGCTGTATTATCATCTCTAGCTACTTTAATACTTACTGATTCTTGGCGTGTGATTGAGGGTATATTAACGCTTAATGATGTAAAGTCAGTACTAATATCAGTAACTATAGGTTTAGTAGTATTATCATTACCTCCTTGGATCACGTACTCTATGGAGAGGAGGGGTACTAAAGGACTTACTAGGTACTTAGCTGATTTCCTAAGAGATTTAAGTGAGGTTAGGAAGTCTGGGTTAAGCCCTGAGAAATGTTTTATAGTGCTTTCAGAGAGGTCCTACGGTAATCTAACAGTAATTGTTAGGAAGGCAGCCTCAGCATTAGCTATAGGGTTAAGCTTGGATAAGGCATTAGCTAGAACTGTTGGTAGAGTTAAGGATTGGTTCTTAACAGTGATATTTAGGTTTTTAGTAGATTCAGTATTAGTTGGTGGTGGGTCACCTGAAGTTATAGATTCTTTAGCAAACTTTACTCAAGGACTTGCTGAGTCTGAGGAGGAGTTAAGGAGGAGGTTGAGAGCTTATATAATACTCCCATACTTCGGGGCTTGTATGATAGCAGCATCACCTGTGATAATTGTATGGCAGTTAATTAGTTCCTCACCAACACCTCCAAAACCTGAGGCAGTAGCATCACTTATACTAACACTGTCTTTAGGAGCTATTATAAATTCATATATGATGGGGTTAATAGCTGGTAAAGTAAGTAGTTTAACAGTAGCTGCAGGGTTTAAACATGCAGTTATAATGACTCTAATAACTACGTTAACAATAATAACAACTTTAACAATACTTAAGATACTTTAGGATTTAAGGGTTAGTCCTTAAGGTATGAGTATGGAGTATATAACTATTACTGAGGGGAAGGCTAAGTTATTAGTACCTAACCCAGACTTNTTTCGTAGACCTGACGGTGTTTACGAACCTTCATGGGCACCAGTCTTCTACAACCCTAAAGCAGTAGTTAATAGGGATTTATCNGTATGTATGTTAGCATCAGCTATTACATACCTTAAGTTAAACTCATTACATATAGCTGATGTACTAGCAGGTGTTGGTGTTAGAGGTATTCGGTACGTACTTGAAGTACCTGCTGTTAACTACGTAATCTTAAATGATAAGAATCCAGAAGCTGTTAAGTTGATAGTTAAGAATGTAGAGTTAAATGCCTTAGGAGGTAGTACTAAGGTATTCTGTAGTGATGCTAACCTCCTACTCTATAAGCTTAAGGATGAGGGTGTAAGGTTACACTACATTGATATAGATCCTTACGGGAGTCCAACACCTTTCCTTAGGAGTGCTTTATTATGTGTAGTAAGGGGTGGGTTACTAGGTATAACAGCTACTGATATCGCACCACTCTCAGGTATTAAATACCTTGCTGGGTCTAGAAAATACGATACTAAGTTAGTGAGGACTGATTTCCCCTACGAAGTAGGTTTAAGGACTTTATTAGGGTATATCGCTAGAAGAGCTGCTGAATTAGATAGGTATGTAGAACCACTCATGAGCGTCTTCCACAATTACTACTATAGAGTACTTATACGTGTTGGGAGGAGTGTTAAGAAGACTCAGGAAATGCTCTTAAGTAGTATAGGCTACATAACATACTGTAGGAATTGCTTATCAAGAAACTATGTTAATGATTTAAACTCAATAAGTATTACATGCCCTAAGTGTGGTAGTAGAAATGATGTGTTAGGGCCTCTATGGGTAGGTAGTATTAAAAGTGATGACTTCATAAATAACTTAGTAAATACTATCAACACCCAGTATAACTACTTAAGTAGTTTCCAAATAATTAATAAGTTAGTAACGATTGTTAAGGAGGAATTAAACATACCATACTATTACGATATCACAGAATTAGCTAGTAAGTTAAGAGTGAGTATGCCTAGGACGGGAGACGTCATTAACTGTTTAGTAAGTAGAGGGTTTAAAGCTAGTAGGACTCATTATAGATCAACAGGAGTTAAAACTGATGCTGATTATGAGGTAGTTAAGGAATGTATTAGAAGTTGTAGTCACTAAGTTATTAACTCCTTTATAATCTGTTAAGAATACTTACTCTTCTCAAGTAAGTACATAGTTAACTTATTACATATTAATGGGTTGAAGTAACTCCCTAAACTACACTTATCTAGGTCTTTACATAGGAAGCATGGGATAGTCATCACAGGATTTAACTTAATTAATAATTTAATACTATTAGGCTGTCTAGATACGTAGACTAGTTTGTAGGTCTTCCTACCCTTATAAACTACTGGAACCCTAGTAACTAAACCTGACTTAACTAACTTCATCACAATCCTACTACCCTCCCTACTATCTATGTTTAACTGCCCCCATAACTCGCTTTGAACTACTCCTTCCTCACCACTACTCTTAATGATCTCTAACACCTTATCCTCAAGTCCTCCCTTAACCATCAGCTTATTCCTCATCCTCAATAATATTCATAGTCTACAGAGGTAATATATTTATTAGTGGAACTCTAAGCTAATTTAATTATCGATAAAGTCTTAAGTCTTACTACTCGTTAAGTTCTGTAGTAATTTATCTGATATTATGTTAGGTAGGATATCCCTATTACCTATATTAACTTCGTATTTAATAGCTGACTTAACTAACTCTAATATGTTCTTATCCTCTAACCTCCAATGCGTAACTGCTAATACATTTCTAGAATTCCTTAAAGTGTCGATTATAGCATCTCTAAGCTCCTTAACTCTTAACTCCATAGGCCCGATCTCATCAATACATACGATATCCGCATTAGCTGTAGCGTCCATAAGTGCTTTCACACCAACTGATACTACATCTCTTACCTCAATACAGTACTTACTAACTCTTAATTCAGGTCTACAGTTAATGGATTGTCTAGCTAACCAGCCCTCCTCACCACTCATTAAGTTAACTATCTTAAACCCTACCCTAACATTACTAACCCTAACTTCAGGACATACAATCCCACCAACAACAAATCCGTACTTCCTAACCTTTTCTACAACCTTAGTAAATACTGTAGTCTTCCCAATACCAGGCCTACCAGTTATTACTATAATCAATTAACCACCTAAAGTAGTAGAACTATTACCTACTCTCNAACACTGATATCCTGTTCAAGTCTAACTTATGCACTGAAAGCTCATCAAGTATTACATCTCTTAAACTTCGATCTATTACTGCCTTAATATCTGAGGGTATTACCCGTACTAACTTCTCAGTCTCTAATATCTTCTTAACTAAGTCCTTCACTGACAACTTACCTAAATCACCACCGACTACGAAGCTAATCTCATAACTATCTTTAGAAACTACTACGTAATCAGGTGCTGACCTATTAATCTTATAAATCAGTACCTCATCATCATCAACTCCTAATATATCAAGTAACTTCCTCTCATATCTAACACTACCTTCAGGGATGACCCTAGTAAATGATGTCTTAAGACTTTCTATAGTAACAGGTTCTATGATATCCTCACCTAATAACTCAATAAGTCTTTCAGCAACCTCTAAACTAACATTACTATCACTTCTTAAGTAATCAAATACAGCCCTCCGTGAAACACCTGCGTAGGAAGCTAGGTCACCTAAGCTTAACCCCATATCCTCCTTAATCTTCTCTAACTTCTTCGAGTTAATCCTTACGAAGAAGTTATTCTTCTTATGAATTATGAATACATCTGATGAACGTCTAAGTATGTTGTTTAAGGTTTTATCACTAATTAAGTAGATGTTATCTCTCTCACATACAACATTATCGTAGATTACATCATCACTTAATACTAGTGGTACTGCATCAATTGCTGATGCAGCATTTATTAAGTCGTTAATCTCATCCTTATGTAAATTCTTAATACTTAACCTAATCCTTAGTAAGAGTTTATCCTTATCCTTAACAGCTACTACATCTATAGACCTCTCACGATAACTACTTGGGTAGTTTATTATCTCGTAACAGTAGTAGTTCTTTCCTAATATATTCTTAACTCTCTCTAACAACAACCTTATCTCACGTTTCCTAAAATCTGAAGACTGACTTTGTTGTTTGTGATGTACTACCATCTACAGGCTCTCAATAATTAATTAACTTTAAAGGATTTAAATTTAACCTTATCTAATGTACTTAGCATAGACCATAGCATGATCCTTATCAAAAGGATCTAAGTGGATTACATCAATTACTTCAAACCCTCCCCTCTTTAAAGTCTCAATCTCACGTCTGTAGATTTCATCAGGTTCTTTAGTAACGTCTATACTTCTAGCCTTAATTGCTAGGTAGAGGTAACCACCACTCTTAAGGAAGTATTTAGCGTTAAGTACTACTAAACTTGCTTGTTCTGGTTGAGCAACATCACAGTAGATACCGTCAACAGTTTCAACTAAGTACCTATACCTCTGAGGGAATCTAGCATCTGCTAATATAGGTATTAAGTTAACCCTCTCCTCAGCAACACTTATTAACTCCCTCATCACCCTAGGTGCGAATTCAACAGCATATACCCTACCCTCTAAACCCACTATATCAGATACGTGACTAGCTGTTGTACCACTACCAGCACCTAAGTATAACACCTTATTACCTCTACATACACCCAACTCTCTAATACCTTTGAGTAAGGCTGCTGCTAACTTACTCCTATACGCATTCCACTCCCTATACTCTACATCACCGAACTTAAATAACCACTCATCATAAACTCTCCTACCAGGGACTAAGTTCTTAGTTGCTAATCTCGTTGACCCATCATCTAATTCAACTACATATACATCCTTATATGGTGAGTACTCATAGACTCTAACTGCTTCAGCCATAACACCACCTAGTTAGTATTAACTTAAAAGATATATAAGCTTAGAGAGTATGTCCTTAGAACTACAGATTATGAATTCCTAGTTAAGTTAGGGTTAGAGTGGTGATGTAATCCTCCTACCTTCCTCCTCATCATAACTTCTTAATTCCATAAACGGTAATACCCTACCTTCCTTAATGAGTTTCTCAGCCATCTCCTTAACACTTAATGTATGTCTTATATCGAGCTCTATAAGTTCGTTAAGTATTTTATAAGTTGTTGACCACACATCAATTAACATATCCTTAGTTACGTAGTTTAAGATGAAGGGATCGTTTAACCATTGGTCAAAAGCTTTTAAAGTCCTTATCATGTGCTGAAATGCTTGTCTAGTTACTAAAACTAGTGTTAACCTATCTGATGTACCTACAATCTCATTTATCTGATTAAACATCTCCGCAGCTTTCTTCTGCATATCTACCCACTCACTTAACGTACTTAACGATGCAAGTACTCTCGATATTCTTGATGCCATACTACCACATCAAGTATGTACTGTATCAAACCTTAAAAGATTATGTTAAAAACATAATTTACCTTATGTAGTAATAACTCTGACGATAAGTTTAGTATTTATGAGTACTTAATTACATAATTTCCTATACTTCATTAAGTATGCTTAAATATGTTTCTATGGCTGCTTTAACTAGATGATCAGTATTGGTGTGAGGGCTTAGAATAACTCATTAAGTATTCACAGAACTTAACTGATGGATGTTATGAGGTTTCCCTCCCTCAAGAACCTCCTTAGGTATTTTATCGGAGTACTTCTTTAGGAATTCTATATCTTCTGACCCCCTACGTAGGTCGTCTGGAAGCATCCTAGGAATTTCATCTATTATAGGATACCATCTTAAGCACTTACTACATATTAATATACCTTCAACAACTTCTACTCTTAAACATTCATCACATGGTGTTTCCTTAATATCTTTTACATAGTTTTGTTTAAAACCACAGTATAAGTCACAGAAAGGTTTTTCTACAAGTACATTCCTTTGGTATGTCTTACTGTTAAATACTATGAGTTTTAAAGGGAAGTTCTTACATATAGGGCAAGCTATTATGTTTATTAGTGAGTACTTCATTTCATACCTACCTCATTAGCTAGTGTTAGTATGTTATTTAATACTTTATTAGCTAATACCTCATCTCTAGCCTCAACATATATACGTATGAGTGGTTCAGTACCACTAGGTCTTACTAAGAACCAGTAATCACTAGCTATGAATTTAACACCGTCTACATCTATTACCCTCCCACCGCTGAAGACTTCTAAGAGTCTCATCTTTAACTTCTCAAAAACTACGTCTCTATCCCTCGGATCTACACCTACTTTAGTCTTAACGACATACATCTTAGGTAGCTTATCATATAGTTGATGAAGTGTTAAACCACTATAAGCTATATACTCAAGCATTAAGGCTGTAGCCATAGCACCATCCCTAACGTATTGATGGATACCGTACATGAAACCTCCATTCTCTTCAAAACCTAATAACGAACCCTCACGCATCATAGTCCTAGCTATGTTTATACTCCCAACTCTAGTCCAGATAACCTCAACTCCATACCTACTTAAAACCTCCTCAACAACAGTACTTGATGAAACAGCTGTAACAACCTTCTTAGGAATCCCTAACTTCTTATTATTTAGTATGTGATCACATAACATGAGGGCAGACCTATCACCTTGTAGTACCCTCCCGATACAATCTACGAAGATCGCTCTATCAGCATCACCATCATGTGCTACACCTAAATCAGCACCTACAGACCTCACAACACTTACTAAATCCACTAAATTCTCAGGTGTTGGTTCTGGGTTACGGTACGGTATATGAGATATATCACAATTTAATGTTAATACCTTAACACCTAACCCTCTAAGTACGTGTGGGGTTGTTAGAGAACCTACATTATTAGCACAATCAATAACAACTTTCAAACCCTTCTTACTTATGACTTCACGATCAACTTTTTCTAGAACTTTACTTACGTAGTAATCATTAACGTCATCAACTACCTTAACATCATATCCTAACGCTGTCCATGTAATCCTCCTAAAAGTTAACTCATAATATATCTCCTCAATAGATTCCTCAACATCTCTCGGAGCTTCAATACCATCACTCATCACAACCTTCAACCCACTATACTCTGGAGGGTTATGACTTGCTGTCACCATAACACCTACATCAAACCCCTTATCCCTTACATATAGCTGTAATGCTGGTGTAGGTGTTAGTCCTGCGTAGAATACCTTCATACCAGTTGATAGGAGTCCTGAAACTACAGCTTTTACTAGAAATGAGTTACCAGCCCTACTATCACATCCAACTAATACCTTATCAGAGGGTTTAAAGTATGACCCTATAGCTAGTCCAAGTCTTAAAGCATTCTCAGGAGTTAACCACTCATTAACAATACCTCTAACACCATCAGTCCCGAAAAGTCTCTGTCTAATCTCAAACCACCTAAACTATACTTACTTCTAAGTGTTTATAGTTTTAATAATACTTGAGAACGATATAATTTAAATTAGTCTCCTCAGTAAAATCTTGAGGGGTAGAACCTATTGCTAACGATTACGTTAAGTACTTAAATGAAGTAGCTGTTAAGTGGCAACGTATTTGGAGTGAGTACAGAGTATATGAGTCAGACCCTAACAACAAGATGAAGTTCTTTATAACTGCAGCGTTCATGTATCCTAACTCACCAGCTCATATAGGTCATGCTAGAGTTTACTTAATAGCTGATGTACTCTCTAGGTTTATGAGGATGTTAGGGTATAACTCATTATACCCTATGGCTTTCCACTACACAGGTACTCCAATACTAGCTATGTCTGAGGCTATTGCTAAGGGTGATCCAGTACTGATTAAGGAGTTGATTGAGCTTTATAAGTTATCACAGGAGGAAGTTGAACTACTTAAAAATCCGTTAGAATTAGCTAGGTACTTCCATAAGAGGTCTAAAGACGCTATGATCAGGTATGGGTTAGGTATTGACTGGCGTAGGGAGTTCACAACTATAGACCCTGAATTTAAATCCTTCATTAGGTGGCAGTTTGAGAAGTTAAGGGAGAAGGGGTTAATTGAGAGGGGTTCTCACCCAGTAGGTTGGTGTCCTAATCATCAAATGCCTGTAGGTATGCACGATACTAAAGATGATGTTGAACCTGAGATAGATGAGGTTACTGTAGTAAGCTTTATAGATAGTGATGGTGGGAGGTACCTCTACCCAGTAGCTACTTTAAGACCTGAGACAGTATTAGGTGTAACTAACTTATGGGTTAGACCTGATGTTGAGTACTGTATATGTAATGTACGTCAAGGTAGTAGTGAGTACCTCATGGTATTATCTTGTGATGCAGCTATTAAGTTAGGATATCAGTTGAAGATAACTGTGTTAGATAGGGTTATGGGTTCTAACCTCGTAGGTAAGTACGTAGTTAATCCATTAACTGGTAGTAAGGTTATTATATTAGGTGCTGAATTCGTAGATCCTAAATTCGGTACTGGGTTGGTTATGAGTGTACCTGCACATGCACCCTACGATTACGTAGCATTACTAGAGTATTCGAGGGTTAGTGGTGATATGTCAATTAAACCTATACCTCTAATTAGAGTTCAAGGATATTCTGAAGTACCTGCTAAGGATGTGGTTGAGAGGTTAGGTGTGAAGTCCCAGAAAGATACTGACCTCCTAGATAAAGCTACTAAGGAGGTATACTTAAACGAATTTAATAATGGGTTTATGAGGGATGACCTCCATAGATTAGTAGTTAATGAGGTAATTCCAGGGAGTAAGGAGTTTGTTAGTTCTGAGGTATGTAGTACTTCAGTACCTAGAGCTAGGGAGGTAATCACTAATTTCTTAATATCTCACGGGTATGCGTTAAGGATTTATGAGATAATGAATAGACCTGTATACTGTAGGTGTGGGGCTGAAGTAGTTGTTAAGCTTTTTGAGAATCAATGGTTTATAAACTACGGTGATCTTAATTGGAAGAAGTTAGCTTTTAAGGCATTAAGTAATATGGTGTTAGTACCTGAGGAATCACGTAAACAGTATGAAGCAACTATAAACTGGCTTCAGAGGAAGGCATGTGCTAGGAGTAGGGGGTTAGGTACTGAACTTCCTTGGGAGAGTGGTTGGATTATTGAGAGTTTAAGTGATTCAACGATTTATATGGCTTTCTACACAGTAATTCATAAGATAAGGAAGTACTCTATACCGTCTAACGCGTTGACGGAGGAGTTCTGGGACTACGTATTCTTAGGGTTAGGAGACCCTGATAGACTGAGTAGAGAATTAGGTATTCCTAATGAGGTCTTAAGCGATTTAAGGAGGGAGTTTACGTATTGGTACCCATTAGATGTTAGATGTAGTGGTAAGGACTTAATACCTAATCATCTAACATTCTTCATATTTAACCACGTAGCTATATTCCCTAAGGAATTCTGGCCTAAAGCTATAGTTACTAACGGTTGGGTATTGAGGGAGGGGGAGAAGATGAGTAAATCTAAAAGGAATGTACTGACTTTAGAGGATGCATTACAGATGTACTCCCCTGACGCTCTTAGAGCCTCATTAATGTTATCTGCAGAGGTTGAACAAGATTTAGACTTTAGGGAGAATTTTACGTTATCAGTTATTGAGCAATTGAAGACTTTAGAGTCATTAATTATTAAACTGGTTAACTCTAACAAACGTAGTGAGTATTCAATAGCTGATAAGTGGTTATTAAGTAGACTTCAAAGACATGTAAGAGATGTTTCTGAAGACTTAAAGAATGTTAGGCTTAGGTCTGCAGCTGTGAGACTCTTCTATATAATGTATCAAGACTTAATAGATTACTTAAGCTTAACTGATGGTGTACCGTCTAACGTGGTTTTAGAGTATATAGAGTCTTGGGTTAAGATGTTATCACCGTATGTACCACATATAGCTGAGGAGTTATGGCATCGTATGGGTAGGGATACACTCATAGTTTGTGAGGGATGGCCTAAGTATAGGGAGGAGTTAGTAGATCCTGAAGCTGAACTAGCTATAGAGTTCTTGAAGACGTTTATCAATGACGTAAGAGAGGTTATGAAGCTTACAAAGGGTAGGAATAAGCTGTATGTTTACGTATCTAATAAGGATGATTATAAGGACTTAATCACTGTGGTAGAGTATGTTAGTATGGATAGGAAATTAAGTGATATTATAAAGGCATTAACTGCTGGTCTGAGTCCTAGTGAGGTTAGTAGGAGGGTGGAGAGGGTAAGAAGGTTATATGAGTTAGTACTATCTCTAAGACCTGATGTGAGGGACTTGATAATAGCTAGTAGAGGTATAGATGAGGGGTACGTAATTAAAACATTCGTTAATTACGTAAGGTCTAGCTTAGGTATTAATGATGTTGAAGTTTACTACGCTGACGATCCTGAAGCTCCAGACTTAGGCGGTAAGAAGAAAACTACATTACCTTATAAACCTGGGATTTACTTAACTTAAAATTAGCTTACATAATCTTCATTAAAGATTAAAAACTTATAAACCTATCTTCTACTTCATATCTGAAACATCTAATAAGAAGAGGGAGTAGAGGGTCTACATATGGCTCAGTCAGGTCCGATCTCAAGTAACGTAGTATTAGTTGGTAAGAAACCGGTAATGAACTACGTACTAGCAACTCTAACATTACTAAACCAAGGTGTTGATGAGGTAGTGATTAAGGCTAGAGGAAGAGCTATAAGTAAGGCTGTCGATACTGTTGAAATAGTTAGAAGTAGGTTCCTACCGGACAGAGTACTCGTTAAGGACATTAAAGTAGGTAGTCAAGTAGTAACAGCTCAGAACGGAAGACAAACAAGAGTATCAACGATAGAGATAGTAATAACTGCTAAGAAGTAGTAAGTACAGCATCACTGAAATACAAGATATAAATAACTTAAAATAACAATACATCATAAATTTTTTAATGCTGTATTAAATAATCATTACTAAATCAATAATCTTAACGCGTAGTAAATTAAGTTATATTAACTCCTAACAACGCAAGAGTTTTGGTAGTAGGTATGGGGAGGCTTATACGTAGGGTTAATGAGTTGAGAAGACCCCTACTTCAGGTTGCATTAGATTTTATAAGTATTAACGATGCTCTAAGAATTATTAAGAAGCTTAGGGGTTTAGATGTTGATATATATGAGGTAGGTACACCGTTAATTAAGTCTGAAGGTGTTAGAGCTGTAAGTATAGTGAGGGAGTTAGTTGATGAGGCTGTAGTGTTAGCTGATATGAAGACCGCTGATGTAGGTGCTTTAGAGGTGAGGTTAGCTGCTGAGAACGGTGCTGATGCTGTTTCAGTATTAGCTAGTGCTGATGATGAAGTGATAATATCAGCTTTGAATGAGGGGAAGTCCTTAGATGTAGATGTAGTAGTTGATACTATAGGTAAGGTAGATGTAGTTAAGGGTGTTAGTAATTTAGTAGGGTTAGGCGTTCAGGTAGTGAATGTTCATTTAGCTATTGATGTACAATTACGTAGTGGGAGGACTGTAAATGATATCTTAGATATTATTAAGTACTTGAGGAGTATGTATAGAGATATCATAATATCAGCTTCAGGCGGTGTAAAACCTCACCATGTTAGAGACTTAGTACGTGGTGGTGTTAATATTGTTGTTATGGGTTCTGCTATAACTAAAGCTTCAGACCCAGCTAAGGTCGTTAAGGAAGTACTTAAAGACCTAAGCAATTTATAACCTATTATTAATCTATAGATTAATTTATAGGGAGTTCTGAGAGTTGAGGTCATTGCGTGGGTTTTTCATCAAGGCCTCAGCGCTTATCAACCTAAATCATCCCATCAATTAATCTTTAATATTACGTAGTATAAATAAATTACATTAGAAGGTGGTTGAACATACTGCATAGTGGGAGGAGGTACCGTAGTTTGAGGCTTAGGTTAGATGCTGTAGAGGTGTTAGCTGCGTTTAAGGATATATACTCGTATGAGGGCCTCTCAAGTATATTAGGTATACATCCCTCAATCCTCTGTAGATACTATCAAGGTGATACTGTACCTAGTAATGTCTACACTAAGAGGATTTTAGATACACTCCTTAGTAAGGATTTTATTAAGGAGTTCATATATAAATCCTTAAGTAAGTATAACTGGAGTTATAGTAGGGTACTCTCTGATCCTAAAGTACTTAACCTACTCAGTCTATATATCTCTAATAGGATTTTAAGTAGTTTAGCTGGTAGTGGCTTGAAATCCCTTATCACATTCCCTGGTATTTCATCATTTATATCCTCACTTACAGCTACTAGGTTAGACTTACCTGTAATAGTACTCTACGACACATCATCAAAGACCTCAATAGATACTACAATAGATTTCTACGACTTAGGAATTCTACGTAAAGGGGATTACATAGCTGTAATCGTGGATGTGTTGACTTCAGAGAGACTTAATATATTATCAAACTTCTTACGAGATCATGAATTAGTACTGAAGATATTAATGTGTATTATATTAGCTGATAAAGACTTAGAAAAAGTTATTAGTAGTATGACTTTATTTGAGTATTTAATACCTTAAAACTACTTCACTTACTCACAGTATATGATTTTCATAGTAGTTTTAATTTACCAGCGTATAACGCTTCATCACCGAGCCAGTACTCTATCCTGAGAAGTTCGTTATATTTAGATGTCCTCTCACCTCTAGCTGGTGCTCCAGTTTTTATGAATCCTACCCCATACGCTACTGCTATATGAGCTATTACATTATCTTCAGTATCCCCACTTCTATGACTTATTATAGCTTTCCTCCCAGAGTTTAGGAGGTACTCAACACACACCTCACTCTCAGATATAGTACCGACTTGATTTACCTTAATTATAGAACCGTCTATAGAGTCTGTAGAGACTGCTTTCTTAATTCTATCAATGTTAGTTACTGTTAAGTCATCACCGATTATTAGTACTTGACCTTTAACATAACTTCGTAATTTTGTGAATTCCTGGAAAGCTTCTTCGTTGAACGGGTCTTCAATAATCTTTATCGGGTATTGACTTACTAATTCTCTATAATATTCTAGGAGGTCTTCACTACTTAACTCCCTCCCATCAACTCTATACACGTTCTTACCCTCATCATAGAATTGAGATGCTGCAGTATCTAAAGCTAAGTATACATCAGTACCTTCAGAGTAGCCAGTCCTCCTTATAGAGTTAACTAATGCATCTAGAGCCTCCTTAACAAACCTCATGGGTGGTGCGTACCCACCTTCATCACCAACATTAACTGCTGAAGGCCCATACTTCTCCTTCAGGTACTTCCGAAGTTCTTTATAGATCTCAACAGCCATCCTCAACGCTTCTGAAAACTTATCAGCACCTACAGGTACTATCATGAACTCCTGAAACGTTAATTCATTCCCGGCATGAGCACCACCGTTAATTAAATTCATTAACGGTATAGGGAGGAGTCTAGCTTTAAACCCTCCTAAGAATTGGAATAGGGGGACTCCTAAAGTATCAGCAGCTGCTTTAATATTAGCTAATGATACAGCAGTTAATGCATTAGCTCCTAACCTAGACTTATTAGGGGTTCCATCAAGTTCTAATAACCTCTTATCAACAACTCTATACATGTTTGATTCTAAACCCTTTATAGCTGGTGCTATAAACTTATTGATGTTCTCAATAGCTCTTGAAACACCTCTACCACCCCAACTCCTCCCACCATCTCTTAACTCAACAGCTTCATACCTCCCTCTAGAAGCTCCTGCAGGTGTTGCAGCCCTACCAACCCCACCACCATCAGTTACAACTACAACCTCAACTGTAGGGTCTCCTCTAGAGTCGATAATCTGTAAAGCGTATACGTCAGCTATAGTGAAAGCTGACATACTAACACCACAGGTAAGAATTATAGTAAATTTTAAATTTATAATAGCTTAAGATTTTCCATCTAAGTTAAATACCCCTAAGACCTTAATTATATATGATGATGTTAACGATGGGCGGACTGAGTACTGATGATTCACTGCAGCACTGATGTGGACATCAAGTATAAGTATGTTGTTTACGTACAGGATTATTAGAACTATACGAGTGTTTTAAGTACTTACCTCTTAGACTTCCTGGGTTTCTCCTTAGTCTTCTCCTCAGATTCCTCAATCGGTATTATCTTAACACCTACTCCTAATAACCTCCTGATAACACTATCTAGGAATCTTATGTAGGAACCTCTCTGTCCTATGAATGGTCCGAGGAAATCACTTGGCATCTTAACAACTAGGTATGTACCGACGAAATCTACATCCTTAACTCTCTTCCAGATCCATGAGATAGGATGTAATGCTCTTATGAGTTGGGTGAAGTCTAAAGTTAATTCTACAGCTCTTATCTTCTTATTAAGGTCTTTCTCCATAGTATTTATCCTCTCACCACCCTTACCTACCAACCTACCTAGATGTCCTTGTTTAGTGATTACTAGTAAGTTAGGTATGTGTTCTGACGGTAATTCATACTTTTTAACATCTTCATCTAGGTCTACTATTGTAACTATATCTGCGTCTGGTGCGTGAGCTCTTACAACTTCTAATGATTTAAGTTCGTTCTCACTTAAGCTACGGCTCCTCATTAAATACTCTAAAACTAATTTAATACCTCTCTTAGCTCCAACCCTAACTATGTCTTTAATACCTAGATCGACTACCTTAGCCTTACTCTCACCTACTAAGACATCTCTAAGGAGTGAGGAGGTATTTGATATCTCCTTACTCCTTAATGTCTGGAATATAGGGTCTGCTGCTATAATTAACCTACTATTCCTTCCAACCCTTAGGAGGAGTTCAATTAATGATTCGACTTTAATTGATTGTGCATCATCTATAAATATTAACGACTCGTCGAAAGTCCTACCTTTTAGGTAGTGTGTATCTACGAATATTAGTTTACCTTCATCTATGTATTTAGCTATGGTATCCCAAGTAGTGAACGGGCCTAACACATCAGTTATGTAGGACTTAATTAACTCTATATATTGAGGTCCTGCCTTAGCTATAGTTAACTCCTCACCAGTAGTTACGTCAATCATAGGTTTAACAACAACTAACTTCTTATACTTACCATCGTTAATAGCATCTATACCGTATGCTAGGCTTAGGAGTGACTTACCACTACCTGTAGGTCCGAAAATACCTACTATCTCATACTCACTATTATTAAGTGTATTAAGTAGTTCTTCCTGACCAGGTGTTAACGGCTTTATAGCTTCCAGTAGCCTCATACTAATCACCTTACTCCATCACAATCAAATATTTTGAACGTTAATTAAAAGTTTTATAAGTTGTAGAGTATTTAAACCTTAATACCATAGTATTACGGTGGTTGTATCATGAGTGAGAAGAAGTTAACTACTGTATCAGTTATTAAAGCTGATATAGGGTCTTTAGCAGGTCATCACGTAGTACATCCGGATACCTTAGCTGCTGCTACTAAGGTATTAGCTGAGGCTAAGATTAAGGGTGTGATAGTTGATTTCTACGTAACTAATGCAGGTGATGATTTAGAGTTGATAATGACTCATCATAAGGGTGTTGATTCACCAGAGATTCATGGGTTAGCTTGGGAAGCTTTTAAAGAAGCTGCTAGAGTTGCTAGGGAGTTAGGTCTTTATGCTGCTGGTCAAGACCTACTTAGTGATGCGTTCTCAGGTAATGTTAGGGGGTTAGGACCTGGAGTTGCTGAGATGGAGTTTGTTGAGAGGCCTTCAGAACCTATAGTTATATTCATGGCTGATAAGACTGAACCCGGTGCCTTCAACTTACCGATGTTTAAGATATTTGCAGATCCTTTCAATACTGCAGGTCTCATAATAGATCCTAAACTTCATGACGGGTTTAAGTTTGAGGTCTTTGACGTTTTTGAAGGTAGGAGTGTAGTGCTTTCCGCACCTGAGGAAATGTATGATTTACTAGCTATTATAGGTACTACAGGTAGGTATATAGTTAGGAGGGTTTATAGGAAGAAAGATAATGAGATAGCTGCTGTAGTTAGTGTTGAACGTCTAAATCTTATGGCTGGTAGGTATGTAGGTAAGGACGACCCAGTAGCTATAGTTCGTGCACAAGCAGGTTTCCCAGCAGTTGGTGAGGTCTTAGAACCATTCTCAACACCTCACTTAGTTGCTGGGTGGATGAGAGGTTCTCACTACGGACCTCTAATGCCTGTACCTATGAGGTATGCGAAGTGTACTAGGTTTGACGGACCTCCTAGAGTTGTAGCTCTAGGATTTCAAGTAAAGAACTGTAAGTTAGTAGGTCCTGCAGACTTATTCGATGATCCTGCGTTTGAGGGTAGTAGGAGGTTAGCTGAAGCAGTAGCTGATTATATTAGGAGGATGGGGCCATTCATGCCTCATAGATTAGGTCCTGAAGAGATGGAGTATACTACATTACCTGAAATTCTTGAGAGGCTTAAGGATAGGTTCGTAAGTGTTGTAGGGGAGCCTAAAGCTAAGAAGCCTAAAGTTGAAAGTGAACTCTTAAGTACTCATAAGTCAGGGTCTGAGTAAATCTCAAAACTATTTTTAACTATTTTTAAATTATTTTTGGTGTCTTTATGATTAAGACACCGGTAATAGTAATTAACTATAAAGTCTATAGTACTTCCTTCAGTACTTCAGCATTATCTATAGCTAAGGCTGCTGAGGAAGTAAGTATTAATACTGGGGTTAACATAATAGTAGCACCACCAGCTACAGAGATAAGGACTTTAGCTAGTAACGTCAGTATACCAGTATATGCACAACATGTAGACCCTGTTGATTTAGGTGCTTACACAGGGCATATACCGCCTGAAGCAGTTAAGGAGGCAGGGGCTAAGGGGTTCATAATAAATCATAGTGAGAGACGTATTAGAGTTGATGAGATAGCTAAACTAGTTATTAAGGCTAGGGACTTAAGACTTAATACGTTAGTATGTGCAGATACTCCTGAAGTAGCTACTGCATTAGCTGTGTTAAACCCTGATATGATTGCGATAGAACCGCCAGAACTTATAGGTACTGGTATAGCTGTATCGAAGGCTAAACCAGAGATAATATTAAATACAGTATCACGTATACGGTCTATCAATAATAACGTCATAATATTAACAGGTGCTGGTATCTCAACACCTGAAGATGTTGTTAAAGCATTAGAACTTGGTACTTTAGGAGTATTAGTATCATCAGCTATTATGAAAGCTAAAGACCCTAAGAAAGTAATTAATGATATGGCTGAAGCAGCGATAGGTAGGAAATAGGTATTAACTTATGGACTCCTTAGGTAGGAGAGACCCTCAAGGATACTACATAGTAGTAATCCCTAAAACAAACACTAAAGTTTTAGAAGAATTAAAAGACAGAGTAGAAGTTATAGACGTAAGTAATGATAGAATATTAATTAGGTCTAAGAGTAGGAGGATAATTCTCGAAATACTAAGGAGGCCGAGAGACTACCTTCAAGAACTTGTAGAGGACTTCGTTGAAATTGCCACTTCATTTGCTGCCAGAATTTACGGCAAGAGGTCGAGTAGATATAAGCAGGTGGTGAAGTGTATTGGAGAAACTGTTAAAGACTTTGACTAGGACTGTAACTGTTGAGTGCTACGCTAATAGGTACGCTAGGAGAGCTCTTAGAGAGATTGAGAGTGCCTACAGGGAAATGCTGAGAGAAATGGTGGAGTACGCGGTTAAGCACAAGGCGTCGCAGAGCACTCTGCATAAAATATTCTACTCAAGGTTCAGGGAGAGATACCCTTGGCTACCAACGAGAGTGATTAAGGGTGCTTATAGGGATGCTGTTAGGAGGGCTAAGAGCTTTAGAGAGCTCAAGAAGAAGGGTAGAGCATACACTGATAAGCCGGAGGTAAGGAGGGTGACAGTAACTTACTCAGATCCCCAAGACTGGAAGCTCGGGGACGGAGTCATCAAGCTTAGAACACATGTTGGGTGGATAGAGCTTCACTACAGGAACCACAAGCAACTACATAGATACCTCTACTGCGGCTGGAAGCTGAGCAGTGAGCTGAAGTTCAAGCTCGTTGGTAGGAGAGTAGTGGTGTACCTGGCGTTCGCCAAGCACTTCGAGGTCGAGTATGATCCGAGAAACGCTGTCGCGGTGGACGTCAACGAGAACAACGTCACAGTTGCCCTGTTTAAGAGCGGTGCCCTTGCTGAGGTGTACAGAGTTGAGACAGGCCTAGGCAAGATCGTCATCGCGTACTCTGAGAGGAGGAAGAAGATTGCAGAAGGCAACTCAACTAAGACTAGGGAGGTTAGGAAGAAGCTCAGGAAGCTACGAGAGAGGGAGAGGAAGCTGGATATCCTGAAGAAAGCAACTAGGTTCATTGAGAGGTTAGTTATCGAGAATAAAGCTGTAGTCGTTATAGGCAACATAGGTAGAAAGGCGAAAGAGAAGATGGAGAGGGGTAAGAACGCAAAGCTCAGGCACAGGATACACCAGTGGAGCGTCTCTACGCTGATTAGGCTACTAGAGGAGAAGCCAGTACATGTTGTTAAGGTGTCTGAGAAAGGGTCTTCAAGTACAGACCCCTTCACAGGCGCGAGAATTAACGGTTACACTCCCCTGATGATCCGCTCTGCAGTGAAGGGGGTAAAAAGGGTGAGAGTAGTAAAGCTGATGCTAAGAGTAGCAAGAGTGAATGGAAGAGCTCTTGAAAGAGATGTTGTAGGCGCAATCAACATCGGGCTGAGGTACCTCAACCCGGATGGGAGCCCGGTGGCGTTGAGCTCGACGGGGGCTCATGAGGTGCGGGTGAAGCTGGTGAGCCCGCGCTGAAGCCCAACCCCGCTAACGGAATTACAAGTATTTACAGATACCATCATGTACCGTTAGCGGGGAAACGTTATCACGGTATCAATAATAATTAAACCTATTAATAAACCTTAATAATATTAAGTTTGAGGGCCCGTGGCCTAGCCAGGATAAGGCACCGGCCTTCGGAGCCGGAGATCCCGGGTTCAAATCCCGGCGGGCCCGTAGTCTCCTACATAAGAAATCAATACTTAAATTAAATCAGTAACTACCTAAACTTCTATTTAGGAAGCGACAGTAATCTAGAGCCTAAACTCTAAGATATCAGCCTACCACAGAAAGAAGAACCCTAACCACAGATACCAACGTTTACTGACCTTCGGAAGTCTGCGTGAGACTACTCTGGCGAGTGTTTATGGAATATGTGTGAAGCTCTGCTCACAACTATTACATCTTTGCTGTAGATAATAATGCCGTTATGAGTGTTACTAGCCTGACCTCCTCCCCACTTTATCAGGAACCCTCACCTTCTAAGGCGAGAAGTCAGTGGATCTCCAACTCATTATATCGTTTGCACAGATTATCCCTGAAATCACTACTCCTTCCACACCTCCTCCAGGAAACGTTGATGCTCCTACGAGGTATAGTCCTTTAATCGGTGTTTTAAAGTAGGGTTTCTTAGTCTCTATCGATTGGTCAAACGAGTATATCGCACCTTCAGGTGTTAAAGTATATGCTTCGAAGGTCTTAGGTGTTGCAGCATCTTGAACTACTATGTGCTTACTTAGGTTTGGTATGACTTTCTCAGCTTTTTGAATTATTCTCTCAGCTACTTCCTTCTTCTTCATGTAGTATTCTTTAGTCCCTCTTTCCGGGAAATCATGATATTTAGCGAAGGTTGTTATGGTGATGCTTGACTTTCCTTTAGGTGCTAGAGCTGGGTCAGCGTTAGAGTTTATAACTATGTGTAATTCATTATCTAGGTCTATTATGAGTGTTGGGTAGTTAGAGAGGTCTATATCTAACCCTAGAAACACCATGAATGCTGATGGAGACATCTTTAAATTCTCTATATATTTAACGAATTCTTCATTGAGGTATTCCCTACCTACGAGTTCTAGGAAAACCTTCTTAGCGTTTGCATTAGCTACAACGATAGGTGCTTTGAATACCTTATCTCTACATTTAACCCCAACAACCCTCCCGTTCTCGATTAAGATCTTATCAACTCTATGTCTAAGGAGGACTTTACCACTATGTTCTTCAATATATTTCCTCAGGGTTTCTGCTAAGTGTTGTGCCCCACCCTTAGGGTAGTACCCTCCTTTGAGGAAGTAGGATAGTGATCCTGTGAGAGCACTCCCAGCAGATACCCTCTCAGGTTCTACACCTACGTACCCGATTAGAGAACATAGTAGTATCTTAAGGTCTTCGTTGCGGAAGTACTCATCTAGTTTTTCCCTGTAAGTTTTATTCATCCAGTCGTAGAAGTACGGATGTTCTCTCGGGTAGTCAAGGAGTTTCCTCTCCCCCTGAACCTTAACTATGAGTTCAGCTGGTAGTGGAACTCCGTAGAGGTAAGTATCTTTATAACACTCCTCATACGCCTTCCTTGCATCTATGAAGAATAATTGTATGTTCTCTTTCTCCTCTGGAAATAACTGACATAATAATTCTACGAGTCTATCTAAGTTATTAGGAATGTCTATAGCTTTACTCTTAAAGATAATTCTCCTAGTATTCTCGATGAATAGGTCTTCCCCCCTAAGCCCTAACACATTCAATAAGTAATTAACAGGACCTTTATCCCATAACCCACTAACGTCTTCAACACCAGTATTAAAGATAAATCCTTTCCTCATAAATGAAGAGCAATAACCTCCAACCTGGAAGTGTTGTTCTAATACTAATACCTTATAACCGTGTTTAGAGAGTAGTACACCACATGTTAATCCACCTATACCTGCACCAACAATGATTACATCATACTCGTCCTCTCCATTAGACCTTCCCGGACTTACATCTACTCTCCAATCATATCTTATGAACTCCTTATATACTCGTCTCGCAGGTGCTTTCAACGGATAAATAATTGAAAACACAATCCCAATAACTATCAAAGTATTTGAAACAATTATATTAATTGGTGATCTGAGGAATAAGTATACAAACGCATTCAATAGAAACACTATAGCCCAAACTCCTGTAATTACTTGATTCACCAGTAAGAACAGCTTATCTCTCCAGTAAACCTCAGGATAATCCCTCTTAGAGACCTGGAAAGTGAATGGTTGCTTAACCACTATGGAGAACACAGCCATTAAGAATAATGTAAAGTACCCTAGAAACCCACTCTCATCAATAAAAACATTAATACTGAAAACAAATATACCTACAGAAGCAATACTGAAGTAAACAATTGTTGTAACATCCATTAAATTGAACTCCCTCCTAAACAACTGAAAAATATTCATGACTAAAGAAACTGCAAAAGCCACAATAACACCTAACTCACCAATAAAACTAGTTAAAACCCAATAGAGAATCCAGGGAATGAAGGATATAATAATATAAAGTTGGCCCGGAATCCTTCTACTACTTTTCTTAACATTCATGAATTTCAGCTCTAACAAGTGCTGATAGTATCATAGTAATTATAAGCTTATTACAACCAAGATCTAAAGTCTTACTAGCAATTGTGTTAATTCCTGACCTCTCGCCTTAAAAGGTGAGAGTTCCTGAGAAAGTAGGGGTCAGCTCTTTATTGAAGTTAAATTAAAATCAAATCATATATGTTGCTTAATATGAGGTTAATTTCTCCTTTAGTTTAAGAGATCTAGTTCTTTAAGTAGGTTGTTTAAGTCTATGGACTCTGGGAGGTTGAGGAGGACTTTATCCTCCGTGACTAGTTTTAATTTATTTTTCCTCGTTACGTATATGTATGCAGCATCATAGAATGTTAGGTTGTTTTCAATAGCTATTTCTTGAACTCTACATACTTCCTCATTAATACTTAATTTCTCAATACTACCCACTACTACCTCAAACATTCGTGAGACTGAGACCGGATCTGTGATTCTACCTTTACGATATTCCCTCCATACAACGTTCCCGATTTCGTATATAGTGAGATCTAGTATAGCAAATAGTTCTGTATAAAAGAGTAACTTCTCTCTAACCTTTAAGACTAACGGGTATAGAGCTGATGTATCGAGTAAATACTTGATAGTACTCCTCACACGTATCACCTCTCAAGTCGGGATTCTCTAACCGTATCCACCCACTCCTTCACACTTACATTCATGTTCTTCAACACATCCTCAATAATCTTCTTCAACCTCTCCATCTTAACCCTCTTAATCTCCTCTTCAAGAGCCCTCTCAACAACCTCCCTAATGTTTATACCGAGTTCCTCAGCTTCCTCCTTCAAGGACTTTCTCACCCTCACAGACAATACAGTACTACTCATTTCTACTCCTGATCCTATATATTACATAATATTGTATTTAAACTTTTCATATACGTGAGATACGTAAACATCAATACCTTATATGTACAACTAAAAGTCTCACCCTAAATGGTGTGAGGAGATCAGGACGTAGGTCCCGGTATAAGTACTTATTTTGTTAGCTCTCACATGAGAGAACAGGGACTTCAACAACGTACATGTATGGACGTATGATACTTATTAATGAGGATTTATGAGGTAGTAGAGGAATACAGAATAATCGTAATCTACGTCAACGAAGCATACGCATCGTCTAAATGTCCAGTACACGGAGATGGATGTGGAAAGAGAATTAAGAGGGGATTATTCAAATGTACAATACTAAACAAAGTCTTCAGCGCAGACCTCGTAGGAACATATAATATCCTCATAACCTCAAGTCCGCACGGGATAGGGGTAACAAGCTGAAGACCTAGTCCGGGACTAAATCCCACACACGGGGTGATGTAGCCCCAAACCTCTCCGCTTTATCAGGAATTCCCGTCTTTAAAGGCAGGGAGGAGGTCAGTACAGCCCTACTATAATAAAATTATTCTGTATGTAGTATGTATGTTTATAGGACTACGGGGATGTTAGCTTTTCTTAGTAGTTCTCGGAATTCATCGATATTTAACCCAGCTAGTTTAGCTGAGAGTCTAATATCGTTATTCTCTATATAGTATTTAAGTGCTGCTTTTATACGTGGTGGTTGTTTCTCAATAAACTCCCAATCAGCCTCCCTCCTCCTAATCTCCCTAGCCTCCTCCTCCAACCTACGCCACCTCTCTAACTTATCCTTTAAGCTCATGAAGTACTACCTCCAAATCTGTACGTGGGAACCTATGCTTAGTATCTACTTCATACTCCTTAAATATTTTCTCAGGTTCTTCATTAATTAACCCTCTCTTTATAACTTCTCTTATTATTTCTAAAGACCTCCACACAGTAACACTGGATAGTTCCTCTAGTAGGTCTACAGCCATTAAAGCCCCTCTATTCTCCGTAAGTACTACATAACCTCTTAACTTACCTATAGCTAAGCATATAGCCTCAGGCATATCAACACCTCTTAACCCAGGTATTAACCTCGTCCTCTCTACTAAACGAGTAGCTAATTCTATAACATCTGAAGTTTCTGTAATAAGTGCTAGATAGCCTTCAGCTAACGATGTAGCTACCCACTCAATAGTTTGTTCACTTCTAACCTCTCTTAACACAGCCTCAGGTATGAAGACTGTATTAAATAGTTTAAATAAAACATCCCTTCGTCTCCAATAAGCCCAATCAATGAGGAGACAGGTATCAGCTATAGCGAAGGGATTAAACGACATTAGGTATACCAGCTTTCTTCCTTAAGTCATTAAATTCCTCTACGGTAAGACCGGCAATACGAGAGGCGATGTAGAGGTCACCAACCTCTATATAGTATTTAAGTGCTGCTTTTATACGTGGTGGTTGTTTCTCAATAAACTCCCAATCAGCCTCCCTCCTCCTAATCTCCCTAGCCTCCTCCTCCAACCTACGCCACCTCTCTAAAACAGCTAAAGACATAACTACTCCAAGGAATACTACTTAAGATAGTTTTTAAACATGTTAATGATGTACTACTTCTAAGACGTTATAATTAAACCCTCTTTAGGGGGAGGTCAGTGAAGTAATTTAATTAATACTTAAATATCTTATTCAGTAACGTATCTTCGGTGATGAGTTGATGAGCTTATCTTCTGTGTTAGAAGTAATTAATAATGTTAGGAGTGAGGGTAGGTATAAATTACTTGAACATGAGTCTTACGAAGTACTTAGATATTATGATTTACCAGTACCTAAGTTTGGTTTAGCTAGAAGTGTTGATGAGGCTGTAGAACTTGCTGAGAAGATAGGTTATCCAGTAGTACTTAAGGTTGTTAGTCCAGATATTATTCATAAATCTGATGTAGGGGGAGTTATAGTTAATTTAAATACATCAGCAGATGTTAGTGAAGCGTATAAGAGGATTTATAGGAATGTTAGTGAGAGAGCTCCTAACGCTAGAGTTTACGGGATTTTAGTACAGGAGATGGTTCCTAACGGATTAGAAGTTATTATAGGTTCTACTAGAGACCCTATCTTCGGCCCAATAATCTTATTCGGTCTAGGCGGTATCTTCGTTGAAGTGTTAAGAGATGTTAGTCTCCGTATAGTACCTATAACTACTTATGATGCTGAGGATATGATTAATGAGATTAGAGCTGCTAAGATACTTGAGGGTTATAGAGGGGAAAGACCTAGAGATAAGAAGGCATTAGCAGATATAATGCTTAAACTATCTAAACTTGTTGAAGATGTTGAAGAGATTAAGGATGTAGACCTTAACCCAGTAATGACTTATGAAGTAGGTAGAGGTGCTAAAATAGCTGATGCTAGAATAATTATTAGGTAGTAAACACTATGTCAGAAGAAGAACTGATAAATCAGTTAAACGAATTAAGAGAAGAGATGAAGAGGTTAGAAGAACGTAAGGTAGAGGTTAGACGTAGGTTAAACGAGTTAAAGAATTCTAAGTCAGAGTATTTAACTATGATAAGAACGTATAAGGAGGAGATAATAAAGATTAAGAATGAGATAATAAAGTTAGAGAATGAGAGGAGGGAGATTCTCTCGAAGAGGAAGGAACTAATAAGTAAGTTAAGAGAGGTTAGACGAGAACTACTCAATAAGAGAAAAACACTTAATGAGTTAAGCTCTTTCAGTAAAGTATCAGTAAATTCTATAAGGAGAAAGATTGATGCTATGGAATGGAAAATTATGACTGAATCACTACCATTACATGAGGAGAATAAGATGGTGAAGGAGATAAGTAGATTAGAGACTTTATTGAGTAAAGCTTTAGAAGCTAAGAAGTTAGGGAGTGAAGTAGTGGAGTTAAAAGCTAATATATCATCAATTAACTTAGAATTGAATGAGTTAAATGATAAGATAGATAAAATATCATCTAAGATTAATGAATATAGAAGTAAGTTGAGTAATATTAAGGGTAAGATAGAGGAGTTAAAGGGTAGAGTAAGTAGTATAGTAAATGAGATTCAAACACTTACTACGGAGTTAGCGAGTATTTCTTCAATGATTAACGAGCTTAGGAGTAAGTATAGTATTCTTAGTAGTAAGTTGAGGGAGTTAAGGATCTCTAAAGCTAGGGAGGTTGAGGAGAGGATTGCTGAGGAGAAGAGGAAGAAAGTTGAGGAGAAGAAAAGTAGAGGTGAGAGACTCACTTTAGATGACCTTAAGATACTTTATGGAGAATATCATGAGTAGTCCTACGAAGCTAGTAGTAATAGCTGTTGATTTTGATAATGATATCGGTAGGTTAGGTATTAACACACCAGTTCTTGGTTACGATAACATGCTTAAGATCGCTAATGAGTATGCACTCATAGCACCTCAAGATTCAGACTTAAACGTCCTCTTCACAGCTCTTAAACTTTATAGAGATCTGAAGAAGGATGAGAACTACTCTGTTGAGATAGCTTTAGTAGCAGGTGATGAGAACTCATCATCTAGAGCTGGAATCAAGATTAGTAGGGAATTAGATAAAATTATAGATATTACTAAGGCTAATAACGCTATAGTTGTTGTTGATAGTGTTGAGGATGAGAAGGTACTTCCAGTAATTCAATCTAAAATAAATGTAGTTGGTGTTGAGAGAGTTGTAGTTGAACAGTTAAGAGGTGTTGAGGAAACATACGTCCTCCTCGGGAGGTATTTAAAGAAGGTATTAGAAGAACGTAGGTTCTCAAAGATATTCCTCGGACTCCCAGGACTTATAATACTTACATACTCCTTACTATTGATTATGAATCTTACCACGTATATAACCCCTACAATATCCGTAATCATAGCAACTTTCCTAGTATTCAAAGGCTTCGGTCTCGATGACTTCGTAAGTAGATGGTGGCGTTTATCACCAATAACTAGGATATCATTAATACTCTCAACAATATCAACTGTTATGACCATAATAATTCTATACATAACATTAGCATCCCGTAACTTTAGTTCAGATATAATATCAATTACATTATACATAAGTAACACTATACCCTTCCTCCTCCTCTCCCTAATACCTTTAATCGGAGGTAGGCTTACGTTAAGAATTCTTAGAAGGAGTATTAGGGTGTGGAGAGATTTAATAACGTTAACAGTAATTATCATACTTTACGGGTTAATCACTAGGATATCCGAACTCATACTCACTACACAACCTACTAATATTCAGCAGGTATTAGTATTACTAAATGAATATAAAGTTACTAACATGTTCTTCATATACGTAATTATAATTATGACAGTAAGTGCGGTCTTATACGTAATTGAGAGAACTGCTACTTAAGAATTATTTCAATAATCTAGAGCTTGAGGGTAGGCGGAGAACGGTAATACTATCTCCCAAATCTCCGTTCTCTCCTCTGATAAGACCTTATCGCCCTCCATAGATCTATCTTTCTAAAGTCAGGCCAAAAAACATCACAGAAGTATAACTCACTATATGCTATCTGCCATAAGAGGAAGTTACTTAACCTTAATTCACCTGAAGTCCTTATCACAAGGTCTGGTTCATCTAATGGTTCGTTAATATATGAAGTATATAGGTACTTCTCAAATAGGTTTTCATTAATATTATCAATACTTAACTTCTCACTTATTAAATCATTTACTAACTTTTTAATAGCATCTACAATTTCTTGACGTCCTCCATAACATATCGCTACGTTAACATACCTATCACTATAGTTTTTAGTTAATTCCTCCAGCTTACGTATCTTAGCAATCAACTCCTCAGGTATCATATCTAACCTACCGAAGACCCTAACTCTTACTTTTTTCTCATGAACATCACTATTATTCATTAAGTCGTTAAGTGCTCGATCAAGTAATTTAAATAAGTACATCTTCTCTTCCTCTGACCTATAAATACAGTTCTCATAAGACATCGCATATATCGTTACAACCTTAATACCTAATTCTAAAATCCATGTGAGTAAGTTCTTCATCCTATCATAACCAGCATCATACCCGTAAGTTATAGGTTTACCTACTTCTTTAGCCCACCTCCTATTACCATCAGGTATTATAGCTACATGCTTAGGCATAGGTCCTTCAGATATTTGAAACCATAACCACCTCTCATATACTTTATATACAGGTTTCATAAACACTTCTAAGTATTTATACAGCCTTCGTAGTAGCCTCCTTAATAACTTCATGAATCTCCTCTCAGATCTTCATCTAAAACTTTTAAAGTATCCCTAAATACTTTAGATAAGGTATGAGAAATGGGTGTTTATCAAGGGAATGACTTTAAGAAGGTATCTGGTGGTAAGAAAAGACCGCATAGAGGTAATAGGAAGTATGAGTTAGGTAGTTATCCAACACTAACAACTTTAAGTAGTGAAGAACATCAAGTTATAAGTGAGAGAGTTAGAGGTGGGGGTATTAAGTTAAGGATTAAGAGCTGCTTATATGCTAACGTAACAGACCCTAAGACCGGTAAGTCAAGGAAGTGTAAAGTGTTAAGAATTTTAGAAACACCCTCAAGTAGGGAGTATAGTCAGAGGGGTATAATAACTAAAGGTTCGATCCTGGAGACAGAGTTAGGGAGGGTAAGAGTTACGTCAAGACCTGGTCAGGAAGGTACTTTAAATGCTGTATTATTAGGGTAAGATGAGTAGAGATATTAAGAAGGTTATAGTGTGGCCTCAATACCTAGACTCAACACTTTCGAGAAGACTTGGACGTAGACTCCCTAAAGAGTACTCAATTAGTAAGCCAACACTAGATGAGTTAGTTAATGCCTGTAAGAAGTTAGGTCTGGAATTTGAGGTTGATAAGAACCCTAAGTATTGTAGGACTTGGTATTTAGGGAGTACTGGTAGGGTTATTATCTACAACAGTAATTTAAGTAAATTTAAGTTATTGAAAACTCTAGCAATAACTATTAAAGAGTTAAGAAGTTCTAGTAAGTAATTAAGCCTTCAACTACGACTTACGGAGTTATTAAATGTATGGTTTAGGTCTTCTATCCTCCTCAATATTCTTTAAAGTTTCTGAGAGTAGTACTTCTGCTTCTTCAACAGCTTTAGAGTATTCTATCAAACCCTGAACATCGATGTTTAAACCTAATAATTCATTAACCTTCTCTATAAAGACTGCTGCAGCTTTAGGATCAAACCTATCCGGTTCTGTATAAGGTAATATCATGACTGCAGGTACTTTCTCTACCTCTAATGTAAGGAATAATATCGCTAAAGGCCCTACTACGTAGAGACCTTTATGGAACTTAGGTTCAGGTAATTCCCTACTACTGACTGAGGTCTTAACCCATCTTAACCTCTCATTACCTTCTTTAAACCTACTATTAAGACCTCCAGCTAGTATGAACTCCTTAACACCTAATGACTTAGCCCACTTAACTATAGTTTTAGCAAATACTACCCTCTCAATATTTGCTGGTGTTGCATTATTTACTAATATTAATAATTTATTATCGTAGGACATGAACAACTCGTATGGAGTTAATATACCATAGTCTTCAAGTGCTATGAAGTCAGGCATATACTTAGTTATTATATTCCCTATCTTCTCAGCTCTTAACTGCGTGACTAAGTATCTAGTAGCTATAGTTCCTACATAACCGAAGCCTGGAAACCCGGTTATGAAGATCCAATCATTTCTTAACTTCAACTTCTCTAAGTAGATACTGTCTACTACTATATCAACACTCATTAAGAACCCCCTCTACACTCTCTTAATTTAACAGCTACACCTCTAGTGAAGAACATAACCTCATAAGGTGATAGAACTAACCTACCAACACATAATAAGTTATCACATTCATCTACAACTAATACTTCATCACCAGCTCTTAAGTCATCATCAACACTTATTACATGTCTTGAGAAGACTGAAGACCCATTAACAACATCTTCAGCTACTTCAGAAGTAACAACAACTCTTAACTTCTTAGTAACTCTATGAAGTATTGATGCTCCGTAGAATGATAAGTTAAAAGTATATGTTGATGCTCTAATAGATGCTATTCTAATACCTTCAATATTTAATATCTCCCTAACTCTACCGGTATTTCTAGAGATTTTCATATATACATCTTCAGGTATGAGGTGGTGTGCAACGTTTTCTCTAAATTGGTAGTTTGCTACATACCTTAACTTCTTCACTTCTTCAGGAGTTGCTCTCCTAATAATATACAACTATATCACCAAATACTTATGTTCATCATCTTTTAAACCAACAGTATAGTCGTAGGTGTTAGATGTATTAGGATGTTGTTTAACCCTACTCTTAAGGACCTTATTAATTGCTTTAATGAAATCCTCTTGAGTAACGTACGTTCTATTAGATCTAATTGCTGAGAATCCTGCCTCAGTACATATAGCTTTTATATCAGCTCCGCTAGCTCCTTCAGTCATCATAGCTAAGAACTTCAGATCTACATCCTCACTAAGCTTCATTTTCCTAGTATGTATCTTAAAAATCTCAAACCTCCCACCAGCATCAGGTAACGATATCTTAATAATTCTATCAAATCTACCAGGTCTCAGTATAGCTGGGTCTAAAACATCTATTCTATTAGTTGCAGCAATGACCTTAACGTTATCTAATGGGTCAAAACCGTCTAACTCAGCTAATAACTGAGTTAAAGTTCTATGGATTTCCCTCTCACCACTAGTACCTATATCTAACCTCTTAGCAGCTATAGCATCTATCTCATCTATTAAAACTATTGAGGGTGCTTTACGTCTAGCTAATGCGAATAACTCCCTCACCATACGTGCACCCTCACCAACAAACTTCTGTGCAAGTTCTGAAGCAACTAATCTTATGAATGTTGCTTCAGACTCTCCAGCTACTGCTTTAGCAAGTAATGTCTTACCACATCCTGGAGGTCCGTAGAGTAACACACCCTTAGGTGGTTCAACACCTAATTCTCTAAATAGGTGGGGGTATTTAAGAGGTAATTCGATAACCTCTCTTAACTCACGGATTTGTTCATTCAACCCACCTATATCTGAGTACCTAGTATTAGGTCTTTCAATAACTTCCATAGCCCTAACTACAGGGTCCTCCCTCTTAGGGAGGATATCAACTATAGCTGAACCCCTCTGATTCAACACTACATACGTACCTGGAAGTAATTTACTCCTATCTATGTTACCGCTAATACCTACTATTAGGTTAGGACCTGTAGTACTCTTCACTACAGCCCTATCATCGTCTAAGACCTCAAGAAGTATACCTTCAATCAATGGTGGTGCTAGTAACTTATCAATTTCCTGCTTATAGTATTTAATCTCCCTCCTTAATAATGAGATCTCAGCCTCCATCTCCTGAATCCTCTGTTCTAAATACTTAACATAATCTAGTACTTCCTGAAATCTCCTCTCCTTACTTTCAGACACTTTAAACTCACCTACTACTATTACACTATCTTGAAAATGTTAAAAAGGTATACAGGGTTTTAGAATTGATGTTCTGTTAAGGAGTAATCCTATTAGTAATCCTCTCACAACCCCAACCATCAGAATTAGTAATTTAATAACCTGGTGTTTCAAGTAGTACCTTATTTAGAGTTTGTACCTTCTTAACAAGGTCTACGAATTTCTCTAAACATTTAAGATAGACCTTACAGGTGTTTATATCAGGGTGTACGTAGGTAGGTCTATCTACATCACCTTCTCTAAGATCTTCAAAACTTTTTAGATATCCTAAAGCCCTCCTAGCAATATTTGAAGCACCTAGTATTACAGCCTCACGTGGTTTTGTATGTATAGCTATAGGTTTACATAGAACATTAGAGAATATATCGATAAATTCCTTATAACTACACCCACCACCAGCACAATGTACTCTCTCAATAACGACTTTATTTTCCTCAATAGCATCTAATATTGACTTCACAGTAAATGCGATCCCCTCAACAACAGCTCTGAGGAGATGTTTTTGACTATGTTCTAGACGGAAGCCTAATACAGTAAATGTTAGATTAGGATCTCTAAATGGATACCTCTCACCTGTGAGGAATGGGAGGACATACACATTATCTCTACAAACTACTTCCTCAGTTAATTCAAGGCCTTGTTTAATGAAGTTCTTCCTAACCCACTCAATAACTGTCATACCGTTGTTAGAAGCTCCACCAACAACTCTATAACCATCTGCAGCATAATACGTAAAGAACCTAGCACTTAGATCCTTATCTACTACTGGTTCATGTAGGAGTGTTCTTATAACTGCTGTAGAACCTAGGTTTAATACTGCATCTTCTCTAAACACACCATAACCTAAGTTCTGAAGTGCTCCGTCAAAAGAACCCAACACTAATGCTACTTTATTTCTAATACCTATGTCAGGTAATGTTATATAGTCGTAGACTTTAGCTCCTTCATAAAGTTCTGGAAGCATATCCTCACTTACGTGAGAGAGTTCTAATGCTAATGATTCCCACCTTAGGTTATGTATATTTAGAAAACCTGAACCTGACGCAACTCCATAATCTACTACGTAATTACCAGTTAATTTATAAGTGATGTAATCCTTAACTAGAGATAACTTATGTCCTGACTTAAGCACCCCCCTCCTAACCAACCAAAGAGTCTTACATAGAGGGAATACAAATATTGGAGGACAACCAGTCCTTCTATAAAGTTCATAACTAACCCCCTCCCTCTCAATAACATTCTGTTCTGATGAGCAACGACGGTCTAGGTGGGTCATTACATTCATAACTACTTCTGAATCCCTACTAAGTACTGCTAGTCCGTGTAAGTATGTACTAAGTGATATAGCTTCTACCCTACCCTCATAACCCTTAATAACCTCCTGAATACCGTGTACGGTTAAGTCCCATAACATCTTCAGGTCATGCTCAGCTACTAATGGTGCATACGTTATTAAAGGTACCTCAGCAATATACTCCTTCAACACGTTTAAATTATGATCTATTAAACCTACCTTCACACTCGATGTACCTATATCAACGGAAACAAACACTTAACCCCCAACACATTACTATCTTCAGAAAGATTTAACTTTAATACAACCTAACACTTAATACAGCTTTCCAGTATCGATATTGTTCTTATACCTTATGAAAACTTTTAAAGTCTTTGACCTAAATCTTCTTGGAAGTAATGTGGGTAGTGTGGCTGACCTATAGTGAGAATACCATTAGACCATATATGTGTTAAGTCTGGTGTGTTATGTCCTAGATGTCAAGGGTTAGTTGATAGTAGGTTTGTCGAATATTACGAGATAGATGTTATGAGGGTGTTATTAGACTTAGAAGAGAAGTCTGAGTTTAAATTCCTTAAGGATGCTGTATATCATAAAACTCTTAAGTTAGCTGATTTACTAGTTATCATTATTCAATTACCTGACTCACTCACTAATCAAAGATTAATTAATAAGTTAGATAAACAGCTTAGTGAGGTATTAGGTACTAAGGTTAGAGTTATTGATAAATCAACAAATAATATTAGGTCTATAGCTTTTCAGCTAGTAACACCTGCTAGGATATCAGGGATTAACACTTTATGGCTTCCTGACGGGTCTGTACAGTATATAGTTAGGATACCTAAGTCTGATAGTAGGTACTTACCAGCGAGTAAGGAGGTTATTGAGGAAGTTTTAAGTACTTTAATTGGGAGTAATGTTAGAATAAGGACAGAGTAAGGTGGTGTTTAAGATGGTTTTTAGGACTCACTTATCTAGTGATATCAGTAGGTCGTTAGCTGGTTCTGAGGTAGTAGTAGCTGGTTGGGTTCACAGTAAACGTGATTTAGGTGGTAAGAAGTTCTTAGTGTTAAGAGATAAGGATGGATTCATACAAGTAGTTATAAGTAAGTCAGATCCTGAGGAGTTAGTAAGGAAGTTTTACGAGTTAACGTTAGAATCCGTAGTTAGTGTTAAGGGTGTTGTTAGGATAGATGAACGTGCTCCTGGAGGGGTTGAAATAACTCCTAAGGAATTAATTATCCATAATATCGCAAGTACACCACTACCTATAGATGTTAGTGGTAAGGTTAAAGCCGACTTAGATACTAGGTTACGTGAGAGGGTATTAGACCTAAGGAGGGAGGAGACTAAAGCAGTATTTAAGATAGTTTCTACAACTCTCAGATCTATTAGGGAGGAATTATACAGTAATGGATTTATAGAGGTTTTAACACCGAAGATAATAGCTTCAGCTACTGAGGGTGGTGCAGCTTTATTCCCAGTCATATACTTTGGTAGGGAGGCATTCTTAGCTCAGAGTCCGCAATTATATAAAGAGTTGTTAGCAAGTGCTTTTGAGAGAGTGTTTGAGATAGCTCCTGCTTGGCGTGCTGAGGAATCGGATACCCCTTACCACTTAGCAGAATTTATAAGTGTTGATATTGAGATGGCGTTTGCAAATTATGAAACTGTTATGGAGGTTCTTGAGAAGGTCATATATAGGGTAGTAAAGAACGTGAGTGAGGAATGTTCTAAAGAACTTAAGATATTAAATCATGAGTTACCTCAGGTTAAACTACCGTTTAAGAGGTTTAGGTATGTTGATGTTGTAGAGACATTAAGAGGTGTTGGTTCTGATGCTACTAAAGGTGCTGATATAACGTCATCAGATTTAAGAAGGTTTTCGAAGGAGGTTGGTGAGGAACTATACTTCATAACTGAATGGCCTTCAGAGATTAGACCATTCTATACAAAACCATGTGATAATAACCCTGAGTATACTGAATCCTTCGACTTCATATATAATTTCCTTGAGATAGCGTCTGGGAGTTCTAGAATTCATAAGAAGGAATTATTAATTAGTAGGTTAAGGGAGAAGGGGTTAAACCCTGAGAGCTTTACCTACTTCTTAAAATGGTTTGACTACGGTATACCACCACATGCTGGTTGGGGTATGGGGTTGAATAGATTAGCTTTAATGCTTACTGGTAGGAGTAATGTTAGGGAAGTTACTTTATTCCCTAGGGATAAGAAACGTTTAGAACCGTGAGGGTTAGGTATTGAGGCATAAGAAACTAATCTTTAAGAGTAAGTACTTAAGAGATTTACTGATGAGGAGGAAGGTAACTACTATAAGACTTGTAAGTAATGTTAAGGTAGGTGACCTCGTAGACATAATAGCTGGAGATTTAAAAGTCGGTACAGCTATAGTTGAGAATGTTGAGGTTAAGAAGCTAAGAGATTTAACAGATATTGACGCTATTAATGATGGTTATAATACTAAGGAGGAGCTTATTAAGGATTTACTTAAGATTTACGGTAAGAAGGTTAGTAATGATTCTGAAGTTAAGATTATACATTTTAAGTTATTATCATAGGATACTAAGTAATATAGAGATTCACTATATCAAGACCTAATTATGATTTAAGTTATTAACTGAAATAACGCTATCTTACTAAGTATTATAGAATGTATTCTACCCACATCACAACCTACATCATCACTAATACCATAGACTTTAATAATATATTTTATATCACCTCCTCTAAACTCCTTAAATAATTCTTCAGGGTTTACCTTATGGTAATTAAACGATGTAGTTCTATCTTCCCCTTCCTGCTCTAAACATACAGTGATGAGTAAGTACTTCTCAGAAACCACCTTACTGATAAGGTTTATCACCTCATTTATTTGTCTGTTAGAGAACAACCTTATTAAGAACTCTATATGTTTTTTCTTACTTATCATCTCCTTCCTCTCAACAGCTTTAAACGTTAGTAATGATGCCAGTAGTAATTGCTTATCAGATATTACTAAACACCTCGGTAGTACTTGTGTTATACATCCCTTAAATTGGTAGTTATCTAAGTCCTTAATTATTCGTAAAGCTTCATCTCTACCTACTTCATAAACTTCAAGCTTCATAGAGTTTAACTTACTAGTTAAGAGGTTCCAAATCCTTTTAATATCTTCAGTATTAGAACCACCATGACTTATAGGTATGAATGTTAGTGTATCACCATCTCTAACCTCATAGTCATATCCACCTAATAACATATAATCAACACCATTTATAAAGAGAATGTACGAACTACTTAAACTACCATCACTACTTACAACTGAACTCAATTTTGGGTACTTGTTAAGTAGATATACTAGAAGTTCTTTTAAAGTCCAACTTCTTAAATCCTCTAAAAACTCTTCAATAATGTTTTTACCTAGTTCTCTCCTTAGAACTCCTAAAAACTCTAAGACGATCTTCAAGATTACTGACCCTGAACTTGAGATTGAGTTTCTAACTTCATCCTAGCTAGACGTGTTAAGTAACCAGCTATTTGATTTCTTAACTTCTTAGACTTAGTATGAACGTATGTTTTTACTAATTCCTTATTTGTGTTGAAGTCAGTACTTACTTTATCTGGAAACAACTCTAGTAATTTCTTAGCAGTCCTCTTAACTATTGCTGTCCTTACCTTACCCATAACCTTCCCTGAAACATGTGTTTTACACTAAGCTTAAATATGTTTATTAGAGTTTAATGAGGATGAGTATACGATGATTATATGGTTATGTTTATGTTCATTAAAATTTATATAGAAGTCACTGAAATAGGATTCAAGGGATTAGAGTATGAGTCAGAGTGGTCAACCTGTAGGAATTATAGGTCCTACTGGAGTACCTGTCTTAATACTTAAGGAGGGTAGTAGTAGGACTACAGGTGAGGATGCGTTAAGAGCTAATATGATGGCTGCTATAACTATAGCTGAGATGTTAAGGACTACGTACGGACCTAGAGGTATGGATAAGATGTTAGTTGATACTTTAGGTGATGTCACTATAACTAATGATGGTGCAACAATTCTGGATAAGATGGATGTTCAACACCCAGCTGCTAAGATGCTCGTTCAGATAGCTAAGGGTCAAGATGATGAAGTAGGTGATGGTACTAAAACAGCAGTTATATTTGCTGGTGAGTTATTAAAGAATGCTAGTGAGTTATTAGCTAAGGATGTACACCCAACCATAATAATTAACGGTTATAAGAAGGCTTTAGAGGAGACTACAGGGATTGCTAAGGAGTTAGCGAAGCCTGTAAATATAGATGATGATGAAACACTAATGCGTATAGCATCAACAGCATTAACTAGTAAGGCTGTTCACGGAGTTAGAGAGCACTTTGCTAGAATTGCTGTTAAAGCTGTTAAGCAAGTTGCTGAGTTAAGAGGTGATAGATGGTATGTAGACCTTGATAATATCCAGATAATTAAGAAGCACGGTGCTTCATTAGCTGATTCTCAGTTAGTTTATGGTGTTGTTCTTGATAAGGAGGTTGTACATCCTGGGATGCCTAAGAGGGTTGAGAAGGCTAGGATTGCATTACTTGATGCTCCTCTAGAGATTGAGAAGCCTGAGAT